>Ga0196977_1000617_pt1 | contig 17464 bp, 8 predicted proteins | sample S3v_1013CmetaG_FD_148634 | JGI IMG/M metagenome (GOLD analysis project Ga0196977, IMG submission 148634) | Soil microbial communities from Anza Borrego desert, Southern California, United States - S3+v_10-13C | ecosystem: Environmental > Terrestrial > Soil > Desert | place: USA: California...
GACGGCTCCGACTGCGACGGCAACGGCGTGATCGACACGCGCGACGTGATCTGCTTCCTGAACCAGTGGAACGCGCGGGATCCGGACTCCGACTGCGACGGCAACGGCGTGGTGGACACCCGCGACGTGATCTGTTTCCTCAACCTTTGGAACGCCTGCCGCTGAGCGGCATTCCACGCCGACCCGGACCCGGACGCCCCCGCCACGCGCGGGGGCGTCTGTCCTTGGCGGCCCGGCCTGCGAACGATCCGGCGTGGATCCCCGGCCGGCCGATCTCCTGCGGTCGCTCGACGCGTGCGCGACGCACAGCGCGGTGCGGCTGCGCCGGCGGCTGGAGGCGCTGGAGCGCGAGCGCGCCGGCGGCCCGGACCCGGCCGAGCTCGGCGAGATCAGGCGTTTGATCGAGAGCTCCGGGGAGTGGGTGCGCCGCCGGCGCGAGTCGCTGCCTGTGGCGCGGTTCGACGAGGGGCTTCCGATCGCGGCGCGGCGCGGGGAGATCCGGCGGGCGATCCAGGAGCACCAGGTGGTGGTGGTGTGCGGGGAAACGGGCTCGGGCAAGAGCACGCAGCTGCCGCTCATCTGCCTCGACGCCGGGCTTGGGGCCCGGGGCATGATCGGGCACACCCAGCCGCGGCGGATCGCGGCGCGCACGATCGCGCAGCGGCTGGGCGAGGAGCTCGGCGTCGGGCTGGGGCGGGCGGTGGGCTACAAGGTGCGGTTCGACGACGCGACGGACCCCGGCACGGTGATCAAGGTCGTGACCGACGGCGTGCTGCTGGCGGAGATGCAGCACGATCGGCGGCTGTCGCGCTACGAGGCGATCATCATCGACGAGGCGCACGAGCGCAGCCTGAACATCGACTTTCTGCTGGGCTACCTGCGCCGGCTGGTCCCGCGCCGGCCGGAGCTGCGGATCGTGATCACCTCGGCGACGATCGACCCAGGGCGCTTCAGCAAGCATTTCGGGGGCGCGCCGGTGATCGAGGTCTCCGGGAGGGTCTTTCCGGTCGAGGTGCGGTACCGGCCCGCGCCGGAGGAGGCGTCGTCGGAGGCGGACCCGGCTCAGGGGCTGATCGACGCGGTGGAGGAGCTGGCGCTCGGGGGGCCCGGCGACATCCTCGTGTTCCTGCCCGGGGAGCGGGAGATCCACGAGGCCGAGCGGGCCCTGCGGGAGGGCTCGGCGGCGGCGAGGCGCGCGGAGATCCTGCCGCTGTACGCGCGCCTGGCGGCGAAGGACCAGCTCCGGGCGTTCCAGGCGCACGACCGGCGGCGGATCATTCTGGCGACGAACATCGCGGAGACGTCGATTACGGTGCCGGGGGTGCACTCCGTGGTGGATTCGGGGCTGGCGCGGGTGAGCCGGTTCGGCTCGCGCTCGCGCGTGCAGGGGCTGGAGATCGAGCCGATCTCGCGGGCGTCGGCGGACCAGCGGGCGGGGCGGTGCGGGCGCGTGGCCGACGGCGTGTGCATCCGCCTGTACTCCGAGGAGGACTTCGCGCAGCGGCCGGCGTTCACGGACCCGGAGATCCTGCGCAGCAACCTGGCGGGGGTGGTCCTGCGGATGAAGGCGCTGCGCCTGGGCGACCCGGCGAAGTTCCCCTTCATCGACCGCCCCTCGCCGCGCCGGATCCGCGACGGCATCGACACGCTCGTCGAGCTCGGCGCTCTGGACGGCGCGGGCGAGCTGACGCAGATCGGGAGGCGCCTGGCGGCGATGCCGATCGACCCGCGGCTCGGCCGGATGATCCTGGCGTCGGTCGACGAGGGATGCCTGCGCGAGGTGCTGGTGCTCGCGGCGGCGCTCGCGACGCGCGACCCGCGCGAGCGGCCGATGGAGGCGCGCGAGCGGGCCGACGCCGCGCACGCGCAGTTCGTGGACCACGCCTCGGACTTCCTGACGCTGCTGAACATCTGGAAGGCGTACCGCGCGCAGCAGGCGGAGCTCTCGGGGCGCAGGCTGCGGCGGTGGTGCGCGGAGCGGTTTCTCTCGTCGAGGGGGCTGCGCGAGTGGGAGGACCTGCACGAGCAGCTCCGCCGGATGGCCAGGCAGCAGCTGCACCGGGGGAACCACGACGCGGCGAGCCCGGAGGCCGTCCACCGGGCGCTGCTCTCCGGGCTGCTGAGCAACGTGGGCGTGCGCGGGGAGAAGCACGAGTACCAGGGGGCGAACGGGATGGAGTTCTTCATCCATCCCGGCTCGGTGCTGTTCGAGCGCAAGCCCCGCTGGGTCGTCGCGGCCGAGATGGTGCGGACCACGCGGGTGTACGCGCGGATCGTGGCCCCGGTCCACGCGGAATGGATCGAGACGCTGGGGGCGCACCTGCTCGAGCGGACGCACTCCTCCCCCGGCTGGGACGATCGAGCCGCGGCGCCGGTTGTTGTGGAGCGCGTCTCGCTCTTCGGCATCCAACTGCCCTCGAAGCGGAGGATCCCGTACGGGCGGATCAACCCGGTGCAGGCGCGCGAGATCTTCATCCGGCGCGGGCTGGTCGAGGGGGCGTACCGCCCGCCGGCGCCCTTCGTCGAGCACAACGACCGGCTGATCCAGCACGTCCGCCGGCTGGAGGCCAAGGCGCGCCGGCGCGACCGCCAGGGCGAGGCGGGGGCACGGTTCGACTTCTTCGAGCGGCGCGTCCCGCCGGATGTGTGGAGCGGCAAGAGCTTCGACCGCTGGCGGCACAGGGCGGAGGCCCGGCGCCCGCGCCTGCTCTTCATGCGCGAGGAGGACCTGGCGCTCGCGTCGGACGAGCCGATCCAGCCCGCGGCGTACCCCGATTCCGTCGAGGTCGGAGGGCGCGAGCGCGGGCTGGAGTATCACTACGCGCCGGGCGAGGCCGACGACGGGGTCGTCCTCACGCTTCCCGTCGGCGCGTTCAACGAGCTGACCGAGGCCGAGCTCGACTGGATGGTGCCCGGCATCATCCATGAGCGCGCCGTGGAGATGCTCCGCTCGCTGCCGAAGCAGACGCGGCGCGGCATCGGGCCGGCGCCGCAGGTCGTGCACGAGTTCATGGCCTCGTCGCCCGACCGGGCGCGCCCGCTCGCCGACGCGCTGGCGGAATACGTGGCCCGCACCCGGGGGGTGGCGGTGGCGGGCGTCGACCTGCGCGCGGCGGCGATCCCGGCGCACCTGCGAGCCAAGGTGGTCGTGACCGACTCCGAGGGCCGGGTGCTCGCCTCGGGGCGGGACCTCGCGGAGCTCCGGCGTGAGGTGAGCGGGGAGGTGGACCAGGCGCTGAACACGGGCGAATCGCCGGTCGCGGCCGGCGAGGAATCCCGGTCGTGGACCTTCGGCGACCTGCCGCTGAGCACCACGGTTTCGGCGGCGGGGAGCGTGGTGACGGCGTACCCGGCGGTGGTGGACCGCGAGAGCGCGGTGGTGCTGCGGCTGCTCCCGGAGGCCGAGCAGGCGCTGGAGGAGCACCGGCGCGGCGTGCGCCGGTTGCTCACGATCCGGCACCGCCGGCAGTTGCAGCGGACGCTCACGCAGTGGCCGAGCCTCGGGGCGATGCGCATGGCGAAGGCCGCGGTCGGGATCGACGCGTCGCTGGATGATGAGATCGCCTTGCTGGCGGTCGATCTCGCGGCCGGGGAGGCGATCGGCGGCGTGCGGAGCGCGGAGGCCTTCGAGGCGCTCGCGGAGAGCGCGGGCGCTCAACTGGACCGATCGCTGCTCGGGGCGATGGAGCTCGTCGGGCGGATCCTCGGCCAGGCTCGGCGGCTGGTCGGCGTGCTCCAGGCGCCGACTCCGGGCTCGTGGCGGGTGGTGACCGCCGACATCGACGAGCAGCTCGCCATGCTGCTGCCCGCGCAGCCGTTCTCGACGCGCCCGTGGGAGCGGCTGAGGCACTTCCCGCGGTATCTGGAGGCGGCCGAGCTGCGGATGAAGAAGCTCGGCACGGGCGGGCTGGACCGCGACCAGCGGCGGGCGCGCGAGCTGGAGCCGCGCTGGCGCCGGTGGTTGGAGCTGGAGCAGCGGCTCGACGGGGTGCGCGTCTCGCAGGGGGTGCGCCGGGAGCTGCAGGAGTATCGGTGGATGCTGGAGGAGTTCCGGGTGTCGCTCTTTGCGCAGGAGCTGGGGGCGGCGGAGCGGGTGTCGGGCGCGCGTCTGGACGAGCGCTGGGCCCGCGTGCGGGAGGCGGTCCGCGCGGACGGCCAGGCGTCTTCGGTGTACGCTGTGCACGGACCGCCCTAGCGCGGAAGAAGGGAGCCATCGATGGTGCGGCAGCGTTGGGTGGCGGGGTTGGGCGCGGTCGTTGCGCTGGCGTGCGCCGCCGCGGCGCAGACGGTCTCGCTGCCGACTCTCCTCGGGGAGATGATGGACCGGGGGGCGGTCGCGCGCCTGCCCGAGCCGTGGTACGCCTGCGTGCAGGCGAGCAGCTACGACCGCGCGTCGGTCTCGCCCGGGCACGCCGAGACCTGGTTCGCCAACGCGGACGCCGACAAGTTCATCCGGGAGGAGCAGGCGGGGTTCCGGCGCGAATGGGTGATGATGGAGGCTGAGGGACCGGGCGCCGTCGTGCGGATCTGGAGCGCGAATCCGAAGGGCAACCTGCGGATCTATCTCGACGGGAGCGCAGCGCCGGCGATCGAGGGACCGATGGAGGCGATCCTCGGAGGTCAATGGTCCGTGGAGGGGCTGACGATCGGCGGCCCGCTGTCGCAGACGCGCAGCCGCGGCTGGAACCTGTATCTGCCCATCCCCTACGCCAAGAGCTGCAAGATCACCAGCGACGAGCCGGGGTTCTACTACCAGGTGAATTACCGCACGTACGCGCCGGAGGCGGCGGTGGAGACGTTCACGCCGGGATCGCTCGCGCGGTCGGCGGCGCTGGTGCAGCGCGTGCAGGAGCGGCTGGCGGAGCCGTGGCCCCGGGTCTCCGCGGGCCTGAAGAGCGTGACGGTCTCGCCGGGGGACTCGGTCGAGCTCGGGCTGCCCGCGGGGCCGGGGACGGTCCGCGAGGTGGTGATGCAGCTGGCCGACGACCAGCCGCGGGAGGCGCTGCGCTGGCTCGTGCTGGAGGGCGAGTTCGACGGTGAGCAGACGGTGTGGTGCCCGGTGGGGGATTTCTTCCTGAGCGGCCCGCTCGCCAACGCGGTGAACACGTGGACGAACCACGTCGATCCCGAGAGCGGGCTCTTTCGCTCGGGCTGGCTGATGCCCTACGAGCGGTCCGGCGCGCTCCGCATCCGGAACGTGGGCGACACCTCCGTCACGGTCGGCTTCGGCGTCTCCTCCAACGGCTGGAGCTGGGACGAGCGCTCCATGCACTTCCACGCGCACTGGCGGCAGGAGGGGCCGATCCACACCCGCCCGATGCAGGACTGGAACTACATCGAGGCGACCGGGACGGGCGTCTACGTCGGCGACGTGCTGTCGGTCTCCAACCCCGTCACCGATTGGTGGGGCGAGGGCGACGAGAAGATCTACGTGGACGGCGAGCAGTTCCCGAGCCACTTCGGCACCGGCACCGAGGACTACTACGGCTACGCATGGTGCAGCCCCGAGGTCTTCCAGGGCCCCTTCCACGCGCAGCCGCGCTGCGACGGGCCGGGCAACTACGGCCACACGACCGTGGCGCGCGTGCGGCTGCTCGACGGCATCCCGTTCCGCCACTCGATCCGGACGGACATGGAGGTCTGGCACTGGGCCGAGTGCGACGTCGCGTACGGCGCCACGACGTTCCTCTACATGCGCCCGGGCGGACGCACCAACCGCGGGCCCGCGCCCGAGGAGGCCTCACGCGGCGTCCTCGACCCGGCGCCGCTGCCGCCGCCGTTTACGATCGAGGGCGCCGTCGAGTGCGAAGACCTGGAGATCCTCGGCGCGAGCGAGGGCATGCCGCTCGGGGAGCAGGACATGGGCGGCTTCGCGCGCGACAAGTGGAGCGGGAACGCGCACCTCTGGGCGCAGGGAAGGCAGCCCGGCGACTACGTCGAGCTGGCGGTGCCCGCGCCCAGCGCCCATCCGTGCGAGCTCACTCTCCACGCCACGCGCAGCTGGGACTACGGGGTGCTGCAATGCAGCGTGAACGGGGTGCCGGCGGGCGGGGCGATCGACACCTTCAGCGGCCGCCAGGGCGTTGTCGAGCCCACCGGGCCGATCGCGCTCGGGGTGTTCGAGCCGCACGACGGTGTATTCGTCGTGCGGGTCGAGGTGGTGGGGGGGAACCTCGCCTCGGGGGGCGCCAGGTCGTTCTTCGGGCTCGACGCCATTGTGGTCGAGGAGGTCGGCAGGTAGCACGCGGGCGAGCGTCCATCGCGGCGCCGGGGGGGCGCGGCACAGAGTGCCTTGCGGGCGCGGTGCGCGCGCTCGTGCCGGGCCGCGGATCGCGCCGAGCGCTGGAGCTGGCGGTCGGGCTGCTCGTGTGCGCCGTGGCGGATCGGAGGCGAGGGGGCGAGCAGGGGCGCGAGCGCGAGCCGGATGAGCATCAGGCTCTCGCGGCGATCGGGGCCGGGCTCTCGGCCGCCGACACGATCGACGCGCACTGGCTGGGCGCGGCCTACGAGCGCGCCTTGGATGAGCTGGCGAGCGCCGGCGGCGAACGCCGGCGCAGCCGCGGCGTCTTCTACACGCCAGCGCCCCTCGTCCGCTATCTGCTCGGGCACACCCTCGGGCCCCTGCTCGCGCGACCCGGGTCGTCCGGCCGGGGCGAGCTGCCGCGGGTGCTCGATCCGGCGTGCGGGTGCGGCGCGTTCCTGGTCGAAGCGGCGAGGTGGTTGCGAGCGCGCCGGCCGGAGATGGAGAGCGCCGAGATCGCCTCCCGGTTGTGCGGCGTCGATCTCGACCCGCTCGCCGCGACGCTGTGCCGCCTCGGGTTGTGGCTGGAGCTGTGCTCGCCGGGCGAGCCGCTGGGGCCATTCGAGGAGTCGGTGCGAGTGGGGGACAGCCTGCTTGCCGAGCCCCACGCGGGGTCGTTCGATGCGGTCATCGGCAACCCGCCCTTTCTGAGCCAGCTCGCGGCGACGACAGCCCGCACGGCGGAGGCCTCGATGAAGCTGCGAGAGCGGTTCGGCGGATCGGTCCGTGCGTACACCGACCCGGCGGCGCTCTTCCTGCAGCTCGCGTCGGAGCGCGTGCGTGTGGGCGGGCGCGTCGGCCTCGTGCTCCCGGTCTCCGTCCTGGGCTCGCGCGACGCCGCGGGAGTGCGCTCGCGCGCGGCCGAGCTCGGCGCCCTCCGCGCGCTCTGGCTGGACAGCGACGGCATGTTCGACGCGGGCGTGCGGACGATCGCGATCGCGTTCGAGCGGGGCGCCGCGCCGGGGGCGGTGGTCCGCCATTGCGGCTCTGGGTTCGACGGCGCGTCGGTCGTGGACGCGCCGCCGGCGGGAGGGGGATCCTGGGGCCCGCTCGCCGCCGATCTCGCGGGCGTGCCGCGCCTTGCTATTGAGCGGGCGGGGGGCGTGCTCGGGGAGATTGCCGTCATCACCGCCGGGTTCCGCGACGAGTACTACGCCGTGACGGCCGCGCTCCGCGAGGCGGGCGAGCCCGGGGCGCCGGGTGAGCTCCCGGTCGCGACGGTCGGCATGATCGAGCCGGCGGGGCTGCGCTGGGGAGCGCGCCCGGTGAAGCTCGGCGCCCGCTCCTGGCGGCGACCGGTCGTGGAGATGGAGAGGGCGGGCGACGAGCTGCGCCGTCTCGCGGCGCAGCAGCTCCGGCCCAAGCTGCTGGTGGCGACGCAGAGCCGGGCGATCGAGGTCGCGGCCGACCCGGAGGGGGCGTTCGTCGCGGTCACACCCGTGGTGCTCGCATTCCCGAGGGCGCCTTCGGCATTGTGGCGGGTCGGCGCCGTAATCGCGTCCCCGGTGGTGGCGGCGTGGGCCGGCGCGCAGGCGTTCGGCACGGCGCGGTCGCTCGGGGCGATCAAGCCGAGCGCCGCGCTGCTCCGGGCGGCGCCGCTGCCGTATGACGATGCGCTCCTGGGCGAGGCAGCGGCGCAGTTCCGGCAGCTGTGCGAGAGCGCCGGGGATCCCTCGGCGGGGGCGTGGCGCGAGTTTGGCGACACGATCGCGCGGGCGTACGGCATCTCGGACGCGGAGCTCGCCGATGTGCTGGAGTGGTGGCTGGAGCGCGTGTGCCGCGAGCCCGGGTAGACTCGGGCCCCCGGGCGTGGCGCCGGCGGGAGAAGAGGAGCAGATCGGTGAGCGATGAAAGGCGGCCGCTCTACTACACCTTCGGCAACCACATGCACTGGGTGGACATGCAGTGGCTCTGGGGGTACGACGTGCTGCCCGGCAGCGTGCGCGACATGCTGCGCCTCTGCCGCGAGACGGGCGCGAAGGGCTGCGTCAACTTCGACGGCATCGGGTACGAGAAGATGGGCGCGGAGTGTCCCGAGGCGCTGGCCGAGCTGCGCGAGGCCGTGCAGGCGGGGACGATCGAGCCGGTGGGCTGCTCGTACGGGCAGCCGTACGGGCTGTTCCAGGGCGGGGAGAGCAACGTCCGCCAGTTCATCTATGGTGTGCGGGCGGTGCGCCGCCTCCTCGGCGTCCGCCCAAAGACCTTCTGGGAGGAGGAGTTCTACTTCTTTCCGCAACTCCCGCAGATGCTCGCCTCCTGCGGCTTCACCGGCGCGAACCTCTTCTTTCAATGGACGTGGCACACGCCCGAAGTGCCGAAGGAGGCCGCGAGTCTGATCATGTGGGAGGGAATCGACGGCACCCGCATCCCGACGCTGCCCCGCAACACGCTGAACGTGCACCAGTGGCCGGAGGATTTCGACGGACTGCTCGACCAGGGGCTCATCAACGAGCTCGCCGCGCCCGCGATCGTGCAGTGGCTCGAGCTGATGCCGAGCAAGGACTGGATGTGCCGGAGCGAGGTGCTGCTGCCGCGGCTGAAGGAGCTGTTCGCGGACGAGCGGTTCGAGCTGCGGCCCGGCACCTGCGCCGACATTATCGCCGCCTTGACAGAGCCCGAAGCGCAAGCGAGGCCGATGCTCCCAGCCCGCCGCTACACCATGGACCAGGTGTGGCATGGCATGACCCTCGGCAAGAACGCGGACCGTCACCCGCGCCGCAGCCGCGAGGTCGAGCGCGAGATCCTCGCCGCCGAATCTCTCGCCGCACTCGCCGGCATCTTCGGCCGCCCCTACGCGAGCTGGGACGTCTACCCCACCTGGGAGCTCGATGAGGCCTGGCGCGAGCTCCTCGCGGCGCAGCACCATGACAACCACGAGTGCGAGGGCCTCTGCGGATTTGTCGGGCATCACCAGATGGGACGAGCCCAGGATGCCGCGGAGGAAGCGCGGGGCAGGACTCATGTGGCGATCGAGCAGCGGGTGGGCCGACCTGTCGTACAGAACCGTCTTGGATGGGCGCGCGACATCGTGGTTTATCAAGCCTCGACGGGGTGGACCACGATCACCGCGCCGCCGTTTGGGTATGCCACATCGCCCCAGACGCCGACCTGGCCACTGGAGCCGAAGATCACTCGAGAGGGGGCCCTGTGGACCATGCAGCGCGGCGGCTGGGAGGTCGAAGTGGACGTCGAGCGCGGCCTCCTCACGCAGGTACGCTCGCCGAGCCATCCCGAAGGGGTGCTCCGGCAGAGCGGTCCGCTTGCGGCATTGTCTCAAACCACGGGGGGGAAGCGCTGGCAGCTCCCGCCGGTCACTCGGGCCGACTGGCTGGAAGGGAATGGAGAACTCACGCTGGACTTCGGGGAGATCTCCGATCCGCGCAGGGGCCAATTCAGCCTGAGCATCTGCATCCTGCCCGACGATTCAGGGATCAGCCTTACGTTCCTCAACCCTGCGTGCAATCCACGCCCCGATCCGGGCATAGGCGCGGCTCTCCGCATGGCGATCGAACCGGCGTTTCATGTCGCATCGATCCGTGCCGACACGGCCTACACGATCGGCGAGGTCTCGGGCACAGGACCGGTCAGCCGGAAGTACCCGACTGGGGACTGGATGACATCGCCCCAGTGGTTCGAGCACCTGGAGCGCGCCGTGTTCTCGGCCAGCCTCGTCGATCTCCTCGGCCCCGATGGCTCCGGCCTCCTCGTGCTCCATGACGCCAGCCAACAGTGGTTGCGCACGGAGCGCGGCGTGGAGGTGGTGTGCAACGCCTACGACCCATGGGACGAGTCCCGCTACGACGTCGGCTTCACATCGCTCTGCGTCCGACTCGTTCCACACGCGCCGATGGATGATGCCGAGCGGGCAAGAAGATCTCTCGGGTTCTCCGCCTGGGAGAAGCTCTCCGCGCTCGAACCTGGCTTGGACGAGCGGTGCGAGCACGGGCCTCCGGTCGGAGGAGGCGACTCCGCGAACGCCCCGCCCGTCCCCGACACCTTCGGCGCGCTTGAGGTCACGAACGCCCCCGGCGTCCTCGCCCACGCTTTCTACCGCGAGTCGATGAAGTCCGGCGAGCACCTGCCGGACTGGGCCGGCCACCGCATGGCGGGCGAGTCCGCCGGCGCATGCACCCACCCCTACGTCATCCGCCTGGTCGAGTGGAACGGCGAGCCCGCCGAGGTCACGCTCAAGCTTCCCGGCGACGTCGCTCTTGCGGCGAAGACCAACCTCATGGGGGAATGTGGCGATTGGCGCGTCGGAACCGCGCCCGCGACCGTCCCAGCCCGCCTCCGCGACACCGGCTGGCTCACCGTCGAGCCATCTACTCCCCCCGACTGGGCCCGCGGCGCTCGCTTCCGCGGCGAGGAGATCCCCTGGTCGCAAGTGCGATTCGCCATGCGCCCGCGCGAGATCGCCACCATCATGGCCGACCTGGTCATGGGGCGCAAGGAATTCCGCGACCTCGACGCCAAGCGCGAGGTCTGGGCCAAGGTCCACCGCGTGTGATCTGATCGCCCAGGGTACCCCGCCCCTCCGGGGCGGCTCCTTCTCCTCTCCCTCCTCCGTGCCTCCTTGCTCACAACCAGTCTCGCATCATCCCACTGGCTTCCCACCCGCTCCGCGGTGCCCGAGCCCACTCCACGAGCATTCCCAACCCGATTCTGCTAGCCTCACGCCATGGCCGGAAGGGTCTGCGTCATCGGCTCGGCGAACATGGACCTGGTCGTGCGCGCGCCGCGCCTGCCCAAGCCGGGCGAGACAATCCTGGGCGGCCCCTTCGAGATGTTCGCCGGGGGCAAGGGCGCCAACCAGGCCGTGGCGGCGGCCCGCATGGGCGCGCAGGTGAGCTTCGTGGGGCGGGTCGGGTCCGATGCGTACGGGACCGAGCTCCGCACCGCACTCTCGCGCGAGGGCGTGGACCTCACCACGCTCCGGGCCACGGCGGGGGTCGCGACGGGCGTCGCCCTGATCACCGTCGACGAGTCCGGCGGCGAGAACACGATCGTCGTCGCCGGCGGCGCGAACAAGCGCGTGTCGCGCGAAGACGTGCAGGCGGTGAGCGGGCTCATCCGCTCGGCCGACGTGCTGCTCATGCAGCTTGAGGTGCCGGTGGACGTCGTCGCCGCCGCGGCGACGACGGCGCGGAGCACGGGGCGCAAGGTCGTCCTCAACGCGGCGCCGGCGGTGGAGCTGCCGGAGGGGCTGCTCGCGACGGTCGACGTGCTCGTGGTCAATCGCGGCGAGGCCGCGGCGGGGGTCGGCGCGCCCGCCGAGACCCCCTCGCGCGACCTGGCCAAGAAGCTTCTCGATCTCGGCCCGCGAGCCGTCGTGATCACCCTCGGCGCTCGCGGCGCCCTCGCGGCCGACTCGCGCGGCGTCGAGCACATCCCCTCCATCGAGGTGCAGGCGGTCGATACCGTGGGCGCCGGCGACGCGTTCTGCGGCACGCTTGCGGCGATGCTCGGCGAGGGCAAGACGCTCGCCCAGGCTACGCGCGCAGGCTGCGTCGCCGGGGCGCTCGCGGCGACGAAGCCGGGCGCCATCCCCAGCCTGCCCACCCGCGAAGCCGTGGGGCGGGCGCTCCAGGCGTAGCCGGCCCGCGGGGAGCCTCGCCCTGCGGGCGGCTCCCTCTCTGCGTCTCCTCCTTGCATCCTTCACTGCGGGGGATCCGCGCGAGCATCAGACCTTCGGATCCTTCGGCTACAGTGCCTGCGCATCTCTAAGGAGGAGCGAGGATGCAAGACCATTCCCGGCCAGGCGAGGGCTTCCTTCAGCACATCCCGGGCACCGTGCCGCTCGTCCGACCGGAGCGCCACCCCAAGGCCAAGGGCGTCGGTGTGCTTGGTCTCCACGAAGGACGGACGCTGCTCATTGCAACGGAGACGCGATGCGCCTTCGCCCGCCCGGTCGCCGGCTGCGACCTCAGCGAAGACAAGCTCGCGGCGTCCAAGCGCGAGCTGCCCGACCTCTTCTGCACCACCAGCTACGACGAGATGCTCGCCCGCCCCGAGGTCGAGATCGTCGCCATCTACACGCCCGACCATCTCCACGTCGAGCACGTCGAGCGGGCGTTCGACGCCGGCAAGGACGTGATCTGCACCAAGCCGCTGGCCAACTCCCTCGGGGGCGCGAAGCGCATCCTCGCGGCCGGGCGGCGGACCGGGCGGCGCCTGCTCGTTGGGCAATCGACGCGATTCTTCGAGCCATTCCGGCGTCAGCGCGCCCTGCTCGAGCGCGGCGGGCACGGGGGGCTCGGGGCGGTCGAGATGGTCGACGCTCACTACATCCACCGCATGGACTGGTACTACCGCAAGAGCCCGTGGGTGGCGACCGAGACCGACTGGGTCTTCCTCGGCCTCAGCCACCCGATCGACCTGGTGCGCTGGTATCTCGGGCGCGTCGCGACGGTGCACGCGGTGGGGAGGCGGTCGCGGATGGGCGCGGAGTTCAACGTGCGCGGGCGGGACATGTATCTCGTGAACTTCGCCGCCGCCGACGGGCGCATCGGGCGCGCGATGGGTCACTACGGCTGCCACGAGCTGCCGAGCGCTCGCAATTGCATCGAGTGCGTGATCTACGCCGCGGGAGGCACCAGCCTCGCGCAGTACCACGACATGCGGTTTGTGAAGACAGGCGAGACAGCGAGCCAGCGAGACCGCGAGACAGGAGGATTCAATCCTGGGGAGCTGATGGGGGTGACGGAGGACTGCCTCTACGCCGGGCGCCACTACTACTTCAACAGCGAGGTGCACGGGATGCACTACGGCGAGTTCGCGAACTACGCCGACACGTTCGCCCGCGCCCTGATCGAAGATCGACCGATCTCTCCCGAGCTCGAAGAGGGCGTGGAGACGGTGTGCGTCATGGAGGCGGTGCGGCGCAGCGCCGAGACCAGCCGGGTCGTGGAGGTCGGGCCGCTGCTCACAGAGGTCGGGCTCGTGTAGGGCAGGCGCGTGCGGCGCGGCGCCGCCCCGGGTCGCGCACGAACCTCAGGCCAACTGCATCCGGACTCTGATCGACTCTCCCGCGCGGACCGTGTGCGGGGCGACCAGGCTGATCTCCACCCTCGCCCCGGTCTGCGCCAGCTGATGCGTGATCTCCGGCCCGCCGGCCTCGACGACCGCGCCCACCGCCGTCGTCCCGGTCGGCACGGCGAAGGCCAGCGACCGCACGGTCAGCTCCCCATACACGACGGAGATCTCCTGCGTCTGCTCCTTGTCGGCGCGGCGTTGGGCGATCCGCCCCCACGCGCTCGCCCCGGTAAAGACCGACCGGAAGTCCTCGGGAGTAAGGCGCGGCGCGAATCCGATGTGCGCGTCCGGCCCCCGGTGCTCGAACCCGCTCAGCCCGATCAGCACTCCCCACGCCGCGAGCGCCCTGGCATAGTGGTCGCCGCACTCGATCTCGTTGAAGGGGTTCCGGCGCGAGGGGTGGTACCGCTCGTGCACCGCGCGGCAGATCGCCAGGCATTCGGTCAGCATGCCCTCCCACGCCATGTGCCCCGCGACCTGGTACTCGATCCCCGTCCACACCTCGTCGCGGTATCTGGTCGAGCGCGGGCCCAGGTGCTGCGACTTCGGCCACGTGCACGTGAAGAGCCCCGCCTCGCCGGGGTATGCGAACCAGCGCTCGGGCAGGTGCGCCTTGTTCTGCGGCTCGATGTCCGGCGCCCAGCAGTACTTCCAGATCGACTGCAGCGCGATTCGCACCGTTTCCGGCGGGTAGAGGTAGCCGAGCCCAACCTGGTGCGCCCATCCCTGGCCGAAGAGCTGGTCGGCCAGGCATCCGTCGCCGTACTGCCACTCCGGGTGTTGCGCAAGGTCCACCTGCTGGACGAAGTACTCACCGTTGAACAGGCGCGCGACCGAGTTCTTCTTTCCGGCCTCGAAGACCTCGCGGCACCTGGTCGCGAACGCGTCGTCGCGCACGACGCGGGCCATCTCCTCGGCGGCGCGGAGCGCGCCGAGATAGAGCGAGCCGACCATCGTGTTTGCGCCGTAGTAGTCCTGGTCGTACGTCTGGTGCTGCCGGCCCTCGATGAGCCCGTCGCCGTCGCCGTCCTGGGCGATCAGGAACTCGACCGCCTTCTTGATCTGCGCCCAGTTCCGCTCCAGGAACCCGCCGTCCGGCGAGCACATGTGCTCGCGCAGCGCCTTGAGCGCGTAGCCGCCCTGCGAGTCGCCCGCCCAGGCGCCCCAGCCCTCGCCGCGGAAGCGGATCTCGCCGGTCTCGGGCACGAAGCCGACCCCCGGAGCGAAGTCCTGCCGCTCGCGCACGGAGCGCTCGAGCTCGGGGAACAGGCGCGCCATCGCGTGCGCGTAGTTCCAGACGTGCCCGCACGTGCCGTGGCAGCAGCCCACGCCCTCCCACGCCCAGAAGCGGCCGTCCCGCCACCACAGGCACGTGTTCGTGGCGAGGTTGCATGTGGTCGCGCCGATCCGATCGAGGAGCCAGCGGGGCAGCGTGGAGTCGTACGTCGCCTGGTGCCAGGCGCGGGTTGCGCCGGCGAGCCGGTCGAGGTGCTCGGCGATGTAGGTCGCGACCTCCGCCGCGCCCGCGAAGCGGGCGGCGTACCGCTGGCCGACGAGGTCCCGGGCCTCGGTCGAGCCGCGCTCGCGCGAGAGGTTCGGCATCCACCACGAGCAGATCAGCGTGATCGTGGTCTCCTCACCCGGCGCGAGATCGACGGAGCGTGCGGCGGCGAGGCAGTGCCTCTGATCGAGCGGGGCGGCGTGCGCCCCGGCCCCCGGGCTCTCGTCGAACGCGGCGAAGAGCGCGTCCACGCCCGCGTCCGGCGCGAGCCCGACCCGGGCCGCGAGCCCGCTCTCCCCGACGGCAGCGATGCACATGCGCCCGAAGTCCGGCTGCGCCTCCAGTGGGCCGTAGTCCGTCTCCATAGGCGTATCGCGGAACTCGATCTGATCGACGTTCACATGCCCCCACCCGCCGCTCTGGCGGTCGAGGATCTCGATCTGCGCCTGCTTTCCGGCGAGATCGGCGACGTCCCAGTTGCAGATCTCGAGCCGCTCGCTGTTCTTCCCCGTGGCCGTGCGCACCGCCTGCCCGTCGACGAGCAGGTTGACGCAGGTCGCGCCCGCGTGATCGCCGCCGCCGATCAGGAACGCGACGAACGGCCGCTCGACGGTGAACGCCGGCGAGAGCAGGCGGCCCTGGAGCTGATCGTTCCCGCCCAGATACGAGTTGACGAGGCGCATGCCGCGGAAGGCGGACACGGCGTTCTGATTGGCGAGCGTGCCCGAGGCGGGGCCGGCGCCGAAGGCCTCGCCCTCCACCGTCCACCCGCCGTAGTTCTCGCCCTCGAAATCGGCGAACACAACCGGCTCGCGCGCGCCGAGCCCGGCGGGGTCCTCTGGGCGGGCGCGGGCGCCGCCCTCGGCGAGCGCGACGCCCGGTCCGCTCCGGGCCTGTGCGAAGCGCTCGCCCGTCCGCGTGAAGCCCCCGGCGCTGAAATGGCACGCGCCGTTCTCCAGCCAGCCGGCGAGCGTGACGCGGGCGGGCGAGTCCGAGCGGTTGCGCACCCGGTACTGCAGCACGGTCGCGGGCAGCCCCGAGTCCGGCGCGTCCAGCGGGATGAACGGGCTGAACGCCTCCAGGGACACCGCGACGGGGACCTCGGCGTCGCCCGCAAACTCGACGAAGCCGATCGGGTATTCGCCGGCGAAGCGCACCGAAGGGAACCCGGCGCCCGAGAGCTCGCGCGTGAGCGTGCGTCCCCCGGTCTGGACGCGGATCGCGGCGCCCTGGCGCACGTCGGGCGCGGCGACGAACGCCCCGTCGGCGAACATCTCGGTCGCCTTGCGCCCGGGCTTGTAGTTCTGCGCGCCGTACCCCGAGTTGAAGCCCTTGTTGAAGATGTCCCAGTAGACCAGCCGGCCGTCTCCGGAGAGATAGACTTGCCCCGCGCAGATGCCGCCCACCGGCATCCCGATTGTCCCGAGATCGGCCCCGCCGTACCACGCCCGCTCGCCGCGCGAGAACAGGGCGGCGACCCACGCGGGGTCGAGCTTCTTGTCCGTCGGCACGAAGTGGTCGCTGAAATCCGCGTCGGTGAAGGGCCCGGCGATCGCGCGCCCCGCGGACACGCCGATCGCCGCCGCGCCGAGGCCCACCGCCTTGATGAACGACCGCCGGTCGACGCCCGCCGGCGCTCCGCCGCAGCCGGTCCCGCACCCGCATGCACCGCTCATGCATCCTCCTCCGCGCCTGAACGCCGCGCTTTCGGCGCGTCGCCGTCCGATCGTCGATCATCCGCCGCGGGGATGCTACCACCGCGGCCCGGGCAGGTCCGGGTCGTCGGATCCGCGCCGGGGGCGGTGCGGAAGGGTGATAGACTCCTCCGCAGGAGACCTCCATGGCCAAGGCCGTCGCCGATCCGGAAGAGCTGCGCCGCTTCGCCCAAATGCTCAAGGCATTCAACGCGAACATGGCGCAGGCCATGCAGCAGCTTCAGGGGAACGCGGTCTCCCTGGGCCAGACCTGGCGCGACCAGGAGCACGTGAAGTTCCAGCAGGAGTTCGAGCAGACGATGCGGCAGCTTCAGCGGTTCGTCGAGGCCAGCGAGGAGCAGGTGCCGCTGCTCCTGCGCAAGGCCGAGCGGCTCGAGGCGTACCTCCGCCAGCGGTGAGACCGATGACCGAACGCGCGAACGTCGGATCCGTCGAGGCCCTGCGGGCATTCAAGCCCGCCGTCATCAAGTTCGCGGAGCTCACGCAGGCCGCGCTCTCCACCTCCGAGAGCTCCGCGACCCGGGCCCTCGACTGGGTCGTGCGCGAGCGTCGTCCCCAGCTCCAGCGCGAGATCCGCCGTCTCCAGGAGGAGATGACCCGCTCGCGCACGCGCATGATCTCGCGGATGGACCCGATGCAGGACAACCCCTCCCCGAAGGTGGATGACCGCCTCGACTTCGAGGCCGCCAAGCGCCGGCTGCGCGACGCGGAGGCGAAGCTCGAGCAGACACGCGTCTGGGCCCGCCAGCTCGAGCGGGCGATCGAGGAGTACCGCGGCGCCGTGTCCCAGCTTGGGTGGTTCGTCCGGGGGGAGCTCGGCCGGGCCGTGGGCGCCCTCGACCAGATGGGCGACGCGCTCGAATCCTATATGCAGTTGGGCGAGGGGCGTCGTGCAACCCCTGAGCCGCCCGCGGC
>Ga0196977_1000619_pt1 | contig 17433 bp, 16 predicted proteins | sample S3v_1013CmetaG_FD_148634 | JGI IMG/M metagenome (GOLD analysis project Ga0196977, IMG submission 148634) | Soil microbial communities from Anza Borrego desert, Southern California, United States - S3+v_10-13C | ecosystem: Environmental > Terrestrial > Soil > Desert | place: USA: California...
TGGTGCAGCCGGCGGTGGCGCCGGTGCAGGTGCAGCGGCTGCTCCGGATCCGTTCGCTGCCTTGAACGGCTTGACCGACGATCCCGCGTTCGCAGCAGAACCTCAAGTCAACATCGAAGAAGCGGTCGAGTTTCGCCGCATGTACACCGTCGGTGTTTACGTACTCGCGGATGTGCCGCGCGCGATCTCCGTTCTGAACGAGGCGCTGGTCCAAACCAATGGCAACAACGGAATCCCCGCGCTCGGTCTCATCAACAAAGGTCCGCTGCAAGCCGCCAACGGTTCGCAGATTCAAAGCGTGTTGACGCGGCGCGCGGAAGACTTCAACAACGAAGACGCGGTAAGAGCTGAAGTGCGCCGGGAGTTCAATCTCGGCACTGCGGCTGCGCCTTCCGCAAACACGGAGTTCAAACAACTCTACAGCGACTTCGTGAACGTTGCGGCCGACGATCTCATGGGCGTCGATCCGAACACGCTCTCAGGCAAAGTGGTTTTCGACGCCAAAGAGCGTGAACAGATCATCAACTTCCTGAAGCGGGCAAAGCGCGCGACAATCGAGCTGGTTCAGAACATGAGTTTTGAAGGTACGCTCGGAGTGCGGCCGTTGTTGGACAAGTGGTCGTTGATCTTGAAAGACTCGCTCGAGGTCCTCAACCGCGTCGCCCTGAACAACATTGCGTCCGACGATCTCGACGACAAGAACGTGTGGACGTTGCTGGGAAGGTTGACCGGCGCGCCGCGAAGCACGGTCAAGTCTTTTGTGGTCCATGCGAAAGACGGCGGCCTTCTGTTGGAGCAGGCGATCCAGATCTACCAGGTGATTCAGGACGGCGGGAAGCTGCTCGACGAGAGCGACACTTATCTTCGCGACCTGTTCTACCAGCCGGGCTTCGTCTTCAAAAACCCGGATCGCGTCGTCGCTTTCGAGTTGAAGCAGCGCGCGAGCGTCGTGAAAGACAACTGGAACCCCACCTGGTCGTAACGGGTGGGCTTTCGGCAGATTGGTACTGGTTCAGTTCGAATACGCCGAAGGCGTTGGCTAATTCAAGCCCAGGGTTGCTTCAACCCTGGGACAAAAGAAAATAAGTAAGCTAACGCTGAAAGCGTTGGCAAGTTGGCGTGAGATCTAGCCAACGCTTTCAGCGTTGCAACGTGTCGTCGTTGCTTAGTCCCAGGGTTGAAGCAACCCTGGGCTGAAATTAGCCAACGCTTTCAGCGTTGCACCCACAGATTACACAGATCGTCTTTTAAATCTGTGTAATCTGTGGCTCAAAACTTCACGACGTTTGCATCACGCGTTGCACGTCCGGCGGTTCTTCGCCCAGCCATTCGGGATGTGCGGCGGTGCCATCGTAAACGGACGTCGTCTTGAACAACTCATACTCCCCTCGCGACGCGGCCTGCGCGGTGCGCGCGAGCAGTGCGCTTACTTCCGCGTCACCAAGAGGTTTGAAAGTGCGCGCGGCCGTAAGTGCTTGTTCCAGATCTTCCATACTCTCGCAACCCGTGATCACGACCGATACCGGCAAGTTCATCGCGTACTGCAAACACTCCGTCGCACTCACAGTCTTCGACTCGAGTATCGTTCCATTCGCCAATGTCTTCATCGCCAGCACACCGATGTTCTGTTGGACCAACTCCGGCAACACCATCTTCTCGAAGCTGCGGTAATGCGCGTCCATGACATTGAGCGGCATCTGCACGGTGTCAAACTCGAAACCGTTTTCCTTCGCCACTTCCAGCATGTACAGATGAATGCGCGGATCTTTATGTCCGGTGAAACCGATGAAACGAATCTTCCCCGCGTCGCGCGCTTCGATCAGCGCCGCGTTCGCGCCATTCTCGTCGAAGATGCGATGTGGATCTTCGTAACGCAGAATTTCGTGATGCTGCACCAAGTCGATGTGATCTACTTGCATCCGCTTGAGCGACTCGTCCAACTGCTTCGCCGCATCCTGCTTCGTACGGCCGTCGATCTTCGTCATCAGGAAAGCGCGCTCGCGATAACCGTCGCGCAACGCCTTTCCCATACGAATCTCACTCGCGCCTTCGTTGTAGTCCCAACAGTTGTCCATGAAGTTGATGCCGTTATCGATCGCCGTGCGCACGATTCGAATGCTCAACTCCTCGTCAATGTAGTCAAACCCGAGATGCCACCCTCCCAGGCCGACCAAAGAGACTTGTACCCCTGTCCGGCCGAGCACGCGCATCGGCATTTCAGAATTCTGTATTGTCATCGTGGCGATCAGCCTAAACGACTTGATGCACGTGCGCAAACTCCCCGGGGAAGACGTCAACAGACGGTTTTCAATCCGAAGAAGCAGCGATCCTCAGCCGTTGTGCGAGTGTCTCGTGAATGGAGCCGCAGCCAGACGCGCCCAGCCATGTGCCAACCCAAACATTTTTTCACCGGCGGGTGAAATCAGAAGAAACAACCGCGCAGTTTATTTGATAGCAATCGGGTTGACGATCGCCTGCACGCCACCGGTGATTCGCGGTGGGCCAAGCGTGAACAGAAATTCCCAGGCTCGATCGCGCACCATCTCCTCCGTGTTGACGTTTTCGAGGATGTGAATGCCGTTGAGAGCGATGAGGATCTGGTGGACCTCAAAAATCCCCGCGTCTTTTTCGAACGGAACGACTTCGAAACTCCACGTGTCCGAACCGATCATTACCACGCCCAGCGAGGCGAGATACTTCGCACCATCACGACCTAGCCCCGGCGCAACTGAGCCGAAACGCTTGTTGTCTTTACCGAGCAGCTTGAGCCAGCCGGTGTAGAACAACACCACGTCGCCTCGTTCGATTGACTTGATACCCTGACGTTTCAGCGCGCCTTCGATCTCCGCGCGGTTGAACGGCGTGCCTTCTTTGACGATGTCGGTGTTGAAGTAACCGGCCATGTCGAGCAGCACGCCACGGGTCGCAACCGCCGGCACATGCTCGACGCCGAGTTTCTTCAAGCCGTCAGTCGCCGCGAAGTCAGCGGCTTTGTTGCAGTTGTAATAGAGATTGTCGATGCCGAGATGGCCCAAGCCGTCAAGTTGAGTCCCGACGCCGGACCAACCGTTGACCAGATCGTCGTTGTACGTAGTTCTGGTTGGACCAAGTGTAGCGCCGGCAGTTTGGCCGGGTTGCACAACGGTGACTGCAAACGTGCGCGGCGGATAGGCGGGCGTGTCTTTGTTGGTTTCGATCGCGAGGCGATACGACTTGCCCGTGGTCACCAGTTTCGTTGCGGCGAGTGTCTTTGCCGGCGTGACGTAGTTCATGTTGCCGATCTGATCGTCAGGGCCAAACTTCGAGGCGGTCAGACACGGCCCCTGGCCTGAGGCTGCGACAGCGGGAACGATTATCAAGGTAGCGGCGGCAAGTGCTTTCGTGAGTTTGTTCATAGTGTGTGTTCAAGAAAAAGGGACGAGCCGCTTGAGCTCGTCCCTCGAGGTCCAGATACGTTCGGCCGAACTGTTACTGTGTCGTGCACGACGTATCATCTATCACAAAGGACGTTTGGAGAGAAGAGTCCTCCGTGCCCAGGAAGTAGATGCGAATGGTTTGTCCTCTGAAGGCAGTCAGATCGAATGTCCTCAAAGTGTAGCCGGTTGTTTTGTTCAAGTTCGAAAAGGTCGCGAGGGTCGTCAACACCGTATTGCTGGAGTTGCGGACCTGCACCTGCAACCGGTCGAAGACCGTTGTCGTCGTAGTTTCGGCAGAATTGATCTTGAGCCAGAAACTCAGCGTGGCGTTGTTCGCGCTTGCTGGAATCGTGATCTGCTGGAACAGCGAATCGGTATGCGTTACGCCGTAGCCGTTGAGCCACGCGTAGAACGAGCCGGTCCGCGGTGTTTGTCCCGTAGAGTTGGTGATCACGCCCGCGGTCGCGGTCCAGTTAACAGCGCCCGATTCAAAGCCTCGATTCAGTAGCAATTCTGCTCCCGGCACAGGCGTCGGAGTCGGCGTCGGTGTTGGCGGCGGAGCACTCGTTAGCAAGGAGAAGAGCAGCCGGTTTGGCGAACCCGTGCCCGCATTGCTGACTTTGTTCAGCGTCGAGCTGTTGACGAGCGCGGCGGCTACTTGCGCCGGTGTGGCGGTCGGATTTGTTTCGAGGAACAAAGCCGCGACACCCGTGACGTGCGGCGTTGCCATCGACGTACCCGAGATTGTGTTGGTCGCCGTGTCGCTGGTCCTCCAGGCAGACGTGATGCTGCTGCCGGGAGCAAAGATGTCGACACAGGTTCCGAAGTTTGAAAACGAAGAGCGCGCGTCAGTCATCGTGGTCGAACCAACCGTGATCGCGGCTGCTGTGCGCGCGGGAGAGACGTTGCAAGCGTTCTGATTCTCGTTACCCGCGGCAACGGCAAACGTCACACCATCATTGATGGCGTTCGTGACCGCAGTGTCGAGCGCCGACGACGCACCACCACCCAAACTCATGTTGGCTACTGCCGGTTGGCCCGCGAGGTGATTCGAAGTGACGAAATCCACACCGGCTATGACGCCGGAGTTAGTTCCACTACCACCCGAGTCAAGCACGCGAACGGCAACGAGCGTGACGTTCTTCGCGACGCCGAAGGTTGAACCGCCAACGGTGCCGGCGACGTGAGTGCCGTGTCCGTTACCGTCGTTCGTGCCGAGGCCGTCGTTGATTGCGGTGAAACCGGACACTACGCGCCCGCCGAATTGAGTGTGCGTGGCACGAATTCCGGTGTCGATGATGTAGGCCCTGACGCCGCTGCCGGTGGCGTTGAAGTTGTAGTTTCCATCGAGCGGCAGATTTCGTTGATCGATGCGATCGAGTCCCCACGTGGCGCCGGTTTGGACAGCTTCCAGACTCACGATGCTGTCTTCTTCAACAAACGCTACACGCGGATCGTCCGCTAGTCTCTCGGCTTGTTGTTCGTTCAGGCGTACCGAAAAGCCTTTGATGGCGCGCTGGTAAACGTGACCGTTGGCGCGATCGCCGCCGAAGTCGCGTGAGAGGCGAATGGATTCACCCTCGACGTCGGCGACATCGTCTTTGAGTACCACGATGTATTGATTGGCGATTCGTTTCTCAGGGCGCGTGCGCCGGAACTTCGATGAATTGCTATTAGGATTCTGGCCGTGAACTGATGTGAAGACCACCACCGCCACGGATAAGGCTACCAGGACAAACAGAACGAGCGTTTTCTTCATTTTGACCTCCAGTGAATGGACGAACAGTTTGCTGGGGTAAACGGGAGGACCGTCGGGCGAAAATCGATTTCGGAATAAGACTTTCGGGAGGAGGTGCTATCTGTAACTGAGCGCGGCAGATAATAGAGCGTTGCCGTTTGAAAAGCAAGAAACTATTTGGCGGGCCTGTCTCCCGTTGCGGATGCTCTTTCCTGGGACCGCAGGCGTCTCGCCTGCATCGTACGTTTTTCGCGCTTCGCGCTCAGTGCAGGCGAGACGCCTGCGGTCCCAGGAAAGAGCATTCGCAAAGTAGCAGGCAACCTTTTGGGGGCCACGGCGGCATAAATTTGCGATGTTTCGGTGGCAGATTGCACGACATGGCTGGAGGTTCGGAAAGAGTGTTGAAAGGTTTAGCGGCGGGTCTCGTCGGCGGTTTGGTCGCGTCATGGACCATGAACCGGTTTCAGGAGCTGTGGTTTAGTCTCGCGGACAAACGTCAACCTGAGGAGGCTTTGCCTCTCAATCCTGAAGAGCAGGATGACACGACGGTGCGCACTGCGTCAGCGATCTCTGAAGGACTATTCGATCATAGATTGACGAAAGCAGAGAAGAAGATTGCTGGTCCGGCGGTCCATTACAGTCTCGGAACCGGCGTGGGTGGGTTGTACGGAGCTGTAGCGGAAGTAGTGCCGGGAGTTACCGCAGGCGCCGGCTTACCGTTTGGGGCAGCATTTTGGTTGGTGGTCGATGAAGGCGCCGTTCCAATACTCGGGTTGTCGAAAGGCCCAACAGCATATCCTCTGTCAACGCATGTTTATGCACTCACTTCACACTTTGTTTACGGTCTCACTACCGAACTCGTACGGCGCTCTTTGCGCGATGCTCTCCGATAACAACGAAGAGGGCGACGCAGCAGAATGAGCAGCATCAGCTTCTTCTGCGATCTGGCAGAAGCGACGACACCACTTTCGCATTTCTGGGAGCACACTGTTGGCAGCGATCACGCTCCGGTCGCGTTGCGCGCTGATTGGCAGCGTCAACTGAAACAGTGTCATGACGAGCTTGGCTTCCGCTATGTGCGTTTTCATGGCCTGCTTTCCGATGACATGGGCACGCTGGTTCGCGAGAACAACAAGCTGGTTCATTCGTTTTTCGACGCCGATAAAGTATTCGACTTTCTGCTCTCGATTGGGATGAAGCCATTTATCGAGTTGAGCTTTATGCCCACGGCGCTCGCTTCGGGAAGCAGGACTGTCTTCCACTACAAGGCCAACGTCACCCCGCCGAGAGATTACAAGCAATGGGCGACGCTAGTTCATCGCCTGGTTTCGCATTGGGTGAAACGTTACGGTCTGAAGGAAGTACGGGATTGGTTTTTTGAAGTCTGGAACGAACCAAACTTGAAGTCGTTCTGGACCGGCACGCAACACGACTACTTCAAACTCTATCGCTACACAGCCGAAGCCATCAAAAAGGTCGACTCGTCGCTGCGAGTCGGTGGACCAGCGACTGCGCGAAGTGAATGGATCGAAGACTTTGTCGATTTCTGTGAGAGAAACAAAGTGCCCGCGGATTTCATCAGCACGCACCAGTATCCCACCGATGGTCTTGAACGAGAGGGGAATACAGAATTACAACTTTTCAAGAGCCAGCGCGGGATCATGCGCGAACGTGCTCAGGACACTCGCCGGTACGCTGCTGGTTTGCCCGTCTACTACACCGAGTGGAACTCTTCCGCAAATTCACGAGATCCACTCCACGATGAACCTTATGCCGCTGCGTTTGCGGTTGCCACAATCCTGGAAGCGAAGGGGCTGGTTGAAGGCTATAGCTTCTGGACCTTCTCAGATATTTTTGAAGAGCACGGGTTTGAGTCACTGCCGTTTCACGGCGGCTTCGGTTTGCTCACTGTGCACGGTATACCGAAACCCTCGTATCGCGCGTTTGAGTTGCTTCGTCAGTTAGGCGATCGGCAATCGCTCGTCGACGGTCTGCACGACACTGTTGACTGTTCCGTGATTCAGAAAGAGTCGAGCGTGACTGTTGTCTTAACGAATCACACGACGCCCGGTCATTCCATCGAAAGCGAACAACTCGAGATAAGGCTGGACAATGCACGTGAACCAGGTGCGGCGCACATCTGGCGCATCGATGCGGATCATGCAAATCCCCAACGCTTGTGGGAAGAAATGGGCCGGCCCGAATATTTGCGACCTGAAGAGGTGGAGCAGTTGAAGGAAGCATCGCGCCTCGTGAAGAAAAGACAAGCGATCCGTTACAGAGACAAATCGATCTTGCTGAAGGTGGATTTGCCCGCGCACGCAGTGGCCGTGATAACGATTGAGTTTGCTTAAACCGATGAAAGTACTTGAGCCATCACTGACGGACGAGGATCTCGATCGCCTTGAACGCGATACGTTTCGCTACTTCGCCGATCAGATGAATCCCGAAAATGGTCTTGTCGCTGACAGCACGAAACAGGACGCGCCTTGTTCGATCGCTGCGGTCGGTTTTGCGTTAACGGCGTATACGATTGCCGTCGAGCGCGAGTACATGACTCGTGCGGAAGGAGTGAAGCGTGTACTCAAGACGCTGCGGTTCTTTCACCATAGTCCGCAGGGAACGGGCGCTGACGCGATCGGTTACAAGGGTTTTTATTATCACTTCCTGCACATGAAAACGGGCCGGCGCTTTCTCGATTGCGAGGTCTCCACGATCGACTCGACGTACGTGATTGCGGGCGCGCTCACGGTCGCGAACTACTTCGATCGTGACATCAAAGCGGAACGAGAAATACGTGAATTAGCGGAGGCGCTTTACGCCCGCGCCGACTGGCACTGGGCGCAGAATGGAGCTTTGACAGTCTCGCATGGCTGGCGACCGGAACGCGGATTCATCAGGTATCGCTGGGGTGGTTACAGCGAAGCTTTGATTCTGTACATACTTGCGCTTGCTTCTCCTACCTTTCCGTTACCTGAAGAGAGTTATCGCGCCTGGACGCGCACTTACAAATGGAAAAAGCTCTACGGCCACGAGTTTCTTTACGCTGGACCACTCTTCATTCATCACCTCTCGCACATGTGGATCGACTTTCGTGGAATTCAGGATGAGTACATGAGAGGCAAGGCGATCGACTATTTCGAAAATAGCCGGCGAGCAGTCTATGCGCAGCAGGCATACGCGATGCGCAATCCGAAAAAGTTTGCGGGTTACGGCCGTTTCTCGTGGGGAATTACGGCTAGCGATGGTCCAGGTCCGGCGGTGCAACGGATCAACGGCCGAACGATCCGTTTCCACGATTATCTTGCGCGCTCGATTCCGTATGGTCCAGATGACGGCACTCTTGCGCCGTGGGCCGTTGCGGGATCCTTACCTTTCGCTCCTGAAGTAGTGCTGCCTTCGCTGGAACGCATCAACAAAGACTATCCGGAGATGACGAGCGAGTATGGATTCAAGTGCAGCTACAACCCGACGTTCAGATCGAGTAAGAAAGGCTGGGTTTCGAAAGGCTACTACGGCCTCGATCAGGGTCCGATCGTGATGATGATCGAAAACTATCGTTCCGGTCTAATCTGGCGCATGATGCGCCGCTGCCCGTACATCACTACCGGCCTGCGCCGCGCCGGCTTCAGCGGCGGCTGGCTCGGCTCCTCTTGAAGAATCTAGTCTGGCGCATAACCGTGCAAAGCGTTTGACGCGCGGAAAATACGAGGCTGCCGGTGCTATAATTTGAACACTTATGAGTCCATTGTTTGATCAAGTACAAAAGCAAGCGCAAATGCTGACGGCACAAGAGAAGGCTGCTCTCGCGCATCAACTAATCGAGGATCTCGACTCATCATTAGACGCCGAGGTTGAGCAGCTTTGGATTGCCGAATCGCAGCGTCGGTATGAGGCATACGTAAAAGGGGAATTGCAATCTGTTCCGGGTGACGAAGCGATGGCCAACGCGCGAAACCGCCTCAAATGATCGGCTATCGATTTCTTCCTCTCGCCGAACAAGAGATGTCAGAAGCGGCCGCCTTTTACGAGGCCAAGACTTCCGGTTTGGGAAGAAACTTTCTCGACGACGTGCAGCAAGCGATCGACCGCTTGCGAACGCATCCGCAGAGTGGCGTCGAAGTTGCTGATCGGTTGAGAAGCACGTTGTTACACCGGTTTCCGTTTAGTTTGATATACGCTGTAGAACCGGACGGTCTTCTCATCATCTCGCTCGCACATCACCGTCGTCGACCCGGCTACTGGCGTTCGCGCACCGACCGGTAGTTTCAGCAAAGTGATGGCAAAGAAGCTTAGCCCCAAGCCAGCTCTTAACGTGTTTGTGGCACTGCTGCGCGGCGTGAATGTTGGTGGGAACAACATGATCAGTATGAAGTCGCTCAAAGAGAGTTTTACCGCGCTGGGGTTTGAGCAGGTCACGACTTACATCAATAGCGGCAATATTATTTTCAAAACGGAAGAGACTGACCCGCGGAAGCTGGAGAAGAAGATCGAGCAGATGCTCGTCAAGGAACATCAGCTCGATTCAAGAGTTGTGATTCGTAGTCTTGCCGAGATGGAAGAACTCGTGAAGAGTTTACCGCGAAGTTGGGGCGAAGACAGCCGCTGGCGCTATAACGTGATCTTTCTACGTCACACGGTGGACTCCGAAGAGATCCTCACCGACGTGCCAATCAAGAAGGACATCGAAGAAGTCTTCTATCGTCCGGGCACCCTCTTGTGGTCTGCACAAGTAGACGAACTGAACCGCACGAACATGCTCAAGCTCGCAAGCCGCAGGCTGTATCAGGAAATGACCGTTAGAAACACCAACACTACGAGGAAGCTTTGCGAGTTGATGAAAAAGGCTGCGGACAGCGACAGTTAGCAGTGACTGTCGTTGAGTTACCAACTGACTTTACGTGAAGTCGAGTGCCGTCGATCGAAATGGAGGTCTTTATGGCGCGATCCCTAACATTGCTGATCGTTGTTGTTTTCATCTGCGTTGGACCAGCGTTGGCCCAGCCTCGCGACAACGCCGCAGCCGAACAAGGCGTCATCGTCAACAGCGTGCCGCGCGAGATTAATACGACCGCGCGTTACCTGTTTTACATCAGCGGATACATCGTGGCGGAAGGCAACACGCGTCCGACGAGTCCGAAGTTCGGCGTGTATGAGTACGAAAAGATATTAGAGACGTTCAAAGAGCGAGGTTTCGTCGTCGTCAGTAAGGCGCGCAAACAGAGTCCCGAGATCGAGCCGTACGCCGCGAAGGTCACCGCACAGGTCACGCAGTTACTCAAAGCCGGAGTCCCGCCGAAAAACATAACGGTCGTTGGTGCGTCTCAAGGTGCATGGATCGCGATGCTCGTGTCCACGTATGCAGCGAATCGCGATCTGAACTTTGTATTCATCGCGGCTTGCGCTGGTGACGACGGGCTCTTGAAATTGATGAACCTATACGGCAACGTTTTGTTTATTTCAGAACGCACAGACAAACCAGGCTCGTGCCAAAGATTTCGCGATGACGCGAAGGGAATTGACGACTACAACTCAATCGAAGTGAATACCGGCCTGAAGCACGGATTTCTCTACCGGCCGATGAAAGAATGGGTGGAGCCGGCGGTGGCGTGGGCACAGCGGCCGCGATAGCGATAGCCTGTTGCATTTTCCAAAAGTCACGTATGCTTAGCGCATCATCCGTCTACTCACCGGGAGCAAATCATGAGCGATCGCAAATATCGTCACCGCGGCTACATGGACAACGACCGCGAGCCGCAACAACCCACGCCGCAGTCAAAACCTCGCGAAGCGCCGCGCGATCGTGAAGGTCCGCGCTCACCGAAAATGATGGCGTTCGGAGAAGCGGTGAAGTGTAGTTCGTGTGGCGCAAAGGCTCCGACGCAGATCACCGGCGAGAGCACGTGTCCGAACTGCAGGGCCGATCTTCACACGTGCCGGCAATGCACTTACTTCGATCCGAGTGCCCGCTTCCAATGTAGCAAAACGATCACGGCACGCATCGTCAACAAAAGCGCACGCAACACCTGCGAACTATTCGCGCCTCGCGCCGTTGTCGAGCGCCAGACTTCTTCAGGCGCGCCGACCGACGCACGTCAGGCGTTCGCGAACCTGTTCAAAAAGTCTTAGTGCCCGTCTAACCGAGCGAACCTGTTCGCACGACCTTACGGTGTTCGCTTCAACCAAAACATATCGCGCATCGTGAAATCCGATCGCGATCTATCGGTCGTGTCTACGTAACGCGGTGAGATGAACGACGTGCGCGGCTCATAACCTAAACGGCTTTGCTCGAGACCGCGTAGCTGTCCTCCGCTCACCTGCGTCTTGTACGTCTTTACGGGTTGACCGTTGGCTTTAATAACGAAAGCGATCTCGCCGTTGAGCTTCGTAAGATCGGCGAGCGTCAACCACTTGTTCTTCGGCAACGTTGGCATGTAGAGCTCGTGGCGTTCGTAGAAATACCAGTCAAGCGTATCGGGAACCACTGGTCCTCGGCTCGCTGCAATCTCTTTACCGTTGTTGGTTACGTGGACCGTGACCTTGGGTCGCGTCATTCCCGCTGGCAATTCGCGCGTGCTCAGCCACCAGTTGAACTGCAAATGAGCTTCGGGGTCGTCCGTGATCGTAGCGACGAAAGCGAGATCTCGCCACGGACCTTCGCGAACATACGACTTGCCGGGCTTGAACGGATCGCCGCTGACCTCCTCTTTAAGACTGAAGGGAACTTTGGTGATCGTGTCGTTGCCGATCTTCACCGCCATCACAAAGTCGCCAGTCTGAGCGACCTTCACGTTTCCCGGATTGCCGGGCACCGGCCGAAACACTGCGAACGCCGGAAACTTTTCGAGCCGTTCGAGTCGGAGCGGAACACTCGCCACAACTTCACCGCTCGGCCTCGTAATCATGAATTCCGCAGGCTCCTCGCCCGCCGGTGGAAAAACTACTTCGAGTCCTTCGACGAGAAAGCCGCCAGTCGCTTCGTAGAAACGCATGGAAAGAAGCGACTCGTGCTCAATCGCTGGTCGATTTGTTTGAGCTAACGCGGCGCTTGTAGTGAAAAGTAAAAACGAAGCAAGAACGAAAAGGTCTCTTGTGAGTCTGAAAGGGTTTTGCACTCCAGCACACCTCTTCCTGATTTGAAAATAAATCTTGCGTGTGCAGACTAGCCAAGTGCTAAGCGCTTAGCAATCATTTCGTCATAAATTTTTCATTTGACAATTTCTCGCTTTGGCTAGATGATTCGCCCCCTCTGCGTAGCTCGACGACTTCGATATTTTTACCTCGGCCGAAGTCACAAACCTCGCGCTTAAGTAGTTAAGACTTTCTAGATCGCAAAAACTACTCCCCGCCCAATATCTCAACCCGGGCATCAGTGTCTTGGTGCCTTCGAATAGGGAGGAATAAATGTCTCTAAAGCTTGAAAGAAAGCCCAATTCTGATTTTCGCCAACTGCTTGCAAAGGCCCGAAGCCCCTTCAGTCTCGTGTCTCTCGCGGTCCTTGCTCTTCTGATCGTCACGCCGCTGGTCGTGTTTGTCGTAAAAGTGACCGGACAAAGCGGTGGTTCAGCGTTGCTGATCAGTGAGTTTCGCGTGCGCGGTCCAAACGGCGCGAATGATGAGTTTGTCGAGATCTACAACAACTCAGACTCGCCGCATCTCGTTTTATCACCTGAAGGCGGTTATTCAGTCGCTGCTTCAGACGGGGTGGTGCGTTGCGTGATTCCGATCGGCACCGTGATTCCCGCTCGCGGACATTACCTTTGTGCCAACACTATTGGTTACTCATTGGCCGCTTATCCAGCGGGCAATGGAACCCCCGCAACACCTGACGCATCGTTCACAATCGATATTCCCGACAACGCAGGCATCGCGCTGTTCAACACTACGAATCCGGCGAACTTTAGCCTTGCCACGCGTTTCGACGCCGTCGGCTCTACGTCCGAAGCGAATACGCTTTACAAAGAAGGCGCCGGCTATCCCGCGCTGATACCTTTCTCGATCGACTATTCGTTTTATCGATCTTACTGTCCCGTAACTGCGCCCGGCGCCGATCCCGTCTGCACTCCCGGCGGATCGGGCATTCCGCAGGACACTAACGACAACGCCCTCGACTTCGTTTTTGTCGATACGAATGGCACGTCCGCGGGCGCAGGACAACGACTCGGAGCACCGGGCCCGGAAAATCTCTCGAGTCCTGTTGACGATGGCTCGGGAATTACGCACTCACCACTCGATCCCGCGCAGCCTGACAACGTATCGCCAAACGTTGCGCGTGATTTCACTTCAGACCCGGCAAACAACTCGACGTTTGGAACGCTTTCGATCCGGCGCACGTGGACCAACAACACCGGCGTTTCGGTTACGCGACTGCGATTCCGCATCGCGGAAGTAGAGACGTTTCCCGCGCCGAGTGGTGTGGCTGACTTGCGCATTCGCACGTCAGTACCGGTTGTAGTCACGCGTACAGATGGTTCGACTGTAACCGTGCAAGGCACCACACTCGAACAACCACCATCACAACCGAACGGCGGTGGTTTCAACTCGTCAGTGTCTGCAGGGACCGTATCGCTCGCTACACCGCTGGCGCCCGGCGCGAGCATCAACGTGCAGTTTCTGTTCGGCATTCAGCAGGCTGGTTGTTACAGGGTTGGAATTTTTGCCGAGTCGTTGCCGACCGGCGGTAGCGATCTGTTTGTTGTAGCCGGCAACACGGATGGTCCAAACGACACGTGTCCGGGTGTGCCGACGCCAACCCCAACTCCGACCCCGAGTCCTACGGCGACTCCGACTCCATCGCCGAGCCCGACTCCGTGCGAGGGTAACGATCCTGACGGCGACGGCCTGGGGAACCCCTGCGATCCGGACGACGACAACGACGGTGTGCTTGACGGGCAGGATAACTGCCGCGTCGATGCAAACCCCGGCCAGCGTGATACGGATGGAGACGGTCTCGGCGATCGTTGCGATCCGGATAACGACGGCGATGGCGTGCCGGATGGCCCCGACAACTGTCCGCTCACGCCCAACGCGAATCAACGCGATTCGGACAACGACGGCATCGGCGATCGTTGCGACAGTGATGACGACAACGACGGCGTGCCCGATGATCAGGACAACTGTCAGTTCACGCCCAATGCGGGCCAGCGTGATACCGACGGCGACGGTGTAGGCGATCGTTGTGATAGCGATCCGACTGCACTGATGAATTGGCAGCGGCATCTTTTCGCGCCGCGCCAGGCGTTACTCCTACAAAAGGTGGGTTAACGCTTCTCTTCGAGGAGGCGGCCGTGAAAAGCCGCCCCTTTTACGAGTGGGCTTGTTCGAAACGGTGAGCAAACGACAGCAGGCTTGCTTCGCTGGAGTTTGGACCAGCGATCTGCAACCCGATCGGCAGACCTGTTTGAGTAAAACCGCAGGGAATCGAGATCGTGGGCCAGCCGAATGCGTTGAAAGGCCGGGTATTCCTCAACCACAGCTCACCCGCTGGTGACGGCGACATCGTCATCGCTTCATTGATTGTGATCGGTGGCACTGGACTGGTTGGCGTCACCAAGAAATCTACTTTCGCAAAGACATCTCCCGCAAAACGTCGCAGTCGATCGAGTTCCTGCCGTGCTTCGACGTAAGCGTCGGCGTCGATCTCTGTTGCCTGTTGTAATCGCTCGCGCATCCAACGCCCGTATAGCTCGGGTGACTCCGCGAAGTAGTTCGCATGTACCACGATGACTTCCGGCGCCTGCACGGCAGCCGGCGTGTCCTGTAGTTCGACCTCAAAAACATCGGCAGACAACTCGTGCAACGTTTTCAAAGCTTCATTGAACGCGCTTTCGATCCCGGGATCGAGATCGTCAAGGAACGGACGGCGCACAATGCCAATCCGTGGCTTCGTGTTCGCGTCGAGCAATTCGAACTTGTCATAATCTGCAATCGCTTGAAGCAGCAGCGCCGTATCAGCGACGTTGCGACAAAGCGGTCCGACGTGGTCCAGTGAGGGCGACAAGGGAAACACACCGCGTGTGCTCGCGCGCCCATACGTCGGTTTCAAACCCACAATGCCGCAAAAGGCGGCCGGCTGGCGGACCGAACCTCCGGTGTCTGTTCCGATCGCGCCGAAGCACATTCCGGTCGCCACAGCGGCGGCAGAACCACCCGAAGATCCACCCGCGATTCGTTCGGTGTCCCACGGATTGCGAACGGGACCAAAGTAGCTCGAAGCCGAGGTGCCGCCCCACGCAAATTCCTGCATGTTTTGTTTGCCGATCAGTATCGCGCCGGCATTCTTTAGGCGTGTAACGACATCTGCATCCTCACTCGGAACGCGATCCGCAAACAGGGCACTGCCGCAAGTTGTCCGCACGCCGGCCGTGTCGATCAGATCCTTCAAACCGATTGGAATACCGTGCAGTGGACCGCGCCACACGCCGGCCAAAATCTCGGCTTCCGCCTCGCGCGCCTGGGCCAACGCGCTCTCTTCAAGCACTGTGATGAAGGCGTTGATCGTGGGATTGAGTTGCTGGATGCGACTCAAACACAACGTCGTGAGCTCGACAGGGGAGAGTTGTTTCCGGCGCAGCAAGTCCGAAGCGCGGGCAATACTAAGGAATGTGTCGGGCATTTGCGCGTCTTACCGGCCTTCGGGCAGGCGCAGCGGCGCATCGACGTTCACACGGCACGGATCGGTGCGCCCAGACTGTCTGCGCGAGTTGCGCATCGCGGGACTCAGAGTTCTTTCATCGAGTTTCGCCAGCGCGCACTCGTCTTCCGCCAGACGAACTTGCAAGGCCTGAATATTGGAACGCAGGAGTTCCACGTCCTGTAGGCTGACTCCGCGGGATGAAGTGGCTCCGAGACGTGATTGTTGTTCCAGGTTGCGAAGGCTGGTATCGATCTGAATTAAGCGCTGTTCCAACTGATTGATGCGGGTTTCTAAACGGAAGGCCTCTTGTTGCGGAGCCGCATTGTTTACTCCAGCAGCCAAAGCAATCTTGAAAACCGCCACTAAAGCCAAACCTGCGACACCGGCTATTAACAGTGCGCGCCAATGTAGTCTTTGATTGTTACTGTGCATATTCTCCCCCTTTTGGGGAGAATATTAAGCAGGAGCGGCATGAGAATGCCACTCCTGCTCCGTTTAGTGCGGTCGAGTAAAGTTACTGCCTGATCTGAATTGCGCCGTCGCCTTTAAGAAATTCGGCGAAGTCGTAAGCCAGCAGCGGATAAGATCGGCAACCTTTCAGATTCCCCGGAATCAGATCGGGCGACGGTATTCCGATGTCGTCTTTGCGCTCGGCGTCGGTGGCCCACCAGCTCAAGAACGCACCGCGGTCTCCCGGAACTTCCGCGTCTGAAGGTATCCATCCGCCCTGCTCCTGTACGCAGAACGACCAGCCAAACTTGTCAGGAACTTCGATTCCGTCGTTGTCCTCGATTACTAATCGCACCCATCTACCGAGATAACGAGAAATGCTGGACTCGCGAACCATTCCGGTGATTACGGCTTTGTTCTTCTCGATGGTCATCCCGTCGATATCCGCTTTCATGGAGAATGGAAGTGACTCACCTCCGCGCGGCGGCGTTCCTTCATCGCCGTTCGGCTCTTCAAGTAGAACTTTAGCTTCGTCAGTAAGCACCATGTAGCCTGTGGTACCGCCTTTGGAGTCATTAACAACGTCGAACTCGAGGTATTTGACGAGCTTATCGTCCATGACGAACGTGTATTTGCCGTTGGCTGCTCCGGCCTGGGCAGAGACCAGGATAGGTGTTGCGAGTAATACGAGGGTAATTATGAGAAACGAGGGAAACGCTTTTGTGGGCATGAGAGAGTTAACTCCTTTTGAATAAAGATCTGGTTGACCAATCCCTCGGGGGAAGGGGCGAAATTCGGGTGACGGTTTATAACACACGTGTCAAGCCGTTGCCAGTAAAAACGCGTCAGTGTTGTTCAGGAAGTTCATGGTCCTCAGGAATAACGCGCAAAGTGTTGGCAAATAGGTCCACCCCGAGCAGAAAAAAAACGCCGCCGTTTGTAGCGGCGACGCTTTTGTGGGTTTAGCGGTGGGAAGTGCCGGTTACTTGCTCGGTCCCTCTGCGCGATCGAAGTCGTACTGAGACGAAGCTTGAAACGATTGACGCCTTTGGTCGGGTTACACGCGGCTCTGCCGCCGGATGTGAGGCGAGGCTCTGCCTCGCCGTTGAACCTCAAACCGCATTAATGGGCTTCGCCCCTGGTCCGGGCTCGGCCCGACGTTGGGCCAAAGGCCAGACCGGGGGCAGAGCCCC
>Ga0196977_1000622_pt1 | contig 17409 bp, 13 predicted proteins | sample S3v_1013CmetaG_FD_148634 | JGI IMG/M metagenome (GOLD analysis project Ga0196977, IMG submission 148634) | Soil microbial communities from Anza Borrego desert, Southern California, United States - S3+v_10-13C | ecosystem: Environmental > Terrestrial > Soil > Desert | place: USA: California...
CCGCGCCGTCCGCGCTGAGCACGTTAGCGGCCGGCACCCGGCAGTTCGTGAGGCGCACGGCGCCGCCCGCACCGTGATGCCACCGCGCGAGGGTGCGACCGCCCGCAGTTTCGCCACCGAATGCGGCCGTCGCATCGGTTGCTTCCAGGCCGGGGGTGCCCGCCGGCACGAGCACCGTGATGCACGTGCCGCCGGCATCGTCCTTCGCCTGCACGATCAGCAGCTTTGCGATCGGCGCATTCGCGACGAACGCGAAGCTTCCATTCAGCAACCAATCACCATTCGCCTGTCGCGCCGCGGTCGCCGCCGGCGGCGCATCATCCGAATACTCGCGGTGATAATGCCAGCCGCGATCGGCGTGGGCGGCGTTGGCCGCGAGCGCCAGGTGATAGCGGTGATCGTCCATGAACGCGGGCAGCAGGGCGCTTCTCTGCGCGTCGCTCGCGCCGCTTTCGAACAGCGCACGCGCGAGGCCTTGCGTCAACGCAATCGACATCGCGATGTCCACGTCGCCCGCGGCAAGTTCCTCCAGCACGATGCACGACGTGAGCGTATCCGCGCCGGCGCCGCCGGCGGCCTCGGACAACGACAGCGTGCGCAGCCCCATGCGCGATGCGTAATCGAGCAGCTCGCCGAGCAGCGGCTTCTCGAACGGCTCGAGGCGCGACGGATGCAGCGCGGCGGGTTTGACTTCGTTCTTCACGAAGTCCCTTACAGTGTCGCGGAACTCGAGCTGCTCCGCGCTGAGACGCAAATCGAACATGTACATCCCCTCCGGTGGAGGGGCCAGCATACCACCGGGCGCGGGCTGCCAGCTGCTATAGTCCGCCGAAATCGAGGAGGCTGCAGTGGCGAAGATTCACATCAGGCTCGGCGGCTATCAGGGTCCGAAATCGGTTCACACGCGCGCCGCGGTGCGTTTCGGCGAAGCGCTCGAGCGCGAGGCCGGTAACGCGGTGTCGTTCGAGCTCGTCGGCGACGTCATCGCGCTCGGACGCAGCTCCGGCGAGCTGCCGAAGATGGTCGAGACCGGCGAGCTCGCACTCTGCTACATGTCAAGCGTGCGGTTCACGCCCGCGGTGCCCGAGCTCCAGATCTTCGAGCTGCCGTTCGTCGTGAACGACCGTGCGCGGACGATGAGCGCGCTCGATGGAGAGCTCGGCGACCGGCTCAAGACGAAGATGCAGAAGCGCACGCCGTTTCGCGCCCTCGGCTTCTGGGACAACGGTTTCCGCCATTTCACGAACAGCGTTCGGCCGATACGCACGCCGGCGGACTGCAGGGCGCTACGCATCAGGACACAGATCAGCGAGCTTCACGGCGAGACGCTCGCGGCGCTGGGGTTCGTGCCGATCCCGGTCGATATCAAGGAATACGTCGAGCAGGTCGCGACCGATCGCTTCCAGGCGCAGGAAAACCCGCTCACGAACACCTTCAACTTCAACGTACACAAGCATCACCGCTACATCACGCTGTCCCGGCACTTCTTCGGAATCAGCGCGCTCATCTGCAGCAGGTCGCAGTACGCGAGCTGGCCGCGCGAAGTGCAGGAGGCGGTGGAGATTGCGGCGCGCGAAGCGACGGCGGACCAGCACAGGCTTGCGGCCGACGAAGACGACGAGATCCTGGCGAAGATCGACCCGCGCCAGAACGAGATCGTGCGTCTCACGCCGGACGAGCGCGCCGCGTTCGTTCAGGCGGTGGAGCCGGTGCTGGCCAAATACCGGAAGACGCTGGACCCGAAGCTGTTCGAATACCTGTAAAACCTACAACGCGCCGAGACGCTACGCCTCTCGGCGCAAAAAGTAGCTTGGCGCGGCAGCCGCCGCGCTCGTGCGCGTATCTAGCCCGGACGGTTCTCCTCATGCCATTTGAGGATCTGCTCGCCCGTCCAGAAGAGCACGCCGGGTTCTTTCTTGAGCGCCTGGAACACGCGCTCGAAATACTTGATCCGGTGCGGCACGCCGGAAATGTACGGGTGCACCGCGATCGCCATCACTTTCGGGCGCTTCGCGCCTTCAGCGTACACGCGCTCGAAGTAATCCATGCAGCGCCGCTCGAACTCGCCGGCGGCGTGGTGCTGGATCATCATCATCGGGATGTCGTTCAGCTCGACCGAATACGGCATCGCGACGACGCGCCCGTGCGCGGTCTCGAAATCCACCGGTTCATCGTCGACCACCCAGTCCGCGATATAGCGGATGCCCGCTTCCGCCAGCAGGTCCGGCGTATCGAGCATCTCCGTGAGTCCCGGCCCCAGCCAGCCGACCGGCGGCTTGCCGGTGTACTCGCGAATGACGCTGACGGTCTTCAGAATCATCGCGCGCTGGTCGGGCTCCTGATGTATCGGCCGCTGGTCGTACGAGTGGCCCATGAATTCCCAGCCGCCATCGCGGCAGGCGCGCGCGATCGGCTCGTAGTCGACGCACACGCGCGCGTTGATCGAAACCGTCGGCGTGATGCCGAGGCTGTCGAGCGCGTCTTTCAGGCGCCAGAAGCCGACGCGGTTGCCGTATTCGTGCCACGCCCAGTGCGGCAGGTCCGGCTGCTGAGTGACGCCGGTCGGCGGCGGCAGCACCTGCCGCGGCATCGCGCGCGAGATGTCCCAGACTTCGGCATTGACGATGGGCCATACCACCACACGTGCGTTCCCGGGCAGCGAGCGCGGCGGACGATCGACGATTGCGGAGTACTTCAGACGCTGAGATGGGTTCATGCGGCGCTCTCTGCGGTTGAATAGTTCGAGCGCGCCGATTATAAAGCCGCAGGATATGACGCTCGTGAGATCGGTTTTAAGCGTCGGCGGGAGCAGCCGCGAGGTGCCGCTGCCGCGGGAGTACGACGGCTGGCGAATCGTCGTGCTCGACATCGACGCGACCCGCGGACCCGACATCGTCTGCGATGCGCGCGAGCTTACCCGCATCGAGGCGGCGCAATACGATGCGGTGTACTGCTCGCACAACCTCGAGCATTATTTCGAGCACGAGGTGCCGTGCGTTCTCGGCGGCTTCCTGCACGTGCTCAAGCCGGCGGGCTTCGTCCACATCCGCGTGCCGGACATGGGCGCGCTCGTGCGCACGGTCGCCGAGCAGAACCTCGACATCGACGACGTGCTGTACGGATCGCCCGCAGGACCCATCCGCGTGAAAGACGTGATCTACGGCTATGCCGTCGAGATCGCCCGCAGCGGCAGCGATTTCTTCGCGCACAAGACCGGTTTCACGCGCAAGTCGCTCAAGACGACGCTGCGCGACTGCGGCTTTCCCTACACGTTCGTGCGCGGCGCCGAGCTGGAGATCGTCGCGCTCGGCTTTGCGGAAAAGCCCGATGCGTACGCGACGGCGCTCTTCGGCTTGCCCGAGCCGGCCTAGATACCTTCGATGATGGCCGGGCTCGCGGGCGCTTCCCCGCGCTCCACGCGCTTCACCGCCGCGTTCATTTTCGCGTGCGTCGGTGCCGGCACTCCGATGAACGCGCCGCGCTCCGCGACGTAGCCGTTGATGAAATCGGTCTCGGTGCGGCGGCCCTTCGCCATGTCCTGCGCCATCGAGGGTCGCTGCTCATCGGAGCGCGTTTTCGCCATCGTCACCAGCTTGTCCGTGATTTCGGTAAGCGCGTCAGCGCTGCCTTCGCCCGCCCGCGCCAGCGTCTCCGGATCCATGCCGAGCATCTTTTCGAGCTGGTAGCCGAGCGCCTGCCCCACCCGCACGGCTTCCGACCCGAGGCGTATCGAGAGCCACCGCGAGCCTTCCGCGAGGTCGCGCTCATTGCCGGACAGTCCCGTCGCCGCAGATAGGCCGTTGCGCATCGAGTTCACCACGAGCTTCGACCAGCGCTCGCCCCAGAGATTCGTCGTCACCTTGGCGCTGTCGGCGCTGCGCAGAAGCTCTGCGACTTCCTGCACGCGCGGCGTCACGCGTCCATGCGGCTCTCCGACGCGATAGACGATGTGCTTCTCACCGCCCATCGGCACGGTCCTCTTGATATGGCCGGGCTTGTACAGCTCCGCCGCGACGAGACTCGCGATACACCCGACGGTCTTACCCCAACCGACGATGCCGGCGATGCGCTCCTCGTTGATGCAGTTCTGAAGCGACACCACGAAACCGTTCGGCGCGAGATACGGCTTTACGAGCTGTGTCGCCCATTCCGTGTCGTACGACTTTACGCACACGAAGGCGATATCGAAGGGCCGTTCCTTCGCGAAGCGCTGCACGTCGGTTACGTGCAGCGCGTTCACTCTGATCGTGCACGTCTCCCCGGCTGTCAGCCCCGAGATGTGAATGCCGTGCTCGCGCATGTATTCCACGTGCTCGGGCCAGGCGTCGACGAACGTGACATCGTGCCCCATCCGCGTCATGTGACCGCCGGCGTACCCGCCGATCGCGCCCGCTCCCACCACCAGGATTCTCTTGCTCAACGTCAGCCTTTCCGTTTATCGATCATCGCCTGCGCTACGGTCTTGTGATTATAAAGCGCGGGATATACTCGATTCCTCGCGAGTTCTCATCCACGCTGATCGCACGGCCGGGGGTCACATGGCTCTGAACACTGCACCAACCTTCACCATAGGGACGGGAATTGTCATCACCGACTTCGGCGGGCCCGATACCGCTGAAAGCCTCGTGCTGCAGTCCGACGGCAAGCTGGTTGCGGCGGGCTGGATGTCAACCGCCGTCGGCGTCGACTTCGCGCTCGCCCGCTACAACGTCGACGGAACGCTCGACACGACGTTCTCGGGCGATGGAAAGGTCATCACCGATTTCGGCGGAAACTTCGACCGTGCCCACGATCTCGTGCTGCAGCCTGACGGCAAAATCCTCGTGGCTGGGCACAGTAACGCAAGCGGCTCGAACGCATTTGCGCTCGCACGGTACAACGCCGATGGCAGCCTCGATACGACTTTTGACGGTGACGGGAAACTCGATGCGGCTGCACTAGGCGAGTTCGGATACCGCATCACGCTGCAGCCCGACGGTCGCATCATCATGACCGGCAGCACAGGCAGCAGTTTCATCGTGGTCCGGCTGAACGCCGACGGAAGCCTCGACTCCAGTTTTGGCGGCGACGGCAGAGTCGTCACGTCCGATGCCGGCGTCGCTTGGGCTGGTGTGACGCTCCAGCCGGACGGCAAGATCCTCGTTGCGGGCACCAGGATCGGTACGCCCAGCACCATCGCGATCGTTCGCTACAACGTGGACGGCACTCTCGACACGACCTTCGACGGTGACGGCAAAGTTACGACAGCGGCCGGCTTGAACGACAGCGGCGCGTCGGCGATCGCGCTGCAGGCGGACGGCAAGATCCTGGTGACGGGGACCGGTCGCGATGGAGCGGACCTGAAGATCGCCGTCATCCGCTACAACGCGGACGGCAGTCTCGACAGCACATTCGACGGCGACGGCAAGCTGACGACGATCATTCGCGATGCGGCCGATCGCACGCGTGTTTTCGACGCAGGAGAGTCGATCGTCGTGCAGCCCGACGGGAACATCGTCGTCGCCGGGTTGAGCGAGGGTCCGCTGGTTCGCTACGACACCGCGTTGGTGCGCTACAACGCCGATGGTACCCTCGATACGACCTTCGGCGGCGACGGCAAGGTCGTGACGACTGTCGCGCCGGGACACGATTACGCGCACGACGTGGTCCTCCAGCCTGACGGCAAGCTCGTGGTGGCAGGAGAGGTGTTCGATGAGACCACGAACAACGGGGATTTCCTCGTCCTGCGCTACGACGCCGACGGCAGCCTCGACACCGGCTTCGGCGCGGCTGCGCACGACACGCTGGACGGGGTCGCCGTTTATGAGCCCGGCGGCGCACCGGTGGTACTCGACGACGACGTACGTGTCTTCGACGCCGAGCTCGCCGCGCAGGGGCACTACGCCGGCGCGTCGCTGGCGCTCGCGCGGCACGGCGGGGCGAGCGCGGACGATCTCTTCTCCGCGACGGGGCTCCTCGGCCCGCTAACGCCCGGCGCTGCCCTGGTATATGCAGGCGTCACCGTCGGCACCGTCACGGCGAACGGCGGCGGCACCCTGCTTCTGACATTCGGCCCCAACGCGACGCAGCCGAGAGTGAACGGCGTCCTGCAGGCGATCGCGTATTCCAACAGCAGCGATACGCCGCCGCCTTCGGTCACGATCGACTGGACCTTCTCCGACGGCAACACCGGCGCGCAGGGCACGGGCGGGGCTCTCGCCGTCGTGGACAGCAGCACGGTCAATATCGTCGAGAGCACCGCAGACGTGTTCAGGTGGACATTGCTCGCCAACGGGCAGGTGATCGCCTTCGAGCCCGAGCAAGACGTGCTGGTCTTCGATACCCCAGCAACCGCGGCGGATGTGGTCGTCACCGAGGGCTCGGTGATCTTCACGCACGCCGGGAAGACGGTGACGCTGCAAACGGCGCTCGCCGCGCTCACCACGACCAACGTGCGATTTCCGCTGACGACTACGCTCCTCGTCGTGGGCGACAACACGACGGGCACGGTGAACGACGGCAACGGCAACGCGATCGAAGGGGGTGCGGGCAACGATCAGGTGATCGGCCTCGGCGGTAACGACACGCTCGTCGGCAGGGCGGGGGCTGACCGCCTGAACGGCGGGGCCGGCTTCGACCGCGCGAGTTACGCGGGAGCCGCGGCCGGCGTGGTCGCGAATCTCGGTGCGCCTGCGCAGAATGCCGGCGACGCTCTCGGCGATACGTACTCCGGCGTCGAGGCGCTGATCGGCTCCGCGTTCAATGACGTCCTCATCGGCGACAGCATCGCGAACGTCCTGGAGGGCGGCCTCGGCGCGGATCGCCTCGACGGCGGTGCGGGTCATGACCGCGCGAGTTACGCCAGTGCGACCAGCGGCGTGCTCGCAAATCTCGGCGGCCCGTCGCAGAACTCGGGAGAAGCGGCAGGCGATACGTATCTGTCCATCGAGGCCCTCGTCGGTTCGCCACACGCCGACACGCTGGTCGGCAATCCTGCCGACAACATTCTCGACGGCTCCGGCGGCGCTGATTATTTGCAGGGGGGCAACGGCGCCGATGCGCTCTTCGGCAGCGACGGCGACGACCGCCTCGAAGGCGGCGCCGGTGGGGACACTCTCGTCGGCGGGCCGGGCACCGATTACGCCGCCTATTACTACGCATCTGGCGGTGTACGCGCGGATCTCGGTGCGCCGGTCGACAACACGGGACACGCGAACGGTGACGCATACCTCTCGATCGAGGGGTTGATCGGCTCGCGGTTCGCGGACACGCTCCTCGGGGACGATGCGATCAACAATCTGCAGGCGCTCGATGGCGACGATTATCTGCAGGGACGCGGCAGCGCCGATGTGCTCGCGGGCGGCGACGGCAATGACCGACTTGAAGGCGGTGCCGGAGCAGACAGGCTCAACGGCGGTGCCGGAACGGATTCTGCCGCCTATTACTACGCGCGAGGCGCCGTCACTGCGGATCTCGCGAGCGCGGCCGCCAATGCCGGCGATGCAGCCGGAGACAACTACCTGTCGATCGAAGATCTGACCGGCTCGATCGGGTTCGGCGATGTGCTGCGTGGCGACAATGCCGCGAACGCAATCGCCGGGCTGGGCGGCAACGATCAGCTATTCGGGCGAGGCGGCGCCGACAACCTCCTCGGTATGGATGGCGATGACATCCTTCACGGTGGTGCGGGCGCGGACAGGCTCGCGGGCGGTGCTGGGAACGACACGTTCGCCTTCGTCGCCGGCGAGGCGCATGGCGACAACGTCGTGGACTTCAACGGCAACGGCGCGGCGCTCGGGGACACATTCGTCTTCACCGGCTACGGTAGCGCGTCGGCGGGGGCAACGTTCGTCCAGCTGACCCCGACGCACTGGAGCATCAATTCTGCTGACGGCCTGGTCCACGACATCGTCGCGGTCGTCAACGCAGCGCCGATCCACGAGACCGATTACGTGTTCGTGTAGCGCGGCGCAGCACACACGTGGTCCTTGGCGTGGTATCCGTGCTGCCGGATCAGTCCTCCAGGTGCTCGACGATCGCCTGCGCGAACGCTTTCGTGCCCGCGGTGCCGCCGAGATCGCGCGTGACGGTGCGGTTCTCCCCCAGCACCTCGCACATCGCTTTTTCGATGCGGTCGGCGGCGGCGCCTTCTTCCAGATAGCGCAGCATCAGCACCGCAGAGAGGATCATCGCCATTGGGTTCGCGAGATCCCTGCCGGCGATATCCGGCGCGGTGCCGTGCACTGCTTCGAACATCGCGCACTTCTCGCCGACGTTGGCGCCCGGCGCGACGCCCAGGCCGCCCACGAGCCCGGCGCAGAGATCGGAAACGATGTCGCCGTACAGATTCGTGAGCAGCAGCCCGTCGAAGGTGTCGGGTCTGATCACGAGCTCCATGCAGAGCGCGTCGACCACGCGCTGATCGCACGCGATGTCCGGATACGATTTCGCGACGTCCTGCGCGCTCGAAAGAAACAGGCCGTCGGTCATCTTGAGCACGTTCGCCTTGTGTCCGACCGTGAGGCGTTTGCGTCCGGTCTTGCGCAGGTAGTCGAACGCGAAGCGCGCCGCCCGCTCGCTCGCCGCGCGCGTGATGCGCTTGACCGCCTCCGCCGTGTCCGCGTCGATCATGCGTTCGTTGCCGATATAGAGGTCTTCGCTGTTTTCACGAAAGATGACGATATCGACGTCGGCGAAGCGCGAGCGCACGTTCGGATAGTTCTTGATCGGCCGCACGTTCATGTACAGCCCGAGCTCCTTGCGCAGCGTGATCGCGACGCTCGGATAGCTGCGGCGCTCGGGCGTGCCGTCCGCGCCCGGCCGCTCGACGCTGACGCGGTAGTTCCCGCCGAACGGCGTGAACGTCGGCCCTTTCATCACGACGCAGTTGCGCTCGATCGATTCGAATACGGCGGCAGGCAGCGGGGTGCCGAGCTGTTTTTCCGCTTCCTGTCCCGATAGAACGGGCTCGAACTCGATGGCGGCGCCCGAGGCTTCGACGACCGCGCGCGCCGCGGCCGTTACTTCCGGGCCGATACCGTCGCCGGGAATCAGTGTTACGCGATGCATGATCTACCTGCTGGAACCGCTCAATCGGCTTCCGCGGGGGTGGCGCCCTTGAAAGCCTTGAAGCGCGAGAGGATGAAAGGCGTCGCGATCGAGATCACCGAGAGCACGACCAGGGTGATCGTGATCGCGCTGCCGACGAAAATTTTCGGATTCCCGCCGGATATGGTCATCGCCTGCCTGAACGACTGCTCCATGATGCCGCCGAGCACGAGCGAGAGCACGAGCGGCGCCACCGGGATATCCACTTTTTCGAACAGATAACCGAGGACGCCGAAGAACAGAATGAGATACAGGTCCATCATGCTGCCGTTGATCGCATACGCCCCGATGACCGAGATGGCGATGATCAGCGGGTAGAGAATTCCCGTCGGAATGTACAGCAGCCGCACGAAAATCCCGATCAGCGGGAGGTTCAGTATGAGCAGCATGACGTTCCCGACATACATGCTGTCGATCAGGCCCCATACGAGATCCGGCCGGTTCTGGAAGAGCAGCGGTCCCGGCTGTATCCCGTACATGATGAACGCGCCCAGCAGCACGGCGGTCGCGCCGCCACCCGGCACGCCAAGCGTGAGCAGCGGCACCATCGCGCCGGCCGTATCGGAGTTGTTCGCGGCCTCGGGACCGGCTACGCCTTCGATCGCGCCGTGTCCGAATTCTTGAGGGTGCTTCGACAGCCGCTTCTCGGTCGTGTAAGCGAGGATCGAGGCGATCGTGCCGCCCGCCCCCGGAAGCACGCCGATGATGAAGCCGATGATGCCGCCGCGCCAGATCGGGCCGATCGAGCGCTGCCATTCCTCGCGCGTGAGCCAGAGCTTGCCCTTGATCTTGATCATCTGCGGCGCGGTGCCGTGGTGGATCTGCTCCATGCCGCGGAACACCTCCGCAACCGCGAACAAGCCGACGACCACGACCACGAAACCGACGCCGTCCTGGAATTCCGGCACGCCCATCGTGTAGCGCGGCTGGCCGCTCTGCAGATCGATGCCGATCGTGGCGATCATGAGTCCCAGGATCGCGGAGAGCATGCCCTTTCCGGGCGAGGATCCCGCAAGCGAGGCCACCGCGGTCATCGCGAACAGCATCAGCGTGAAGTACTCGGCCGGGCCGAACTTGAGCGCCATCGACGTGAGCGGGATCGCAAACAGCGTGAGCGCGATGACACCGATCGTGCCTGCGATGAACGAGCCGATCGCGGACACGGCGAGCGCGGCCCCTGCCCGCCCGTTCTTGGCCATCTCGTAGCCGTCGATCGAAGTCATGACCGACGCGGCCTCGCCCGGCGTGCGTATCAGGATCGACGTCGTCGAGCCGCCGTATTTCGTGCCGTAATAGATCCCGGCCATCATGATGAGCGCCGAGGTCGGATTCATTCCGAAGGTCACCGGTATAAGCAGCGCCATGCTCGCCGATGGACCGATGCCCGGCAGCACGCCGACGATGGTGCCGAGGAACACGCCGAGGAACGTGTACCAGAGGTTGATCGGCTGAAGACACACGGCGAAGCCGTTCAGAATGTGCTGCAGGGTCTCCAAGGCCGGCTCCTCAGAAAGGCAGTATGCCGCGCGCGAGGTTCACGCCGAGCACCTGGAACATGAAATAGCCGCCGGTGCAGAACAGCACCGACGTGACCGCGTTCGTGATCCACCTGCCGTAGTTGAAGTACGAGGTGAGCGCGAAGAGATAAATCGTCGTCGCGATCACGAAGCCGAGCTTCTCGAACACGAGAAAGTACAGGAACGTCCAGACCACCACACCGGCCACGACCAGGTAGGCGCTGGGCCCCTGCTGCGGTCCTGGTTTTTCCGTCTTGCGCGGTTCTCGCTTACGACTGCGCACGATCTCCGCGAGCAGCACGAACGCGGTGATGACGAGGCAGATCGTGAGCAATCGCGGAAAGGCTTTCGGCCCGAGCGGATCGCCGATCTCGAGGCTCGGCAGTTGCTCGGTCGCGTACGTATAAAGACCCGCGAGCACGAGTATGCCAACGAAGATGATTCGATCGGCCTTCAGAGAATTCCCCTCCCTTCTTGTTGGCCGCCATGTTACCGAAATATCCCATCGCGACACGGCGCGTTCGATGCGGCGCTTGCTTGACACTGCGACGAGCTATCCGCTATTTTCGCAGGCTTCCCCCGCGCAGTCCTTCTCATAGAGAAATCAATGAGTCACAACCTCTTCGATTCCCTGCAGCAGTTCCGATACAACGACGGCAGCGACAAGACCGGTCGCTACTACTCGCTGCCCGCGCTCGAAAAGGCCGGCCTCGGCAAGATCTCGCGTCTGCCGCGGAGCCTGCGCGTCGTGCTCGAGTCGGCGCTGCGCAATTACGACGGCAAGAAGATTACCGAAGCGCATCTGCGCGGTCTCGCCGGATGGAAACCCGCGGCCAAGCGCACCGACGAAGTGCCGCTGGTCGTCGCGCGCGTGCTGCTGCAGGACATGACGGGCGTGCCGCTCGTGGTCGACTTTGCCGCCCTGCGCGAAGCGACGAAAGCGCAGGGCCGCGATCCCGAGTTGATCGAGCCGTTGTGTCCCGCGCACCTCATCATGGACCATTCGGTCCAGATCGATCACTACGGCTCGCCCGATGCGCTGCGCAAGAACATGGAAGTCGAGTTCGCGCGCAACCGGGAGCGCTACGAGTTTCTGAAGTGGAGCGCACAGGCGTTCAAGACCTTCGAGATCATCCCGCCCGGCAACGGCATCTGCCACCAGATCAATCTCGAATACATCTCGCGCGTCGTCTGGACCAAGGACGACATGTGCTATCCCGACAGCCTGGTCGGCATCGACTCGCACACGACCATGGTGAACGGCCTCGGCGTGCTGGGCTGGGGCGTAGGCGGCATCGAAGCCGAAGCCGCGATGCTCGGCCAGCCGATGTACTTTCTCGAGCCCGACGTGGTCGGCGTGCACATGACCGGCCGCGTCACGGCCGGCGTGACCGCGACCGATCTCGTGCTCGCGATCACGGAGTTGCTGCGGCAGAAAAGAGTCGTCGGCAAGTTCGTCGAATACTTTGGTGACGGGGCGGCTTCGCTGCCGCTGCCCGACCGCGCGACGATCGGCAACATGTCGCCGGAGTACGGCGCGACCTGCGGCTTCTTCCCGGTCGATGACATCTCGTGCGAGTTCCTGACGATGACCGGCCGCGGGCACCTCGTGCCGATGGTGAAGGCGTATTACCAGGCACAGGGCATGTACGGCATGCCGAAGAAAGGCGAGATCGATTACAGCGAAGTGGTCGAGCTCGATCTCTCCACGGTCAAGCCCGCCGTGTCCGGTCCGCGCCGTCCGCACGACCGCATCGATCTGCCGAATCTGAAATCCAAGTTCCAGGAGCTCATGGCCAAACCGTTCGTCGACGGCGGTTACGGCAAGGCGAACGAGCTGGGGCAGCGCTCGCCGACGGACAAAGCCGGCATCGACGTCGGTCACGGCGACGTGCTCATCTCCGCGATCACCTCGTGCACGAATACCTCGAACCCGGGCGTGCTGCTCGGCGCCGGGCTGCTCGCGAAAAAAGCGCTCGACAAAGGACTCAAGGTCCCGCCGCGCGTGAAGACCTCGCTCGGACCGGGCTCGCTCGCGGTCACCGAGTACCTGCGCAACGCCGGCCTGCTGCCGTACCTGGAACAGCTCGGCTATTACGTCTCCGGCTACGGCTGCACCACGTGTATCGGCAACTCCGGACCGCTCGACCCGCAGATCGAGGACGCCGTCACCAAGAACGACGTCGTCGGCGCTGCGGTGCTGTCGGGTAACCGGAACTTCGAAGCACGCATCCACCAGGCGATTCGCGCGAATTTCCTGATGAGCCCGCCGCTCGTGGTCGCGTTCGGTCTTGCGGGCACCGTGAACATCGACATGTCGAAGGATCCGATCGGCAAAGGTAAAGGCGGCGAGCCGGTGTACCTGCGCGACATCTGGCCGACCCAGGAAGAAGTCGCGGCGGTGATGAAGTACGCGACCGACCCGGAGATGTTCAAGAAGGTGTTCTCGGCGTTCAAGGAAGGCAACCCGCTGTGGGACGAGATCCCGGCGGCGGTCGGCGCCGTGTACAAATGGCGACCCGAATCGACGTACGTCCGCCTGCCGCCGTACTTCGACGGTTTCGGCATGCAGCCGGGCAAAGTCTCCGACGTGCGCGGTGCGCGCATCCTCGGCATCTTCGGCGATTCGATCACGACTGACCACATCAGCCCGGCCGGCGGCATCCGCCCGAGCTCACCGGCGGGCAAGTACCTCCAGGAACACGGCGTCGCCGTCAGCGACTTTAATACCTACGGCGCGCGCCGCGGCAATCACGAGGTCATGATGCGCGGCACCTTCGCCAACGTGCGCATCAAGAACCTGATGCTGCCGGGCACCGAAGGCGGAATAACCCTCCATCAGCCGTCCGGGGAGCAGGTTTCCATCTACGAAGCCGCGATGCGCTACAAGCGTGACGGCGTACCGTCGGTCGTGTTCGGCGGCGACGAGTACGGACAGGGCTCTTCGCGCGACTGGGCGGCCAAGGGTCCGCAGCTCCTCGGCGTCAAAGCCGTGATCGTGCGCAACTTCGAGCGCATTCACCGGGCGAACCTCGTGTTCATGGGCGTGCTGCCGCTGCAGTTCAAGGAGGGCGTAACCGCGCAGTCGCTCAAGCTCGACGGCTCGGAAACGGTCGACATCTTCGGCATCGAAAAGGGCATCACACCGATGCAGGACGTGACGATGGTCGTCACGCGCAAGGACGGCAAGCGCGAAGAGGTGCCGCTGCGGCTGCGCATCGACACCCCGATCGAGGTGGATTACTACCAGCACGGCGGCATCCTGCCCTACGTCCTCCGCGAGCTTCTGGCCGCATGAAGCTGCGGCCAGTCGCTCGCGCGAGCGCCGGTAAACGAACAGAGGGAAACCGAGGTTTCCCTCCGTTACCTCCTTTCCTGGTTTGAACCCGCGTCTACCCGACGCGGTTCGCCCCGCAGGCCGGCATCCACAAGACGCCGGCCTGTTTTTTCTGAAATGACGCGACGATGAATGAGCTGATCGAACGCCTGCGCGCGGTTGTAAGAGGGCAGAATGTCCTCACGAGCGCGCACGATGTCGAGCCTTACGTCAAAGACTGGCGCGGCATCTACGAAGGCACGACGCCGGCGGTCGTGCGTCCCGCGACGGCTGAGCAGGTCGCCGCCGTCGTCAAGCTTTGCTCGGAGACAGGCACGGGGATCGTGCCGCAGGGCGGCAACACCGGCATGTGCATGGCGTCGGTGCCGCGCGCAGGCCGCGGCGAGATCGTGCTGTCGCTCGCGCGTATGAACCGCATCCGCGAGGTCGATCCCCTGAACAACACGATGACCGTCGAAGCGGGCGTCGTACTGGAGACGATCCAGAGCGCAGCCGCCGAAATCGAGCGGCTGTTCCCCTTGAGCCTCGGCGGCCAGGGGAGCTGCATGATCGGGGGCAACATCTCGACGAACGCCGGTGGGGTGAACGTGCTTCGCTACGGCAATACACGCGACCTCGTGCTCGGGCTCGAAGTGGTGCTGCCGGACGGTCGCATCTGGGACGGGCTGCGCGGGCTGCGCAAGGACAACACCGGCTACGACCTGAAACAGCTTTTCGTCGGCGCCGAGGGCACGCTGGGCATCATCACCGCCGCGGTGCTGAAGCTTTTTCCGAAGCCGAGCGCGTCGGCTACGGCATGGCTGGCAGTCAAGAACCCCGAAACCGCGCTCGAGCTCCTCGCACTCCTGCGGGGCCACTGCGGCGAGCGCATCAACGCGTTCGAGCTCATCTCGCGCAACTGCCTCGATCTCGTGCTGCGGCACATCCCGGGCACGCGCGATCCGCTGCCGGGTGCGCATGCGTGGTACGTGCTGACGGAGATCGCCGATTCGCGCAGCGGCGACGCCGTCCGGCAGGAGCTCGAACGCGCGCTCGAAGGCGCGATGGAGGGTGGGCTCGTGCTCGATGCCACCATCGCCGAGAGCGGCGCGCAGGCCGAGGCGCTGTGGCGCATCCGCGAATCGATTCCCGAGGCGGCGCGGGGCGAAGCGGGCATGCTGTACCGTCACGACATTTCGGTGGCGGTCAGCGCCATTCCAGGGTTCATTCGTGAGGCCGGGCCCATTCTGGAGCAGCGATTCCCCGGTGCCGAGCTGATCTGCTTCGGTCATCTGGGTGACGGCAACCTGCACTACAACGCCTTCATCCCGGGCCGCGCCCGGAGCGATCCGGCGGCGCGCGAAGCGCACGACGTCACGGACCTGATCTACGACATCGTCCAGCGCTATGGCGGCAGCTTCAGCGCCGAGCACGGCATCGGCCTCGCCAAAGTGGCCGAGCTCCAGCGCTACAAGAGCGATACGGAGCTCGACCTCATGCGCACGATCAAGCGCGCGCTCGATCCGCGCGGCCTGATGAACCCGGGCAAGGTGCTGTAGTCGAAGACTGTGGTCGGTGGGTCGTCGACTCGCCGTTTCGTTGCACGGGCGCCGTCCGCCCGAGGAGATCACATGGCCGAGAAGATTACGAAACCCGACGCCGAATGGCGCAAGCAGCTCACGCCGGAGCAATTCGAAGTGGCGCGCAAGAAAGGCACGGAGCGCGCGTTCACCGGCGCCTACTGGGACAACCACGAGAAGGGCGTTTACCGCTGCATCTGCTGTGACGCGGAGCTCTTCCGCTCGGATGAGAAATTCGATTCCGGCACCGGCTGGCCGAGCTTTTGGCAACCGGCGGTGCGCGAGAACGTCGCGACCGAGGCAGACAACAGCCACTTGATGCAGCGCACCGAAGCGCTATGCAGCCGCTGCGGCGCGCATCTCGGACACGTGTTCGAGGACGGTCCGCAGCCGACGGGCCTGCGCTACTGCATCAACTCCGCCTCGCTTAAATTCGAGAAAAAATAAGGCCTTGCGGCGTTCCTTCCGTGGACGCTCGCGCGGCAAACCGGGATAATTCCGCTCATGAAGATGCTCTTCGACATTTTCCCGGTCGTCCTTTTCTTCGCGGCCTTCAAAATCTACGGCATCTATGTCGCAACCGCCGTCGCGATCGCCGCGACGTTTGGGCAGATCGCTTGGGTGTGGCTGCGGCACCGCAAGGTCGACAACATGCTCTGGGTGAGCCTGGGCGTGATCACCATCTTCGGCGGCGCGACGCTGCTGCTCAAGGATGACACGTTCATCAAATGGAAGCCGACGGTGCTGTACTGGCTGTTCGGCGGCGTGCTCACGGTCGCCGCCGTGGCGTTCAAGAAAAATCTGATCCGCGCGATGATGCAGCACCAGGTGACGCTGCCGGACGAAGTGTGGGGACGCGTTCTCGCGAGCTGGGTGGGCTTTTTCGCGCTGATGGGTGTCCTGAACCTCTACGTTGCCTACAACTTCTCGCTGGACGCGTGGGTGAACTTCAAGCTGTTCGGCGGCATCGGCCTCATGCTCGCATTCGTCGTGTTGCAGGCGCTCATGCTCGGCAAGTACGTGCAGGACAAGAACGAGAGCGCTTGAACGTCGCCGATCTCATACGCGAGAAGCTTGCGTCGCTCGCGCCCGAATCGCTGTCGGTAGAGGACGAATCGGCGCTCCACGCCGGACACGAAGGCGCGAAAGGCGGCGGCGGGCACTACCGCGTGCATATCGTGTCGCCCGCCTTCGCAGGTAAACCGCTGGTGGCGCGCCACCGCATGATTTATGACGCCCTGGGCGCGCTGATGCGCCGCGAGATCCACATGCTGGCGATCAGCGCCTACGCACCCGGGGAAGCAGTAACCGATTTCACACACAAGGATACGAAATGAAAGCAGGATTCAGGATCCGCATGCTCATGATCGCCGCGGCCATTACCGCCGGCCCCGCCGCCGCGGCACAGACGGCCGGTCCGGTCGCAAAAGTGAACGGCGCGAATATTCCGCAGTACCGGCTCGATGCGGCGATCAAGTCCCGGATGTCGCAGGGCCAGCAGGACACGCCCGAAGCGCGCAAAGGCATTCGCGAGGCGCTCATCAACCAGGAGGTCGTCGCGCAGGAGGCGCTCAAGCTGGGACTCAACAAGCAGCCGCACGTCGCCGCTCGGCTCGAGCTCGACCGCCAGTCGATCCTCGTGAACGCGTATTTCGAGGACTTCCTCAAAAAACACCCCGTGACCGAGGACATGCTCAAGAAAGAATACGAGCGGCTCAAGCCCGAGCTGCCGGCGCGTGAATACCGCGTGCGCCATATCCTCGTCGAGAAAGAAGACGACGCGAAGAACATCATCGCGCAGATCCGCAAGGGCGGCAGCTTCGAGAAGCTCGCCGCCGAGCATTCGCGGGATCCCGGCTCGAAGGGTCGCGGCGGCGATCTCGACTGGGCGCCCGCCGAGAACTACGTG
>Ga0196977_1000623_pt1 | contig 17406 bp, 15 predicted proteins | sample S3v_1013CmetaG_FD_148634 | JGI IMG/M metagenome (GOLD analysis project Ga0196977, IMG submission 148634) | Soil microbial communities from Anza Borrego desert, Southern California, United States - S3+v_10-13C | ecosystem: Environmental > Terrestrial > Soil > Desert | place: USA: California...
CCCGCCGTCCCCGCTTCGTTCTTCCCGGCATCCCGCACCATGTGACCCAGCGCGGCAATCGCCGCGAGCAGACCTTCTTCGAGGATGACGACTATGCGCTCTACCTCGACCTGCTCGCCGACGCCGCCGCGCGGGCGCAGGTGGAGATCTGGGCTTATTGCCTGATGCCCAATCACGTCCACATCGTTGCCGTACCGCACGACGCCGACGGCCTTGGCCGCTGCTTTCGCTACGTCCATCGCCACTACACCGGCTACGTCAACGCTCGCCAGCGTTGGACCGGCCACTTATGGCAGGGGCGGTTCAGCTCGGTGGCGATGGACGAGCCACATCTCGTCTGCGCGCTGCGCTACGTGTCGCTGAACCCGGTGCGCGCCCGGCTCGTGCGCCGGCCCGAAGACTGGCGCTGGTCGAGCGTGCGGGCGCATTTGGCCGGCGAGGGCGATCGCGTGGTAACCGTCGCGCCGGCAATCGACCGGGTCGGCGACTTCGGCGTGTTCCTCAGCGCGGAGTTCGATGAGGCGCTGAACTATGCCGCGTTGCGCAAGGCCGAAAGCGTCGGACGCCCGGTCGGCTCGCCCGAATGGCTCGCCGACATGGAGACGCGCACCGGACTGAAGCTCGCCCCTGGGAAGCGCGGGCCGAAGCCTAAAACCTCGCAAGGATTGGGGCAATTCCACCCATCGCCATAAGGACGCTCGAAGGGCTGCAGGTACTTCCACCCGTTTGCCGATAATGTCGCCGTCACTGAGCTACTTCAGCGTCGTCGCGCTGAACGGAACGCTCGGTGCGCCGTCGATCATGAGCCGGATATAGAAGTGATGGTTGGGCAGATTGATCAGATCCAAGGCGTCAAACACCGGCTGCATCTCTAGGGCCATGAACGCCGCGTCCTCTGCGCCCACTCGAAACGAAACAAGCGTGCCCGCGTTGGCGAGGACCGAACGCCGCACTTCATCAGGCAGCTGATGAAGGTATTGGTTTGCTGCGGCGATGCCGCACCCCATCTTGCGCAGTTCCGGCATCAAGTCGGCGAAGGCGAGCGTGGTGAAACTCTGGAACTCGTCGATATGAAGGAAGAAGGGCTTACGTTCCGCCGGCGGCTCGTCCGTCCGCGATAGCGCGGCCATGGCGATGGTCGCTACGAGGATGCTGCCGAGGACGTTGGCGCTGTCGGCGCCTAAGCGGCCCTTGGCGAGATTAATGATGGAGATTCCTCCCTGGTCCATGAGACGACGAAAGCGGATCGGTTCGGGGCCGCTTACGAAACAGCGGTACACGTGGGGATCGGTGAGGAGCGCGCCGACCTTGTTCTGGATCGGGGCGAGCATCTCCGCGCGATAGCGATCGGGATATTTCGCGAATTCGTTCTTCCAGAAAGTTCGGACCGTCTCATTGCGGATTCCGGCGACGACGCCATGCCGGAACGCCTTGTCGGCGTAGAGACGGAGCAGGTCGGGAAGCGTGGAGCCGTCGCGTTCGATGAGCGCGTAGAGGGAATTGCGCAGCACGTGCTCCATGCGCACGCCCCAAGCTTCGTCCCATAGCTTCTTCATGGCGTCCATGAGGCCGTTGACGGCCAGCGGAATCTTGTCGTCGCGCACGCGCCGTAGAGGATTGTAGCTGTAGGGCTGCGCAGGATCGGCGGCGTCCAGGTAGATATGAGGCCGGCCGGACTTGACAGCCGCCTCGCGCAGCTCCTCTGCGAGATCGCCGTGCGGGTCCAGGAGCGCAAAGCCGCGGCCGGCCGCGAAGTCGCCTATGGCGACAGATTTGAGCAGCGTCGATTTGCCGACGCCGGTCGCGCCGACGAGGTACATATGGCTCAGCCGGTCCGCCTGCTTGATGCCGAAGCGGACGAACTTTTGGTGATGATTGGTTTGAGCGAAGTAGGACACGTCCATCCGCTCAGGGTGAAGCACTCGTTCGTCCGCCGCACGGCGTCACGCGAGGCATCGCGAGAGCATCCCTCAGCAAAGAGCCTCCCCGCTAAGGGGAGGCTGAAAGGTGTTCATGTGGCGGCGACCAGTTCGTGCAGATACGACGCGGCGGCGCTCGCGCCACGGGCGGCCGTGAAGATCGCCCGCGCGTCCCCTCGCAAGAGCTCAAGCCAGTTCGCAACATAGGCCGCGTGGTCTCGGCGCGGCGTGTTCGCGACGTGGAGGTCGGCGCAGAGGAACGCGGCGCCGATCTCCGCAACAAGTTCTTCGGCGGCGATCTCGGCCTTACTCGTGAACGCCAGCGACCGATCGAGCCGGTGCGCCGCGCCCGTCCAATGGACGAGCTCATGCAGGACGGTGGCGTAGTAGGCTTCGGTGGCCGTCGAGGTCTCTGTGCCGGTGAACCGGTTTCGATCGGGCAGCTGGATGGCATCGTCGGGGATGCTGTAGAACGCCCGGGAACCGCCATGAGTGATGCGCGCGCCGGTCGATCGCACGAATGTGTCGACGGCCGTGAGCGTCTCCACCAGATCGCCCTTCGGGTACGATGCCGGCGGCTGCCAGCCTTCGACCTGATCGGCGTTGAAGACGCGGCTCGCCCGCGCGACCAATCGTGAGCGGGGCTGATCCTCTTCCTCTTCGGCATCGGCTCCGGGTCCGTCCAGCCGCTTGAAGAAGACAATGGTTGTTCCGTGTTCGCCGCGCTTCACCTGGGCGCCCGCGTGCTGCCACTGCTTGTAGGATGCCCAGTACCCGCTTCCGAAGCCGACAAGGCACGCCTGCGCCCACAGCGCGAGGACGTTGATGCCGTGGTATTCCATACGAGTGTAGGCGTTCTCAGGCTTGCCGATCGCCGCGCCTCCGCCATGCCAGGGCATGACGAACGTCCCCGTGCCGGCCTCGATCGCTTCAACGATGTTCTGCGTGACCGTTCGGTACACGTCGAACCGGTTTTCCGAGTGACCTTCGGACATGAATTCCTCCTGCGCACATGAGGAGCGTCGCCTGATTGCGGCGCTCCTCGATGCGCGGGAGAGCGGTTCCGATGGGGACAAAGAGGCAGGCGGCACGGAGCCGCCTGCGAGGCATTAGGAAGATGCGAGTTCGGGTTCCGGAACATCATCGCCCTCCGCGGCATCAGCCTGGGAGGTGAGATAGCTCGTGGCGGGGAAACGCATCCAGCGCGGCGCCCAGTTTTCAACCTTGGTCCGGCCGTTCTCGCCAGCCAGGCAGTCGCGCATAATGGCCTTGAGCGCCTTCGCCGGCTCCTGCGCATTGGCCTCGGCCGCCTTGGTTCCGGCAAGCTCGGCCACCAGTTCCCGAAGCACCCTGCGGTCGCGTAGCAGGACGAAAAACGCGTCGTCGGCCTCCCACGCACTTCCGAGGTCGATCGCGAGCTGCTGGCCCAATTGCTCGATCATCTCTCCGCTCGCATCGAGCGCTTCTCCCATGACGATGGGGACGATCGCGAGAACGTCTTCGTCTGGCAGACCGAGAAGAGCTTCGAACAGCACGGCAAGCGAGGCCTGATGCCCGTCCACCAGACATTCGGCTTCCGGATCGAGCCCCAGTCGCTGGAGAGCGTCTCGGCGAGCCTCCTCGAACCGGGCCTGCGACGGGCTTGCCCTCACGCTGGCTTCCGTCTCCGGCTTCTGCGCCCGCTGATGGTCCGCGTGAACGGTCCAAAGCGCAGAGCCGGCAATCGCATGAGCAAGCAGAAGCCTGAGCGCTACCTGCGGGTGATCGAGCAAGGCGGAGCGAACCGCGGCGTGCCGGTGCAGGTCGACGTACCGCCGCAGCGGAGACGACAGCTCAGGACGCGCCGACTTGACAGTCGGGTCGTTTTCACGGTCGGCCCGCCGCGTGTCCTTGTGCGGCAGAAAGCCCTCGTGGACCTCCACCTCGCCGGACTCGTGGACGACGACGTAGACGCTGCCGCCCTTGGCTTGGCTGCGCTTGTCGTATTCCCAGCGGGCGAAGTAGCTGCCGGGCTCCATCACTTCGACGGCATTCCAGCCTTCGGCCAGATATGCTTGCCGTTTGTCCTCGACCGCCTTCTGCTGGAGCGTCCAGAAGAGGGCAGCGTCGGAGAAGTAGCGGTGGTCGTCGAAGAGGTCGCCGACGATCGGCGCGGTGTACTCGGCCAGGTCGAACAGCGCGACAGAGGTGTTAATCGCAGCCCCGCCGAACAGCCACTCCTTGAGCACACGCCCAGTGGGCGCATACTGGTCGGGGCTGTCGAAGAGTGCGAGCCATTCGCGCTGTTGCGCCACGGTCGCCATGGTCAGATGCCGCACCGTCGCTGCATCGATCTGCTCGTTGCGGTAGAGCGTCCGGATGCGCGGCAGCAAGTTGCCGAGCGCCAGGATCCTTCTAACGACGCGCTCCTCGAGGCCGAAGGTTGCGGCGATCTCATCGACGCCGCGGCCTTCCTTCACGAGCCGGGCGAAGGTCTCCCACTGGGTGACCTCGTCGGCGTTGAGGCGCGCAACATTCTCTATGAGCGATGCTTCAAGCGCTGCCGCGTCGTCGCCTGACTCCATGATGGCGCAGGGCACGGACACGGGGCCGCCCTCAGCTTCGACGGACTTGGCGGCGTAGTAGCGCCTGCGGCCGGCGACGATCTCGTAAGTATCCGGTTCGCCATTGGGGCGGACCAGAAGCGGCACGAGCACGCCGCGGGCGCGGATTGAGGGAATGAGCTCGGCGACGTCGCGGTCCTTGCGCTTGGCGCGCATGTTGGCCGCGGACACGACGAGCTTCGATAGCTCGAGATGTTCTAGTTGCATGGGACGTACTCCAGGAAAGCCGGCAAGCGGCTGTGAGGAACCTGCCGCTCGCGTGAGCGCAGGCGCTGCCGGCCGGGAGTATCCCGGTCTGAAAGGTTCATCCCTTCCCCCGCAGCCTGGAGCCTCCCGGGAGGGGCGGCGAGGCTCCAGGCTGCGGAGAAGGTTCTGTGTTCAGGGTACGCGTTGCAAAACACGATGCACGACGTCACCGCAGTCGAGGACGCCTAACTGGATAGACTTGGGGACTCAGGAGACTTGTTACGGCCCTACGGGACCCGCGCAATTATGCCGATCCGGCTGTCGTGACGCCGTTACCAATCAACGGATCGCCCTCAGGCTACGGTCATGGGCATTCCTGACCGTCGGCTAGAAGCATTCATCGACGCTTACGAGCTGGGAACTGGTGAGCGACTGAGTCGCGAGGACGCGCTCGACGCTGCCATGCGTGTCCTCGCCTTCGTGGAGCTGCTTTCGAAATGGCCGAAGCGGCCGGCCCCTCGAAGCGATGAGCCAGCTGCCTCAGCCCGTTCAGCCACAGATCCCCCGCGGGATCTTCGATAACTTTACGCAACTGATACACGATTCGTGCGGCCATGGTCTTGGATTGCCATCGCTCTGGTCTCAGAGGTTCGAACCACGTCTACGCCCCGCACAGACAGTCATGAATGACTAGGTCGACCCCTTGACTCCCGCGGATCAGCGCGCGGCGATCTACGCGATAGCCGCGCAATTGCGCTTTATCTTGTCAGATGTTATCATTTCCTATCATGAACGATCAAACACTGGGAAGTGACGATATGGCGGAAAGCCCTTGGCTGACCATCGAGCAGGCCTCCGCATACCTCGGGATGGGGAGAACGGTGATCTACACGCTGGCGCGTGAGGGCCGCATTCCGGCAAACAAGGTAGGGAAGAAGTGGATGTTTCAACGAGCTCAGCTCGATGCATGGGTTCGCAGCAACCAACCTGTGAGTTCGTTCTTCACAAGCAGCGATTTCTCGATCGAAGGGAACCCTAATCTACGCGAGCCCCAGCTCGAGGCTTATAACGAAACCTTTCGCTTCTTTCGCGCAGGCAAGAACAAAGCAATTCTCCAGATCCCTGTCGGCTGCGGAAAGACCGGCCTCGCCTCCATTTTGCCCTTCGGCATCGCAAACGGTCGAGTGCTCATCATCGCGCCGAACTTGCAAATCAAGAATGGGCTGTACGAAGCGATGGACGTGACCAATCGGCCGAAGTGCTTCTGGCGGAAAGCCCGCGTTCTAACCGACGAAACCATGGCGTCGGGGCCTCTCGCCAGTACGTTGGATAGCGGCAACATTACCGTCGCGACCAAATCGCACATCGTGATCACGAACGTTCAGCAGCTGGCGACGAACGTCGAGAAGTGGCTGCACCAGTTTGATCACGAGTTTTTCGACATGATCATCGTCGATGAGGCGCACCATAGCGCCGCCGACAGCTGGAAGAGGGTCGTCGACCATTTCCCGGCGGCGAAGATTATTCATCTTACCGCCACACCGTTTCGGAGCGATCGGCAGGAAATCGATGGGGAGCTAATCTACAGGTATTCGTTCCGCAGCGCGACACTGAAGGGATACATTAAGCGGCTTAAAGCCAGTTACGTGGCTCCCTCTCAGATTGAGCTCGGATTCACTGACGAAGGCGGCAAAGTCTACACGCTCGACGAGGTCATGCAGCTAAAGGAAGAGGACTGGTTCAGTCGTGGAGTAGCGTTAGCACCCCTCTGCAATAAGCATATTGTCGATGCGAGCCTCGCAAAACTGGAAGAGCTGCGGCAGTCAGGCACGCGTCACCAGTTGATCGCCGTGGCCTGCTCGATCAATCACGCGCGTGACGTGCGGTCGCTATACGAAGAGCGTGGCTATACCGCCGAGATTATCCACAGCAAGCAACAGCCTGATGAGCAGGAGAAGGTGCTTGGCGCGCTAAGGAATGGCACGCTGGACTGCATTGTGCAGGTCTCGATGCTCGGTGAAGGTTTTGATCATCCCAAGCTGAGCGTCGCCGCGATCTTCCGACCGTTCCGGACACTCGCTCCTTACATTCAGTTTGTTGGCCGGATCATGCGCGTCATTGTTCAGAATGATCCGATCCATCCCGATAACCTTGGCCACATCGTCACCCATTTGGGGATGAATCTGGATCGGCGTCTGAGTGAGTTCAAGCAGTTTGAGAACGACGACGAGGCGTTCTGGGAGAGGGTCATTGGTGGCGAGGAGCCCGAGACTCCAGCAGGAGTTCAGGAGGGTGATACCCGACTTCGTGCCGGCGAGACGTCGGTCGTCGTGAGTGGCGAAATCGTCGACAGCCTTTGGGAGGAAGATTTCACTTCGCTCGAAGACCAGCACATCATTGCTGAGCTCCGGGAGCGGATGACGCTCCTAGGGCTCGATGCAACGGAGGTGGAACAGATAGTGAGGCGCGCCAAGCCTGGCGCGATCGCACGCACCGCTGCAGCGCCTAGCTTTCCGGTGCAACCCCAACGGCAGCTCCAAGAAATCCGAAAGCGGGTTTATGAGCAAGGTCCGCGGTTGGCGAAGATACTCTTGAACCATGCGGGTCTAAAGATCACTGGGCGGGATCTCATCACTACATACAAGTCCCTGAAGCTCACTGGGAAGAATAATCTCATCGCTGCCATTACGATGGTGAACCAGGAGATCTCAAAGCGGTTGGGGAAAGACCGAGATGCATGCTCTACTGAGGACTTTGAGGCAATCATGACCGGGCTGGATGACATCCTGCAAACCTTGGTTCGTCGCGTAAAGAAGGCTCAATCCGAATATGAACGCTCCGAAGCCTAAAGGGAAAGTCCCGTCTCTAATCGGCGGATCGTTGGGTTCGCCCCGGCGGGCCGTCGTTGAGCGCGCCAGCGAATGCAAGAGGTGCAAGGCTTCTTTGCAGAAGGGGACCAAGTGCTTTGAAATTCCTCAGCTACGATCCCCTTTCGCTGGGGCCAAAAAATACTGCGATGACTGCTTTGCCGGTATTCTCACCAAGACCCAAGAGGATTTGGAGGCGCTGAAGGAACTCTAATACCCGGCGCGGGGACTTAGGGACTTGAGGGACTTGTACCGAGGGTGTGGACCACCGTGGCATCCCAGCGGGCCCCGGCGTCAAATCGTAATTCACCCTCGTATGACCATTTCCGACAAATCCCTCGATGCCTTCATCGATGCTTACCAACACGGGACCGACGAGCGGCTTGCCCCCGAAGAGGCGCTCGATGCTGCCCACCGCGTCCTCGCGTTCATTGAATTGCTTTCGACGCCGCCGGCACTGGCGGCTCGAACTGATGCGCGAGATCCCGAAGGGTCGCGAGCCACTCATCTCCCTGTGGAGATTCCAGCAGAGCTCGCATTTCCTTTATGAGACTGCGCCCGAGACTCTCAATGGATCGAACGTCAGTGACTGGGGTGACCCCATTTGTTCGATCTACTTCTACGCCCCCGCACAGTCGTGGAAATTCGGAGAAATCGCTCCTCGCGATGAACGGTTTTGCAGCCTGAACATTGAGTTTTCGGTCGCCGAGCGTGGGGTTCGATCCGACGATTTTGAGAAGGCACCGCTTTCCCTCGTCATCGGCCTCTGAAAACCATTCCACGGCCTTGTTGCTTGCCGATAGGAGGAGGTCAAAAGGTTCGATCAACTCCTTCAACTCGGCCGTCTTACCGACACTTTCCAATGCAGAACGGCGCGTCTCCAGCTGACGGCGCGTTTCCACGAACTCCTCATCCGGCACGAGACGCCTGATGCGAAGCGAGGTCAGCTCAGCCATCTGAGCATCGAGCTCCGCGATGGCCGCCTGGCGCGCTAACGTGGCCGCTTCCTTCGCTGCAAGGCCGTTTCGGTCGATCCGACCGAACTCGGTCCGGACCCAGTCCGCCACTTCTTGCGGAACGCTGAGCCTACCAAGAAAGGAGATGACTTGCGCTTCAATCTCTCCAGCTTCGACCGAGCGTTCGCGGCAGTTCCCGTGGGACCGACCGCGGGCGGAACAATGGTAGTAGATGTAGCGCGAGCCGTAGCGGTTCCGCTTGCGCTCGGCCGTGATCTTTCGACCGCAGGAGCCACAGTTGATGAGCCCCGTGAATGGGAAGGACATTTTCCGCGCGCGGGGTGCGCTGCGCTTACCGATAATTTGCTGTACTCGTTCGAACTCTACGGGAGACACGATCGCCGGGTGGCGGCCCGCATAAGTTTCGCCATCCCATGCGATCACGCCCATATAGAAGGGATTCGCCAGCAGCTTGTAGATGGTGGACGTGGCGATGGGCTTTCCGCCGCGACGCTTGGTCCTCGGCGTCAGAAAACCCCAATCATCCCTGGCGATTTGGACCACCTGATGCGGCGTGTACCCGTGGCACAGGATCATCTCGAAAATCCGGCGGACCAAGGCGAAATGCTCTGGATGAGGCACGATGGTCTTGCTCACGGGGTCGTTCGTGTAACCTAGCGGCGCACAATTGGGTCGCCACCCGTTCTCGAGCTTGGTGCGGTTGCCGCGCTTGACGTTCTCGGAGAGGGCGTCGGAATAGTATTTGGACTGCCCGAACATGATCGAGAGCATGAACTTGCCCTGCGAGTTGTTCTCGAAAGTGTATGTGGCGAATTTAAGGTCGCGCAGCGCGCCGGTATCGAGCAGGTAGACGATACGTCCGCCGTCAACGGAATTGCGCGCCAAGCGGTCGGGCGCCCAGCTTACGATGCCGTCGGCTTCACCAGCCTCGATGCGCGATAGCATAGCGGCGAAGACCGGCCGGCCCGGCGTCTTGGCGCTGCGGGATTCTTCGAACGTCTCGACAATGTTAATCTCGTTCTTGGCGCCGAAAGACCGATCAAGCGCCTCACGCTGCGACTGTAGCGAGAGAACCTGACGCTCCTCGTCCTCGGTGGATTTTCGGCAATAGAGGAAATACTTCATATATGTCCGGACAAGTCCCCTAAGTCCCCAAGTCCACGCTTTTGCGCGCGTAGGGAAGGCGGCTTGCCGAAAGATTAGAATCCTACACCCGCGGCGAACTTCGCGCGAGTCGCCCTCGCAGTATCAGGCCAAGAGCATCCGTGACTTAGGCGTCATCCCAGTCATGGGTGGGTATGGTGACGCCTCCCGCGCGTCGCGGTCCGGCTGCATCGTGTGGACATGCCTGCCCAACCGACACCGACGATCTCCCGTATGCTTGCCGACGGCACGATAGTTGAACTCGTGCACGATCCGGAGGCCCGAACCACCGCCCTTGCGGTGGGGGAGCCGGACGGCTCGACTGCGACGGCCGAGCGTTTGGAACTTCCAGACGGCCAGGTTCTCGTGCCGTACGCGCCCGATAACAATCTGCTGACCACCGGGGCGGTCGTGCTGCCCTCAGCGATCGGCCGATATGAAGCGAAGGCGGAATTGCTCGCCGACATAAAGGCGTTCCTGCATCGCCACGTGGACCTCTCGCCGCTCTTCGAGGACATCGCCGCCCACTACGTCCTCTTTTCGTGGGTGTACGACGCATTCCAGGAGGCGCCGATGCTGAGGCTGTCGGGTGAGTTTGGCTCAGGCAAAACCCGGGGGCTCCTTGCCATCGGGTCACTGTGCCACAAGGCATTCTTCGCCTCGGGCGCTTCCACCACCTCGCCGATTTTTCATATCATCGATGCGTTCGGCGGCACGCTCGCTCTCGACGAAGCCGACCTACGCTTGTCTGACAAGACCGCCGACCTGGTGAAGATCCTCAACAACGGCACGACGCGAGGCTTGCCCGTGCTGCGTACCATGACCAATCGCCACAAGGAGTTGAACCCGACCGCGTTTCGCGTCTTCGGTCCCAAGATCGTGGCGATGCGCGGCACCTTCGACGACGAGGCGCTCGAAAGCCGGTTCATCGATGAGGTGATGGGGACGCGGCCGCTGCGCTCGGACATTCCTCTCGCCACCCCGGAAAGTCTTCGCAGCGAAGCACGGAGTCTGCGCGACCGGCTGCTCGCCTGGCGCTTTGCCGAGCGCCGAACGCTTGCGATCGACCTTTCCCGTGCGATCGAAGGTCTCTCGCCTCGTGGCAACCAAATGGCACTGCCGCTCCTCGCGCTTGCCGACGATCCGGGACTCAGGGAAGCCCTTGGCGGCCACCTCGCGAGACAGGAGGCGCGGGCGCAAGCCCGGCGCGCCGAGCGTCCCCGCGCGAAGGTGGCGGGCGTCCTCGATCGAATGTTCCGTGAAAGCGGAGCATCCGCGATCCCGGTCGCGCGCGTCGCCGAGGAGTATAATCGCGACGCGATGACGGCACTGCCCGTGAAGTCGGTAGGCCACATCGTACGCGCCGAGCTGGGGCTAGAGACCAGGAAGAGCCGCGGTGTCTATGTCGTCCCTGCGGACGAGCGCACCAAGATCGCCCAGGTTGCCGCGCGGCATCGGATCGACGGCGTGGGAGCTCACAGCGCGGCGGCATTTATCCCGCGCGAAGCGCGGGAAAAATAGTCGCCGGCGACTAGGCACGAGCGCCTGCGGTGACGCCTTTTGACGAACGCGTTCACCGGTGAAGATGGAGACAGTGGCTCGATCGAGAGGCCCCAGTTTAATTCTTTTCTACATGACCACCGAAATTGTTCTTTTGCGGCGCAAGCATGCGCTCACACAGACCGAGCTCGCTGACCTGCTCGGCATCTCGCAAAAAGCCGTCAGCCGGCTCGAGGATGCCGATAGCGGCAACATCCGCCATTTGCGCCTGGAGACTGCCTTCGCGCTTCAGGTCGTGTTCGGCAAGCGGCCGGGCCAGCTGTTCTCGCGCCTGTTCGCGGAGGTCGAGGACGCCGTCATGGGCAGAGCGGTTGCGCTCGATCGCACGCTCGATGGACGCTCCGACCGCGCCACCGAGCATAAGCGGGCGCTGCTCACGGATATGGTGCGTCGGGCGGCTAACCAGCCGCTCCTATGACTTGGCACAAGCCGCGTCTGTTCGCTCTGCATTGCAGTGCTAAGGGGTTCGGATTTATCGTCTTTGAAGGCGAGGCGGCCTACGACTGGGGCACCGTGACCGCTCGTGGCGACAAGAACGCAATCACGCTGCGCAAGCTCGTCCGCTTGCTCGACCGGTTCAGTCCAGAAGCGCTGGTGCTGGAGGAGCCGAGTGGCGTCGGGCGGGCGGATCGTATCGTCGAGCTCCATGCGGCAATCGAAACACTTTGCCGCTCACGCAACATAGGCGTTTATCAATACGCGCTGTCCGAAATTCAGCGGCGTTTCAGTCGGGTGGGTGCTCGCACTCGCCAGGAGATTGCCGAAGCGGTGGTGCGTGAGCTTGACGTGCTGTCACCGCGACTTCCGAATCCTCGCAAGCCATGGCAAAGCGAACCGCGGCGCCTCGCGATATTCTCCGCCGCCGCCATCGCGCTGACCTACCTAAGCGTCGGCCGAACTTGAAGGTGAAGTAACTAAGGCCGCCGAACCGTCGCTGCTCGCCGCCGACGGCAGAGGACTATCTTTGAGCACCCACCACAAGTCCTCCAGGCTTCTAAGTATCTCTGCGTCGGTGATCACGACACCGATCATGGGGGGAGCCTCGGCGGTCCCGTTCAATGGACGCATTCCTGCAGCTAATATCGGCACGATCAGAAAGGCTCGATGCGGGCTACCCCTCACGTTATCTCCTGACAAAATGAAGTGATAGTCCGGAACGAACTGAGTTGGAAAGAAGCATCCAGCCACCCGCAACTCACCTTGGTCGTCGAGTAAGTTATCGACGTCATGCAGGGCCTTACCATACCTCAAAGCACCCACATTCAAACCGTCTTGTGTCTTCCACAGCTTGGCAAAGGCACAGACCGCCTGCTCGATAGACTTGGGTCGACCGCCTTCAACCAAAACTCCTAAAGCCTCAAGTTCCTGATCACTTATGCCGTGGCCTTCTCTTTCGCGGCCCAGGCAGACACATTCGACCTTCTTGTCAGAAACAACTCTATGGAACTGTGTATACTCCTTCTTGTATTCGTCTTGTGTCGCAGCGCCTATGTTCGGATAATATGCGCACATTCGAACAGTTTTGCCGAATTCGACTTCCTTTTCAATAAATTTCTTACCTGCGTTGAGGACTTCTGAAAAATTCATTGCACGAGGAACTTGATCTAGTCGCACCTCGGTGAGCGCCACAGCGAGTCCAAAGAGCGCACCTACTCCTAGGAGGATTTCCGCGATGTGTACCGGCTCGATAATCTTGTCTGATAACTCCCAAGCCGCATTCCACTCTAATACCAAGCTTCCGGCACAAATGGCTGCTACAAACATCCACCAACTGACGTCGACTGCGAAAATTAGCTGCTTAACGTGGCGATCAGACCTGAACTCATCAACATAAGTGTTGATGTTAATAAATAGGAACGCTAGATTCAAGATGGCTAGGGTGAACGCGACTATGCCGAATGCTCGATCACCGCTGCCGTCTCCACTACTTAGCCACAATATTACTAATGAAATTGAACCTACCAAGGAAAAGACATAGCGCCAAGTGCGTAAGTGGCGAGAGGTACCCCAAGGTCGCCGTTGCCTAGCGGAACTGTCTTGATGCCGCCAAAATTGAAGCTTGCTCCACCAGCTTCCAGCTGACGCAGAATCAGAAACGTTCGACATTCCCCCTCCCCGCTAAAGCCAAAGCTCGAATTGTCCCTTTCAACCGAATGGCGCCACCGCTAGCTCTGTACTACCAAGCTTCCGAGGCGTTATCGGCCCCGTCACGTCATTGCTGGCCCGTCGTTATGTAATGTGGACCCATGTCGACCATTCGTCGCGAAAACAGAAGCTCGGCTGCCTCGACAAGGTAGTACCAGATGACGCCCACTAGGGCGGACACGATCACGGCTGAAAACATATGGGCCGTGTCTAGCTGCCTTGAGTAGCGGACTACCAAGTAGCCGAGGCCCGCGTTGGCCGAAATGAACTCTCCCACCATCGCGCCAACGAGTGCCAGAGAGCTTGAAACCTTGAGAGCAGAAAACAGCAGCGGCGTCGAAAATGGCAACCGTAGATAGATAAGCGTCTTGATCCATCCGACGCCCCAGGATGCAAAGAGGTCTCTAAACTCTCGATGGTCCGGCGCATCCACCAAGCGAAGTCCTCGGACTAGGCTGACAAGTGTGGGAAAGAACGCGACAGCCGCCGCCGCGGCCGCATTTGCTTGCCAGCCGCCGCCCAGCCAAAGAATCAAGATCGGCGCGAGCGCTGCGACTGGCGTTGTCTTCAGCGCAATCGCGTAGGGCATGATGCTGGTTTCGAGGAACCGCCATCGAACCATTGCGACAGCGGCCATAAAAGCGAGAGCATTCCCTAACACAAATCCAACAAACGCTTCGCGCAATGTTACCAGGACATGGAATGCGAACCGAGGCTCGTGCATCGTCGCATTCCAGACGTCGGCTAACGGAGGCAAGATCACGGGGGGCAGTGCGCCTAGAATGCGCACCGCTTCCCAAACGCCGCAGACGACCGCAAGGGCAACCAAAGGACCGAGGTACCTGCTTAGCCTCATCGTGCGTGCGTTCTTACGCCCTCATCGAGCACGGTGCGAACCTCGCGCATGAACGGTACAAGTTCAGGGCCGAGCCACTGACCAGCCGTTCTTGGGTGTGGCAGCGACACGCCGATGGTACGAACCGGGTGTGTAGGACGAGGCGACAAAACCACCACACGATCAGCAAGGAACACTGCGTCGGAAATCGAATGGGTTACGACAACCCCGATCAGACCGTTGCCGGCGATTGTCGTGGACAGGAGCAAAGCTAGCTCCCGCTTCGAAAGCTCGTCCAATCCCGAAAATGGTTCATCAAGCAGAATAACAGGGCGCTCTTCGGCAAGCGCCCGAACGAATGCGACCCGCTGGGCCATCCCCAACGATAGCTGGCTAGGAAGGCTTTGCTCGAACGCCGATAGGCCGAAATCAGCAAGCCAGGCCCGGATCGTTTGCGACGAAATTGACGCATTCCGGAGTTTGGGTGGTAATTCCAGGTTCTCGGATATTGTTAGCCAGGGTAAGAGAGTTGGGCGCTGAAAGACAAATGAACACAAGGCGAGGCGCTCTCGACCGGACTTACCGTCGATACACACGTTGCCTCCGTCCGGCCTTAGCAGCCCAGCAATGCACCGAAGGAGCGTTGTCTTTCCGCAGCCGGATGGCCCAACGAGTGCGATAATCTCTCCGGCCCGGGCATCGAATGACACGTCGTCGATAACCGGCAATTGGCCGAAGGCGAACGAAAGATTCTGGACGGTAAGGGACCTCATTGCGAGGGGGATAGGTAGGACGGATTGATCACCGCCCTCAGATCTTGCGGTCTTTGGAGAAGCGGACTTCCTCCCTGAATTGCGGTCTCGAGGAGCACTCTCTGGATGCTCGCCCAGTTCGCGAGAGACATCATTCCGAGCTGCGCGTTCGGCGCAGGCCGCCAGAGGGGTATGCTCGCTTCGAGCATGCCTCGCTCGTGGGTCCGATTGCCCTCACGGTTGCGGCGCAGCGTGGCAGCCACGGCATCATCTGGATGGTCAATCGCGTAGCTGTAGCCTTGCAGAGTAGCAGCGACAAACTTGCGGACAGCCTCGCCTTTTGCCTCGAGAACGTCCGCCCGTGTAAACAAGACATCGGCATAGAAGTTGATGCCGTAATCTGAGAGGTAGATCTCGTTGAGTTCATAGCCATTTTCTTTAAGGGCCAATGGCTCGTTCATGGCGAAGCCTGGAAGAACATCTACCGTGCCATTAATGAGCAACGTGGCATCATATCCGACAGCCACCTCCTCATAGTCGCCGGGCCCGATCCCAAACCTTCGCAACAGCGCCCGAAGCGGCACCTCAGTGTTGTCGCCATACTTAAACCCTATACGCTTCCCCCGAAGGTCCTCCGGCCGCGTGATACCGCTACTCTTGAGGGAAAAGAGTACGACTGGGCTCTTCTGATACATCGCCGCCAGTGCGACTACCGGGATCCCTTTTTCGCGTGCGATAAGGATTTGGTCTGCGCTGGTGAGACCGATGTCGTCTGTGCCAGCCGCGACCATCTTTATGGAAGGGTATTCGATTCCACCAGGACTAACGCTAACGTCGAGCCCAGCATCCTCATAGAACCCTTGATCTTCCGCTACATAAACGCCGGCGAACTGTGCTTGGTCCAGCCACGTTAGACGGACTTTAAGCGTGGCGTCGTCTTGTTGTGGACTACTAAGAAGAAGCCAACCTGCAAGGGCGACTGCCAGGACGAGCACAACGAGTGCAGAAAGTGTCCTTATCTTCATGTTCCCCCCGATGCCTGGTTGCCCGGTGCTCGGAACCTAGAGGTTCTAGAAGCCCCACCTCGGGCCCGTGTATCATACCTCAGCAAAGTAGCGCTGCAAGCGACGCTGCCTCAGCAGGTCAGCACTGGCTCAGCAAAATTGCTCCCACGCTCACACAAGCTTGCGCCGCCTATCCCGGCGATCCGAACGCTGATGGGCACCCACAACTCCAGCGTCGACGACGTGGCCAGTCTGACTTCTCTCGTCGGCGCGAGAGTGAGGATAAGAAGCGAAGCGCAACGGGTCGCCACAGCCGGCACTCACCACTGTGGAAAACGGAATCGAACCGTCGGTGCGATCAGTTTTGGGGGCATTTCCGGGGGTATAGATGGCGATCTCGATTTGATTATCCCCAATAATCAAGTGCTTTAGCCTTCACTGCGATTCCGCCCCTGGCACCATCCTTCCCCCAGCATTCGCGCCGGCCCGGGCGAGCGGCCTAGATCCCGGTGGCGGCGAAGGTGTGTCCGTCCGGATCGAGATCGCGCAAGTCGCGGCCGCGGGTCTCCTTGCCGTACCACGCGACCAGCGCCAGCGCGGCGGCGGTCGGCGCGAGGATGACCAGCGAGACGACCCCCAGCGCCGGGACGAGCGCGAGCACCGCCAGGACTTGCGCGATCATGCCCCCGGCCTTGCTGCACGCGGCGACGGTGCCCGTGGTGCGGCCGCGGATGCGCAGCGGGAAGCTCTCGGCGGCATACGGCAGCAGCATCGCGATCAGCGCGTTGGTGCCGATGATCAGCAGCGCCACCGGGATCACCGGGCTGCCCTGGCCGGAGAATTCCAGCCGCAGAACCAGCAGCAGCCCGACGATCGTCACCGCGAGCGCGCCGGTCACCGACCACTTGGTGCTCCACCGGCTGTAGGCATAAGCCGTGACGAAGATGGTCGGCAGCGCAATCAGCGCGGATTCGGCGAGCAAGGTGCTGACCAGCTTCATCTCGTAGCCCTTGGCGACGAGGTCGGCCGGCAGCCACAGCAGCAGGCCGAAGTTGACCAGGCCGTAGCAGATCGCCGCCAGGCTGAGCGCGAGCAGCTTGCCGATGAACGCGCGCCCGGTAAGCGCGGTCGCGCGGCCCCTGGCGAGCTCGGCCGCTTCCTCCGGCCGCGTCGCGCGCGCCTGGGCGCCGAACCGGGCCATGACCTGGCGGGCTTCCTGCTTGCGCCCCCGGGCGAGCAGGAACTTGGCCGATTCCGGGATCAGGCCACCGAGCAGGACCAGCGCGAGTCCGGTCGGCAGGTTCATCAGCCACAGGATGCGCCAGCTGTATATCGGCTCGAGCAGCGCGGCGGTGCCGCTGGCCGCGAAGTAGCCGCCGATCGAGCCGAGCCCGCCCACCAGCACCAGGCTCCAG
>Ga0196977_1000624_pt1 | contig 17397 bp, 21 predicted proteins | sample S3v_1013CmetaG_FD_148634 | JGI IMG/M metagenome (GOLD analysis project Ga0196977, IMG submission 148634) | Soil microbial communities from Anza Borrego desert, Southern California, United States - S3+v_10-13C | ecosystem: Environmental > Terrestrial > Soil > Desert | place: USA: California...
CTCGCCACCGAGACCGACTACGCGCTCGTGGGGGTCGGCGCCTGAGGCTCGTGCACCTCCGCCGCCGTGCGCGACGGAATCGCACTGGCCGCCAGCGGTCATCCCACCATCGTGTTCGTGCACGATGCGTTCGACAAAGCGGCGCGGACGCTTGCACGCACGCTCGGCGCGGAAGACCTCCGCATCTACGCGTACCCGCAGCCGGTGGACGCGGACAGCGACCGCGCGAATGCCGGGACGGCGGCACAGAAGATCGCCGGGCTGCTCAACCCGTAACTTCTCTCATCTCAAACTCAAACCAGAACAGGATCGCTCATGCCACGCATTCCCCTCATCGACACCGACAGCACGCTCACCGCGGAGCAACGCCGCGTCGTAGACGGGATCCTCGGCCGCCGCGGCGGCCGGATCCCCGGACCGTATCGCTTCGCGCTCCACTGCCCCGAGGTCACCGAGCTCTGGCACCCGCTGGGTGAAATCCTGCGGCTGAAGAGCACGTTCCCGCTGCGGCTGAGCGAGCTCGCGATCCTCATCACCGCGCGCGAATGGGATTGCGATTACGTGTTCCAGGCGCACGCGAAGCACGCGCTCGAAGGCGGGCTCGCGCAGTCCGCGATCGATGCGCTTGCGGCGAACCAGCGCCCTGCCTTCGAGAAGGAAGACGAGGAGGCGCTCTACGACTACTGCACGGAGCTCTTCCGCAATCACGCGATCGGCGATGCGACGTACGAGCGCGCGAAAAACCTTTTCGGCGTGCCGGGCGTGGTCGAGCTGACCGCGCTCATCGGTTATTACGGCATGGTCGCGATGACGCTCCTCGCGCACCAGATGCCGCTGCCGCAGGGCGTGAAGCCGCCGCTGTCGAGACGCGGTTAGGCTTGCGTTCGCAACGGGATCGCCACGGCGCCGCACCGCGGGCGCCTCGCGATGACAAATACAAGGGTTCCGCATTGGCGGCGCCTCGCGATGACCAATACAACGGTGCCGCATTGGCGGCGCCTCGCGATGACACAGATCAAAAACCGAGGAGATATCCCATGAAGCACTTCCCATTGGCCGCATTCGTGCTCGCCGCGGCGCTCGCGGCCGCGCCCGCATCCGCGCAGCAGTGGAAACCCACCAAGCACGTCGAATTCATTTCCGGCTCGGCCGCAGGGTCGGCGTCGGACCGCGTGCTGCGCACGATCGACAAGATGCTCCACGACAACAAGCTCATCGAGGCGACCACCACTGTCGTCAACAAACCCGGCGCGGGCGGCGGCATTGCGTGGACCTATCTCAACCAGCAGCCGGGCGACGGATATCACCTCTCGCTCATCATCGGCAACATCATCACCAACGAGATCACGGGGCGCAGCCAGCTTTCGTACCGCGACGTGACCTGCGTCGCGCAGATGCTGAGCGAATACACCGCGGTGGGCGTGCGCGCGGACTCGCCGATCCGCGACGCAAAAGACCTGCTCGCGCGTCTGAAGAAGGACGCGAGCTCGGTGAGCGCCGCGATCGGCACCGCGTTCGGCGGCTCGGGTCACATCCAGCTCGCGCTCGCGACCAAGGAAGCGGGCGGCTCGGCCAAGGCGCTCAAGGCTGTCGTCTTCCCCGGATTCGGTCAGGGCGTCGCAGCGGTGTATGGCGGACACGTCGATGTGATCGCGAATCCGCACGGGAGCTTTCTCGGCCCGATGCAGGAAGGGAAGCTGCGCGTGCTCGCGATCGCCGCGCCGAAGCGGCTGCCGGGGCCATTCGCGAATGTGCCGACATGGGACGAGCTCGGCATCGATGTCGAGCTTGAAGCGTTCCGCGCGATGGCGGGGCCGAAAGGGATGGGCGCGCCGCAGATCGCCTACTGGGAGTCGCGCTTCCGCGAGCTCACGCGCACGGCGGAGTGGAAGGACATGCTGGCGAAGCGCGCGTGGGCCGACCGCTCCGGCGGGCCGGACGCGTGCAAGGCTGCGCTCGACAAGCAGTACAAGGTGATGCGCGCGGGCCTTCAAGAGCTCGGGCTGGCGAAGAAATGAGCGCGACGTCCATCACTCGTCATTGCGAGGAGCCGTCAACGCGGGGACGTGGCAATCCCGGAACGTCCGATGACGCCGTTGTTGACGTGCGCCACGAGATCGCCACGGCGCCCCTGCGGGCGCCTCGCGATGACAGCAGGCGCCGTTTCTTCGGCGCCATGACAGCAACGCTGGTCATCGCGATTGCGGCAATGCTCTCCTACCCCGCCGCCGCGGGCGAAGCGCCCTACCCCAACCGCCCGATTCGCCTCATCGTCGGCCAGGCCGCCGGCGGCGCGACCGACATCGTGATCCGCGCGTTCGCGACGCGGCTCGCGGATGCGCTCGGCGGCACGATCGTCGTGGACAACCGTCCCGGCGCGGGCGGCGCCATCGGCGCGGCGATCGTGGCGAACGCGGCGCCGGACGGCTACACGCTGCTCGCCGGCACCAACGGTCCGCTCGCGATCAGTCCGCACGTGATGCGCGTGCAGTACGACGTGCAGCGCGATTTCATTCCCGTGGCGCTCTTTTCCGAAGTGCCGTTCGCGGTGGTCGTGCATCCGTCGGTGCAGGCGAAGACGCTGCGCGAGCTGATCGCGCTCGCGAAGTCGCAGCCGGGCAAGCTGCACTTCGCGTCCTCGGGCCAGGGCGGCACGCCGCACCTCTGCCTCGAGCTGCTCAAGCACCTGACCGGCATCGACATCGTGCACGTGCCGTTTCGCGGCGGCGCGCCGGCGCAGATCGACCTCATGGCGGGGCGCGTGCAGATGTACTGCGCGGGCTTTCCCAGCCTCGCGCCGAACATCCGCGCCGGCAAGATCCGCGCGCTCGCGGTCGCATCGAAGAAGCGCTCTAGCGTGATGCCGCAGGTGCCGACGGCCGCCGAAGCCGGGCTTCCTAATTTCGAAGTGACGGCGTGGAACGGCATCCTCGTTCCAGCGAAAACGCCGGAAGCGATCGTGCGCCGGCTCCACGACGCGGCGGCGGTGGTCGTGAAGTCGCCCGAGTTCCAGGCGTATCTCCAGAAAAGCGGCGCGGAGCCGCTGCTGCTCGGGCGCACGGAGTTCGGCAAGTACATCCGCGAGGAGTCTCAGCTCTGGGCGCGCGTCGTCAAGGCCGCGGGCATCACGAATCAGTGAGCGCGCGTTGAACGTCACGATTCTCGACGATTACGCCGACGCGGTTCGTACGTTCGAGTGCTTCCGCAAGCTCGAGGATCACAGCGTGCGCGTGAGCACGGAGTGCGTGCGCGATCCCGATGCGCTCGCGGCGCTCCTCGAAGACACCGAAGCGCTCGTGCTGCTGCGCGAGCGCACGCGCGTGACGCGCGCGCTCGTCGAGCGGCTGCCGCGGCTCAAGATGATCACGCTGAACGGCCCGTGGCCGCACATCGACGTCGCCGCGTGCACCGAGCGCGGGATCATCGTGTGCTCCGAGCACCGTCACACCTCCTACGCCACCGCCGAGCTCACCTGGGGTCTCGTGATCGCGGCGATGCGTCACATCCCGCAGCAGATGGCGGAATTGAAACGCGGCGGCTGGCAGACGCGCATCGGCACGGGGTTACGCGGGCGCACACTCGGCGTGTACGGCTACGGCCGGATCGGCAAGCAGGTCGCCGGCTACGGCAAGGCGTTCGGCATGCGCGTGCTGGTATGGTCGCGCGAGAAGGCGCGCGAAGACGCGCGCCGCGACGGCTACGACGTGCCGCCCGCGCGAGAAGCGCTGTTCGACGAAGCCGACGTGCTGTCGCTGCACGTGCGCCTCGTGCCGGAGACGCGCGGCATGGTCAGCGCGGCCGACCTCGCGCGCATGAAGCCGACCGCGGTGCTCGTCAACACGAGCCGCGCGGAGCTGATCGAGAGCGGCGCGCTGGAGGCGGCGCTGCGCGCCGGCCGTCCCGGCTCCGCCGCCGTCGATGTGTACGAGGACGAGCCGGTGCTCGGTGCGAAGCATCCGCTGCTCGCGCTCGACAACGTCGTCTGCACGCCGCACCTGGGTTATGTCGAGCGCGATCAGCTCGAGCGATATTTCTCGGATCAGTTCGAGCGCGTGCTCGCTTACGCGCGCGGCGCGCCGTACGGCGTGGTCAATCCGAAGGCGTTAGCTGGGTGCCGGCCTGTGCCGGGATGACGGCTTACCGTGCGCCACGGGATTGCCACGGCTTCACATTGGTGAGGCCTCGCAATGACGGCTAGTTGATCCTGATGCCGGCGGTGGCGACCACTTTCTTCCACTTCGCGATCTCCTGCCGCACGTAGGCCGCGAACTCTTCGGGTGTGTTCCCGACGATGCGCGCGCCGCTCGCTTCGATCGTGCCGCGCACGTCCTGGCTGCGGGCGAGGATCGCCGCGATCTCCTTGTGGAGCCGCGCCACGACGCCCTCGGGCGTGCCCGCACGCGCGGCGATGCCATGCCACGATGAGGATTCGAAGCCGGGATAGCCGGACTCAGCGACGGTCTTCGTCTCCGGCAGCGCGGAAGTGCGCTCGCTCGAGGTGACCGCGATCGCACGCAGGCGGCCGGACTTGACGTGCGGAACGGTGACGAGCGGCGGGAAGACGGCCATCGGAATGTGGCCGGCCACGAGGTCGATCACGCCGGGTCCGTCGCCTTTGTACGGCACGTGCACGAGCTTGATCGCGAGCGTGCTGGAGAGATACTCGGAAGTGAGGTGCGCGCCGGTGGCGTAGCCCGGCGAGGCGAAGCTGATCGATTTCGGCTGCGCGCGTGCGAGCTTCGCGAGCTGCGGCAGCGAGCTCACCGGCAGCGACGGATGCACCGCGACGACGTACGGCAGCGTCGCGATCTGCGTGATGGGTGTGATGTCGCGCAGCGGTTCGTAACCGGCCTTCGGATTGACCGTCGGCAGCACGGCGAGCGTGCTGATCGAGCCGAGCAGGAGCGTGTAGCCGTCGGCGGGGAGCTTGAGCACCGCCTCGGTGCCGATAAGGCCGCCGGCGCCGCCACGATTCTCCACGATGACGGATTGCCCGAGCGCTTTCGAGAGCTCGCGGCTGACCAACCGCCCGCTGGTGTCGTTGGTGCCGCCGGCGGCGAAAGGCACGATGAGGCGGATCGGTTTGACGGGATACGCAGGATCGGCCTGCGCGAGTGCTCCGGTGGTGAAGAGGGCGGCGGCGAGAGCGAGGAGCGTGTGCGTCACGGGCAGCATAGGAGCCTCCGGAGGACAACGTCTTCGCGGGATGCTACGCCTGCGCCGGACCGGCTACGCGAGGCACCATGAAAATCGAAAATCCGCGCTTCGAATCTCATGGTTTGACGATCAAAGTGCAGAAGCGCATCATGACAGCAACAACTCTGCTGTCATGATGCTATGAGAACGACCGTCACACTCGACCCCGATGTTGAAGCACTCCTACGCAGAGCTGTCCGTGAGCGTGGGGAGCCGTTCAAGCAGGTACTGAACGCCGCGATACGCGAGGGCTTATCCGGTCCCCGGCGCAAAGCGGCGAACCGCTTCAAGCAGCCGACTTTCAACATGGGCCGGCCGCTGGTGGACCTTACGAAGGCACTCTCTCTCGCTGGCGAGTTAGAGGACGCCGAGGCAGTGGATCGGGTGAGGCGACGAGCCGCGGCCGAAAAGTGAAGCTGCCGGACGTTAACGTTTTGCTGTACGCAGCGAACGAGGCTGCCGCCGAGCACGATGAAGCTCGGACATGGTTAGAGGCGGCTTTCGATGGACCCGAGGGGGTCGGTTTTGCATGGGTCAGCCTCCTCGGCTTTATGAGATTGGCTACTCGCCGCGGGATATTTCCCAATCCACTCAGCGTCGAGGATGCGCTAGCCGTGGTCCAAACCTGGTTAGCCCACGAACACGCTATGGTTCTTCATCCCTCCGACCGCCATCTGGCTATCCTTGGAAGATTGCTCGTTGGCGCGAGAACTGCGGGTAATCTCACGACTGACGCACATGTTGCTGCGCTCGCTATCGAAAACGGCGCGACCGTCGGTTCTTTCGATCGCGACTTCGAACGATTCAGCGGACTCCGGCTGGAACTGCTCGGCTGATGGACCCCGCCTCTGCTTGTTCTGAACGGCAGGGAAGTTCTGGATTCCTGCGCGCGCGGGAATAACGGCAGCAGATGATCGATTTTCCCGGGACTGTTCCTTACCAGAGCCTGGCTGAGCTGGTGGATGACGCTGCGCGCAAGTTCGGCGATGCGCCGCTGTGGATTTCGATCGACGACGGCACGCGGATCTCGCACGCGGACTTTGCGGAGCTGACGGTCCGCTGTGCCGAGGCGTTGCGGGCGCGCGGCGTCACGTTTGGGACCCACGTGGCGGTGATGCTGCCGGCAGTGCCGGCGTATCCGATCGTCTGGCTTGCGCTTGCGCGGATTGGCGCCGTGATGGTGCCGGTGAACATGGGGTACAAATCCGCCGACCTCGAGTATGTCTTGCGCGATAGCGATGCGAGCTGGCTGGTGATCGATGAAGCCGCCGTGCCGGCGTTCGAGTCCATTGCGACAAAAGACCAGATCGTCGAGCCCGCGAATGTGATTGTTCACAGGCGCGGAGAGGATTTCGTTGAAGCTGTCCGTGCGCCACGGGATCGCCACGGCTCCACATTGGTGGAGCCTCGCGATGACGGCGTAGGTCGTCACCCCTGCGAGGACGACGCAACGCGTCACCCCCGCGGGGACGACACAACTCGTCACCCCGGCGGGGACGACACAACTCGTCACCCCCGCGTAGGCGGGGGTCCAGTAGCTGGTTTCCTGGATTCCCGCCTGCGCGGGAATGACGTGGGGCCCGACACACTGATGAGTATTCAGTACACGTCGGGGAGCACGGGTTTTCCGAAGGGCTGCATGCTCACGCAGGACTACTGGCTCGTGCTGGGGCTGGTGCGGGCGCATCAGGGGCCGCCGCCGAAGCGGTTGCTGATCGACAAGCCGATGTCCTACATGGGCGGGATGTGGCGTTTCCTCGTGGCGCTGTATCTCGGGTCGGCGGCGGTGGTGGCGCGCAAGTTCTCGCTCTCGACGCTGCAGGATCGACTCGTGGAATGGGAGATCGATTACTTCGGCGCGACGGACGCGGTGGCGAAGCTGCCGGATCATCCCGGGCTCGCGAAGCTGAAGATGGCGTGGATCTCGATCGCGGGTCTCTCGAAAAACCTGCACGAGACGCTCGAGCGCAAGCTTCACGCACCGGTGCGCGAGCTCTACGGGCTCACGGAGACCGGTTCGACGCTTTACATGCCGACCGGCGCCGCGCACATGGTGGGCTCGGGCTCGTGCGGCGTGCCGGCGCCGTTTCGCGCGTGCCGCATCGTCGGTCCGAAGGGTCAGGACGTGGCGCGCGGCGAAGTGGGCGAGCTTTGGGTGAGCGGACGCGCGATCCTGCAGGGGTACTACAACAAGCCCGAGGCGACGCGCGAGGCGTTCGTCGGCGAGTGGTTCAGGACGGGCGACCTCTTCCGGCAGGACGAGCACGGCTATTTCTATATCCAGGGCCGCATCAAGGATTCGATCCGCAGGAGCGGCGAGAACATCTCGGCGCGCGAGATCGAGACGATCGCATCGGGCATTCCCGGCGTATTCGAGACGGCCGCGGTAGCGGTGAAGGACGAGCTGCGCGGCGAGGAAGTGAAGCTCTGCCTCGTGCTCCAGCCCGGCTACACGCGCGAGCAGGTGACGCCGGAGGCGGTCGCGGCCTTCTGCGCCGAGCGGCTCGCGGCGTTCAAGGTCCCGCGATATGTGGCATATATCGATGACATGCCGCGGACGTCGTCGAACAAGATTGCGAAGACGGAGTTGGTGCAGCCTGAGGGCCAGGTCGTTTTCGATCGCGTGAAGAAGGTCTGGCTCTGATGATCTCCCGCGACGTCGGGATCATCGGCTACGGCAGCGCCGCGTACGACAAGAAGCCGCGCCAGACGCTGTTCGGCTACATCGCGGAGGCGTGCCGCAACGCGCTCGCGCACGCGGGCGTGCGCAAGTTCGAGGTGAACGGCCTCGCGGTCGATGCGGCGCTCGGCGGCGATACGGCGGTCAGCACGGCGGAGTATCTCGGGCTTTCGCTGTCGTGGGCGTACAAATCCACCGCCGCGGGCGCGGGGCCGATCATGTCGGTGGTCAACGCAGTGCGCGCGTTGGATGCGGGTGTCGCGGATTACGTGATCTGTGTGGGCGCCGGCGCGCAGGACATCGCGGCGTTCAAGAAGCGCATCGCGCAGTTCACGCACGCCGTGTCTGACTACCTCGCGCCGCACGGCTACGGCGGACCGCCGGGCATGCACGCGATCATTCAGAAGAAGCACATGGCGCGTTACGGCACGACGCGCGAGCAGCTCGGGCGCATCGCGGTCGACCAGCGGGCGAACGCGTCGCGCAATGAAGCGGCGCTCCTGCGAAAGCCGCTGACGCTCGACGATTACCTCAATGCAAAGCTCGTCGCGGAGCCGCTGCGGCTCTTCGACTGTGTGATGCCCTGCTCGGGCGCGGAGGCAGTCGTCATCGGCGCGCTCGATCGCGCGGGCGGCAAAGGCGTGCGGCTCTTGAGCGCCTGCGAGCGGCACAACCATCCGCTGGGCGAGATCGCGCCGGTGTGCGGCGGCTGGGAAGTGTTCCGAGATCAGCTTTTCGAGGAAGCCGGATACGGCCCGCGCGACATGCACTTCATGAACTGCTACGACGACTTCCCGATCATGGCGGCGATGCAGATCGAGGATCTCGGCTTTTGCGCGAAGGGCGAGGTCGGGCGCTTTCTGGAGGAGAACCGCCTGACGCACGACGGCAGCTTTCCCTTCAATACGGGCGGCGGGCAGCTCTCGTGCGGTCAGGCAGGCGGCGCGTCGGGTTTGCTGGGCGTCGTGGAAGCGGCGCGGCAGATTCGCGGTGAAGGCGGCGAGCGGCAGGTCGCCGGCGCCACGCGCGGGATTGTTTCGGGTTACGGCATGATCTCGTATGGGCACGGGCTGTCGGCGTCGGCGGTGATACTGGAGAAGGCATGAGCTACCCGGAGCCAACCCTCACCGAAACGAACCGCCCGCTCATCGAAGCCTGGCGCCGCGGCGAGCTGGTGCTCCAGCACTGCGCGCCGTGCGGCCACATCATCTTCTTTCCGCGCGAGCTGTGTCCGAAGTGCTGGTCCACGCAGCTCGAATGGCGGAAGCACTCCGGCCGCGGGCGCGTGGTCTCGCACTCGCGCGTCTACAGTCACGTGACCGAGCCGTTCGCCAGCGAGTCGCCGGTGACGCTCGCGGAGATCGAGCTCGAAGATGGCGGCGCGATGCTCGCGCGCGTTATCGAATCCGTCATCTCCGCGCAGGCGGAAAGTCTTCCCCCCGTCATTCCCGCGCAGGCGGGAATCCAGAAAGCCGAGATTGCACCCGGCGCCGCAGTCGAACTCGTGCCGATGCCGGACGCGGCGCGCTATTCCCTGCCCACGTTCAAACTGGCGTAGGTGTCATCGCGAGGCACCGGCAAAGGTGCCGTGGCTATCCCGTTGCGCACGTTCAGCGGACGCTCCGCGATTGCCACGTCGCCGCGTTGGCGGCTCCTCGCAATGACGAGATATTCGTCGTTCGACGAGCTCAGGGCGATCGGCGGGTTCGCTCAGGACGATCGGCGGCTAGTTGAACTTGAGCCCCGCTTTTTTCACCATCGACAGATGTGTATCGATGTCTCTCGCGATGAGCTTGTCGAACTCTGCGGGTGAGAGCGGCAGCGGCTCGAGGCCCTGATTCTTGAGCTTGTCGGCGACGGCGGCTGAAGCCAGCGCTTTCTGCACTTCGGCGTGCAGCCGGTCGATGATCGGGCGCGGGGTTTTCGCAGGCGCGAGCAGACCATTCCAGAACGTGTAGTCGCTGTCGGCGTAGCCGGACTCGACCGTCGTCGGCACGTTCGGGAGACGCGGCGAGCGCTTGGTGGTGTTCACCGCGAGCGCGATCAGGCGGTTGCTGTTCACGAACGGCAAGCCCGACGTGATCCCGATGCACATGAAATCGACGCGCCCCTGCGAGACTTCCGTCAGCGCTTCCGGGCCCCCCTTGAACGGCACGTGCGTCGCGTCGAACCCCGCGGCGAGCCGAAGCTTCTCGGCCGCCCAGTGCGTCGCACTGCCCACGCCCGCGGAGCCGAAGGTCATCGGCCGCTTTTTCGCGGTCTCGACGAGCTCCTTCAGCGTCTTGATGCCTTTCTCCGGCGAGATCACCGTGAGGTTTGGCACCGTGCCGATGACCGCGATCCCCGCGAAGTCGCGTGCGGGGTGATACGGAAGCTTGGGGTAGACCGCAGCCGCTGCCGCGTGCGCGGATGCATTGAAGAGCAGCGTATAGCCGTCCGGTGCGGCCTGCGCGACGAGCGCCGAGCCGATCGACCCGCCCGCGCCGCCGCGATTCTCCACGACCACCGTCTGACCGAGCGCCGGTCCAAGGGCTTCCGCGATCACGCGACCGAGCACGTCGGACGTCGAGCCCGCGCTGAACGGAACGATCATGCGGATCGGCTTCGCGGGCCATGCCTGCGCCCATGCAGCGCGCGCTGCCGCTGCCGTCGCCATCGTGGTTGCTGTTAAGCGCAGGAACGTACGTCGGGTCGTCATGTGTGTTGTCTCCTCGTCTGAGCGCCCGATTATGCCGCGCTTATGCGAGTTACTCGATTCCCGCCTGCGCGGGAATGACCATGGCAGCGCCGAGATGACGAGGAGGCCACGTATGGCGAAGAAGATGGATGCGGCCGCACGACAGGCGCGCGACAACGAAACGGCGATGCGCCCGGACCAGCGCTTCGACTATTCGGCCATCGTCGATCGCAAGCCGCTGGAGCTCCTACATGAAGAAGCGCAAGGACGTCGTGTTCTGGCAGGACGACCAGATCTACGACTGGTATGCGGGGGCGGTCAGTCCGTCGGCTTGATGTTCGCCGCCTTCACCACCTTCCGCCAGCGCGCGACGTCGGCGGCGAGCTCGTCGCGGAAGCGCTCCGGCGGACCGCCGACCGGGTCGATACCTGCCGTGACGAGGCGCTGCTTCATATCGCGCGTCTGAAGGAGCTTGCCGACCTCTCGGTTCCACAGCAGGACGACATGCTGCGGCATGTCTTTCGGGCCGAACATGCCGTACAGGAGCGGCGCGTAGTAACCCGGCACTGTTTCGCCGATCGGCGGCACGTCAGGCACTGCGCTCGAACGTTCGCGCGAAGTGACGCCGATCGCGCGCACCTTGCCCGATTTCACGTGCGGCGCGGTCGACGGCGTGCTGCCGAAGATCACCTGGAGCTGACCGCCGAGCAGATCGTTGAGCGCGGGGCCGGTCCCTTTGTACGGAATGTGCGTCATGCGGACATCCGCCATCAGCTCGAAGAGCGCGACGAGCAGGTGCGAAAAGCCGCCGGTGCCGCCGCTCCCGTAATTGAGCTTGCCGGGATTCGCGCGCGCATAGGCGATCAGCTCCTTCACGCTCTTTACCGGCACGCTCGGGTGCACGACCGCGATCGAGCTCGCCTCCCCCACCTGCACGACTGGCGTGATATCGCGCACCGCGTCGTAGGGCAGCTTGTAGACGGCGGCCATGGTCGTGTACGCGCCGGAGACGAAGGCGAGCGTGTAGCCGTCGGGGGTTGCGCGGACCGCCGTCTCGGAGCCGATCGTTCCGCCGCCGCCCGCGCGGTTGTCGACGATGACAGATTGGCCAAGCGTCTCGGAGAGTTTCGCCGCGACGATGCGCGCGATCACGTCGGCGCCACCACCCGGGGCGTACGGGACGATCACCCGTACAGGGCGCGTCGGGTACTTCGGTTGGGCTGGTGCCGGCGCAGCTGCAATCAGCGCGAACAGCGCGAGCGCGCAAAGGACACCGCGCCCTTGTTTCGATCGTATCGATGACATGTGCTGATATTTACACGGCCCGCTACTCCTGCGAAAGCGGTACGGCATCGACGTGCGGCGCGGGAATCGCCGCGGCTTGCGCGGGCGGCCTCGCAATGTCATGCCTGCGAATAAAATCGCGGCTTCTTTCAAGCAGGGAATCCCCACATGAGCTTCTTCTGGAAAGGCCGCCTCGGCGAAAAGCCGAGCGATCTGCTCAAACACTATTACGCCGAAACGATGCGCGAGCCGCTGTTCCTGGAGGCGCTCCACCAGTGGGACAAGGCGCAGGTCGTCGTGCTCGGCGAAGGCGACATCGCGCCGCCCGAGGCCGTCGCGTGCCTGGTGAAAGCGGTCACCGAGATGGAGAACGAAGGCGTCGTGGAAGCGCGCAAGGCGCTGTGGAACGTGATCCACGGCGGCGAGGAGTACATGCGCAAGTTCTGTGAAGAGGAGCAGTCGGGGTGGCTCCATCTGGGGCGCTCCAGCCCAAGCCTGCGCGTCACCGCCTCACGCATCGCGTTCCGCAACCTCCTGCTCCAGATCATGTCCACCGCGCTCGACCTGCGCGCGAAGATGATCGACGTCTCCGAGCAGCACGTGGAGACGCTCATGCCCGGCTACAGCTATATCCAGCACATCGAGCCCTCCACGCTCGGCCATTACCTCATGTCGTTCGTGGAGCCGCTCGAGCGCGATTTCCAGCGCCTCATGAGCGCGTACCGCAACGCGAATATCAGCTCGGTCGGCACCGGCGCTGCGTACGGGATCGAGTTCCCGCTCGATCTGGAGCGCTTCGACGCCCTGCTCGGCTTCGACGCGGCGCCGTGGAATGCGCGCGACTCGATCCGCAACTACGACTACATGATCGAGACGTACATGGCGATGACGCTCATGCACTCGACGCTCGGGCGCGTGGCCATGGACTTCCTGATCTGGCACAGCTCGGAGTTCGACTTCATCGAGCTGCCGGGGCGGCTCAGCATTACCTCCAGCATCTCGCCGCAGATGCGCATCCCCTACGTGCTCGAGTTCGTCCACGGCACGAGCGGGCTCATGACCGGACGGCTCATGGAGGCGCTCGCGATCACCAAGACCGCTTCCGATCAGCTCGAGATGGCGACGATGCTGCCCGCGGAGTTCTGGAAATGCGCCGACGAGTCACGCCGCGCGATGGACGCGCTCATGGACGCACTCGGCGACATGAAGGTGAACAAAGAGCGCATGGCGCAGTGCGCGAACGACTACTGGTCGCAGGCGAGCACCGTCGTCGGGTTCCTCGTGAAGGAGCACGGGATGTCTTATCGCACGGGGCACCAGATCCTGGCGAACATGATGCGCACCGTCGCGGACCGCAACATCCCGCCCTCGCAGGTGACGCCGGACATCCTCGAGAACGCGATCAGGGATTACACGGGCAAGGACATCAAGGTCGAGAAGGCGACGCTCGATCGGCTCTTCGATGCGATGACCTGCGTGCGGGAGCGGAAGTACCGCGGCGGCGCGGCGCCGGAGCGGGTGCAAGAGCACATCGCGGCCGCGCGCAAGAACCTCGCTGCAGATCGCAAGCACGTGATCGACTGGACGGGGCGCGTCGAAGCCGCGCAGCACCGGCTGGAAAGCGCCTTCGCGGCGCTGCAGAAGCGCCACAAGGTCGTCCCGGCATAGGCCGGGACCCCGGCACGTCCCGGATTCCCGCCTTCGCGGGAATGACGGTCGCTAATCCACCGTGGCGCCGGAGGCTTTCACCACGGCCGCCCACTTCGCCGCCTCGGTTTTGAGGTAGCGCGCGAACTGCTCCCGGCTCATCGGCTCGGGCTGCGCGCCCTGCGCAGCGAGCTGCGCGGCGACGTCTTTCTCCCGGAGGATCGTCGTCGCGTGCTTGTTCCACCAGTCGAGTAGCGCGGGCGGCGTGCGCGCGGGCGCGAGGAGGCCGATCCAGTTGAGCGCCTCGTACTTCGGCAGCCCGGCTTCGGCGACGGTCGGCACGTCGGGGAGCAGCGGCCAGCGCTTGGGGCTGGTGACGGCGATCGCGTGGAGCTTTCCGCCCTGGATCTGCGGGGCCGCCGCCACCACGCTGCTGAAGTACATCGAGACTTCGCCCGAGAGGACCGCGATCAGCGCGGGGCCGCCGCCTTTATAGGGCACGTGCCGCATCTGGATGCCGGCCATCGTGTTCAGGAGCTCCGGCGAAAGGTGCGTCGAGCTGCCGTTGCCGGCGGACGCGAAGGTGAGTGAATTCGGCTTGGCTTTCGCCAGCGCGATGAGCTCCTTCAGGGTCTTCGCCGGGAACGAGCGGTTCACCACGATCACGTTAGGGAACACCGCGAGCAGCGTGATCGGCGCGAGGTCTTTGATCGGGTCGTACGGCATTTTCTTGTAGAGGCTCTGGTTGATCGCGACGGAGGAGACGTTCGCCGCGACGACGGTATAGCCGTCGGCAGGCGCTTTCGCCACGAGATCGGTGCCGATGTTGCCGCCGGCGCCGGGACGGTTATCGATGACGACCGGCTGCGAAATTCGCTCGCCGAGCTTCGTGCCGAGCAGCCGCGCCAGGTAATCGGTGCTGCCGCCGGGCGCGATCGGCACCACGATGCGGATCGGCTTCGTCGGAAATGCGGGCTCCGCCGCATGCGCAAGCATCGGGATCGAGCAGGCGAGCACGACGGCATAGCGTCGCGCGTGGATTGATGCGTGCAAGTGACTTCCTCCTTCATTGCATTCCGCGTGTGAACGCCCGACTATATCGCAGCCAATTACAAGCGAACCACGAGGAGAACCATGCATTCAGGTTGGAGTCTGCGCACGCGGCTGCTCACCGGCGTAATCGCCTCGGCCACATTCAGCACCGGAGCCTTCGCGGCGAGCGGCGCTTCAACGGACGTCGGTGCGTTTCCTTCCCGCCCGCTGCGCGTCATCGTCGGGTTCCCGCCCGGCAGCGGCACCGACATCCTCGCGCGCTACGTCGGCACCAAGCTCTCCGAGCGCGTGAACCAGCCGGTGGTGGTCGATAACCGCCGCGGCGCGAACGGGATCATCGCGGCGGAGCTCACGGCAAAGTCGCCGCCGGACGGCCACACGATGCAGTTCATGTCCACGTCGCACACGATGAACGCCGCGGTCTACAAGCTCTCGTACGACGCGGCGAAGTCGTTCACACCGATCGCACTGCTCGGCGAGGGCGCGCTCGCACTGGTGACGCATCCGTCGTTTCCGGCGAAAAGCGTGAAAGCGCTTGTCGAGCTCGCGAAGCAGAAGCCGGGGACCGTCTCGTACGCCGTCTCCGGGACCGGCGGCATCAATCATTTCGCGGGTGCGCTGTTCTCGCGCCTGGCGGGCATCCGATTACTCGACGTGCCGTATCGCGGCGGGCCGCAGGCGTTGACGGACGTGATGGCCGGCCGCGCGGACCTCATGTTCGGGACCGTGGCGATCACGCACCGGCAGGTCGCGGCCGGGAAGCTCGTCGCGCTGGGGGTGAGCACGCCGAAGCGTTCGCCGCTGCTGCCCGACGTGCCGCCGATCGCCGACAGCGTGGCCGGCTACACGATGAGCACGTGGTGGGGGGTAATCGCGCCCGCCGGCGTCCCGGCGCCGATCGCGCGGAAGTTGAACGCCGAGATCAACGCGGTGCTGGCGACGCCGGAATCGAAGCAGCGCCTCGAGGCGGGCGGAGCGGAGGCAACGACGATGTCGAGCGCGGAGTTCGGAAAGCTGCTCGCGTCGGAGGTGCAGAAGTGGACGCGGGTGGCGAAGGAAGCGGGGATCAAAGCGGAATAGCGGTACGCGTGTTGCTGCCGACGCCTGACAGGAGGTGTTGCATGGCAATCGTCAGAATGATCTTCGTGCGGGTAAAGCCGGAGGACGGCGATGCAGCCGAGAAGCTGTGGAAACAGGAGTGCGCACCGCTCATGATCCGGCAGGACGGCTGCCTGTCAGAGGAGCTGCTCAAGTCGATTGAGGTCCCCGGCGAGTACATTTCGTACTCGGTGTGGGAGAACCAGGAGGCGATAGACCGCTATCGCGCGAGCGCCGATCATGCCGAGATCAAGCGCCATGGCGCGCGCCTGAAAACCGCGCAGGCGCCGACGGAGAAGGAGTACCACCTGGTGTAGTCGGACCGACTACCGCGGCGGCAATCCCTCCTTCGGATGACCGGTCCGCTAGCGCGGGCGGTACGCGGGGCGGCGAACGGCGGGCGTGACGGGCCGCTCGTCCTTGTGACGGAACGAGATCCGTCCTTTCGTGAGGTCGTAGGGCGACATCTCGACGGTGACGCGATCACCGGCGAGGATACGGATGCGGTGTTTGCGCATCTTTCCCGAGGCATACGCGGTGATCTGGTGCTGGTTGTCGAGCTGCACGCGGAACACCGTGTTCGGCAGCACCTCGTTCACCACACCTTCGAGCTCGATCGTTTCTTCCTTGGCCATGAATTCTCCTTAGCGGTTAGCGGCTGACAACAAAAAAAGCCGGGGGTGACCCCCCGGCTTTTCCGTGCGAAGGCAGCTTAGGCCGCCTGGATGTTGCTGGCCTGCTTCTTACCCTTGTTGCCCATGGTCACTTCGAAGGAGACCTTCTGGCCTTCCTTCAGGGTCTTGAAACCCGCCATGTTGATCGACGAGAAGTGCGCGAAGAGATCTTCGCCGCCGCCGTCAGGGGTGATGAAGCCGAAGCCTTTGGAGTCGTTGAACCACTTAACAGTACCTGTTGCCATTTGTGTCATTCCTAGTCAAAAAAGGGCTGAGCCCGAAAACCGCAGTCAAATCTCCAGCCCCACAAGAACGAACACCAAACGGGAGGTACTTAAGAGCAGAAACCCAACAGGGTGCGGCACCTTACAGGTCGTAGGCCTTTGAGTCAACAACTATTTTCGGGGTGCGCACAGCGATAGCGAGTAGACTCCCGGCATGACTTTCAAACTGCCGCTGCAGATCGCCGACATCCCCTGGCTGCGTCTCGCCGCCCGCACCGCCGGTGCGCCCGATGTGCCGCAGGGCATCGCCACCAAGTTACTGGCCGGCGGCTTCGTCGAGCAGGACGTGAAGCGTCGCTGCCTCGTCATCACCGCGCGCGGCAAGCTGGCGCTCAGCCGGCTGACGTAGCTTCCCGGCCTTCCTTCGTCGTTCGTAGGGTGCGCAAATTGCGCACCGGCCGGTGCGTCATCGACGCACCCTACGATTTATTTCCGAGCTGCGCTGGCATCGGCATGAGCGGTAAAGGCCGCCCCTCGTCGAGCGGCACGCGCGCGACGTTGAGCACCGTCGAGAGCATCGAGTAGTAGCCGACCACCCCGAGCAGGTCCATCACGCCGGTCTCTCCGAGCAGCTTCAAAGCGCGCGCGTAGGTCGCATCGCTCACGCTCTTGTTCGCGAGCGTCTCGCTGATGAAGTCGTAGGCGACCGATTCGTCCTCCGCAAGATCGTGCGGGCGGCGCCCTTCGCCGATCGCCTGCACGCTGGTTTCCTTCATCCCCGCTTTCACCGCGACGGCCGCGTGCCAGTCCCACACGAACTGCTGCGTCCAGGCGCGCGCGGTCATGAGAATCGCGAGCTCGGAG
>Ga0196977_1000625_pt1 | contig 17388 bp, 9 predicted proteins | sample S3v_1013CmetaG_FD_148634 | JGI IMG/M metagenome (GOLD analysis project Ga0196977, IMG submission 148634) | Soil microbial communities from Anza Borrego desert, Southern California, United States - S3+v_10-13C | ecosystem: Environmental > Terrestrial > Soil > Desert | place: USA: California...
CCAGCGCACCTCGTCGAGCAGCGACTCGCGCCCGACGTTGAAGGTGTCCGGCCGCCGCCGGTACGAGTGGTAGAGCAGGAAGTCGCGCCCGTCCGCGGTCGTCACGATGCTGCCGTGGCCCGGACATTGCCACTCGTCGTTGGCCGCGAGGATGGGGTTGCGCGGGTGCTTCTCCCACGGGCCGAGCAGCCTGCGCGAGCGCGCGACGCCGAGGGCGTAGGCGCACCCGCGGCCGCAGCAGGCGTTGCCCGAATAAAAGTGGTAGAACCACCCGCCGCGCCGCAGGATGAAAGAGCCTTCGGCGACGTGGCGCTCCCACGGCGCGTCGTTACGCAGAATCTCTTGGCGCCCGCCGAGCAGCTTCGTCCCGTCCTCGGAGAGCGGCTGCGCGAAGATGACGGTCGGCTGGTCGGGTTCGGCGTCGTTGCCGTCGGCCTTCCAGACGAGGTAGGGCGAGCCCCGCTCGTCGCGGACGTGGAAGGCGTCAATCGAGCCGACGTTCTTCAGCTCGCGTATCTCGCAGACGAGCGGGCCGTGGTCGGTGTACGGCCCTTCGGGCTTCGGCGCGGTGGCGACCGCCACGCAGAGCGTCCCGGTCCGGCGCGGCCCCTCGTCGCGGCGCGCCGTGTAGTAGACGAGGAAGCGGCCGCGGTCGTGGGTGAGTTCCGGGGCCCAGAAGTCGGCGCGCGCCCACGCGGGCCTGTGGCGGAAGACGTGGCCGACGACGCGCCAGTTGACGAGGTCGCGCGAGCGCATGACGGGGAAGTGCGGCGCCCACGTGCCCGAGGTCGTCATCGCCCAGAAGTCGTCGCCGACGCGGACGACCGTCGGGTCGGGGAAGTCGCCCGCGATGACCGGGTTGGTGTAAAGCGCCTGCCGCGCCTGCGCGCACGCCGCAACGCACAGGGCGAGCAGCGCGCCTCGCAGGAGGGCGCGCGCGGCGAACGTTTTCGGCCCTCGGCGTGCGCAGGACATGAAGGGTCGCGCGGGCGCTTGCGGTCAGACCAGCTTCGGGCGCTGGATGTAGACGGCGACGATGATGATGGCCGCCTTGATGACGAGCGACCACGAGTAGGCGAAGCCGTTCATGTTGAAGCTCGTCGTGATGACCTGCATGATGAGCGCGCCGACGAGCGTGCCGAGGACGGTCGCGCGCCCGCCAGTCAAAGGCGTGCCGCCGACGACCGTCGCCGCGATGGCGTCGAGCTCGATGTTGAGGCCGACCTTCTGCGCGTCGCTCGCCCCGAGCCGCGCCGTCTCGATGAGGCCCGCCAGTCCGGCCAGCAGCCCGCTCAGGGCGTAGACCGTGATCTTCGTCCGGTGAACCCTGACGCCGGCGAGGCGCGACGCCGCCTCGTTGCCGCCCACCGCGACGACGTAGCGCCCGAAAGCCGTCGCCCGCATCGCGAAGATGGCGAGGGCGACGACGACCGCCATTACGATGACCTGCACGGGCAGCCCCGCGACGACGCCGCGGCCGAGGAACTCGAACGACGGATCGCTGAACGGGACGAGCTGGCCGTCGCTCAAGACCTGCGCGACGCCGCGCCCCGAGATGAGCAGCGCCAGCGTGACGATGATCGGCTGGATGCGGAAGCCCGAGACGAGCGCGCCGTTGAAGAGGCCCGCCGCGAGGGCCGCCAGAAGCCCGAGCGGCACGGCGAGGCCGGCCCCGCCGTCGAGCGACGCAGCCGCCACCGCCGACGCGATCGCCATCACCGAGCCGACCGACAGGTCGATCCCGCCCGTCGCGATGACGAAGGTCATGCCGACGGCGACGAGCACCGTCGGCGAGACTTGCAGCAGGATGTTGCGGAAGTTGTTCACGTCGAGGAAATTCGGCGTGAGGGCGGAGTTGGCGGCGACGAGCAGGACGAGCGCGGCCAGCGCCCCGTAGGTCGGCGCGTAGTCCGCCAGCCGCCCGCGCCCCCGCGCCCCCGCCCCGATTGCCTGCGCTGCGTTCGACATCGGAAACTCCTCGGAGCAAGTGGACAGTAGTCAGTAGTCAGTAGTCAGTAGTCAGTAGCAAGACAGTCGCTAAAGAACCGTTCGCGTGTCGGCGTCAGCGTCAGCGGCGCGGGGCGCTACTGACTACCGTCTACTTCCTCTTTCCCTTCCGCCATCGCGTGGATGATGTCGTCCTGCGAGATGCCGGGGCGGCGCAGCTCGGCGACCGCTTGGCCGTCGCGCATGACGACGACGCGCGAGCTGCCCTCGACGAGTTCTTCGAGCTCCGAGGAGATCATCAGGACGCCGAGCCCCGACTCGGCCAGCTCGTTGATGAGCGCCTGTATCTCGCCCTTCGCGCCGATGTCTATGCCGCGCGTCGGCTCGTCGAGGATGAGGAACTTCGGGTTCTTGCAGAGCCAGCGGGCCAGCAGAACCTTCTGCTGGTTGCCGCCCGAAAGCTCCCTGATCTTCTGCTCGGCGCTCGAAGCCTTGATGCCGAGCCGCTTCATGAAACGCCCGACCACCTCGTCCTGCTGCGCGCGCGAGACCACCCCGAGGCGGCTCATCTCGGGCAGCGCCGCCAGCGTCAGGTTCTCGCGCACCGAAAGCTCGGGGATGATGCCCTCGGCCTTGCGGTCTTCGGTGAGGAAGGCGAGGCCGGCGCGAATGGCGTCGCCCGGCGCGCCGAGCTTCAACTGCTCGCCGTCGAGGTAGATGGTTCCCTCGTCCACGGGGTCGGCCCCGAAGATGGCGCGCGCCGTCTCCGTGCGCCCCGACCCCAAGAGGCCGGCCATGCCGACGATCTCGCCGCGGCCCGCCTCGACCGTCACGCCGTTGAGCTTGCGCCCGCGCGTGAGGTTCTCGGCGCGCAGGAGCGGGGGCGCCTCGCCGCCCTCGCGGTGCCCGCCGAAGGCGGTCGCGCCGCCGCGCCGCAGCTCGTCGCGCTGCTTGCCGAGCATCAGGCAGACGAGGTCTATCTTCTCCAGCCCCGCGAGCGGGCGCGCGGCGACGAACCTGCCGTCGCGCAGGATCGTCACGCGGTCGCAGACCGTGTACAGCTCGTCGAAGCGGTGGCTGATGTAGACGACGCCGACGCCCTCGGCCTTGAGCCGGCGGATCACGTCGTAGAGGATCGAGACCTCGTGCTCGGTGAGCGAGCTGGTCGGCTCGTCGAGGACGACGACCTTCGCGCCGAACGAGACGCCGCGCGCGATGGCGACCATCTGGCGCAGGGCGATGTTGAGGTCGCCGAGCGTGGCGCGCGGGTCAATGTCGAGGCCGAGCCGGCGGAGCACGTCGCCGGCCTCCGCGTTCATCCGCTTCCAGTCGATGAGGCCGAGGCGGCGCGGCTCGCGGCCGAGGAAGATGTTCTCGGCGACGGTGCGGAAGGTCAGCAGATTGACCTCCTGATAGACGGCGACGACGCCCTCCCCTTGCGCGTCCTCGGGCGAGCGGAAGTTGACCTCGCGCCCTTCGAGGAAGACGCGCCCGCCGTCGCGGTGGTACGCGCCCGTCATGATCTTAATGAGCGTGGACTTCCCCGCCCCGTTCTCGCCCACCAGCGCGTGCACCTCGCCGCGCTCGAGCGTGAAGTCCACCCCGTCGAGCGCCACCACGCCCGAGAAGACCTTCGTGATGCCCTCCATGCGGAGGAGAGGTTCGTTGCTCATAAGCTCAAGTAGACAGTAGACAGTAGCCAGTAGACAGTAGGAAGACCTTCGGCGGCGGGCGGTTCGCGTGTCGGCGTCAGCGTCAGCGGCGCGGGGCGCTACTGTCTACTGACTACTGTCTACTGACTACTCCCTTTCAGTACGCATCGTTGACGAACTGCTGCGCGTTCGAGGCGTCGAAGAAGCGGTCGGGGACGATGATCTTGGGCGGGATGGCCTCCTTGCGGCGGTACTTTTCGAGCGTGTCGAAGGCGATGGGGCCGAAGCGCGGGTTGCACTCGACGGTGGCGTTCATCTCGCCGCGGATGATGGCTTCGAGCGCCGACTTCTGGCCGTCGACCGAGACGACGAGCACGTCCTTGCCGGGGTTCATGTTGCGCGTCTTCAGAGCCTGAATCGCGCCGAGCGCCATCTCGTCGTTGTGCGTGTAGACGGCGGTGATGGCGTTGCCGTGCGCCTGAATCAGATTCTCCATCACGCGCTGCCCCTGCGCGCGCGTGAAGTTGGCGTCCTGCGAGGCGATGATGCGCATCTCGGGGTGGCCCTTGATGGCGTCGGCGAAGCCCTGATGGCGGTCGTTGGCGACCGACGAGCCGGCCGTGCCGAGCAGCTCGATGATGCCGGCCTTGCCCCCGGTCTGCTTCGCCAGCCACTCGCCGGCGCGCTTGCCCTCCTCGATGAAGTTCGAGCCGATGAAGGTGACGTAGTCGCGGCCCGCCTGCGCGCCGCTCAGCTCGCGGTCGATGAGGAAGACGGGGATGCCGGCTTCGCGCGCCGCCTGCAGCGGGCCCTCGAAGCCCTGCGCCTCGCGCGGGGCGAGGAAGATGGCGTCCACGCGCTGCGCGATGAGGTCTTCGAGGTTCGAGACCTGATTGGCGGTGTCGCCGCGCGCGTCGGTGACGATCAGCTCGTAGCCGCGCTTGGCGGCCTCGTCCTGCATGCTCTTCGTCTCGGCGATGCGCCACGGCCCGTCGTTCTCCGTCTGCGAGAAGCCGACGCGCTTGCCGCCGCCCCCCCCGGCCGCCCCGCCCTCGCCGCCGCCCTCCCTGCGGCAGCCCGCCAGCCCGAACGTCAGAAGCGCCAACGAAAGCAGCACGCACGAAGCGACCCGCCGTCCCTCAACAAACGATTTCATGTCGTTCCTCTCCGGTAGTTTTATTCGATCGCGGATTGCGGATTCGTGGTTCTCCCGAACGGGGACGCCCCCCGACCCGCAATCACCTCGGCTCGACGCGCAGAAACCCGAAGCGCCCCGCGCCGCCGCCGGCCGTGAGCGCGACGCGCACGCCGCGATCCCACGGCGGCAGGTAGCTGCCGTCCTGCTCTTCGCCCACGTCGCGCCAGTCGCGCCCGTCGCCGCTCACGGCGAAGCGGTAGCGGCGGCCCTCGCGCGCGCGCATCCGCAGGTGGACGGCCGCGCCCCGCGGCGCGTCAACGCTCGCCACCTCGCGGTGCTCGTTCTTCTCCCTCCGCCAGAGCGTGACGCGCCCGCCGCCGACGCTCACCCCCAGAGCGTTCTCCATGTCGCCGAAGGCCGAGAGGCCCGCCGCGCCGCCTCCGCGCGGGCCGGTCTCGACGACGGTCGTCGCCTCGTAGTCGCCGTCGGTCGTCGAGCGCGCGACAACCGCCCCGACGGGGCTTTCGCCCTGCGCCGCGTTCGGCGTCAGCACGAGCCAGCCCTGCCGGCGCGACTCGACGCGCATGCCGGGGACGGCCGCGTGCGGCCACTGCCAGCCGGGCCGCAGGCGAGGCGCGAGGAAGTCGTCGAAGAAGCGCTCGTCGGCGTTCGTCTCGCGCACGCCGTAGGGCGAGCGCGCCCGCTCGCTGGGGCCGCGCCCGCCGTTGATGGTGGGCCAGCCGTCCGCGCCCCAGATGACTTCGTCGAGGAGCGCCTGACGGCCGACGTAGACGAAGTCCTTCGCGTCCATCGCGTGGTACATGAACCAGTCGCGGCCGCGCTCGTCGGTGACGATCGTGCCGTGGCCGGGGCACTTCCAGTCGTCGTTGCCCCTGAGGATCGGGTTGGCCGGGTTCTTCTCCCACGGGCCGAGCAGCTTGCGCGAGCGCGCCACGCCGACCATGTAGTTGCACTCGCGCGCGCAGCAGAAGTTGCCCGAGTAGAACATGTAGAACCAGCCGCCGCGGCGGACTATCGCGGGGCCTTCGACGAGGTCGCCGTAGGGCAGCGTCGGGTGCTTCTCCCACGGCTCGGTGTTGCGCAGGATTTCGCGGCGCTCGCCGACGAGGCGCGTGCCGTCGGCCGAAAGCCTCTGCGCCCAGATGGGCGTCGGCAGGCTCTTGCTGTTGCCGTCCTCCTTCCAGAGCAGGTAGCGGCGGCCCGCCTCGTCGGTGACGGGGAAGCCGTCGATGGAGCCGACCTCCTGACAGACGAGCGGGCCGTGGTCGGTGTAAGGCCCGGCCGGGCGGCGGGCGGTGGCGACGGCGACGCAGAGCGGGCCGCCGCGCTTGCGCGCCGTGTAGTAGACGTAGAAGCGGCCGCGGTGCTGCGAGATTTCCGGGGCCCAGTAGTTGCCCACGCTCCACGCGGGCCGCGTGGGGAAGACCGTGCCGACGGTCTCCCAGTTGACGAGGTCGCGCGAGTGGAGGATGGGGAACTCGGGCGCCCACTCGGAGGAGGTCGCCGTCGCCCAGTAGTCGCGCCCCACCCGGATGACGGACGGGTCGGGGTAGTCGCCGGCCGCGACCGGGTTGGTGTAGTCCGCGCGCCGCTGCGCCGCCGCCTCGCCGCCCGCGGCCAAGAGCGCGCAGGCGCAGAGGCACAGCGCGGGGACGGTTGATTTCAGACTTTTGATTCCTGATTTTCGGTCGGAGGGTGCGGCGCGCCGCAGGCGAACGGCGAATCGAAAACCGCGAATCGAAAATTCGAACTTCTCTCTCATCACTTTCCCCCTTTAGCTTTTCTGGCCGGCGCCCGCCGCGCCGCGCGGGGCCCCGCGCCGTCGCCGCCCGCGCGCGCCGGCGCGGTCGAGTCGCGGATCACGAGGTAAGTGGGGATGCTGACCTCGACGCCGCGCTGGTCGGGGTGCTCGATGGTCATCATCAGCGCCTCGACGGCGCGGCGGCCCAGCTCGCCGCGCGGCAGGCAGACGGTCGTCAGGTGCGGCTCGGCCAGACCCGTGAAGGCGATGTCGTCGAAGCCGACGATGGAAACGTCGCGCGGGACGTTGAGGCCGGCGGCGCGGAACTCGGCCATCACGCCGAGGGCCATCATGTCGTTGGCGGCGACGACGGCGGTCGGCAGGCCCCGGCCTTCGAGCATCCCGCGCCCGGCCCGCTTGCCGCCTTCGAGCTTGAAGTCGCCGTGCAGCACCTTGAAGGGCGCGTGCGGCAGGTGGCGGCTCATCGAGGCGCGGAAGGCTTCGAGGCGGCGCGCGGCCGAGCGCAGGTTCTCCGGGCCGCCGACGAAGGCCACGTCGCGGTGGCCGAGCGCGACGAGGTGCCGGATGGCCTCCTCGATGCCCGCCTCGTAGTTGACGCGCAGGTTGCTCATGTGGACGCCCGGCTCGCCGAGGTCGAGGAAGACGACCGAGACCTCGCGCCGCGCCAGCTCGTCCACGAGCGTCGTGTCCAGCTCCGAGGTCATCAGCGCGACCCCGGCCACCTTCCGCTCGATGAAGCGGCGGACGTAGTGCGAGGTGCGCTCGGGGTCGTAGTTGGTGTTCGAGAGCATCACGTCGTAGCCGCGCTCGAAGGCCGCCGTCTCGATGGCCTTGACCAGCTCGGGGAAGAACGGGTTCGAGATGTCGGAGACGACGAGGCCGAGGATGCGGCTGCGGCCCGAGGCGAGGCTGCGCGCGTGCGCGTTCGGGTAGTAGCCGCACAGCTCGACCGCTTCGAGGACGCGCGCCCGCACCTCCTCCGAAACGAACCGCGTGTTGTTGACGACGTGCGAGACGGTCGCCGTCGAAACGCCGGCCGCCCGCGCCACGTCCCTGATGCTGCTCATAGACTCAAATCAGAATGCGGGGCGCGGAATGCGGAAGGCGGGACAGCTCGCCTTTCATTCCGCATTCATCATGCTGCATCCCGCACTTCCTTCGCCCCGTCACCCGCCTCGGCGACGTAGACGGCCGGCTCGTGGCCGAAGGCCGAGACGAAGTCGCGGGCCGAGTGGCTCGTGAACTCTTCGAGCCGGTCGCGGCGGACGAGGCTGACGGTCGAGCCGCCGAAGCCGCCGCCGGTCATGCGCGAGCCGAGCGCGGCGCCGCCGAGCGCGCGGGCCGACTCGACGAGCCGGTCGAGCTCCGCGCTGCTCACCTCGTAGTCGCGGCGCAGCGAGTCGTGGCTGGCGTACATCAGGCGGCCCATCTCTTCGAGGTCGCCGGCCCGCAAAGCTTCGGCCGCCCGCAGCGTCCGCCCGTTCTCCGTCACCACGTGGCGGCAGCGCCGGCGCACCGGCTCCGGCAGGCTCGACTCGTGGCGGGCGAACTCCCCGGCGCTCACGTCGCGCAACTGCTCGATGCCGGGCAGGAACTCGCGCAGCAGTCCGACCCCGCGCGCGCACTCCTCGCGCCGCGTGTTGTACTCGGACGACGAGAGCTGGTGCTTGACCCGCGTGTCGCAGACGACGACGGCCACCTCCCTCGTGTCGAGCGGGACGGGCGTGGCTTCGAGCGTGCGGCAGTCTATCAGCAAGGCGTGCCCCGCGCGCCCGAGCGCCGAGACGAGTTGATCCATGATGCCGACCATCGCGCCCACGTACTCGTGCTCGGCCTGCTGCCCGGCCAGCGCCAGCTCGACCGCGCCGACGCGCGCCCCGGAGACCCCCGCGAGCGCCAGCCCCGCCGAGATTTCCAGCGCCGCCGAGGACGACAGCCCGGCCCCGGCCGGCACGTCGGAGCGGATCAGGAGGTCGGCCCCGCCGAGGCCCACGCCGCGCGAGATGAGCGCGCGCGCCACGCCCTCGACGTAGTCGAGCCACAGGCCGCGGCGGCGCTCGCCCGGCCGGTCGAGGTCGAACTCGGCCGTCTCGCCGAGGTCGAGCGAGTGGACGCGGACGCGGCGGTCGGGGCGCGAGGCGGCGGCGACGACCGTCTCGCGGTCGAGCGCCATCGGCAGCACGAACCCGCCGTTGTAGTCGGTGTGCTCGCCGATGAGGTTGACGCGGCCCGGCGCGCGAAACAGGCGCGCCGCCCGCCCGTAGCGGTCGCGGAACTCACGCCCCAATGCTGCCCGGTCGATCAACCCCGAAGCCCCCCAAAAGTAGACAGTAGTCAGTAGCCAGTAGCCGGTAGCGCTCCGCGTTATTGATGCTGACGCTGACAACCGCACCGTTCGATACCGAAGGTCTTCCTCCTGACTACTGTCTACTGACTACTGACTACTGTCTACTGCTTCCTACCTTCGCTCGAAAATCCTCTTGAACTCGGCGGGCGCGGCCTTCGGCTTGCGGTCGTAGGTCATCAGCCCGTTGATCTCCTGCTCCACGTCGGTCAGTTGCGTGTAGCAGAAGCCGGCCCACGCCTTGTTGGCGACGACGGCGGCGACGAGGCCGTCGAGCCTCTTGAGCATCGCCTCCTTCGTCGGCTCGATGCCGGAGTAGCCCCACTCGCCCTCGGCCCGCTGCGCGCCCGCGCGGTAGGCGATGCCGCCGAACTCGGTGAGCACGAACGGCGCGCCGTTGTACTCGTAGCCGAGGGCCAGCGCGTCGCGGCCGTTGCGCGGGACGCGCGCCGGGTCGGTCTCAAGGATTTTATAACGCTCGGCCAGCTCCTCGCCCGTCCGCGCGTAGTCGTGCAGCGCGAAGAGGTCTGTCTCGTCGGTGTGCTCCCAGCCGTCGTTGTCCACGACGAGGCGCGTCGGGTCGAGCGAGCGCAGGAGGTGATACATCGCCTTGGCGTGCTCCTGCTGCGGGCGGCTGGCGTAGATTTCGGGCACGCCCCACGACTCGTTGAGGGGAACCCAGACGATGACGGACGGGTGGTTGTAGTCGCGCGCGACGATCTGCTGCCACTCGTCCGTGAAGCGCGCGACGTACTCGTCCGTGTAGTCCTGCGCGTTGGCCATCTCGCCCCAGACGAAGTAGCCGAGGCGGTCGGCCCAGTAGAGCCAGCGCGGGTCTTCGACCTTCTGGTGCTTGCGCGCGCCGTTGAAGCCCATCGCCTTCGCCGTCTCGATGTCGAAGCGCATGGCCTCGTCGGAGGGCGGCGTGAGCAGGCTCTCGGGCCAGTAGCCCTGATCGAGGACGAGGCGCAGGTAGTAGGCGTAGTTGTTGAGGTAGACGCGGCCGTCGCGCGTGCTCACCTTGCGCTGGCCGAAGTAGCTCTCGACGCGGTCGAGCACGCGGCCGTCCGCCCCGACGAGTTCGACCGCGAGGTCGTAGAGCGTCGGCTCCCACGGCGCCCACAACCTCTGCTCCGTGAGGCGGTGGACGGCGACGGGGCGCGCGCCCGTCGCCGTGACCTCGGACTGCGCGTGCGTCTCGCCCTTCAGGCTCACCGTCGTGCGCAGTTTCAGGCCCGGCGCCGCCCTGCTCAAAACCGCCTCGACGCTGACCTGCGAGTTGTCCACGTCGGGCGTGATGCGGAGGCGCCTGACGTGGACGGGGTCGACCGACTCCAGCCAGACGGGCTGCCAGATGCCGGTCGTGCGCGTGTACCAGATGCCCTCGGACTTGGGCCGCCAGAACTGCTTGCCGCGCGGCACGGTGCGGTCGGCCGAGGGGTCTCGGACGCGGACGACGAAAGCGTTCTCGCCGGGCCTGAGCAGGTCGGTCACGTCGCAGGAGAAGCCGACGTGGCCGCCGCGGTGCGCGCCCGCGTGCTCGCCGTTGACCCAGACCGTCGCCTCGTAATCGACCGCGCCGAAGTGGAGCACGACGCGGCGGCCCGCGCGCGCGAGGCCGGCCGGAACCTGCACGGCCCGGCGGTACCAGACCACGTCGTGGAAGGCCGTCTCGCCGATGCCGCTCGCCTTCGACTGGAAGGCGAAGGGGACGACGATGGTCTTCGAGAAGCGCTTCGCCGAGGCGGGCGCGTGCCAGCGCTCGGCGAGCCCGCGGTCGGCGTCGTCGAACTCGAACTCCCAGCGGCCGTTCAGCGTCTGCCAGTCGGCGCGCATGAGGTCGGGGCGCGGGTGCTCGGGGCGCGGCACACCCGCCTGCCGCGCCGCGGCCGCCGGCGCGCCGAGCGCCAGCGCGAAGAGGGCCGCGAGCGCCGCGCGGCGCGCCCCGCCGACGAGTTGTCCGTGCCGCTTCCTCATCGTCATCTGCCGCCCCGGACGAAGGGCGCGCGCGCCTTTGAAGACGGGCGGCCGCCCGGAACCAGCGGCCAGCCGCCGCGCCATTCCAGCCGGTCGATCAGCATCGGGCGGCGCACGGCGCGGTCGCCGCCGATCTCGGCGTCAAGGTAAGGGCGCGCGACGCTGATGGCGTGGTAGGCGATCCAGTCCTGCCCGCGGTCGTCGCGCACCACCGAGTTGTGGCCGGGCGCGACCCACTCCGCGGAGCGGCGGAGGATGGCGCTGTCGCGCGCGCCGGTCGCTCCGGCCAGAGTCTGGAACGGGCCGGTGGCGCTGCGCGAGCGCGCGACCATCGCCGCGTACCTGATCTCCTGAAGCGGGCCGTGGCAGCAGTTCTCGCCCGAGTAAAAGAGGTAGTACCAGCCGCCGCGCTCCACGACCCACGCGCCTTCGACGAGCGTCTGGAACGGGACGGACTTGTCGGCCCGCACCAGCTCGGTCGCTTCGCTGCCGGCCTTGAAGCTCAGGCGGTCGTCGGCGAGTTCCTGCACGCGGATGGGCTGGAAGCCCGAGCCCCAGTAGAGCAGTTTCTTCCCGGTCTTCGGGTCGTCGAAGGCCATCGGGTCGATGTTGACGAAGGAGAGGCCGCACTTGAGCGGGCGGCCGCTGTCGACGAACGGCCCCGCGGGCCTCGGCGACGTGGCGACGCCGAGGCAGAAGACGCCCTCCTTGCTCCCCGCGGCCCCTTGTTCTTTCCTGAACTGCTCGGCGGGGCCGGGGTTCAGGCCGGCCGAGAAGTACATGAAGAAGGTGCGGCCGCGCTGGTGAACGTCGGGCGCCCAGAAGAGCTGCGTCTCGGAGGCCCACTTCGGCTTCGCCGGCAGCGCGTCGGGCAGGCGCTCCCAGCGCACGAGGTCGCGCGAGCGCGCCGCCTGAAAGTTATGCACCGCAGACCCGACCGGCCCCTGCGTGGCGTAGGCGTAGAACCAGCCGTCGGAGGCGCGGATGACGGTCGGGTCGGGGAAGTCGTGGTCGAAGACCGGGTTGGCGAAGACGGCCGCGCCGGCCGCCGCGCCGCCGCGCCGCTGAGCGGCCGCGCCCGGCGTCGCCAGCGCGCACGCCAAGAGCGCCAGCAGCAGGGCCGCGGCCGGCGCCACGCGCGTGTCGAATGTCGCTGCGGCCTTCACTCGTTGGTCACGGACGCGCACCGCGTCGGGTTCGTTCGGGTGAGACAACTGAAAAGAGACGGCCGAACACTCGGGCGACTCGGCCGCCGGCCTCAGAAGCGCACGTCGGCGAGGCGGCGGACGACCTCGCGGCGGTCGGCCTCGGCCCGCTCCTGCTGCGTGTCGCTCAGCCGCTTGAAGTTGGCGAAGGCGGCCTGCGCCTCGGCCGTCCGCTTGAGGCGCTGGTAGACGCGCCCCAACTGGTACTGGGCCTCGGCCAGATTCGGCTCGGCGGCGGCGACCCGTTCGAGGTGGCGCGCGGCCTCCTCCAGACGGTTGTCGTTGACGTAGAGCTTGGCCAGAGCCAACTGCGCCGGGACGAACGAGGGGTCGAGCTCGACGGCGCGCGCGAGGTTCTGCCCGGCGCGGGCCGGGTCGGGCGCGGCCTGCTTGAGCAGCGCGTCGGCCAGAAGGTAGCGCGCCGGGGCGAGCCGCTCGTCGGCGGCGACCGCGCGCTCGTAGAAGGGGATGGCCTCGGTGTAGCGCCCCTGCTCGGCGTAGGTCATGCCGAGGTAGGCGAGCGCCGGCGCGAAGCGCGGGTCGATCTCGGCGGCGCGGCCGAAGGCTTGCGCGGCCTCGTCGAGCATGCGCCCCGAGAAGTGCGCGACGCCGAGGGCGAACCACAGCCGCGACGAGCGCGGGAACTTCTCGACCGCTTCGCCCAGCCGGATGACGGCCGCCTTCGGCGCGCGGGTGTCGGTCAAAAGCATCCCGTAGCGGAAGCGGTAGGACTCGTTCTCGGGGTCGCGCTCGATGGCGAGCCGCATCGCCGGGATGGCGTTCTCGACGTGGCCGCTCGCCTGATAGACCTCGGCCAGCGCGGCATAGACCGGGGCCGCCTCGACGCCGCGCGCGACCGCGCCTTCGAGCGCGCGCCCCGCCGCCCGCACGTCCCTGCGCGCGAGGTGCGCCCGCGCCAGCAGCACGACGGCCGCGGCGTCCGAGGGCGCGGCCTCGACCGCCGCGCCCAGCTCGCGCGCCGCCTCCTCGGCCAGCCCGGCTTCGAGCAGCGCCGCGCCCAGCGAGGCGCGCGCCGCGGGGTCGCCGGCGCCGCTCGTCGGGTTGGGCGCGACGGCCTCGTAGTGGCGGAAGTAGTTGGCGGCCGCGGCGCGGTCGCCGAGGCGGAGCGCGGTGACGACGAGCGCGCGCGCGGTTTCGGCGTCGGGCGCGATGCGGTGCGCGCGCTCGAACAGCCCGAAGGCGGCGCGCAGGCCGTCGGGCGTGCCCGAGGCGAAGCGAATCTGCGCGAGGTTGACGAGCGCGCTCGGCTGGTCGGGGTCGAGCTTGAGCGAGGCTTCAAAGCGGGCCGCGGCCTGCGCGGCGCGGCCCATGCGCAGGAGCACGGCCCCGTGGTTGTTGACGGCCGAGGGCAGGCGCGGGGCGGCCGCGGCGGCGGCGGCGAAGTGGCGCTCGGCCTCGTCGAGCGCGCCGGCGCGGTCGGCGATGACGCCGAGGTAAGTGTGGGCCGCGACGTTCGAGGGGTCTAACTCGGAGGCGCGGCGCAGGGCCTCGCGCGCCGGGGCCGTCTCGCCCCGCTCTAGCGCGGCGACGCCCGCTTCGACGAGCCGCGCGGCTTCGTCCCGCTTCCCTTCGGGGCGCGCCGGCCTCTGCCCCTGCGCGCGCGCCGCGGGCGGGCGGGCCGAGACGCGCGCGGCCGCCGCGGGGCCGACGCAGAGGGCCGCCAGAAGGCAGATGATGTTTTGGAGATGGAAGCTCAGGCCCCTCATGATACTCGGGCGGACGCGCCGCCTCAAACCCGCCTGCCGGGCGGTCGCGGTTCGCCTCCGCGGGCGCGCCGCCGGGCGTGAGACGAGGGCCGCGCGGAGGCGGGGGGGCGCGCGGGCGTAAGGCTCGCCGCGCCGGCCTCGGCCCCATGAAGCGCGAGCGGCGCGGGGGAGTGACGAGTCTCCCGCGCCGCCCGCTCGGCCGTCTGGCGTCCGGTTTAGAAGATCAACCGCGCGCCGACCTGAACCGACCTCGGCGCGTAGACGTTCGGGTCGCCGACGACGCCCGAGATGCCGAACCCGCCGACCGAGTTCGGGTTGTTCGGGTCGAAGTTGGCGAAGTTGGTGTCGGGGCCGAAGTAGCGGTGGCGGTTGAAGATGTTGAAGAACTCGCCGCGCAGCTCCAGCGTCACGCGCTCCGTGATGCGCGTCTTCTTCAGGATGCTGAAGTTCTCGCTGTAGAAGGGCAGCACGTACTCTTCGAGCACGGTCGGGCCGGTGCCGAAGAAGCGCGACGGGTCGGCGTAGTAGGCGGCGTAGGCCGGGTCGGTCACGTCCGTCGTCGGCGGGCCTTCGAAGTTGGGCGGCTGCGCGAAGCCGAGGCCGCTCAGCAGCCGGAAGCTGGTGCCGTTCGGGTCGTTGCCGGCGATGATGGGCGCGCCCGTCGTGTTGACGCGCAGCACGGCGCCGCGCGTGCCGGCGAAGCCGACGAGGTTCAGGAAGCCGGTGTTGCGGCTGGAGGTGATGACGAGCGGCGAGCCGGTCTGGTAGCGGTGGATGCCGCCGAACTGCCAGCCGCCGGCGAGCACGTCAACCAGCCCGCCCTCGTTGAGGAAGCGCCGGCCGCGCCCGAAGGGCAGCTCCAGAATGTAGTTGAAAACGAAGACGTGCGGCGTGCTGTTCGGCGAGACGAAGCGCGTCCGCTCGTAAGGGTTCTGCGGCTGGTTGACGGGGCTGCCGCCGTAGAGGTCTTCCGCGCCCGTCGTGATCAGCTTCGAGAAGGTGTAGGCCACGTCGAACTGCATGCCCTGCGCGAAGCGGCGGCCGAGCTTGGCCTGCAAGGCGTTGTACCAGCTCTGCCCCTCGCTCTCAAGGACGTTGCGGAAGTTGGCGTAGTGCGGGAAGGGGCGCAGCGACTGGGCGACCGAGCCGTTGAAGCCGGGGAAGACGGCGTTGCTGCTGGCCGCGAGCGGGAAGCCAAGGCCGGCGGCGAAGGCCCGCTCCTGCGCCGTCACGTCGTTGAGGTTCTTGTTCAGGAGCGGGAAGCCGAGCCGGAGGGCTTCGAGCGGCAGCGCGTTCTGGCGGTTGAAGTCCGAGCGCAGGCGCGTCGCGCGGTGGCCGATGTAGCCGAGCGAGACGGCGAAGTTGGCCGGCAGCTCGCGCTGCACGTCGAGGCTCCACTGCGCGGTGCGCCCGGCGCGGTAGTTCGGGTTGACGAAGGTCACGTCCTGCCCGATGAACTGGTCGTTCGGGTCGGTCGGCGGGCGCTCCGGGTAGCTGCTCAGGAAGATGTTGGCGTCGGCCCCGAACTGCGGGCGGGCGATGTGCGTGTTGTAGCCCTCGGTGCCCTCGGTGATGGCCACGTCGCCGCCGAAGCCGTAGAGGATCGGCGAGTAGTAGAAGCCGTAGCCGCCGCGCACCACCGTCTTGTCGTTGAAGGCGTAGGCGAAGCCGACCCGCGGCCCGATGTTGGAGTAGTCGGGCCGGGCGAGCCCCTCGTGCTCGGCCTTCAGGGCCCCCGTCCCGTTGACGGAGACGAGCGCGCCGGGGCGGCCGGTGACGGGGTTGATGACGTTCGGGTCGAAGCTGCGGTAGCGCCCCTTCGACTCGGTGCGCGGGTAGCTGATCTCGTAGCGGACGCCGACGTTCAAGGTCAGCTTCTGCGTGACCTTGATGTCGTCCTGAATGAACATCGCCGGCGAGAAGTAGCGCCAGCCGGGGTCGATGGTCTTGCTGCTGTTGAAAGACCACTCGGTCGCGCCCGTGATGAGGCTGGCGATGGGCCAGCCCTGATCGTTGGTGTCGACGTTGGCGGTCTGGAGGTGGCGGAAGTTGAACCAGCCGCCGGGGCTCAGGAGCTGCGCGGCGTTGAACTGCTGGAAGCGCACGTCGCCGCCGGCCCGGATGGTGTGGCGGCCGCGCACGAAGGTCACCACGTCGGAGAGCTGGACGGTGTTGTCGGCGAAGGGCAGGTCGTTGAAGAACGAGCCGCCGATGCCCTGATAGGAGCGCACGTCGTCGGAGCGGCCCGGCTCGCCGTAGCCGGGGAAGTCCACGGCCGGGAAGGCGCCGCCGAGCACGGAGTTGCGCGGCAGGCCGAGCGCGAACGGGTCGGCCGCGCCGACGGCCGGGTTGCGGCGGACGGTCTCGGAGCGCGTGAAGCCGGCGTTGAAGTGGTTGAGGATCGTGGGCGAGAGCGTCCAGTCGTGCGAGAGGCGCGCGATGTGCGCCGTCACGCCGAAGTCGTAGCGGCCGAAGGCGTAGAGCGGGGCCGGGAAGCGCGCGAAGCCGCCCTCGATGGCGCTGCTCTTGCGGAACGAGTAGCTGAACGAGAGCCGCTGCGCCTCGGTGATTACCTGATCGATCTTGAAGACCGCGTTGTTCATCGTCAGCGGGTTGGTCGTCGTGGCCGTGTAGTTGCGGAAGACGCCGGGGCGCTGCGGGCGCGGCAGCGTCTGGAGGATGGCCAAGCCCACGGGGTCGAACGAGCCGGCCGGGATGATGTTGCCGGCGAAGGGCGTGCGGCTGCCCGGCGCGCCGCTGCGCGGGTCGTAAATCTGCACGCCGTTGGGGAACTGCCGGAGCACGTCCGGGTCGGTGAACAGCTCGGAGAAGTCGCCGGCGCGCATCCGCTCGGTCGGGACGGTGAGCTGGACGGTCTCGGAGCGGCTGAAGCGGTAGCCCTCGTAGTTGAAGAAGAAGAAGGTGCGGTCGCGCAGCTTGTGCAGGTACGGCCCGCCCTCGCCGAAGTGCGGGAAGGTGACGGGGCCGCCGATGTTGAAGCCGAAGTCGTGCTGGAGGTCGCGCGGCCGCTCGACGCCCGTCGCGTTGTTGAGGAAGCTGTTGGCGTTGAGCGCCTCGTTGCGGTGCAGCTCGTAGACCTCGCCGTGGAAGTCGTTGCCGCCCGACTTGAGCGTGAAGTTGATGATGCCGCCCGAGGAGCGGCCGAACTCGGCCGAGTAGGTGCTGGTGCTCAGCGTGAACTCCTGATAGGCATTGGGGCCGGGCGAAATCTCGGTGACGTTCGTCCCGGCCTGCGCGCGGAAGGTCGAGGCGCCGTCGATGAGAATCTCGGTGCCCATCGCCTGCCCGCCGGCGACGCGGAAGCGCGCGGCGTTGGTGCCGCGGTCGGCCTGCCCGCCGATGTTGCCCGAGGAGGTGACGTTGCTGTCGAGGAAGATGAAGGAGAGCGGCGTGCGCCCGCCCGCCTCGCTGCTCACCTGAAGCGGGAGCTCCCTGACCTGCCGCTCGGTGACGTTGGTCTGCCGCACGGGCGTGTCCGTCTGGATGACCTGCGTGTTCTCGGCCGTGACGGTGACCACGTCGGTGACGACGCCGACTTCGAGCGTAACGTCGAGGCTGCGCGTCACCTGCACGGCGACCTGCACGTTCTCGATG
>Ga0196977_1000626_pt1 | contig 17384 bp, 21 predicted proteins | sample S3v_1013CmetaG_FD_148634 | JGI IMG/M metagenome (GOLD analysis project Ga0196977, IMG submission 148634) | Soil microbial communities from Anza Borrego desert, Southern California, United States - S3+v_10-13C | ecosystem: Environmental > Terrestrial > Soil > Desert | place: USA: California...
ATTGGGTCCGCCCGCGGAAGGAAGGCGCGATGCACAACTACAGCCTCAGGTATTCGGACGACGGCATCGGGGCGGCCAAGCGGGTCGAGTTCGAGGCCTTCGATGCCGCCAGGGCGCTGTTCATCGCCCACCGCGAGCCGAGCCGCCGCGCGGCCGAGCTGTGGTGCGAGGACCGCAAGCTGTGCACGATCCGGCGCATCGGGGAGGAGAGCGATTTCTGGGAGGTCGGCCCGGCTTTCTGACTCGCGCGGCGCGCGGAACCGAGTCCGCGCTGGTCTATTCATCGGCTCATGGGGTCGCAGGAAACCGACATCTATCCGCTGACCGGGCGCTTCCTGATGGGGCGGTTGCGGCACGCGATGACCGCGGACGAGAAAGCCGTCGTCGAATCGCTGATCGAGCGCACCGAGACGTTTCCCAAGTCGACCACGCTGCTGCGCCGCAGCCAGGTAACCGACCAGGCCACGCTGGTCATCGAGGGCTACATGCTGCGCGCGATCACCGAGGGCGGGCAACGCTACGTGGTCGGGATGCACGTCCCCGGCGATTACGCCGACCTGCACGGCTTCGCGCTCAAGCGGCTCGATCATGATATCCTCACGCTCGGCGAGACCACCGTCGGCTACACCAGCCACGCCCGGCTCGAGCAGGTGCTGCACGACCATCCGCACCTCGCGCGGCTGCTGTGGTTCTCGACGCTGCTCGACGCGGCGATCCACCGCGAGTGGATTCTCAAGCTCGAGCAGCTCCCCGCCGCGCGGCGCGTGGCGCATGTGTTCGCCGAGCTGTGGCACCGGCTCGACCTCGTCGGCCTCGGCCGCCGCGACGGGCTGCGCACGCCGTTGACGCAGACCGACCTCGCCGACATGTGCGGCACCACGCCGATCCACATGAACCGCTCGCTCGGGCAGCTGAGGAAGGCGGGCGTGGCCGAGTTCCGTCGCGGCGCCGTGTACGTCTCCGACCGCGCGGCGCTCGAGCGCCTCGCCGGCTTCAACCCCGACTACCTCTACGGCACGGGCCCGCTGCGCATGGGCGACGAGCTGAGCCCGCGCTGAGCGGGCGCTCGAACCGTTGCCCGACTCGTTCGTTTCGCCGGCGATGGAACCGCGCGCGCCGACTGCTCCCTCCGGGTATGCGCCTTCGCGCCGCCCGCGCTGGGGCACGCTGGCGCTGGTCGGCGCGCTCCACCTCGCCGCGCTCGCCGGGCTGGTGCGGGTGTTCGCGCCCGATTTCACCGCCGCCGCGATCGACAAGGCGGCCTCGCTGGTGACGGTGACGATCACCGCACCGCCCGATCCGGCGCCGATTCCGGAGCCAGCGTCCGAGCCCGATGCCGGCGCGGCGGCGGAGGCCGGGCGCGAGGCCACGCCGCGCGAGGTCGCCGCGCCCGAGGCGCCGCTGCCGCGCCCGAGCCGGGCGCCCCGCGCCGCCTCGACCGGCAGCGCGAACAGCGCGGGCGCGCGCGACGACGGCGCGGGCACGGGCGCCGGCGGCGCCGGCGAGGGCACCGGCAGCGGCAATGCCGGGACCGGCCAGGGCGGCGGCGCGCGTCCGCTCGAGAAGATCGCCGGGACCATCGACAACGCCCAGGACTACCCGACGCCGCCGGGCGGGCGGCAAGTGCGCCGCGGCCACGACGTCGTCATCGAGCTGACCGTCGGCACCGACGGGCGCGTCACCGCCTGCCGGGTGACCGACCCGAGCCCCGACCCCGAGGCGGACGCGATCACCTGCCGCCTCGCCACGCAGCGGTTCGTCTTCCGGCCGCGGTTGAATGCTGCCGGCGAGCCGGTGGTCGGCATATACCGCTGGCGCCAGCGGTGGTTCTGACTACTCTGGAACGGGCCGGGCGGGGGCCGCGTTGGCAGACCGTTGGCTGAAGGATTGTCGAGCGATGGCAGCGATTTACCCGGTGGTTCTGTGCGGCGGCAGCGGCACCCGGTTGTGGCCCCGCAGCCGCGCGCGCGCGCCCAAGCCGTTCCTGCCGCTGGTGGCCGAGAGCACGCTGTTCGAGGCGACGCTGGCGCGCTGCGCCGATCGCGCGCGCTTCGCCGCGCCGGTCGTCGTCACCGGCGTCGGCCACCGCACGCATGTCGAGGCGCAGGCGGCGGCGTTTCCCGGCACCCGGGTGATCGTCGAGCCGATGGCGCGCAACACCGCCGCGGCGATCGCGCTCGCCGCGCACCGGCTGCCCGCCGAGGCGGTCATGCTGGTGTGCCCGAGCGATCACCACATCGCCGACGTCGCCGCGTTCCAAGCCGCGGCGCTGGCCGCCGCGCGGCTGGCGCAGGACGACTGGCTGGTCTCGTTCGGCATCACCCCGACGGGGCCGGAGACCGGCTTCGGCTACATCCGCCGCGGCGCGCCGCTGGACGGCGGCTTCCAGGTCGAGCGCTTCGTCGAGAAGCCCGACCGCGCCACCGCCGAGGCGTTCCTCGCCGACGGCCGCTACAGCTGGAACGGCGGCATCTTCGTGTTCAAGGCCGGGACGTTCCTCGACGAGCTGGCGCGGCATCGGCCGAAGCTCGCCGCGGCAGCGGGCGAGGCGGTCGCCAAAGGCCACGAGGACGGCTCGGCGTTCCATCCCGACGCCGGGGCGTTCGCGGCGATCGAGCCGGAATCGGTCGACTACGCGGTGATGGAGAACACCACCCGCGCCGCCGTCGTGCCGGTGGCCATGGGCTGGTCCGACATCGGCAACTGGCAGGCGCTGCGCGACGCGCGCGACGGGGACGAAGCCGGCAACCGCACGCGCGGCGCGGTCGAGCTGGTCGACTGCCGCAACGTGCTCGCCGAGACCGACGGACCGCGCATCTCGGTCATCGGGCTCGAGGACGTCGCCATCGTCGTCGACGGCGACGAAGTGCTGGTCACCACGATGGCCGGGGCGCAGAAGGTCGGCAAGCTGTCGGGGGCCGTCAACCAATAGCGGGGCGAGCAGGGGGGAGACCATGGGATCGGGCAGCATGATCGCGCAGACCATCCAGCTGGCGCTGGCGCCGGTGTTCGTGCTGGTGGCGATCGGCAACATCATGAACATCCTGGCGACGCGGCTGGCCCGGATCGTCGACCGCTCGCGCCACCTGCAGGCCCAGCACAAGGTCACCGCGGGCACCGAGCACGACATGGTCGTGCGCGAGATGCGCCTGGTCGACCGGCGCATCCATCTGATCGGCCGGGCGATCCTGCTGCTCGTGCTGAGCGGCCTGACGATCGGCTTCTGCGTCGCGCTGCTGTTCGTCGAGGAGCTGTTCGACGTGAACCTGCAGCAAGTCGCGGGCGCGGCGTTCTTCTTCGCGGTGGTGCTGCTGATGAGCGCGCTGTGGCTGTTCCTGCGCGAGGTCCGCCAGGCGACCGCCGCGCTGCGCATCCCCGAGACCTTCCTCGAGCTCGAGCGGAAGCTCTAGTCGCCGCTCGGCGGGGCGAGCATCTTCTGGCCCGACTGCCGGATCGCGCCGGCGACGATCGGCTCGATGAAGCCGAGCGCGGGCGGCAGGTCGACGGTGAGGATCACTTGCGCGTCCTCGATGTCGATGCGCCCGACCACCGCCTGGCCCATCGCCTGGATCGACATCGCCATGCGGTCGTCGCTCGGCCACGAGGTCTCGACCTGGGCCATGCCCGCGGGAAACCCTTCGGCCATCTTGTGGCTGTTGGCGCGCAGCCGCCGGCGGGCTTCCTCGCGGCCGAGGCTGTGGGGAATGGGGACTCGCATCAACGCTCCTGTCGCTCGGGTGCGGGCAGGCTGGCGGGCTCGCCGGCCCCGAGATCATCCTGGCCGTAGCGGTAATCGAGGTAGCGGGTCCGCACCGCGAGATCGTCGAGCGCCCCGTCGGCCAGCTGGCGGGTGACCGAATCGATCTCGGCGCTGATCTTGCCGAGGCTGTCGACGATCTGCTGCTCGGGCGTCGCTCCGGCGCGTTGCTCCTTGCGCAGCGGCGCCGGGATCCGGCGGTAGGCCTCGACCATCCCTGGCAGCGTCTCGCCGACCAGCTTGCGCGTCTCGACCGCGGCCGGGTGCAGCGGATCGACGTTGGCCAGCTGAAGCCCGAGCGCGTCGAGCTGGACGCCGATCTGGTCGACCAGCGTCACCGCCGGCGGCGGCAGCGCCGGGCGCTGGTGCTCGAGCCACAGCTCGGTGCGCGCGACCATCTGGCGCACGTCGCCGGTGTTGAGGTCGCTGCGCCGCGGCACCCGCACCTTGGGGAAGTTGGCGAACAGCAGCGTCGCCGCGATCACCGCGAAGAACGCGATCACCACCCCGGCGAAGCCGATGCCGTCGATGACGATCCCGGCCAGCGTCGTCGCCGCCAGGATGGCGAGCAGCGATCCGCCGATCAGCTTGAGCCGGGTCTTGAGGTTGCGCTGCTTGAGGTCGGCCGAGCCGCGCCCGATCGACGGGGCGCGGCGGTGGTAGCCGCCGCTCCGCTGCGTCACCAGCGAGCTTTTCGCCTCGCGCAGGATGACGTCGGACTGGCGGGTGCTGTCGGCCATCGGCGCGCCGTCACTCCGCCGTCAGCAGCGACGGCTCGCTGGCCGCCTTGGAGGCCGCCGCCTGGCCTTCGGCGCGGGCGATGTAGCCTTTCGACTTCTCGACCTCGGTGGTCAGCACCTCGACCGTCTGCTTCATGCTGGCGAGCGCCTTGACCTTGAACGTGTCGACCTCGTCCATCGTGTCGTAGATGTTCTGGAACGCGCGCTGCAGCGTCTCGAGCGGGATCGTGCTGGCGGCAGCCTGCTCGTGGATCTTGGCGGTGTTCTCGCGCAGCAGCTTGCCGGTCGAATCGATGATCCCGGCGGTGGTCTCGTTGAGCGAGGTGATCTGCTGCAGCACCAGCCGCTGGTTGGTCATCGCCTGGGCCACGGTGACCGCGGTGCGCAGCGCGCCGACGGTCGTGGTGCTGGCGCGGTCGACGCCCTTGACCAGCTCGACGTTGTTCTTCTTGACCAGGTCGAGCGCGAGGTAGCCCTGCACCGTCACCGCCATCTGCGTCAGCAGGTCCTGGGTCCGCTGGCGGACGTAGAACAGCGCGGTCTCGCGGATCGCCTTGGCCTTGGCCGGATCGGACGAATCGAGGTTGTCGGCCTCGTCCTCGAGCCGCGCGTCGAGCGTGCGGGCGATGTGGATCATCTGCTCGAGCTTGCCCATCGCCTCCCACAGCTTGTGCCGCTCGACGTCGATCGCGGCGTTGTCCATCAGCAGCTCGTCCTTGCCGCTGGAAAGCCGCGCGAGGATCGCCTGGATGTGGCCCTGGGCCGAGGTGTAGCTGTCGAAGTAGCGCTTGAGCCGGTTGCCGAACGGGATGATGCCGAGGAACTTGCGGCCGGAGGACAGCTTGCCCTGGCGGCCGGGATCGAGCTCCTCGACGGTGCGGCGCAGCTCGGCGAGGTCGCGGCCGACGCCGGTCTCCTGGTCCATCGCTCGCACCGGCCGGTCGAGGAAGCGGTTGGACATCTGCGCCGCGGTGGTGATCTCCTTGCGGCCCATGCCGGTGATCTGATCGACCTTCTTGCCGAAATCGGGCGAGTTGGCGTCGAGCGCGACGAGCTCGGCGACGAAGCCCTCGACCTTCTCCTCGAGCTTGGACTTCTTCTCGGCGTCGACCGGCACCAGGCCTGAGGCCTTCTCGACGGCGACCGCGGGCACCGGGTCGGGCGGCGTCAGCTCGAGCTCGGTCTCGCTCTTGGTCGTCGTCTGGTTGGTCGTGGCCATGAACCTGTCCCCTTCCGGAATCCGCTAACTGTATTAAGTGGGCAAAACACGCTGTTCAAGGTCGGCGGGGGCCGTACCGTCCGAACGTGCCGCAATGCGGCAACGAGCGGAAGGGGGCATTTGGATCGGACGCGGCCGCCCCGCCTCCCCGGGCACCGGTCACGCGAGGATGCCGGCGACCGACTGCACTTCCGCGGCCTGGACCGCCAGCGTGTTGGCGAACAGCACCGCCGAGATGGCGAGCGCGGCGCAAGCGGCGAAGAGCTGCCGGTTGATGTTCGAGAAAGTCGTCATTGTCATGTTCCCCATTCGATTGCACTGGCGGACCATCCGCCGATGCCGACACTACTGCACGAGCCGTGCCAAATCGCCGAAACGGCGGAATTGCGCGGTTTCGGCCTGCAAGAGGGACTTGGTCTGAAATCGGCGCGCCCGCATATTGGGAATTTGTCCCAACTCTTGGCGGGCGGGGTCGGAAGTTGAGGAAGTTGAGGGCACGTCCCATCTCTATCGTCCATCACCGTCGGCCCTCTGCATGCGCAGGACCTTCGCTGCGATCTCGCGCAAGCGCTGTGAAAACCGCTTGGGAACATCGTCGACGCATAGCCCCGCATCCTCGCGGACCGCGTGCTTGGCCTCGTGGAGCTCGGAGGCAAAGCCTTCGGGATGCCCGCGGTGCTCGAACCGGTCGAGCCACTTGCCGTAGCGGAGCGGGTCGCGGTAGCGCATCAGGAACATCGCCAGGCGCTCGTCGTAATAGCGCTTCTCGCCGATCTGCTCGCCCCGGTAGAACACCGGCACGGCGACTCCGTTGATCGCGCGCGATAGCGCCGCGTCGGACAGCCGCCTGACGCCGTAGTCGAGCGCGGCCTCCCAGGCGTTGCGAAAGCTGACGGCGTCCGCGCGGGCGCGCAACGCGTAGGCGGACTGCACCGACATGCCCACCGCCCGGCATGCGTCCTCGACGCAGGCGCTCTCGCCGAGCGCCTGAATGAACTCGGCCTGGCGGTTAGGCGTCCAGCCGTCGAACCGCGGTCGCGGGCGGGCGGGCTCGAACTCGGGCGGCTCGAACGCGTCGAGGTCGTCGTTGGCGGCGGAGGCGGCGGGGGCGCAGGGGCGGCGCGGGGGAGGTTTCCGGTTCATCCGACAGGATGGAACATAAAAGGAACATGTAGGAAAGCGATTCTTTCGAATCCCGACCCGCGCTCGACCGCCCTGCTCGGCGCAGCCAGCTCCGCGAGCTCAAATTGTGCTTCCAGCTCGTCCCGCCAAGGCGGGACATCTGAGCCATCATCCTCTCTGCGTCATCATCGCTCACCGCGCCTCACGCCGCCAGCGTGAACGGCTCGATCTCGCCCGACAGGTAGAGGCGCTTGGCCTTGGCGCGGCTGAGCTTGCCCGAGCTGGTGCGCGGCAGGGTGCGCGGGGGGACCAGCTCGACGACGCAGTTCATCCCGGTGATCGAGCGGACCTTGTCGCGGATCGTGTCGCGCAGGCGGACCCGCTCCTCCGGGTCCGACACGCGGCAGTGGACCAGCACGGCGGGCGCTTCCTCGCCGTTCTCGGTCTCGACCGCGAACGCGGCGATGTCGCCGTGGTTGAAGCCGGGCAGCTGCTCGACCGCCCACTCGATGTCCTGCGGCCAGTGGTTCTTGCCGTTGATGATGATCATGTCCTTCGCCCGGCCGACGATGAACAGATAGCCGTCGGCCATGTAGCCCATGTCGCCGGTATCGAGCCAGCCGCCCGACAGGCATTCGGCGGTCGCCTCGGGATTGCGGAAGTACGAGTGCATCACGCTCGGCCCGCGGCAGAACACCTTGCCGATCTGATGGTCCTTGCGCGCCTTGCCGTTCTCGCCGCGGATCTCGACGTCCATGTCGGGCAGCGGCTTGCCGCAGTTGACGATCGCGCGGTAGCGGGCGGGGCGCGACAGGTCGCGCTTGGTGCCCGACAGCCGCTCCTCCTCGACCAGCTCGACGCGGATGCCTTCGCCCGGCGGCATCACCGTCACCGCCAGCGTCGCTTCGGCGAGGCCGTAGCTCGGGGTGAAGGCGCTCGCCTTGAAGCCGGCGTCGGCGAAGGCGTTGACGAAGTTCTGCATCACGTCGGGGCGGATCATGTCGGCGCCGTTGCCGGCCAGCCGCCAGCGCGACAGATCGAACCGCTCGGCGACGCTCGACTGGCTCGAGATGCGCCGGGCGCAGATGTCGTAGCCGAAGGTCGGCGAGTAGCTCAGCGAGGCGCCCTCGTTGCGGCTGATCAGGTCGAGCCACGCCAGCGGGCGGCGGGCGAAGTGCTCGGTCTTGAGGTAGTCGGCCGAGACCTGGTTGGCGATCATCGACAACAGGCAGCCGACCAGGCCCATGTCGTGGTACCACGGCAGCCAGCTGATGCCGCGGTCGCCGTGGCCGATGTTCATCGACGCGGCATGGCCGTAGAGATTGTGCAGCAGCGCCCGGTGAGTGACCGCGACCCCGGTCGGGAAGCGGGTCGAGCCGCTGGAATACTGCAGGTAGCAGATATCGTCGGGCTGCGCCTCGGGCAGCGCCACCTCGCTCGCCGGGCGCGCCGCGAAGCTCTCCCAGTCGAGCCCGTCGCAGCCCTGGCGCGAAGCCGCCTCCGCCGCCATCTCGGCGATCTCGGCCGGATAGAGCAGCAGCTTGGGCTCGGCGCTCTCGAGCTGCACGGCGAGCTGCTCGATGTAGTTCTCCTTGCCCCCGAACGTCGTCGGCAGCGGCAGCGGCACCGGCCACGCGCCGGCGTAGATCGCGCCGCAGAACAGCGCGGCGAACTCCGGCCCGGTCTCGGCGACCAGCGCCACGCGGTCACCTTGGCCGATCCCGGCGGCGGCGAATCGCCAGGCCATCGCCAGCGCGTCGCCGCGCAGCTCTGAATAAGGATAGGCGCGCTGCAGCGTGCCGCGCGCGTCGTAGAAGTTGAGCCCCTTGGCGCTCCGCGCGGCGTAGTCGACCGCCTCGGTGAACGTGGCGAAGTCCGCCCGCCGCAGCGGCAGCGGGCAATCGTTCGGTGTCGGCACGCGCTCGGTCATCGGCTAATTGGCAATCCCGTCATCTGCACGCTCTTACCGGCGCTTCCCCAAATGCCAAACAGGGCGCCGAAACCGGACGCCCCCGCGACAGTCTTTTCCATTTGGCAACGACTGTGGCACGAATATGGCCATGGCCGGCGAACGACAAGCGGCGAAGCGCCCGCGGCGGCAGCCGAAGCCGCTCGACGGCGCGCGGCTCGACGAGCTGGCGCTGGCCTACGTCGCCCGCTTCGCGACGAGCGCCGCCCGGCTCGAGCGCTACCTCCGCCGCAAGCTGCGCGAGCGGGGCTGGGACGGCGAGCGCGAGCCGGACCTCGGCGCGCTGGTCGAGCGCTACGTCACGCTCGGCTACGTCGACGATGCGGCGTTCGCCCGCGCCCGCGCCGCCAGCCTGCTGCGCCGCGGCTACGGCCCGCGGCGGGTCAGCCAGGCGCTCGGCGAAGCGGGGATCGACGCCGACACCCGCGCCGAGGTCCGCCCGGGCGAGGCGGCCGGGCGCCGCGCCGCGCTGGCGCTGGCGCGCAAGCGCGGGTTCGGTCCGTTCGGCTGCGAGCGGCCCGACCGCGCGCGGCGGGAGAAGCAGCTCGCGGCGATGCTGCGCGCCGGCCACCGGCTCGACAGCGCGCGCGAAATGGTCGATGCCGCGAGCGAGGAGGCGGCCGAGCACTGGGCCGCCGAAGGCGACGACGACGAGGTCTGACATGCGCGCGCTGCTGTGGTCCCTGCTGCTGGTCCTGCCTGCCTGCTCGCCGCAGGCCGCCGAGCGCTCGCCCGCCCCGGCCGGCGCGGAGGCCTCGGTGCACCCGGTCTCGGGGCTGCCGGTCATCCCGCTGACGGTGACCACGCAAGGGCGCACGCACACTTTCCGCGTCGAGCTCGCGCGGAGCGACGCCGAACAGGCGCAAGGGCTGATGTTCCGCACCGCGATGGGGCCCGACGAGGGCATGCTGTTCCCTTACGACCCGCCGCGGGTGCTGAGCTTCTGGATGAAGAACACGGTGCTCTCGCTCGACCTGATCTTCATCGGTCCGGACCGCCGCGTGATCAACGTCGCCGCCAACGCGGTGCCGTACTCGGAAGCGCCGATCCTGTCCGACGCGCCGGCGATCGCCACGCTCGAGCTCAACGCCGGGCGGGCGAAAGAGCTCGGCATCGTCGCCGGCAGCCGCGTCGACTGGTGAGCTTGCGCGGCTGGGGCCCAGGCCCTATCGCGCCGCGCATGGGAATCCTCTCCAAGCTGTTCACCTGGTGGGACGGCGCGACGATCGGCACGTCGCTGTTCAGCGCGCTCCACGGCGAGCAAGTCGGCACCGATGCGCAGGGCAACCGCTACTTCCGCTCGAAGAAGAAGACCGGCGACGGGCGCGAGCGCCGCTGGGTGATCTACAACGGCGCCAACGACGCCAGCCGGGTGCCCGCCGAATGGCACGGCTGGCTGCACAACTCGTACGACGAGCTGCCCGAGAGCCGGCTGCCGCCGCCGAAGATCTGGCACGCCGAGCATTCGCCCAACCCGACCGGCAGCGCCGCCGCCTACCGCCCGCAAGGCGCGCTCGAGCGCGGCGGCCAGCGGGCCCGCGCCGCCGCCGACTACGAAGCGTGGACGCCCGACGCGTGAGGGCGCGCGTCGTTCCGGCAGCCGCCTCGGCCGCGCTGCTGCTGCTGCTCGCCGCGTGCACCGGCGAGGCGCCCGAGCCGGAGCCCGAGGCGACCGAGATTCCCGAGGAGCTCGCCGGAGCGCCGCCGCCGGTCGCCGCGGCCGGCGGCATCGGCACCCCGATGGACGAGCGCGTCGCCGTGCTCGGCCTGCTCAACAAGCGCAACAACATCTCGCGCGACATCGAGATGAAGCCGGGCGAATCGCGCCGCGTCGGCGACGTGGTCATCCGCCTGTCGGCGTGCGAGCGGACCGCGCCGTGGGAGGAGCCGCCCGAGACCGGGGCGTTCGTCCAGGTCGTCGTGCAGCAGCGCCGCGACGCCGATTCGGGTCTCGAGTGGCGGCGGGTGTTCTCCGGCTGGCTGTTCAAGAACTCGCCCAGCCTCAACGTCGTCGAGCACCCGATCTACGACGTCTGGGTCAAGGATTGCAGGATGAGCTTCCCGGGGCAGGAGACCGCCGCCCCCTCCGGCGACGAGGACGGCGCAGCGCCCGCGGCGCCCCCGGCCGCGGCCACGCCGCCGGCCCCCGCGCCCGCGCCTGCAGCCGCCGCCGCCCCGCCGAACGAGGCATAGGCCTCGGCCAGCGTCGGCGCCGGGCCGGCCGCGACCGCCTCGGCCAGCCGCGCGAGATAGGCCTCGCGGCTCATCGCCATCGCGCCGAGCGAGGCGAGGTGCTCGGTCATGAACTGGCAGTCGAGCAGCCGGTATCCCGCGCGCCGCAACAGCGCGACCAGCCACGCCAGCGCCACCTTGGACGCGTCGGGCGCGCGGCTGAACATGCTCTCGCCGCAGAACGCGTGGTCGAAGCCGACGCCGTAAAGCCCGCCGACCAGCTCGCCGTCGCGCCAGCATTCGAGCGAATGCGCGTGCCCGGCGAGGTGCAGCGCGCGATAGCTGGCGGCGATGCGGCGGCTGATCCAGCTTTCCGGGTGCCCCGGGCGCGGCGCCGCGCACGCCGCGATCACGCCGTCGAAATCGGCGTTGCAGGTGACGCGGAAGCGGTCCTGCCGCACCGCCTTGGCCAGCGAGCGCGACAGCCGCAGCCCGTCGAGCGGGATCACCGCGCGCTCGCGCGGCTCGACCCAGTAGACCTCGTCGTCGTCGCGGCTGTCGGCCATCGGGAATATCCCGCTGCGATAGGCGATCAGCAGCAGCTCGACCGGGATCGGTTGCGGCGCGGGGGCGTGCATCGGCTCACTCTAGCTTGTCTTTGCCGATGCGACACCCTAATGGCGGCGTCCGCCTGCAGGGGTGTAGCTCAGCTGGTAGAGCATCGGTCTCCAAAACCGAGGGCCACGGGTTCGAATCCTGTCACCCCTGCCAGGCGCATTCCCTCCCGAAAAAATATTCCCGCTTGGCGGGAACCCCGGCGGAAACCCTCGGCTCGGGCCGGTGCCATCGCGCCACACCCGGGCCACTTGCGGCGAACCGTTGGAACCGCCGCGCCGAAGCGTTCATTTATCGCGCCGACGGGACAAGGTAGAGGAGCAGCCATGTCGAGCCTGAGCTATCGCAGCAGCCGACCGGACGGCTGGGTCATGCCGCGTCCACATAGCGATGCGAGCCTGCGCTACATGATCCATGGACCGATCCAGCCGATGGAGGAACCGGGCTTCCTGGCCCGCCTGTTCGGCCACCGCTGACGGCACCGCGTACGGATTGGAACGCCCCGGGAGGCAACTCCCGGGGTTTTTCTTGCGCCCGCGCCGCAGCCGCGCGGCATGCCTTGCCATCCCCCCGGCGCCTCGCTACATCGCGCGGCGACTTCCGACATCGGAGCCAGACAGCCCCTCCCGGACCCGAGCCGGGGCGGCGCGGATCCTATGGCGGAAGGCGAGGTTCAATCGAGCGAGGCAGCGATCCATGGCCAAGACCAGCCCCGGCGAGTTCATCCGCCAGGTCCGCGCGGAGATGGGCAAGGTGGTATGGCCGACGTGGCCCGAAACCGTGCGCACGGCGATCTTCGTCGGCATCCTGATGGTGGTCCTCGCGATATTCTTCCTCGGCATCGATTCGCTGTTCGGCTTCGGCGTCCGCCAGCTGCTCGAGCTGGTCTGACGCAAGCAACCACAGGTTCACGGGAAAGTAGAGCAATGGCAGCCCGCTGGTACATCATCCACGCCTATTCAGGCTTCGAGAACAAGGTCCGCGATTCGATCATCTCCGAGGCCGAGCGGCTCGGGCTGTCGCAGGCCGTCGAGGCGGTCGAGGTGCCGACGGAGTCCGTCACCGAGGTCAAGCGCGGCAAGAAAGTCCAGGTCGAGCGCAAGTTCATGCCCGGCTACGTGCTCGCCAAGCTGACGCTGACCGACGACGTCTACCACCTGGTCAAGAACACCCCCAAGGTGACCGGCTTCCTCGGCTCGGGCCCCAAGCCGCAGCCGATCTCCGAGCGCGAGGCGGCGCGCTATTTCGGCGGCATGGAAGAAGCCAAGACCGCGCCCAAGAAGCAGGTCAGCGTCGAGTACGACATCGGCGACCAGGTCAAGGTGCTCGAAGGGCCGTTCGCGAGCTTCAACGGCGTGGTCGAGGAGCTCGACTTCGACAAGCAGAAGGTCAAGGTCAGCGTCTCGATCTTCGGCCGCGCGACCCCGGTCGAGCTCGACTTCGAGCAGGTGGAACTCGTCAAGTGATCTGTTCCCCTCCCGCTTGCGGGAGGGGTTAGGGGAGGGCCTGTCGCGCTCCCCAGCGGCCAACACGCCCTCCCCCGGCCCCTCCCGCCAGCGGGAGGGGAGTGACTTGCGCTTTTCGGCCTGCTCCGCTAACGGCGCCGCTCCCTTCGGGGAACCCGCGCGGGAGGCTCGTTTCGGCGCGCCGTTTGCACCGCTTACCATGAGCCCCGGATTTGCGCCGGGGCGACAGTGAGAAAGGAGGCCATCCGTGGCCAAGAAGATCGAAGGCTATATCAAGCTGCAGGTGCCCGCGGGCGCCGCCACCCCGTCCCCGCCGATCGGCCCCGCGCTGGGCCAGCGCGGCGTCAACATCATGGAATTCTGCAAGGCGTTCAACGCCTCGACGCAGGAGCTCGACAAGGGCATGCCGATCCCGACGGTGATCACCGTCTACGGCGACCGCAGCTTCACGTTCGTCACCAAGACCCCGCCGGCCAGCTTCCTGATCAAGAAGGCCGCCAAGCTCAAGTCGGGCTCGAAGGAGCCGGGCAAGATCTCGGCCGGCAAGATCGCCCGCAGCGAGCTGACCAAGATCGCCGAGCTCAAGATGGCCGACCTCAACGCCAACGATCTCGACCAGGCAACCCGGATCATCGAGGGCTCCGCGCGCTCGATGGGCCTCGAAGTGACGGAGGGCTGATCCGATGGCCAAGCTGACCAAGAAGCAGAAGATGCTCGCCGAGAAGGTCGACGCGGAGAAGTTCTACGGCGTCGACGAGGCGCTCGCGCTGCTCAAGGAAGTGGCGTCGAAGAAGTTCGACGAGACCGTCGAGGTCGCGCTCAACCTCGGCGTCGATCCGCGCCACGCCGACCAGATGGTCCGCGGCATGGTCTCGCTCCCGAGCGGCACCGGCAAGGACATGAAGGTCGCGGTGTTCGCCCGCGGCGACAAGGCCGACGAGGCGACCCAGGCGGGGGCCGACAAGGTCGGCGCCGAGGACCTGATGGAAGACATGCAGGCCGGCAACCTCGACTACGACCGCGTCATCGCCACGCCCGACATGATGGGCGTCGTCGGCCGGCTCGGCAAAGTGCTCGGGCCGAAGGGCCTGATGCCCAACCCCAAGCTCGGCACGGTGACCCCGAACGTCGCCCAGGCGGTCAAGGACGCCAAGGGCGGCCAGGTCGAGTTCCGCGTCGAGAAGCAGGGCATCATCCACTCGGGCATCGGCAAGGTGAGCTTCACCGACGCGCAGCTGAAGGACAACTTCCGCGCGTTCGTCGATGCGATCGTCAAGGCCAAGCCGGCCGGGGCCAAGGGCAAGTACGTCAGGAAGGTCTCGCTGACCTCGTCGATGGGCCCGGGGCTGAAGATCGACGTGGCCGAAGTCGAAGGGGCGTAATTCGGTTTGCCTCAAATGCCGGCGGGCCCATCCGGGCCCTTAGGCTTCCGGCCTGACCGGCCGACGCGCGTTCGCGCTTGCGGGGCTCCCTGGCAGGGAGCCCCGTTTTGCCTGGGCCTGTCAGTAAGGCGCGGGTTCGGTCGGCGAACAGCCGACCGCAAGGCCGACTGGCCGCCCGCAGCGCCGAAGGCGCGAGGATAGCCAAGCGGGCGGATGCCCGCGCCGGGGCCTGAGGCGAGCAAGAGAATGCGCCGGCGGAGCGATCCGCCGGCCCCTTTTTGTCGTTTCCAGCGCCGTTCGTCGCGCCGGGTTCGCTCCTCGTCGCGCGGTTCATGTGCCGGCAATGCCGCGCCCCGGACTGCGCGCGGGTGCATTCGGTCGCACTTCGAAAGGACATCTCATGAGGAAAGTTCTCGCACTCGCCGCGCTCGCCGCCGGCCTCGCCGCCGCCCCGGCCCAGGCCCAGTCGACCGGCGGGCTCTACGTCGGCGCGCTCGGCGGCTATCAAGGCATCGATGTCGAATCCGCTGACGGAACCGCCACCGCCACCGCCGATTCCGCGGTCTACGGCATCAACGCCGGCTACGACCTCAGCCTCGGCAACGCCTTCGTCGGCGTCGAGGGCGAATTGTCGACCAGCGACGGCGACACGCAGTTCCCGAGCACCTTCACCGGCGCGCGCGACAGCCTCGAGGCCAACGGCCAGTACTATGTCGGCGCCCGCGCCGGCGTCGCCCTGACCCCGGGCATCACCGCTTACGGCAAGCTCGGCTACACCGCGCTCGACACGCGCGCGTTCACCTCGGCCGGGACGTTGGCCGAGCTCGAGGACAACGCCGGCGGCCTGCGCTTCGGCGGCGGCGTGCAGGTGGCGCTGCCGGGCCCGCTCGAAGGCCGCCTCGAGTACCGCCGCTCGCGCTACAAGGACGCCGGCGACGGCAGCTTCGGCGATGCCACCACCGACCAGGTCGTGGCGGGAATCGGCGTGCGGTTCTGAGCGGGAGCCGGGCGATCAACGCGGGGCCGGCGGCGAGAGCCGCCGGCCCTTTCGCTCAAGCGGCCGCTTCGGCGGGCCGTGCGCGGAGCTGGCGCGAGTAGACCCAGCCGATACCGATCAGGCTGAAGCCCAGGGCCATGAAGCTGGCAATGCGCAGCAGGCCCTCGAGCCCCGCGGCGTCGACCACGAACACCTTGCCGACCGCCAGCAGCATCAGCACCAGCGAGCCGATCCGCCAGCTGCGCTCGCCTGTGCGCGAGCCCCACGCGAGGTAGAGCAGCGCCAGCACGATGCCGAGCAGCGAGCGCATCAGGTCCTCGCCCTGGCCGATTGTGCCCGCGTTGGGCAGCGGGCCCGCGTGGAGATGGCGCAGCTCGGACAGCGCGTAGAGCGCGATCAGCGCCATCAGCGCCGCTTCCGCCGCCAGCGCGAGGCGCGGCCAGCGCGGGCGCGCGAGCCGTCCCAGCGCGACCAGCGCCAGAGCGGCGACGCCGTAACCCGCGAGCAGCCAGTTCGCCAGCGGCCACGGGCCGACTGCCTGCGCTTGCCACAGCGGGTTGTGCAGCAGCAGCGTGAACCAGCCGAAATGGGCCAGCGAAAGCCCGAGCAGGGCCACGCCCGCGGCCCGCGCGGCCACCTCGCGCGCGCGCCACACAAGGACCAGTCCGGCGCCGGCCAGCAGACCCTGCCACACGGTGCGCTCGGTCATGCCGAGGGCGACGAAATCGAGCGGCGAACCGAGCGCGAAGACATGCTTGTAGAGCCCATGCAGCACGATGCCGCCGACGACAGCCGCGGCGACGGTGAGCACCGGGAACACGCCGCGCCGCTCGCGCATGCTCCAGGCACCGAATGCCAGCGCCGCGGCGGCGGGCGCGAGCCGCAGCAGCGTGGGGCGCCAGCCGGGCAGGTCCTCGAGCAGCATCGGCCGGCCGCCGAGCGCGAACGACCCGCTGGCGAGCCACTGCATCAGCGGGGCCCAGGCCCACAGCGTCGCGACGGCGAGCAGCGCGGCCCACACGCCCGGCCGCGCCGGCAGGCGCGCGCAACCGGCGAGCGCGGCGACGGCCGCGGTCCATGCCAGCCAGTCGGCGGGCACCAGTTGCGCCGCCGCGCCGTAGACCAACAGCGTCGCGACGCTCTCGCCGACGCGCCGGTCGACCGCCCGCGCCTCGGTCCACGCGAGCGCGGCGAACGGCAGCGCTGCCGCCAGCCAGCGCGCGGCGCCCCGCACCCGGTCTGGGTCGGCCGGAAAGCCGAACAGGCGCTCGACCTCGGACAGGGCTTCCGGCGTCGCGATCAGGGTCGCCAGCGCGACGAAGGCCGCGGCCCATGCCAGGCCCCGCACCGGGGTGTCGGGCCGCCGGCGGTTGAGGCCCCACAGCCCGAGCGCGACCGCGACCGCGGCGAACGGCGCGGCCCACGCCGGCACCAGCATCAGCAACGCCGCAAACGCCATCGCGGCGGCGCTGGCGGTGGACAGCGTGAGGTCGGGGCCCGGGCTGGCGGCTTGCCACACCCGCCGGGCGGCCAGCACGGGCGCCACGGCTAGCGCGGCAGTCACCGCCGCGAGCAGCGGCTCCGCGCCCGCCGCGTCCCACGCCCCGAACTGCCAGTAGACGACCGCTACCAGCGCCGGCGCCGCCAGCGAAAGCTGCTGCACATCGAGCATGCCGCCGCGGCCGGTCAGCGTCAGCGCCAGCGGCGCGGCGACGAACACCGCGGCGATTCCGGCCGCGACGGGCCAGAACTCGCCCGGCGGCGGGGCGCCCCACTGCGCCAGCAGAACCAGCGCCACCTGAGCGGCGAACGCGCTCGCCGGACGCAGCCGCTGGTCGCGCCAGCCGAGCAGCGCCAGCGCCGCGGCGAGCAGCAGGTAGAGGCCCCAGGTCAGCGGCCGCTGCCCGGCGAGCTCGATCAGCACGGCGAGCTGCACGCTGGCCAG
>Ga0196977_1000627_pt1 | contig 17381 bp, 16 predicted proteins | sample S3v_1013CmetaG_FD_148634 | JGI IMG/M metagenome (GOLD analysis project Ga0196977, IMG submission 148634) | Soil microbial communities from Anza Borrego desert, Southern California, United States - S3+v_10-13C | ecosystem: Environmental > Terrestrial > Soil > Desert | place: USA: California...
ATAGCGTGGTCTGACGTGCCGAAATCCAAAACACCCGCCACGTGCCACATGCGATCCGGTGGCTCGCCAAGCACCAATCCCAAAATACCGAGCGCGAGGTAAACGATGCCGAAAACCAGCGAAAAAGCTCTTGCTCCTGACAACGATCCGGCAAAACCGAAGTACAACGCGACGACGCCAGAAACTATGTGAACAACGTTATGTGCCGGCGTTAAGTGCGCCCCGAGCAACGTCGGCGCCGCAAAGCCGGCCACACCCACCAACAAGAAAACGACTCCCAAAATCTTGCAAATCGTCTTTGCCATTTGTGACCCGTCCTATGTCAAAAGTTGAGACCGAGGAGCAATTGGCCGGTTCGGGCCAATCACCGCTTCAACTGCATGGTGGTTCGTTTGTGCGCCGCATGTATATCAGAGAGGCGGTCTGATTTGCAAAGTTTTTTGCAGTAAATTCTTTGGACAATTTGTGAAGCGCGGTTTTGGCCGGTCCGGGGCCAGACCGCATCGTTACTTGCAGCCGCAAGTGGTATACTGTCGGCCCAAAACCTGGTCTCAAAAGAGGTGCAGAATGATTCGACGCAACGGTAAGCCGGCAGGTCGAGTCCTGGCGGTGCTTTTGTTTGTGACGTGCGGCGTGATTTCAGCAAACGCGTATACCCTCGTGATGCGCGATGGAAGACGTGTCGAGATTCCCGACGCGTTCACGGTGACGAACTCCACCCTGACCTATGAAGTGAGTTCGGGAATCCAGGTGACGGTTCAGTTGAGCACAGTCAACATCGCTGCAACTGAACGCGCCAACGGTGAAGCGGCCGGGTCGTTTAGGTCGAAAACGGGTACGCCCACGACTGCGGCCGCGACTGCGCCACCGGTTGTCCGTCCGCGGCAAACACGTCCAACGGCGAATCGTTCGATCACTAATGCGGATCTGGAAGAGTTCCGGCGTACACGTATCGCCAGTGAAAGGGCGTACGAGAAGCGCCGGAAACAGTTGGGATTGCCTTCCCGAGAAGCAGGTCAGCGCGAGCTGGCCGCAGTGACGGACCGAACGCAGGAGCAGTTGCGCAACAAACGCAGCCAGGAACAGGATGGCGAGGCTTACTGGCGCGAACGAGCAAGTTCACTGCGCACGGAGATCGCCACCAACGACGCGCAGATCGAAGTCGTCCGCCAGCGGCTGAACGAATTACCGGTGAGCTATTCGTTGGGCGCTTACGATACGACCGGCGGGCCGTTCGGAGGCCTCGGTTATCCACCTGTGAATGGTCCATTCCCTAATTATCCGATTTGGAATCCGTTTCCTAATAACCGCCGAAACCGCGGCTGGAATCGCCGCAACGGCCGTTACGGACAGACGAATGTGTTGATCGCTCCCGTCGATAACTACGACTACAATGAGGAACGTTTAAGTTTACGAACTCAATTGAACGACCTACAGATGCAGCGCGCCGGTTTGGCCGTACGTTGGAGAGAACTGGAAGAGGAAGCACGCCGCGCCGGCGCCTATCCCGGCTGGCTCCGCCCGTGAGACATTGCCAATTGCCGATTGCCGATTTTTTAGTGCTGAGTATCGACTGTGCCTCTGCGGTACCCCTGCTCAAATCGGCAATCGGCAATCAAAAATCGAAAATACCTTATGTCCTGGGAAACGATTATCGGTCTTGAGATTCATGCGCAACTGAGCACTGAATCAAAGATCTTCTGTGGTTGCGCCACGCGCTTTGGCGACGAGCCAAACTCAAATACTTGTCCGACCTGCCTGGGTCTTCCCGGCGCGCTTCCGGTTCTTAACCGGCGCGCGGTGGAACTCGGCGCTCGCGCCGCACTCGCACTCGGCCTGCGCATCAATCACCAATCGATCTTCGCGCGCAAAAACTACTTCTATCCCGATCTGCCGAAGGGTTACCAGATCTCGCAATACGATCAACCATTCTCGGCTGATGGTGAACTGGAGATCATGACTGCCGAGCGCGACGCTGCGGGCCATCCGGTCGAGTGGCGTCCGATGAAGATCCGAATTACTCGGCTGCACCTTGAAGAAGACGCCGGCAAGAACGTGCACGAAGGTTTGCCCGACGTCGATCGTTACTCCTACATCGATTTGAATCGCGCGGGAGTGCCGTTGGCGGAGATCGTGACGGAGCCGGACTTCCGTTCGTCGTGGGAAGCTTACGATTACGTCAATCACGTCCGGCGTGCGTTGCAATGGGTCGAGGCTTCTGATGCCGACATGGAGAAGGGAAATCTTCGTTGCGAAGCGAACGTTTCCGTGCGACGTGTGGGTGACGAGAAGTTTGGGACGAAGGTTGAACTGAAAAACTTAAACTCGGTGCGGTTCATGCAACGCGCGATCGAGTTTGAAGTCGCGCGCCACATCAAGGTGCTGGAATCAGGCGGGCGTCTTACGCAGGAGACGCGGCTCTGGGACGACCGTGTAGGGGAAACGCGCGTGATGCGTTCGAAAGAGGAGGCGCACGATTATCGTTATTTTCCCGAACCGGATCTCCCGCCGCTGATCGTGACGGAAGATTTTGTCGAGGGCGTGCGTGGGTCGATGCCGGAATTGCCGGAGCAACGGCTCAAGCGATTTGCGGAAGAGTACAATTTGAGCTTTGCCGATGCGTCGCAACTCGTCTCGGAACGTTCGCTCGCTGATTACTACGAAGCCACGGCCAAAGAGTCTGGAAATCCGCGCGCTGCGGCCAACTGGATCCGGTCGGAGTTGTTGCGTGAGCTGGAAGCTTCGGGACGAACTGCCGCGGATTCACCGGTGCCGCCGGAAGAGTTGGGTGCCCTCGTGCGCCTAATCGACGACGGCAAAATCAGCGGCAAACAAGCGAAGGACGTGCTGGTTGAAATGTTCAAGACCGGCAAGGGCGCGCTCACGATTATTCAGGAACAAGGATTGGTCCAGGTGAGCGACACGGGCGAGATCGACGCGCTCATTGATGACGTGATTGCTGCGAATCCGGATCAGCTCGCGAGTTATCGTGGCGGTAAGGAAGCGCTGTTCGGGTTCTTCGTCGGACAAGTGATCAAGGCCTCGAAAGGGAAGGCAAACCCGAAGATCGTCAACGAACGGCTGAAGGCGAAGCTACAAGGTTAGGGGAATCGTGCAAACCGCAAACCGCACCGCGATTGTAACTGGCGGGACCAAGGGCATCGGGCTGGGGATCGCGCGCGCCTTGGTCGCCGCGGGCGTCGATGTTTCCATTAGCGCACGGCAGGAAGATGAAATCGACAACACCGTCGCCGAGTTGAATAAGTTAGGCGCTGGCCGTTGCGTTGGTTTTGTCTGTGACGTGCGCGAGGAAGCGCAGGTCAAATCCTTCTTCGCGAGCACGGTCGAAGCGCTCGGCGGCCTCGACATTCTCATCAACAACGCCGGCATCGGTATCTTCGCCTCGGTTGAATCAACCAGTGGCGATGATTTTCGGGCGGTGATCGAAACGAACCTTTGCGGTGTCTTTTACTGTTGCCACGAAGCCATACCGTTGATGAAACAACGCGGCGGCGGTTACATCATCAACATCTCTTCCCTCGCCGGAACGAACGCGCATCCGAACATGGCTGCCTACAACGCGTCGAAGTTTGGTCTGAACGGTTTTAGCGAGGCGTTGATGCAGGAAGTACGGCACGACGGCATCAAGGTGAGTTATATTATGCCGGGTTCGGTCAACACTGCATTTGGCGGCGACCAGCCGAGCGCGGAGAAGAGTTGGCAATTACAACCTGAAGACATCGCGCGCGTCGTCATGGACCTGCTTCAGTATCCGGATTGTGCTCTACCAAGCCGTATCGAGATCAGACCAAGTCGTCCCCCTAAAAAATGAAAATACTCAGCCTCCTCTTACTCGCTACCTTACTACTCACAAACAATTTCAACTCGCCGCAGGAAACGCCGGAATTGCAGGAAGCAACTACGTTGACTGCGTCGTTCATCAAGTTATTCAACCAGGGAAAATACGACCAAGCGCTGCCACTCGCGAAGCGTGCTTTGCAGATTCGAGAAAAGGCGTTGCCTCGCACTGACCAGCGCGTGGTGGACTCCTTGATTAATCTTGGCGAGGTCTACATTGGAAAGCAAGACTACAGACCGGCGAGAGATACCTTCAAGCGCCTGCTCCAGATCCTGGAAGAGCGGTTTGGCGCTGAGGATCTCAGACTAGCCTCTACTTTGGATCGATTGGCGCCACTTCAGTACCGAGCGGGAAGTTTCGACGAGGCTGAAGAGGCTTTCAAACGCGCGCTCGCGGTACGCGAGAAGGCTCTTGGCAGCGACAACGAGGAAACTGCGCGCGCAGCGTTTGCCATCGCGGATTTCTATCGCAAGCGTCGAGACTTTCAGCCTGCGGTGGAGAACTACACGCGGGCGATGACGACCTACGGACGGCTCTCCGGGGTCAGGACTGATGCGTTTGAACGGGTGAGGGACGGGTTCTACTGTTTATCTTACGAGCACAACAAACCGGATCTCGGGAAGGAAATAGCTCGGATCTACTCGCAGTTTTCGGGAGTGGATCCCTCGCGCGAACCAGAGCCGGGCACGGTCTTGAATGGTCGAGCCATCAGTTTGCCGAAGCCCGAGTATCCGGAAGGCGCGAGACAGCGCCGGCTCCAGGGAATGGTAGTGGTGAAGGTTCTGATCGATGAAACGGGTACGGTGATCAGTGCGAAAGACATGTGTCAGGGGCCACCATATTTGAGCGAGGCTTCCGTCGCGGCAGCTTTCAAAGCGCGCTTCACGACGACTAAGTTGAGTGGTATGCCGGTGAAGGTCCCTGGCGTGATCACCTACAACTTTGTGCCTAGGTAGTTTGAGCTTCAGCGATCATGCGAGCGGTAGTTCAACGGGTAACACGAGCGCGCGTCACGGTTGACGGCGAGATTGTCGGCGAGATCGGAAACGGTCTCGTCGTTTTGTTGGGTGTGGCCCACGACGACACCAAGCAGGATGCGGATTACCTCGCGTCGAAGATCGCGGCGCTAAGAATCTTCGACGACGCGGAAGGAAAGATGAACCTCTCGTTGAAAGAGATCGGCGATAGCGAAAACACTGCGGGGTTGCTGGTTGTTTCTCAGTTCACGTTGTACGGTGATGTGCGACGTGGTTTGCGTCCGTCATGGATTGAAGCGGCCCCGCCGGAAGTGGCGGAACCGCTTTACGAATACTTCGTCCAAAGCAGCCGGAAGCTGATCGCGCGCGTGGCGACGGGCAGTTTCCGCAAGACGATGCAGGTCGAATTAGTCAATGACGGGCCGGTGACGATAATGCTGGACAGCCGGAAGCTCTTTTGACGTTTTCAGTCAGATCATGTCCTCGTACGCTTTGGAATTCTCATCGAGCTCAAACCGATCGCGGTCGCGCTTTTCAATCTTGTCGATAAACTCGAGTTCCTCATTATCTTCGTAGCTCACGCCGATCGCGTTGGCGTTCTCTTCCACAAGCGACTGATCCGGCGTCGGATTATCGCCGGCGACTGTTTCGGAGCCGCTGTCGTTCACGTCTTCCCAATCTGCATCCAGATCGCCACCGGCGTCGCGCGGTGAAGCGGCAGTGTTATTGCGCAGCCGGTGCGCCAACAAGTCGGGATCCTTCGGAGCACGATGAATCTCCTGCTCCATAAACTCCTCGATCTCCGGATCAGGAACATAGCCAGGATCGTTTGCCAAATATCGTTCTTCACCCTTTTTCGCCATGCGGGTCTCCTTGCTCGTCGCAAATTGTTCGGGGGAAGTTAGTGCAAACTATAGTGAGTTTCCCGCAAACGCGCAAAGGGGCTACGGGTGTACGTCGAATTTAGCGCGGTCTTTGCGCGTTCGCGCGAAACTCGTTAAACTCCAACTTGAATCACAACAACAGAAAAATTTTTCTTTCCGAGGAAAGTGTTGAGCACCACCATGCCAGAATGTTCTTTTGATTCGCTGCAAACGTTCAGTTCCGCTGCTGGCCCTGCCGGGCGTTTTTATTCCTTGCCACATCTGGAAAAAACTGGCGTTGGTCCGATCTCGCGCCTCCCGCACAGTATCCGCGTTGTACTCGAATCCGTGCTCCGCAACTGCGACGGTCAGAAGATTACAGAAGAAGATGTACGCGAGCTCGCGAACTGGCAACCAAACGGCAAACGCGTCGAAGAGATTCCGTTCGTGGTCGCGCGGGTGTTGTTGCAGGACTTCACCGGCGTTCCGCTGCTTGTAGATCTCGCGGCGATGCGATCGGCAGTGGCGCGTTTGGGAAAGAACAGCGGCGTCATCGAGCCGCTCGTGCCTGTCGATCTTGTGATCGATCACTCGGTGCAGGTCGACTTCTCGAGCACGCGCGAGGCGTTTGAGAAGAACATGGAGATGGAGTTCAAACGCAACCGCTCGCGTTATCAGTTTCTCAAGTGGGGCACGCAGGCATTTGATGGCTTTCGCGTGATTCCGCCGGGCATCGGCATCTGTCACCAGGTTAATCTCGAATATCTCGCAAAGAACGTTTGGGAGAAGACCGTTTACTTTCCTGACACGCTCGTCGGCACGGACTCACACACGACGATGATCAACGGACTCGGGATTGTCGGTTGGGGCGTTGGCGGCATCGAAGCCGAGGCGGCGATGTTGGGCCAACCGGTTTACTTCCTGACGCCGGACGTCGTCGGCGTTCACTTGAGCGGCAGTCTCAACGAAGGTGTAACGGCGACGGATCTGGTGCTGCGCGTCACGGAGATGATGCGCAAGGCGAAGGTTGTTGGGAAGTTTGTTGAGTTTCACGGCGAGGGTGCAGCGAGTTTGTCAGTGACGGATCGCGCGACGATTGCGAACATGGCGCCGGAGTACGGTGCGACGATGGGATTCTTCCCGGTTGATGAAGAAACGTGCGCTTACTTGCTCGCGACCGGCCGATCTGAAGAACACGTCGATCTCGTGCGGGCGTATTACAAGGCGCAGGGAATGTTTGGCATGCCGGCACAGGGTGAATGCGACTACAGCGTCGTCTTCGATCTGGATCTCGCATCGATCACGCCGAGTGTTGCGGGTCCGAAGCGGCCACAGGACCGCATCGATCTGCCGAAGTTGAAAGACCAGTTCACTGAGTTGATGTTGAAGCCGGCTAATGACGGCGGTTACGGCAAAACGGAAGACGATCTGTGGACGCGTTATCACGTGAAGATCGGCGCTGACCGGCAGCGATACGTTGCCGGCGGCGGCGAACAGCGCTCAGAAACCGTTCCGACCGCCGGTGAGAATCACGTGTCATCACAGCAAAATACGAGCGTCTGGACGGAAACGGAAATGGTCAATAACCGTCCGACGCCCGACATCGTTCCCGAGATTCCAGAAGATGAGTTTCCCACAGGCGATGAGCTGTTGGGCCATGGCGATGTGCTGATCGCGGCGATCACGTCGTGCACGAACACTTCGAATCCGAGCGTGATGCTGGCGGCGGGTCTGGTGGCGAAGAAAGCTGTCGAGCGTGGTCTGAGCGTCAGTCCGAAAGTGAAAAACTCACTCGCACCCGGCTCGCGCGTGGTGACGGATTATCTCGAACGCACCGGGTTGCAAACGTATCTAAACCAACTCGGCTTCAATCTGGTCGGTTATGGTTGCACGACGTGCATCGGCAACTCCGGCCCACTCGATCCGGCGATCGAACAGGTTCTGACTGAGCGAGATGTCGTCGGCGTTTCAGTCTTATCGGGCAATCGAAACTTCGAAGCGCGCGTGCACCAGTCAATCAAAGCTAACTTCCTGATGAGCCCGCCGCTCGTTGTTGCTTTCGCACTCGCCGGACGAATCGATCTTGATCTGACGACGGAGCCGATAGGCACCGGCAATGATGGCCAGGACGTTTACCTGCGCGATCTTTGGCCCACGCTGAACGAGGTTAAAGAGGTTATGCACGCGGCGTTCGATCCGGAAACATATCAACGTCTCTACAGCAACTTCGCCGAACAGAACCCGATGTGGAACGACATTCCGAGCAGCAGCGGAAACGTCTACCAGTGGGAACCGGCATCAACTTACATTCGCGAACCACCCTACTTCGAGAACTTCCACAGCTACCTCGAACCGTTGTCTGACGTGAAAGGCGCGCGCCCGCTCGCGATCTTTGGTGATTCAGTTACGACCGATCACATCAGTCCCGCCGGCGCGATTAAACCCTCGTCGCCCGCGGGTTTGTACTTGCAGGACCAGGGCGTAGACATCAAAGACTTCAACAGCTATGGCGCGCGACGAGGCAATCACGAGGTGATGGTGCGCGGCACGTTTGCCAACGTGCGTATCAAGAACCAGATGGTGCCTGGCGTCGAGGGCGGCGTCACGATTCACCATCCGAGCGAGGAGCGTATGAGCATCTACGAGGCTGCGATGCGCTACCAGTCGGAGGGCGTGCCGCTCGTGATAGTCGCGGGTCAGGAATATGGCACGGGAAGCTCGCGCGACTGGGCCGCCAAGGGAACGCGTTTGCTTGGCGTGAAAGCCGTCATCGCACAGAGTTTTGAACGAATCCATCGCAGCAATCTGGTAGGCATGGGCGTGCTGCCGTGTCAGTTCAAAGACGACACGAGCGCTGCTTCGCTACGGCTCGACGGCAGCGAGCGTTTCGATCTACATGGTATTGAAGACGGAATTGAACCGCGTGAAGAGATCACGCTCGTGATTCATCGCAAGAGCGGCGCGGTTGAGGAAGTTCCGGTCATTTTAAGAATCGACACGCCGATTGAGGTCGATTACTACAAACACGGCGGGATTCTGCCTTTCGTTTTGCGGCAAATACTCTCAGGGACCACGGAGTTTTAGTTAACTATGCGTACTTATAAACTTTTCATCGACGGCCAGTGGGTCGACTCAGAGTCTGGAAAGAGATTTGAAACCCCGAATCCGGCCACCGGCGAGACACTTGCGGAGGTAGCGGAGGCGGATAAGGCCGATGTCGACAAGGCTGTCGCGGCCGCGCGGCGCGCCTTCGAGGGCAAGTGGTCCAAGATGAGCGCGCGCGATCGCGGCAGACTGCTTTACAAACTGTCGCAACTGATCGAACAGAACGCCGCCGAGTTGGCCGCGATCGAAACCGCCGACAACGGCAAACCGATCAAAGAGTCGCTCTACGTCGATCTACCGCAGGTAGTTGAGAACTTCGAATACTTCGCCGGATGGTCCACGAAGATTGAGGGCGAAACGATCCCCGTTCCCGGTAAGATGTTCAACTACACGCTGCGCGAACCGCTCGGAGTTTGCGGCCAGATCATTCCGTGGAATTTCCCGTTGTTAATGGCAGCCTGGAAACTCGCGCCCGCGTTGGCTGCGGGAAATACGGTCGTTCTGAAGCCTGCCGAACAGACGCCAGTCGGCGCGATGGAACTCGCCAAGTTGATCCAGGAAGCCGGATTTCCTGAAGGCGTTGTAAACGTCGTTCCCGGTTACGGTGAAACTGCGGGCGCAGCGCTCGCTTCACATCCAGGCATCGACAAGATCGCGTTCACCGGTTCAACTGAAGTCGGAAAAATGATCGCGAAGTCAGCGGCCGACAACCTGACCAAAGTTTCTCTCGAGCTTGGCGGCAAAGCGCCGAACATTGTCTTTGCCGATTCGGATCTCGACCAGGCGGTCGCCGGCGCGATGATGGGAATCTTCTACAACCAGGGACAAGTCTGTTGTGCGGGTTCGCGCTTGTTTGTCGAAGAGTCAGTCAAAGAAGAGTTTGTTAGTAAGTTGAGCGAGAAGGCGAGCAAGATTGTTGTTGGTGACCCGACAAACAAAGCCACGCAGATGGGGCCGCAAGTCTCGGAAGAGCAACTAAATCGGATCAAGAGTTATGTAGACATCGCGCGCAGTGAAGGTGCTGCCGTCGTTGCCGGCGGTGCGTCGCCACAGCTCGACGGCTCTTTCCAACGCGGTTACTTTTTCACACCGACCATCTTCGACGGCGTGAAGAACAACATGCGCGTGGCCCAGGAAGAGATCTTTGGACCAGTGGTCTCGGTGATCACGTTCAAAGACGAAGACGATCTGATCAAGCAGGCAAACGACACGATCTACGGTTTGTCAGCGGGAATCTGGACGCGCGACATCACGCGCGCGCATCGGTTTGCACGTGAGATCAAGGCCGGAGTTGTTTGGATCAATACGTTCAATATGTTCAATGCAGCGTCTCCCTTTGGCGGTTACAAGCAGTCGGGCTACGGCCGCGAGATGGGCCGGCACGCGCTCGATCTCTACACGCAGGTGAAGAGCGTTTGGGTCGATCTTTCGGGGCGGCCCATCGGCTGGTTTAAGTGATTGCCGATTCCGATTGCCAATTTAGTCACTCCTCGATTGAGCGCACAAATCGGCAATCGGCAATTGGCAATCGGAAATGTTATTATTCCTGCCTCTCCCGAGATGAACAACATTAAAGGAGACCACATGCCAGCATTGAGAAAGTCAGCGGTTTTGTTAGCTCTTCTCAGTGGGACACTGCTCTTAACCGCCTGTCCCAGCCAAACGAACATTTCCAAGATCAACGCCGATCCCGGACGCTATCAGGGCAAAGAAGTCGGCATTGCGGGTAGGGTCACAAACAGCTACGGAGCAGCAGGCGTGGGTGCTTACGAACTCGACGACGGCACTGGCCGGATTTGGGTGGCCACCAAGCGGGGCGTTCCCTCGCGTGGCGCACAGGTTGGCGCGAAGGGTTACCTTCGTAGCGGGCTCAATATCAGCGGCCGGAATTACGGCACGGTGCTCGAAGAAACAGATCGCCGCTCGAGAGGCAAGTAGGCGGCGCTCATTCAATGGATCACGACTCTCCCCGTGCACTTGTGGACCATCTTGATCGCGAGTGCAGTCGCGTAATCAACAATCTCAAGCAACTCGTAAATTCCGTCACGCCCGATCTGCTTTATCGCCGCCCGCCTCACGTAAGTATCGGTGAAAACGTGCTGCGCAGCGCCGCGGTGCTCGAACAAACTTTCGGCGGATTGACGGCGAACCTTTGGGACGATCCGTTTGAGTGGACCCTCCCGGAAAGTCTTTCAACTGCCGAACTCGTGACCGAGTATCTGTCTGAAGTGGACGCCGCACGCGTCCGTGCCTTCAAATCAATTGCAGGCGATCGCGACCTAACGAAATACATTTCTGGACCATCGGGCGAGCCGCAACAACTCCTTGCTCTGTTGGTTGAAACACTGATCAAGGCGAGCGATCATCATGGCCGCGCGGTGGCTACCTTAAAAATGCTTTTTGGTGAGGGCGGTCAACGGGGTATTATCTAGCGCGTCGTAAGACTCTGTTGGCAAGGAACGATCTCCATGTATTGTCCGCAATGCGGTCAGCAACAGGCGTCGGGAGCGGTCAGGTTTTGTTCTCGCTGTGGTTTCCCGCTGGATGGTGTGATTCAGTTGTTGGGAACGGGCGGGATGCTGCCGGTTTATCACCAGTCTGACGAGCCGGCGACGATGTCTCCGCGGCGCAAAGGCGTCAAACAGGGCGCAATACTGTTGCTCTCGGGCGCGGTGATTGTTCCGATCCTGGGAGTGTTGGCGAGTTTCTCAAACGCGGCCTTTCCGCAGATTCTCGCGGCGCTCGCGGCGATCATCTGTTTCATTGGCGGTCCATTCCGCATGCTTTACGCGGCGTTGTTTGAGGAAGGCGCGCCGCGGCGTTTTCCGGCGTATGGACCAGCGCCGCCGGTCCCGGCGCCACAGCAGTTTGGACCACCGCGACAACACACTGCGTTACCACCGCCACTGGCGCGTGCGCCGTCCGCGTGGCGCAGGCCAAACACAGCGGAGCTTGCGAATCCGCCGAGTGTTACCGAAAACACCACCCGTTTACTCGACAAAGAAGATCGTACAGAGCGGTAGTTGTTAGCCGAACGACTGAAAGAACTGATTCGCGCCCGGGGTCCGATCACGTTTCGTGATTGGATGGAGGCGGCGCTTTACGATCCGGAGTTTGGTTACTACAACCGCCCCGGTCTGAAGCGTTGGGGCAGGGAAGGTGATTACCGCACCAGTGCGGAACGCAGTGAACTGTTTGCGGCAACGTTCGCGCGCTACTTTGCGAAGCTTTACGAGGAACTCGGGCGTCCTTCGCAATGGACCATCTTTGAGGCCGGCGCGGGTGATGGAACTTTTGCGCAGCGTGTGCAGCGCGCGCTCGAGGAGCGGCATCCGCGTGTATTCGAAGCGACGAGTTATCAAATCAGCGAGATCAACAAAGTTTCCGAATTGCCCGACCCGTCACATCCGTGGTTGTACTTTTCCAACGAACTGTTAGACGCGTTTCCAGTACACCGTTTGGTTCGGGAAGGCGAGATGTATGTAACACTGGATGCTGCCGGTAACTTCGTTTGGGAAGCCGGTCCACTTTCAACAGTACGCCTGGCTGAATTTCTCGAAGAGCAATCGATTGAGTTGATCGAAGGCCAGTCCATCGAGGTTAACCTCGCGATCGATAACTGGTTAACTTCAGTTGCCGCAAAACTAAAGCTTGGGTATGTGATCACTGTTGACTACGGCGCTGAAACGTCTGAACTCTACGATCCAACCTTAAGACCGGACGGCACGTTGCGGGCGTTTTCGAAACACGGATTCGTGGATGATGTGCTGAGCGCGCCCGGTGAGTACGACATCACCAGCAGCGTTAACTGGACGCAGGTGAAAGCGGCTGGCGAACGTCTGGGGTTACAAGTCGTTGAGTTTGCTTCGCAGGATAAGTTTTTGCTGGGTGCCGGTTTGTTGGAGGAGTTGAACTACAGATTAACGTTGGCGAAAACAGAGGCTGATAAGTTCCAACTGACGACCGACGCGCGCGAGATGATCTTGCCCGGCGGCATGGCGTCGAGTTTTCAAGTTTTAGTACAGAAGCGTATTTGACCAGAAGCGTGGTTAAGGAGGATTTGTGGAGCGAAACTTCGAATTGATCGACGTTTGTCACGGCATCGAAGACGGCATGATCACTTACAAAGGCTTGCCCGCGCCGGTGATCACGGACCATCTCACGCGCGAAGACTCACGGCAGCTTTACGCGCCAGGCACCGAGTTTCACATCGGCAAGATCGCGATGGTCGCGAACACCGGAACGTATCTCGATACCCCATTTCATCGTTACGCACGCGGGCGCGATCTCGCGGGGCTCGATCTTTACTCCCTCGCTAATCTGGAGGGCTTGGTAGTGCGAGTTACAGAGAAGGAGATTAATGCGGATTTGTTTGGGGGATTTGAAGTTAGAAATAAAGCGGTCCTAATTCACACCGGCTGGGACCGGCACTGGCGCACTGAGGGATATTCCAGCGGCAATCATCCATTCCTTACCGAAGACGGCGCGAACTACCTGGCGAAGAACGGCGCCACACTCGTCGCATCGACTCCTACAACATCGACTCGACTTCAGACCCGGCGCGCCCGGCACATTCGATCCTTCTGGGCCACGACATCCCGATCGTCGAACATCTCCGCGGCCTCAGCGACCTCCCTGACAGTGGCTTCAAATTCTTCGCCGTCCCCGTAAAGATCAAAAATTTCGGCACCTTTCCCGTGCGCGCGTTTGCGTTAGTGGCGCGCTGATTAATTCTTCGAAACCACTGCAAGAAACGCTTTTGCCTCGGCGATCTCTGGTCTGGCGCTGTCCGCGTGGCGCGTTAACGTCAACAGCTTCGCGTAGTAACTTCGCGCTTTCTTTTGGTTCGACGCGAGCGTTGCGGCGCGGGCGGCGCCGTAGAGGCCGTTGAAGCGCTCGGGTGCGGTGCGAAGAGAAGTTTCGAATTCCGCCAAAGCGGCTGAAGGTTGTTTTAACTCAAGCAGCAGTTCGCCGAGTTGTTCGCGCGCGGGAAGGATCGAGCCTGGCGTGACAGGATGTTTGTCGGTCGCATCGTCCAGATCCGCTACGCCGCGCATCAGCTTCAACGACTCGTCGGACTTGCCCTCCGCAAACGCCAACCACGCTGCCGCAATCTGCCTCTCGATGTCGACTTGCTTGGCCCAATCGTATTCACCTTTTCCGATCGCTAGCCCGTCTCGCAGTGCGGTGAGCTTTTCCACTTCCTGACGAGCTGAACTTGCATCTCCACTGCGTGCGAAGCCAATCGCGCGCGCGAAGTGAATGTGCGCCTCGGCCCAGCGGAATTTTTCCCACGGGAACATGCTCACGGTGTTCGCCGGTAACTCCAGTTTCGCTGCCTCGTCCCAATGTCTCCGCTCGAGCGTATAACGCGCCGGAATCGCAGCAAAGGCATACGCGACCTTGAAAGTCTTCGGCTCCACGGTCTGGATCCTGTTAAGTTCGTAGACAACACCCCATGCGAGCTTGTCCTGCGCGCTTTGCAGGTATGCATAAGCAAGGTAGTCCATTGCGTGCAACTGTTCGTCCCACGCTCCCGCCATCTTGTGCCGGCGCGCGAAAGCCCTCGCTGAGCTTTCCGCCTCGATGTTTGAACGGATCGCTTCCTGCCACAAGCCCAAGCGGATAAAGATGTGTGACGGCATGTGCTGCGCATGCGCCGACGCGGGCGCAATCTTCGCGTAGCTGCGTGCGGCCGGCAGCGCGAGTTGGGCCAACGCCGGATAGTCGTAACTATGAATCAAGTAATGCGTGACACCCGGATGCTGCGGCTCGCGCGCGAGCACGCGGTTAAGAATCTGCGCCGCTTGCTTCTCGCGCACGTAGGTCTTGTCGTTCGACATCGTGCCGGTGGTGATGAGTGTCAGAGCGTAGAACACGCCCGCTTCCTGATCGGTTCGATTGTTCTCGTAAAGACGCTTCATTGCGTCGTGGTAGGCGAACGTGCGCGTGCCGTGGTCCAACTTGTCGAAATCTTTATAGAAGGTCTCCAACGCGGCGATGTAGTCGCGTTCTCTTTGCGTGCGTGCGCCTGTAAGCTTTGCCTTCTCGATCGCTTCGAAGCCTCTTTTCAACTCAGCCGCCGTTGGCGCTGCCCAGAGCGGATGATAGATGCTCATCGCAACGCCCCAGTGCGCCATACCGCAGCGCGGATCAATCGTCGCAATTTCTGTGAATGCCTTTTCGGCTTCTTCGTACTCGAATGAATGCAACCACGCCACTGCGCGGTTAAATTGTTTCTGCGCTGGTGGCGTGCAGGAGACGCTGAAGTTCACACGACCGAGTTCTGACGGTTCGTGCCGGTGGTCACCATGTTGGGCTTTGACCGTGGTTCCAAGAACAGCAATGGAGAGGGCGAGCAGGAGGACACGTTTCAAGGAAGTTGTCCTTTCCGGGGGAGGAAGAGTTGTGTCTTCGAACTAAAAGAGTTCGAACTTGATCGTCAGGTACTTCTTCGGGTTCTGCCGGAAGTCGTAAAGCATCTTCACGCCTTCGGACGACAATTGGTTCACGTTTGTGTAGAGAGTCTCGTCGTTCAGCAACTTGCCGACGGTGCCCTCGCCACGTTGGGCGGCGGCGACCATGTTGTCAACGCGTTCGGCGGTGGTGTTGAAGCGCGCGATTGCCGCGCGGGCATCGTTGTAGATCTGTTCGTCGCGAATCAGCTTGCCTAGTGTTCCACGGCCGGCGTTGATTTCGGCGATCATGAGATTAATCTGATCCACTGACCTGTCGAGTCGATCGGCGGTGCGATTGATGCGCACGTAGAGTTCGTCGTCAGTCAGGAGCTTGCCTGCGGTACCTCGACCCGCGCGCAGATCGTCAGTAATCGTTTTCAACTGGACCGCGATTTCGTTGGCGTTGTTGTAGAGCGCGGGATCGTTGATTAACCTTCCTGCCGAACCGTTACCCGAACGAATGGCCGTCATCACGTCCTGAGTTTCACGGATGGTGGCGTTGAGGTTGTTGTAGAGAGCTTCGTCACTGAAAAGGCGTCCGATCGTTCCTTCGCCTTTCTTGACGCTCTGGACCATGCTGTTGAGCTCGTCGGACAACTTGCTGAGCCGCTGAGCGAGATCTGTTCCCGACGTCGCGAAGTCGTTAACGGTATTTGACGATGACGAAGGCAGGATCGCCCCGTCCTGCACGGGTTGGCCCAGCGACGTGCCGGGCGTGATGTTGATCAGCATCTCGTTTCCGAGCAGACTCGGCGAGCCCTGCTGAGCAGTTGAATCGGAACGGATGCGTTGGTTTGCGGGTTGACCGTCGATGTTCGAGTCGAGCGTCATCTGAGCTTCAACGCGCGGCGCGTTCGGAACTGTCGAGGGTTCCAAAAGAACGATTCGCTCTACCTTGCCTACGCGCACACCCGCGAGGCGCACTTCCGAACCGTCACGCAAGCCATTCGCGTCAACAAACCGGGCTTTCAAATGCAGTTTTCGACTGAACGGATTGATGTCGCCCGAAGCGTTGAGTACCAGAAAAATCAACACGGCGATCGCAATCAGCACGAATATTCCGACACGCAACTGGCTCAGGCTTACATTTCTTTTTGATGGAGGCATAGCGTTTGTTCCTTAGTGTCCCCGGAGGAATCTCTGAATGTACGGGTCTTCAGCACGACGAAGCGATTCGTCTGTTCCACTGAAAATCACCTTGCCCGAACGCATCATCATTACTTTGCTGTTGATGAGACAAAGACGTTCGCCTTCACGCTCAAACACGACCTTGCCGTCTTCGTCGACCACGGCATACTCCGAGCAGATGTATTGCACGTTGTTCATTTCGTGCGTGACGAAGATCGACGAGACGTCTTCAAGATCACGTAACTTCATCGCCAACTCGCAAATCGTACGCGCTGTCGGCGGATCAAGTCCGGCTGTCGGTTCGTCGAACAGAACGATCTTCGGATCCCCGACGAGCGCCCGTGCGATACCGACGCGCCGCCGCATACCGCCCGAAAGTTCGATCGGCATTTTGTCGATCGCGTCTTCGAGATTCACGAACCGAAGCATGCGCCGTACTTCCGGTTCGACTTCATCTTCCGGTACGCCCTGTTCGTGCAACCGGTAGGCAACGTTGTCATAGACAGACAGCGAGTCGAAGAGTGCGCCTTCCTGGAAGACCATGCCGATATTTTTGCGCACGTGCATCATCTGGTCTTCGTTATAGTCAGTGATGTCTTCGCCATCGACCAGCACCTGACCGGCATCCGGTTTGAGCAGACCCAGAACGAGTTTGATGATCGTCGATTTTCCGCCGCCCGAACCGCCGAGGATGATCTTCGTCTCACCCTTCATCACTTTGAAGCTCAGGTTATCCAGGATTACGCGTTCGTCGAACGCAAGCACAACATTGCGAAACTCGATCGCGGGAATGGCGCGTTCGCGATCGTCGACCTCGTGAAAGGTTGATTCCTGCGCAAGCTCGCTGACAGTGGGCGAAGTAGTATGTATCTCGGTTGTCATCTTGCAGCACCGAAGGTGTTACGTAGTGCCTAGAATAACCTGAAGCGCCTTAGCGAGAAAGTAGTCCGCAATAATAACGACGATGGAGGCCATGACGACGGCCCGCGTG
>Ga0196977_1000628_pt1 | contig 17334 bp, 12 predicted proteins | sample S3v_1013CmetaG_FD_148634 | JGI IMG/M metagenome (GOLD analysis project Ga0196977, IMG submission 148634) | Soil microbial communities from Anza Borrego desert, Southern California, United States - S3+v_10-13C | ecosystem: Environmental > Terrestrial > Soil > Desert | place: USA: California...
CGCAGACGTACAAAGGCGAAGCCGACTGGCGACTGATCGCCGAAGTGAAAAACAACCCGCGCATCCACATCCCCATCTTCGGCAACGGCGATATCGACAGTCCTGAAAAAGCGCTCGAATACCGCAACCGCTACGGCGTGGACGGCATCATGATCGGCCGCGCGAGCATCGGGCATCCCTGGGTGTTCAACGAGATCAAGCATTTCATGAAGACGGGCACGCACCTGCCGCCGCCGCGCCTCGAAGACCGCGTGAACGTGTGCCGCACGCACCTGGAAAAATCCATCGAGTGGAAAGGCCCGAAGCTGGGCATCGTGGAGATGCGCAGGCACTACACGAATTACTTCAAGGGTTTGCCGAATTTCAAGGAGCTGCGCCTGAAGCTGGTGACGAGCGATTCGATCGATGAGCTTTTCGAGACGCTGGAGCTGATCAAGGGGCGGTATGCGGAGCTGGTGAACGTTTAAAGCAATCGCCCACTTTCTTGTCCTTATACAACCCGCGCCAACTAAGGCTTTAGCAGGTTACAGCCCATTTTCCGCGGACCGCTCAATTATTCTCGCTGGCGGATAGTTCTTCAAATCTTCAGCATAGAAAACTTCTAGTTTTAGATTGTTTATATCGATCTGTTTATACACCCCTTTTATTTTTTAATGAATTAAACCCATATCCTATGAAACATTTATTCGTATTGGCAGCTCTCGGGTTAATCCTGGGAGGCTGCAGGAAAGAGCTATTACCTTCAAAGTCGGAAAAGGTGCTGCAGCAGGCGGCGCGCGAAGGGGAAGGTGAGCCTATCAGAACTTCTGAATTTGCTTATTGTGAGGGAAAGCTGCCGATCGGCGGTGGTCAAGGTTATCAGGAAATTTTTCAGCCGGAAGAAGCCACCATTTACATTGACGCTGCAGCATTAAACGATCCAATGCTTGGCGGCCTAAAAGGTATTATTGAAAATGCCGGCGCAGGGGATATCATATATATCGATGATGTCTTGCAAATAAACCTCGCTGGTATTCCCACGATCGATGTTCCGGGAGGGGTATCTATTGTCAGCGGGAGAGGGAACGGAGCATCGCTAGGAGCAAGGCTCTATAATTCTACAGACACGACTCATGGCATAGAATTCGATCTGACAGGCGACAATGTGCGTTTTTCAGGTTTGCGAATAGAAGGACCTTGGTGGTGGGCGACTTTATGCCAAGACCCTAATGACTTTGACCACAGTGCACGCATGGCTATCTGCACAAACAGATATGATAACTTAAGAATAGACAATTGCGAACTGTATGCATGGCCTTATTCACCAGTAAGGATAGGTAAACTAGAGTTATCAGATCCTTCTATGGGCAATGTGATAGAGAATTGTTACATCCATGCCAATATTGCTGTCGGTTACGGTTATGGCGTCGTAGTGGTCAATGGTTTTGCTACTTTGAGCGCAAATGTTTTCGCCAGCAACAGACACGACATTTCTTGCGCCGGCACGGCGGGAGCCGGCTTTGAGGCTTTGTGCAACAACATTATGCCAGGAGGTACTGAGGCAAACTTCGAATCACACCGCTCCCAGCAGAACGGCGTAAGCAATGTTGGCCCGGATGCCGGGAAGTTCTTCTGGATCCATCACAACAGGTTCTACGCTACGCACAAATTCAATGTTCATATTGAAGGCAGACCGGAATATCAATGCCGTGTCGAAAACAACATTTTCTCGCGCAGCTCCCCCGCTACGGCCATTCAGCAAGGCAGAGAAGACGGCACCGGGTTCAAATGGTTTTTTGGGAATATGCTTGTGTTTAATAATATCTATCATGACTATCGGTATTTGGGAGCTTATGTATCCGAGACTTGGAGCAATGCTGAGTACGATCACGTGCTTTGGTTGTCGGAAGGGAATCTGACTAGCGATCCTACTTGGTGCAATATAGGAGAGGACGCTACACGCAGCAGGATGGATTATCAAGTCGGAGATTTCAACGGTGACGGCCTGACGGATATTTACAGAAACGACAACACGGAGGGACCTGATCATACCGGGCATTACATTCCTGTGACGATCACTTCGGCTTCGGCGGGGTATAATACTCCCTGGACATTGTTACACACCACCGGATATTTTGCCGATGAAGTACACATCGGCGAATTTACCGGCGATAATAAAACTGATGCTTTCATCTACGACGGAGGTGCCTGGTGGATGTCGGATGGCTTCAACACAACTTGGGCCAATATCAATACGGCGCCTTGGGGCCCGCCTAATATTTCCTTCGGGAAATTCACCAGCGATGCGGTTACTGATGTTTTCAGAGCGAATGGCACAGACATGCTGGTTTCATCAGCTGGAGTCTCTAGTTGGAGCACCGTTGCCAACTCCGGTTATACAACTCCCAACCTATATACGGAAGGTGATTTTGACGGCAACGGCTTATCGGATGTTTTCCTCGGAGATGGTATAACCTGGTATGTAGCTTTAAATCCGAACGGCGGCATTTTGAGCAGCTGGCAGGCGATCGCTAGCTCAGGTTATTCCACGGGTGACCTGCTATTCGGCGACCTGAACAGAGACGGAAAAACCGATGTGATCTCGAAACAGGGCATCGATTGGATGGTCTCATTGACAAACGCTCCATCGTCCAGCAACACTTGGAAACACGTTACAACATCCCATTTCCCCCGCTCCACCTTCCCCTGGGGAAGTTTGCAGTGATGAATTTTAGCTTAGGACTTTTACGGAAGAGATGCGAAAGATCGCATCTCTTCTTTTTTTAGTGCGCAAGTTTTTTGAAATAAGATCCCATACATGCGCGGCAGGAAAAAATTACATTTGCTCAAGGCTATTAACATGAAAAACCTTCTTCTTTCCGCCCTCCTGCTCTCGCCGTTCATCGCACAAGCGCAGGAAGAATTCTTCACGCCCGAGCTGATCAAAAGCAGCAATACCGGCGCGATCATCATCCGCAGCGGGACTTACAATAAAAGCGGCGACACCAGCGCCACGGCGATCACCACGTTACGTTATGCGGAAGGCCGGTTGCAAACGAAGGAAACCAGGTCTCTCAACGCCAAAGTGTCCGGCAGCAGCAGCACGTACGCTTACACCGAAGGCAAGCTCGCCAAAGCGGAAAGCGGCTTGGGCAGCAAGGTCTTCTCCGCTGAAAATTATTTTTACAACACCGAAGGCCGCCTCGATTCCGTGGTGAAAACTTTCCAGGGAAAATTTCAAAATAAGATCGTGTATCAATACGATGTGAAAGGACGCGTGAGCAAAATGGAAACGCTCGACGCGGAACGAAAACCGTTCTCGATCACCGCTTACGTCTACAACCTCGCCGACCAGCGCACAACGGAAAAATATTACGAGATGATCGACGGCCAGTCGAAGCTCGCTCATACCTGCACGTACTTTTATGACGGCAGCGGGCAGCTGAACTCCGGGAATAAGATCTCCTATATCGGCGGCGCGAATGAAACCACGAGTTACACCTGGGAAGATGGAAAGCCGGTAAAAGTGGTGAAAGAGAAGAACGGCCGGAAAAGCGAGTGGAAGATGATCCGCTACGAGGCGATGAGATAGGTTCCCGATCAGCTTAAAAGATCAATTTCCGGCCCTGGGATTCATCCCTATTTTGGGAGGGGTTCGTCACAAAGGCCATGCTCTCAATAAATTACCGGTGTTTCCGCATATAGCTTTGCCGCTCACTTCAAAAAGCACAGCTCTATGAAAAAACACCCTGCACAGCGAAAATTTTTCGCAACCTGCGTTTGCCTGGCCATGCTCTGCGCACCCCTTGCCGCGCAGCAATCCAACGCTTTGAATGATTTTGTGATCGGCATGTTCGGTGGTGAGATCCGTTACGTAGGCAGTCCGGCCACGGTCCCCACCGTCGCCACCGACGGGATCGGCAAAACCAGCCAGATGAACGTGCTTGCTGCCGATGGCTTCAATGTGATGCACAGGTATTGGCCCGACTGGTGGCAAAACAATGCGGCGATGCACAACTACGTGACGTTGTGCAAGGCGAATCAGATAAAGACCATGATGGATGCCCGGCATTTTTACAAGCCCGGCAACGCCACCAGTTGCCCCATCAGCGGCACGAACGAGTACAACGGACCTTCCGTCGCGCGGCCGAATTATCAATCGTATATCACGAATGTTTATGCGGACCCTGCCCTGAGAGATTACATCTGGGGGCACCAGATCACCGAGGAAGCCACTTTCATGCATCCTTATAACTCGACAAACAGCGCCCCTTCTTTCTATCCCAGCCACCCTGTTAACACCTACAGCGGCGCGGATGAGTGGATCCCGGATAATTACACGATGAGCGAAGTGCCGGCTGCCTCGATCAGTCAGGCGATCAGCGACTTTAGCAGCATGCTGCAGACCGCCAATTTGCGCAATACGACGACCTTCCACAAGCTCGCAGTGATGGAATCGCATCATTCCCGGTCGATACACGACGGGACAGTTACAAACGACGGGGTCGGCCCGGATTGCTACGAGCCGCAGGACTACCTGAATGAAGCCAACCTTCCGGACGTTTTTTTCGAAGGCTCCTATATCGATCTCGATCCGATCTTCAACGTGCTTAACCAGCCGTATTCCAACGTTTATTCCGCCAACGGCGCGCATTATCTCGGCACGCTTCATTCCATCGATTATGCGAAGAGCAAGGCCAAAGAAGTGCACGACGTGATCAACACCAACGAAATTGGCGGGGACATACATTCGAACCCTTCGCGCAAGAACGCCGACTTTCTCTGGTTCCAGACGTATTCCTCCATCGTGCACGGCGCGACCGGGGTTTGGTTCTGGGATTTGGGAAGCTGCTGGGCCGCGGGTGAAAAACCGGCAAACTGGTCCAGCATGAATGATCGTTACGAGCTGTATAATTTCCCCCTGCTTTACAAAAACTTCGTCCGCCACCTCTCTACCGAATTGCGTTACCTGAAAGAGCGCGGCCTGCTCAGCACCGATCCGAACACCGTTCTCTATTCGAAAGGGAACGGCGCCGATCCCTGCGGTATCGTTCCGTCGTATACGAGCTATATGTCACCCGGGTGGGGCGAGAAGTACTCTGAAAATTACGGGCTGCGCTACACCATCCGCACCAACGGCGACGAAGTGATCATGATCGTGTGCAATCCGAGTACGAACCCCGTCAACGTCACGCTCAACTTCGGCGGCATCAAGAACCCGCTAATCGAGAACACGACGGGCGTGGATGTCCTGTTTGAAACCACCTTCCCCTCTTCGTCAAGCATCGTAAACGCCGCCTCTTATAAAACGATCCGGAACTCGGGCACGAACTGGGTGACGCAAACCACGAGCCTGAACAGCTGGCAGTATAAGGTCTTCGATCCGGGCAAAACATTGTCCTGCTCTTTTGCACCGTTCGACGTGCACGTTTTCCGTTTCCGCAAATCGGCTTCTTTCCTCTCGCAAGGCTACAACAACGGCTGGCAGAACACCTGGACGAACAACGGCAGCAGCCTGCTCGGGGACTGGGGAAAGGGGATCACCCCTTCGGATAAATTCATCCCGGGCGATTATGACGGTGACGGTGATGAAGAGCTCCTCTGCATCCAGGCGCTGTCCAGCGGAGCCTGGGCAACGGTAATGGATTACAACGCGACTGCGAACACCTGGGCGCCGGACTGGAGCAACAAAGGAACAGGCGCCCTCGCCGGCTGGACCATCGGGGTGGCGGACAAATTTTATTCCGGCGATTTTGACGGCGACGGCAAATCGAACGAACTGCTCTGCGTGCAAGGCAGCGGCCCATGGGCGGTCATCCTGCGCTACAATGCGATGACTAACAGCTTTAACTGGTGGTGGAGCAATAACGGCAACGGCAATCTTAGTTATCCCACCGGGACGAACTGGACCATCGGCGCGGCAGATCGTTTTGTCGTGGGCGATTTCAACGGCAACGGAGAGGATGACGATTTGTTCTGCGCTAATTCCACCAGTTGGGCGGTGCTTCATTTCAATACAGGAAGCAGCAATTTCAGCACGATGGCCAGCGGCAGCACCGGCTCGCTGAGCTCGCCGTCTGTGTGGGTACAGGGGTCGAACGATGAGTACATCGCCGGCGATTTCAACGGCAACGGCATAAAGAACGAATTGATCTGCATGGAGCGCAGCGCCGGCATGAAAACAGCGATCATCCGCTATCTATCCGGCGCCTGGCACACGGTGTGGACGAACAACGGGAACGGCAACATCGGCGGCTGGGGCATTCCGCTCGGCACTATGGACAAAGTGCTGATCGGCGATATCGATTCGCCCGACAACAAGGACGAAATGATGTTTATCCAGCGCTGCGGCGGCTGCGGCTGGGCGACCACCGAAGACCTGAGCTCGATGAACCAGCCGGCCTGGCATTGGTCGAACCACAACTACACCGGTCCGCAGCAGGATTTCATCGATAACTGGAAGGTGAATGACGCAGGAGGATCCTTCACGAATTACCTGTTCATTCAACCGGATCCCGCATACAAAAAGCAGCTCCTCGCTTTCCGTACTTACGGTTGCGGGAATTATTACATCAGCATGTACCGCTCCGATATTCCCGGCGGAAATTTCAGGCTGGCCGAAGAGATTTCCACCGAAACCTTGATCTACCCGAATCCCGGAAGCGGAGTTTATACCGTAGACATGCAAGGCGAAACGATCAGGCAGGTGCAGGTGTTCGACGTCAGCGGCCGCCTCGTGATCGATCGCATGGAAAGCAGCGCGCTGATCTCGCTCGACATCACGACGGAAGAATCCGGCATTTACCTCGTGCGCATCGTGACGGACAAAACGACAAGCATGAAAAAGATCATTAAGAACTAAAAGTCATTTCATTTTTCACCACGGAGGGCAGGCAGGAGTAAGATCCCGCCTGCCCTCCGTGCTTTTCCTTATCTTTAGATGCCTTTCAGAAAAAACACCATGCGTCACTTTCTACTCTCCGCCGTCGCGCTCACGCTGAGCGCCGTTTCGCTGCACGCGCAGCAAACCCGCATCTTCCACATTCCGCTCGGCGCCGTCGCGCAGGAAAGCGATATGCGCGAGGATTTCAATCCCACGCTGCAGTGCCTCGAGATGCCGAAGCCCGCAGGAGACAACCGCCTGAAGCAGATCAAGGACAGCCTCGCGCTCGTCTACCCGAAAAAACAACACGCTTCCGCCGCGCGGCAAGGCAACGCATCGGCGCAAATGGTTCCCATTTCCCCCACCGTCGGCCGCAGCATACAAGGCAACGGCTTCGGCAACTCCACGCCGAACGACAACGAGATCGCCGTCGCCAACCGCGGCATGCTCATCTCCGCGCAAAATTCCACGCTCTACCGTTACAACGATTCCGCCGGCACGCCCCTGGGCAGCACCTCGCTGCAGAGCTGGTCGTCCGCGCTGGGCAACACGCAATCGAAATACGATCCGAAAGTCATCTACGATCCCATCAGCGACCGCTTCATCGTGGTCTGCCTCGCCGGCTTCACCGATTCCACCAGCAGCATCATCGTCGGCTTTTCGCAAACCAACGCGGCGAACGGCGCCTGGAATTTGTACCAGCTGCCCGGCGATCCGCTGAACGACAGCCTGTGGACGGATTATCCCGCGATCTCCATCACGCCGAAAGAATTGTTCATCACCGTGAATCTTCTTTACAACAACCAGCCCTGGCAAACGGGCTTCGAGAAAACGATCATCTGGCAGGTGAACAAGAACAGCGGCTACACGGGACAAACGCTGATCACGCAACTGCACAGCGGCATCCAGCACAACGGGCGCAACGTGCGCAACCTGCATGCAGTGAAAGGCGGCGAGACCTTGTACGGCCCGAACATGTATTTCCTCTCTAATAGAAATCTCGACGCATCGAACGATACCATCTTCCTCGTGCAACTCACCGACACGATCAACGCGCCGGGACAGCAGCTGATCGTAACCCCGCTTATATCGCCCGTTTCTTATTGGGCGCCCGCCAACGCGCAGCAGCGCGGACAAGCCGAGTTGCTCGCCACGAACGACGCACGCGTGCTCGGCGCATTCTACCAGGACAATAAAATTCACTGGGTGCAGAATACGCTCGACACGTCCACCGGCTATTGCAGCTTCCTGCACGGCATCATCAGCAACGTTTCATCTTCTCCCTCGATCACGTACGCGCACATCATGAGCGATACGATCGAGTTCGGCTACCCGAACATCGCGTACGCAGGCAAAGGCAGCACGGGCGATACGGCCATCCTCGGCTTCCTGCACACCTCGGCCAACGTGTATCCCGGCGTATCGGCCCTGCTCTTCGACGGCAGCACGTACTCTTCGCGCGTGGCGGTGAAAGCGGGACAAGGCTACATTCATCTTCTGCCCGGCGACGACCGCTGGGGCGATTACTCCGGCATGCAGCGCCGCTACAACGCGCCGGGCACCGTGTGGATGAACGGCATGTACGGCCACAGCAACCACGCGCACTCCACCTGGGTGACCGAGCTCGCCACCGGTCCGGACGTGGGCATCATCACGCCGGGAACTTCTGCGGCGGAAGTGAACGTTTTCCCGAATCCTTTCAGCGAAACCGTGGAAGTCACGTTCACCGCGTCGCAAACCGAGCAGCTCGATTTTGGCATCTACGACATGCAGGGCAAGCTCGTGAAGCTGCTGCTGCGCGAGCGCGTGAAGCCGGGGCTCAACCGCTTCACCTGCAACGTGGGCCCGCTGGCGAAAGGAAGCTACGTGCTGCGCATCGCATCGCCCGCCTCGGTGTACGCGACGAAGACGATCATCAAGAATTAATTTCGGATTTTTGATTTCGGATCCCGGGTATGCGCACATGCCGCGCACCTGTTTTCGGCAGTCGCATCAGGAATCCGAAACCGTAAATCCGAAATTAAGTGCTCCGCAGCTTCACCGATCAAATGGGCCGCACGGTGGAAATTCCTTTTCCGCCCCGCCGCATCATCTCGCTCGTGCCTTCGCAAACCGAATTGCTGGCTGACCTGGGCTTGCACGAAGAAGTGGCGGGCATCACGAAATTCTGCATCCGTCCTGAAGAATGGTTCCGCACGAAAACGCGCGTCGGCGGCACGAAGCAGCTGCACCTCGACCGCATCGAAGCGCTGCAGCCCGACCTCATCATCGGCAACAAGGAGGAGAACGAGCGCGGGCAGATCGAGGCGCTGATGGAAAAATATCCCGTGTGGATGAGCGACATCAAAACGCTGAGCGATGCCTGCGCGATGATCACGCAGATCGGCGAGCTCTGCGACAAAAAAGAAGGCGCGGAAAGCATCGCGGAGGAAATTCGAAAACGCTTCAATGATTTCCGCAGCGCGCAATTGCAAAACGCCAAGCCGAAATTAAAAGCCGCGTACTTCATCTGGCGCAAACCTTTATGTGCGCCGGCAGCGATACCTTCATCGATCACCTGCTTCGCCTCTGCGGATTTGAAAACGTGTTCGCGAATTTACCGGGACGTTATCCCGAAGTGACGCCCGGTGAATTGCGCAATGCCGCGCCCGGCGTGATCCTGCTTTCCTCCGAGCCGTACCCGTTCAAAGAAAAGCATCTCGAAGAATTCCGCGCGATCTGCCCGCAGGCGAAAGTGCTGACGGTGGACGGAGAATTATTTTCGTGGTACGGCTCGCGCCTGCTGCACAGCCCGGCGTATTTCAGGAAAGTGCTGGAAGAAGTAACGGCGTAGGATTGTTTGCGCAGGATCTCGCCGCAGGCAACCAACCGCCGTTCACGCGTCTTCTCTCTGCCACCAAGCAACCTTTTTCTTTACCTTTGAAAAACTCTTCTACACGTCAAACCCATGCTGCGCGGGCGATCCGTCGTTTTTCTCCTCATCCTGCTTTGCTTTTCCCGCACGCTCTCCGCCCAAAATGAAAAGGTCGGGCTGGTGCTCAGCGGGGGCGGCGCTTCGGGCCTGGCGCACATCGGCGTGCTGAAAGCGCTGGAGGAGAACGACATTCCCATCGACTACATCACGGGCACTTCCATCGGCGCGTTGGTAGGCTGCCTGTACACCATGGGCTATACGCCCGCGCAGATCGAGCAGCTCACGCAGACGGAGCAGTTCCGCAGCTGGGCCTACGGCATCATCGAATCGAAATACGCGTACTACTTCAAGAAAAAAGAGGACAACGCTTCCTGGATCACCTTCAAGCTCTCGCTCGACACCACGCTGATCACCAGCCTGCCCACGAACATCATCTCGCCCATCGAGATGGATTTCGCCCTGATGGAAATGACGGCGGGCCCGATCGCGGCGGCGGGCTATAACTTCGACAGCCTGATGGTGCCTTTCCGCTGCGTGGCTTCCGACATCGAAGCGAAAAAATCCGTCGTGTTCCGCAGCGGCGATCTCGGCGTGGCCGTGCGCGCCTCGATGTCGTACCCGTTTTACCTGAAACCGATCTCGGTTGACGGGAAATTATTATTCGACGGCGGACTGTACAACAACTTCCCGTCGAACGTGATGTACACCGATTTCTTCCCCGACTTCATCGTGGGCAGCAACGTGGCCTCCGCGTTCCCGCACCCGGACGAGGACAACCTGCTCTCGCAGATCCGCGCGATGCTGACGAGCAAAACGAATTTCGATCCCGCGTGCGAGAACGGCGTGATCGTTGAACCGGACGCCAACTGGGTCGGCCTCTTCGATTTCGACGGCCCGCAGCGCGTGATCGACAGCGGCTACGTGGCTACGATCCGCCGCATGGAGGAGATCAAAGCCTCGGTAGTGCGCCGCGTGACGCCCGAAGAGCTGGCGGCGAAGCGCGCCGCCTTCCGCGCGAAAATAAAACCGCTCGTGTTCGACCAGATCGAGATCGAAGGGCCGAACATGAAGAAGACGCAGGTGAACTACGTGCGCCGCCTGCTCCGCCACCGCAGCAGCACGGTCACGGTCGAGAAGCTGAAGCCCGGCTACTTCCGCCTCGCCGCCGACGATAAGATCAAGCAGATCTTCCCGACCACGCGCTACAATCCCGCAACAGGATTTTACGATCTGCGCCTGCGCATCAAAAAAGAAAAGGACATGCTCGCGCAGTTCGGCGGCAACTTCTCCAGCCGCCCGATCAACACCGGCTTCGTAGGCGTGCAGTACAATTACCTGGGCAACGTGGCGATGAGCTTCGCGGGCAACGCCTACTTCGGCAGGCTGTACAACTCCGCGCAGTTCCGCACGCGCATCGATTTTCCCACAGCCTTTCCTTTCTTCGTCGAGCCCGTGTTCACGTACAACCGCTTCGATTTTTTCAAAAGCAGCGTTGCTTATTTCAGCGACACGAAGCCGCCCTTCCTCATCGAGATCGACCGCTACGGCGGCGTTGACCTCGGTTTTCCCGTTTTTCGCAAAGGGCGACTGGTCGCGGGCACGGGCGTCGCGTTCAACCGCAATTTGTATTATCAAACGGACACGTATACATCCGTCGACACCGTCGACCGCACGGACTTCAGCCTTCTTACTTCGCATATTTATTACGAGCGCAACTCGCTCAACCGGAAGCAGTACGCGAACGAAGGCTCGTACACCGCGCTGAAAGCGCGCTTCGTGCAGGGTGAAGAATTTTACGACCCGGGCAGCACCGCGCCCAACCGCGATCCGTTCCGCAACGTGCTCGAGTGGGTGCAGCTCAAATTCATCTACGACAATTATTACAAAAGCCGGGGCACGCTGCGGCTCGGCCTTTACTTCGAAGCGGTGTACTCCACGCAGGGCTTCTTCAATAATTACACCGCGTCCATGCTCAACGCGCCCGCCTTCCAGCCTACGCCGGAAAGCAAAACGTATTTCATCCCCGAGCTGCGCGCGCACCAGTACCTGGCGGGCGGGTTGAAGAACGTGATCCAGCTGCGCAAGAACATCGACCTTCGCCTGGAAGGTTATGTGTTCGTTCCCGTGCGGCCCATTTACGAGCGGCCGGATTACACGTCCTTCTACGGCGATCCGTTCACCGTGTATTCGTACGTCGGCATGGCGGGCATCGTTTGTCACACGCCCGTGGGCCCCGCCTGCTTCAGCGTGAATTACTACAGCCCGCAGCGCGAGCCGTTCAGCGTGCTCTTCCATTTCGGGTATATTCTCTTCAATAAGAAGTCGACGGATTGAGTGTTGCCTTCTTTATAAAGAAGCTGGCGTTCAAATCCAACCGTCGATCAGCGTCTGCCAACGGCCTTTCGCCTGCTTCCATCCGTCCACGCTTTTTCACCGGGACCTGAGAATTTCTTTCTACGATTTTCATTTTCGCAAAAGCAGATTTTTTTCCACACACACGATTTACGGCTGTGCTTTGCAAAAAAATTTCCGGCGAGGCCTTGCTGCGTATTGAATTATTTTAAAACATTTGCGGCCGTTAACTCAACGAGTACACACCTTAACTGCCGAGAGCAGAAATGAAACTGCAGCTCTTCCATACAGGTCTGAAGCACCTGGTTAAGCCGGCGCATGTTCGCCGTGTGTTCCTGATCGCCAGCGATCTCGTTGCCGGCCGCTGCCCGCGACCGCTCTTCATCATGCGTCCCTGAAGGGACCGCACGCTCTGATCGTTCACGCAACGATCCTCTCCGAAACCTTTTCTCATCCGTCACGCTGAAAAGCGCCGGGCATGTTTATTGATCCTTTGCAGCGCGCGGGGATCGTAACCTCCTTTTCATCTATGAATGAAATGAACGTCATTGTCATGGCCGCAAACGAACGGCATGTACATTACGCAGAGCAGATCTGCTCCGAGATGGAAGCCTCCGCCAAAGCGCGGGGCACGGGCATCGCCAAGCGCTCGCCCGATTATGTCGCCGGCAAAATGCTGGAAGGCAAAGCCGTGATCGCGCTGAGCGAGGACGGGCGATGGGCGGGCTTCTGCTACATCGAGACCTGGGGCCACGGACAATACGTAGCCAACTCGGGGCTCATCGTCTCGCCCGAGTTTCGCAAGAGCGGGCTGGCCCGGCGCATCAAGCGAAAAATATTCGAGCTCTCGCGGGAGAAATATCCGCAGGCGAAAATTTTCGGGCTGACCACGGGGCTCGCCGTGATGAAAATTAATTCCGAGCTGGGCTACGAGCCGGTGACGTACTCGGAGCTCACCGACGATGCCGCGTTCTGGAACGGCTGCAAGAGCTGCGTGAACTACGAGATCCTCATGAGCAAAGACCGGCGCAATTGCCTCTGCACCGCTATGCTCTACGATCCCGAAGAGAAAGCCAGGCAGCGGGTAGAAGCAAACGGCGGCAGCGCGGAACAGTTCGGAAAACGATCGCGATTGTACGAGCGCTGGCTGCGCTTCAAGAAGCACGTGCTGCTGAAAGCCTTCGAAAAAAGCAAAAACGTAGTGCACTATTTTATCTGAAACAACATGACCACACCTTCTGAAAAAGAAGTCGTGCTCGCCTTCAGCGGCGGGCTCGACACCAGTTTCTGCGTCCTCTGGCTGACGAAAGAAAAAGGGCTCAGCGTGCACGCGGTGACCGTGAACACCGGCGGTTTCGACGCGGAGGAATTGAAAGCGATCGAAGAGCGCGCGATGATGCTCGGCGCCGCCTCCTGGCGCTGCATCGACGGGCTGCGGCATTACTACGAAAAATGCATCCGCTTCCTCGTCTTTGGAAATGTACTGAAGAACAGCACCTACCCGCTCTCCGTCAGCGCCGAGCGCGTTACGCAGGCCATGCTCATCGCGGAATACGTGAAAGAGACCGGCGCAGCCTACGTTGCGCACGGCAGCACCGGCGCAGGCAACGACCAGGTGCGCTTCGACATGATCTTCGATATTCTCATTCCGGAAACGAAGATCATCACGCCGATTCGCGACCTGCAGTTCTCGCGCGAAGAAGAGATCGCCTACCTGCGCAGGCACGGCATCGAGATGCGTTTCGAAAAAGCGGCGTACTCGATCAACAAAGGCATCTGGGGCACCTCCGTCGGCGGCCGCGAAACATTGAGCTCGCACCTGCCCCTGCCCGAGAACGCTTATCCGACGCGCGCCGAAGAGCACGGCGAAGAGCAGATCGTGCTGCATTTCGAGAACGGCGAATTGAAAGGCCTGAACGAAATGCGCTACCTCGATCCCTGCGAAGCTTTGCTCGCGCTGCAGAACCTCGCCGCACCGTACGGCATCGGCCGCGACATCCACACCGGCGACACGATCATCGGCATCAAAGGGCGCGTGGGCTTCGAAGCGGCAGCCCCGCTCATCGTCATCAAAGCGCATCATACGCTGGAGAAGCACGTGCTCACCAAGTGGCAACTCTGGTGGAAAGAGCAGCTCGCCTCCTGGTACGGCAACTGGCTGCACGAAGGGCAATATTTCGATCCCGTCATGCGCGACATCGAAGCCTTCCTCGAAAGCACGCAGCGCTGCGTGAGCGGCGACGTATACGTGCGCCTGCACCCGAAACGTTTCCAGGTGGACGGCATCCGCTCGCCGCACGATCTCATGCAGGACCAGTTCGGCAGCTACGGCGAAATGAACCGCAGCTGGACGGGCGATGACGTGAAAGGCTTCACGAAAATCTTCGGCAACGCCGTGAAGATCTGGCACCAGGTGAACGCGCATTCCGATGCGCGCGCGAACGGACAAGTAAAGCACAACGCGGAGAACGAAACGATCGTCTCATGAGCGCCATGAAAAAAACAATCAGGGCGGGTGTGATCGGTGCGGCCGGGTATACGGGAGGCGAGCTCATTCGTCTCCTGCTGCATCATCCGCAGGTGGAGCTCGCCTTCGCGCACAGCAAAAGCCAGGCGGGCAAGCCGCTGTGGCTGGTGCACACCGACCTGCTCGGCGACACGGAGCTGCGCTTCAGCGATACGATGGGCGAAGCAGATGTTCTTTTCCTCTGCGTGGCGCACGGCGAAGCGAAAAAATTTCTCGCGGAAAATAAAATTCCGAAGCAAACCAAGCTCATCGACCTCAGCGAGGATCATCGCCTCGACGACAGTTTCGTTTACGGGCTGCCCGAGCTCAACCGCGAGCGCATCCGGAAAGCCACGCGCGTGGCGAATCCCGGCTGCTTCGCGACGGCGATACAGCTGGCCCTGCTGCCGCTGGCGTCGAAGAAGGTGCTGCAGGATGAAGCGCACGTTTCCGCGACCACCGGCTCCACCGGTGCAGGACAAGCGCTTTCGGCCAGCACGCATTTCAGCTGGAGAAATAATAACCTGTCCGCGTACAAAGCGTTCGAGCACCAGCACGTCGCGGAGATCCGTCATGGATTAAAATTTCCCGGCAAGCTGCATTTCGTGCCGTACCGCGGCGGGTTTACGAGGGGAATTTTTGCGGGCGTGTACACCGGCACCATGTTCTCGCAGCAGGAGGCGCAGGAGCTGTACGATAAATTTTACAAGGAGCACCCGTTCGTGCACCGCAGCGAGCAGGCCGTCGACCTGAAGCAGGTGACGAACACGAACAAATGTTTGCTGCACCTCGAGCTGCACGACCAGCAATTGTTCATCACCTCGGTGATCGACAACTTGCTGAAAGGCGCATCGGGCCAGGCCGTGCAGAACATGAACCTGATGTGCGGCTTCGAAGAAACAGCCGGGTTAAAATTAAAAGCGCTCGCGTTTTAGCTCTTAGAACTTAGCGCTTAGCTCTTAGCGCTAAGTTCTAAGAGCTAAGAGCTAAGCGCTGACAACGCACAAATATTTTCACATATGAAGCCATTCGAAGTTTACCCGCTGTACGATATTGAACCGGTAAAAGCGCAGGGCGCTCGGCTTTGGGACAAGCAGGGCAGGGAGTACCTCGACCTTTACGGCGGACATGCCGTGATCTCCGTGGGGCACGCGCACCCGCACTACACCGCGCGCATCGCGGAGCAGCTGCAGAAGATCGCATTCTATTCGAACGCGGTGCAGAACAGCTTGCAGGAAGAGCTGGCGGAAAAGTTGGGGCGCCTCAGCGGCTATGAAAGCTATTCGCTCTTCCTTTGCAGCAGCGGCGCGGAAGCGAACGAGAACGCGCTGAAGCTGGCGAGCTTCCGAAACGGGAGAAAAAAGATCGTCGCGTTTAACGGTTCCTTTCACGGGCGCACCTCCGCCGCCGTGGCGGCAACGAACGACGCTTCGATCTGCGCGCCGCTCAACAGCCAGCATGAAATTATTTTTCTCCCGCTGAACGACGAAGCCGCCGCGCGCGAGCAGATCGACGAGAGCGTGTGCGCGGTGATCATCGAAGGCATACAAGGCGTGGGCGGCATCCGCGAGCCGGGGCCGGGATTCCTGCAGCTGCTGCAAACGCTCTGCAGGCAGCACGGCGTGATGCTCATCCTCGACGAAGTGCAGTCCGGCTACGGCCGCAGCGGGGATTTCTTCGCGCACCGGCGCGCGGGCATTCGTCCCGATCTCATCACCGTGGCCAAAGGCATGGGCAACGGTTTTCCCGTCGCCGGCGTTTTGATCGCGCCGGGATTCGAAGCGAAGCATGGGCTGCTGGGAACGACGTTCGGCGGCAACCACCTGGCTTGCGCGGCGGCGATCGCCGTGCTGGAGATCATTGAAAAAGAAAACGTGCTCGCGCAAGTCGGAACGACGGGCGAATACCTGCTCGGAAAGCTGCGTGCGCTCGAAGGCATCCAGGAAATCCGGGGAAGGGGATTGATGATCGGCATCGTTCCCGGGAGCGATGCTGCGCAGCTGCGCAAAAAATTATTGCAGGAGCACGGCATCTTCACCGGCTTTTCGGCCGACAAAAAAACCATTCGCTTGTTGCCGCCGCTCAACATCACGGTGGCGGAGCTCGATCGATTCATTCACGCGCTTGAAAGTGTGCTCAAACCGCAAGTCACCGCCACACAACACTGATCTTTATGAAACATTTTACTACGGTCAACGACGTTTACGATCTCGACAACCTGCTGGACGATGCGCTGCTGCTGAAGGCCGATCCGTTCGCCTTCAAAAGCATCGGGTTCAACCGTACGCTCGGTCTCTTCTTCCTCAATCCCAGCCTGCGCACGCGGCTCAGCACGCAGAAAGCCGCGCAGCTGCTGGGCATGAGCGTGCTCGCGATGAACCTGGACAAGGAAGGCTGGGCCATCGAGTTCGAGGACGGCGCGGTGATGAACGGCGGCAAGACCGAACACATCCGCGAAGCGGCGGCCGTGCTGGGCGAATACTGCGACGTGATCGGCCTGCGCTGCTTTCCCACGCTCACGGATAGAAAAGAAGATTACAGCGAAAGCATCCTCGTACGTTTCATGCGCTACGCGAACGTGCCGCTGCTCAGCCTCGAATCGGCCACGCTGCACCCGCTGCAGAGCCTGGCCGACCTGCTCACCATCCGCGAGCACAGCCCCGTGCGCCGGCCGAAGGTGGTGCTCAGCTGGGCGCCGCA
>Ga0196977_1000629_pt1 | contig 17309 bp, 15 predicted proteins | sample S3v_1013CmetaG_FD_148634 | JGI IMG/M metagenome (GOLD analysis project Ga0196977, IMG submission 148634) | Soil microbial communities from Anza Borrego desert, Southern California, United States - S3+v_10-13C | ecosystem: Environmental > Terrestrial > Soil > Desert | place: USA: California...
CCTGTTTGGTCTGTCACGACTCAGCAAGCCCTACGATGTCTCGCACGAGGAATTCGAGCGGCGCGCACAGGAAGGACCAGGATTGCTGGGTGCTAGTCTCATGGGTATACAAGCGGCGCTCGATCCGTCGAAACAAAAATCAGTCGAAGTGGTGGAAGATTTGAAGCAAGGCCGTTACGACGGCGAACAAGGATCAGGCGAGCCACCCGAAACGGGATCGGCAGACAACGAAGACGAAAACTCCCAACAGGAAAAACCAAATGCCTAAATACATCTTCGTCACTGGTGGTGTGGTTTCGAGTCTGGGCAAGGGCCTTGCGGCTTCTTCGATCGGGTGTTTACTCGAGAGTCGCGGTCTCAAGGTCGCACTCATCAAACTCGATCCATACATCAACGTCGATCCCGGCACGATGTCGCCTTTTCAACACGGCGAAGTTTTTGTAACCGACGACGGCGCCGAAACAGATCTCGACCTGGGCCACTACGAACGTTTCACTCACGCGAATCTCTCACAAGCAAACAACTGGACCACCGGACGCATTTATCTTTCCGTTATTGAAAAAGAACGTCGTGGCGATTATCTCGGCAAGACGATTCAAGTGATCCCGCACATCACCAACGAAATTAAAGAAGCCGTACGCAAAGTAGCAGAGAAAGACAAGCCCGATGTTGTGATCGTTGAAATCGGCGGCACAGTCGGCGATATCGAATCGCTGCCGTTTCTCGAAGCCATACGCCAGATGGGTAACGAAGAAGGGGCCGGCAATGCGCTCTTCATTCACGTTACGCTTGTGCCCTACATTGCCGCCGCCGGCGAACTGAAAACCAAACCCACACAACACTCCGTCCGCGATCTACGTGAGATCGGTATCGCCCCTGACATTCTTTTGTGCCGTTCCGAAAAACCGTTGTCACGGGAACTGCGCGGCAAGATCGCGCTCTTTTGCAACGTGAAAGAGTCGGCGGTGATCAGCGCGCAGGACGTCGACACGATCTACGACGTTCCGCTCGCGTTTCACGAGCAGGGATTGGACGATTTGATCGTGCTGCAACTTGGTCTACATGGCCAGGGGCCGCAAGCTGATCTGCTCGAATGGCGGAATCTCGTCGCGACGATTCGCGAGCCTTCCGGCGGCGAAGCGTCAATTGCGATCGTCGGCAAGTACGTCGAACTTGAAGACTCTTATAAATCCTTGCGCGAAGCGTTGACGCACGGCGGCGTGGCCAACAACCTGCGTGTCGACGTTAAGTGGATCGAGTCGGAAGAGTTGATGGACGACGACTACGAAGATCGCTTACGCGACTTCGACGCGATCCTCGTCCCCGGCGGCTTCGGCAAACGCGGCGTCGCGGGAATGATCCGCGCGATCTGTTATGCGCGCAAAACAAAGACGCCCTATTTCGGCATCTGTCTCGGCATGCAAACAGCATGTCTCGAATACGCGCGCAACGTTTGCGAACTCAAAGACGCCGACTCGACGGAGTTTGATGCCGACACGCCGCATCCCATCATCTTCAAGTTGCGCGATCTGGTCGGCGTTGAAGAGTTGGGCGGGACGATGCGTCTCGGCGCGTGGCTCTGCCGGCTCGCGCCCGGTTCACTCGTGCGTGACATCTACGGCGGCGCTGAAGAGATCAGCGAACGTCACCGCCATCGTTACGAATTCAATCCTGAATACCGCAAACGACTCGAACGCGACGGACTCGTGTTCAGCGGCGTGTCGCCGGATGGGAAGTTTGTGGAGATGATCGAACTGCCGCGCGAGATCCACCCGTGGTTTGTCGGTTGTCAGTTTCACCCGGAATACAAATCGAAACCGCTCAATGCCCACCCGTTGTTTGCTTCGTTCGTCCGCGCTGCCTACGAAAACCGCTTGCAGTCTGAGACCTCGATGGAGAAGAATGGCGAGGTCGACCTGGTGATGCACGAGCGTGTGACTGCCACCAGTGGTGATTGATTGCAAACAAATAACGATCCACTCATAGATCGAACCCTCGACAACAAGTACCACCTTGAAGAACGTCTCGGCGAAGGCGGGATGGGCACGGTCTATCGTGCGCGCCACTTGTTGATGGACCGTCCGGTCGCGATCAAGGTTTTGCACCCGCAGTTTGTCGAGAACGAAGCGGCGCGTAGTCGTTTTCAACTCGAAGCACGTGCGGCGGTGTTGCTGCATCACGCAAACGCCGTCTCGGTTACCGATTTCGGTCAGACGGCGGATGGCCTGGTCTACATCGTGATGGAATTTCTCAACGGCCACACGCTGCGCGAGATCCTCGCGAAGGAAGCGCCGCTCGAAACCGCACGCGCGACGTCGATCATGCTGCAAACGGCAGCGGCAGTTGCCGCCGCGCACAAGGCGGGAATAATTCATCGCGATTTGAAGCCGTCGAACATTCTCGTGACGAAGAGCGCAGCCGCTCCGGCCATCGTGAAGGTGCTCGATTTCGGCATTGCGAAACTTGCTACCGGCATTTTGGACGACGAAGACGCGAGTGCGGTGACGTTGCCAGGCACGCCGATCGGAACGCCGCGTTATATGGCTCCCGAACAATACGAAGGCGGCGACTTAACACCCGCTGCCGATGTTTATAGTCTGGGCGTGATTCTTTACGAGATGTTGACCGGCATGGCGCCGTTCACCGGAGTATCGCCGGTCGAGATCGCGATCAAGCACGCGAACGATGCACCACTTTGCCCGCGCGAGATCGTTGCTGCGATTCCCGAGGACGTGGAACGCGTCGTGTTGCACGCGCTTGAGAAACAACCACAAGCGCGGCCTGCAAACGCGGCTGACTTTCGCGCCGAACTACTCGAGACGGCGGAACGGCTCGGGTTGGAACATCACGCGATCACCAGCGCGCCCGATATCCGTGCGTTGCGTGGCGCGGCTTTGGAATCGCCGTCGGGCCGGCTCGTGGTAGACATCGCGAAGCTCCGCGAAACGATGGCCACCGATAAGACTGAAAAGAACAATTAACGTATACTCGCTCGAGGTATGAGCAGCGTGAAAGTAGTCTCAGTTGGTAACGCCACGTTTGGCGACGGACGGCTCACGATCATCGCTGGACCGTGTGTGATCGAGAGTCCCGAACACGCGTTGATGATGGCGCGTGAATGTTTGCAACGTGCGCGGGCCGCCGGTCTCGACTACGTTTTCAAATCGTCGTTTGATAAAGCGAATCGTTCTTCGATTCACAGCTTCCGAGGTCTTGGAATGGAAGCGGGACTCGAAGTGCTGCAACGCGTCAAGGAAGAACTCGGCGTTCCCGTGCTGACCGACGTCCACGATGTGTCGCAGGTCGAGCAAGTTGCCGCCGTTGCCGACGTGTTGCAGATCCCGGCGTTTCTTTGCCGGCAAACGGATCTGCTCCTGGCGGCGGCGAAGTCGGGAAGGGCAGTGAACGTCAAGAAGGGACAGTTTCTCGCGCCGCACGACGCACGAAACATTGTCGACAAGGTTCGTGAGGCCGGCTGCGAAAAGCTTCTGTTGACCGAACGTGGGGCGAGTTTTGGTTACAACAATCTGGTCGTCGACATGCGTTCTTTGCCGATTATGCGCAGCTTCGGCGTGCCGGTGGTGTTTGACGTGACGCATTCGCTGCAACTGCCCGGCGGGCTCGGACATGCAACCGGCGGTCAATCGGAATACATCGAACCCCTCGCGCGCGCGGGTGTAGCTTGCGGCGTGGACGCGGTTTTCATGGAAGTGCACGACGACCCGGAAAAGGCGTTGTCGGATGGGCCGAATGCGCTGCCGTTGCAGCGCCTCGAGCCGCTTCTGTTCATGGTTCGCGACATTCACGAACTGGTTCGCGGCGCGGCGCGAGATTAATCCACATTCTTCTTCATCTATGAAAACGTTTCTTTCAACGATTCTTCTGCTGTGCATCTGCGCGCACGCCGGAGCGCAAACTACCGCGTCCGTTATCTGGCAGGTTAATTCATTCGACGTCGCGGCGACGGTGCAACCAGCCGAACGTGTGCTCAATGCCGTCGCCACGTTGAATGCGACGAACGTCGGCGGCAGTACCGGACGAACGCTCACGGTGCGCTTGAATGGGAAAGCGAGTGTGAAGTCAGTCGCGGTTAACGGCGCGGCTTCGACATTTCGTCCGGGTACGGAGCCGCGAGGAGAATTGCAACGCGTCGAGATCTCGTTGCCCGCGACAGTAGCTCCGAACGCATCGACATCGGTGACAGTGACTTATTCGCTGCCGGTGGAGAGCAACACCGGACTCCTCGCGATCAGTCCGATCGCGACGCAGTTTCTCCCGCTTTCGTTTTGGTATCCGATGCCGAACACGCCGTACACGGTGCGTGGAGCAGACACTGCGCCGTTTCGTTTGAGTGTGAACCTGCCGAATGTGATCTCGTCAGGGTTCGAGAAGAGCGGTGGATCGGTTTCTTTCGAACAAACACTTCACGGTCAACCGTTCTTCCTTCAAGGCGATTGGGACAAGGTTGACGGCGCTACCGACGGCAAGGGCATCAGCGTATTGATGGAGAAAGGCATGGGCGCGGAGGAACGCAAACATGCCGAGGCGTTGATTGCTTTCAGCGGCGCGGCGCGAGCTTACTTCGCGGGGATGCTTGGTCCCGCGCCTGATGTACCGGTGCGTTTGGTTGCGGTCCGGCGTGGCGCTGGATTTACTGACGGCGGCACGGTGCTGATCGATGCTGACGCGTTGCGCTTGCCGAAGATCGATGCGGCGACGGCGCTGTCAGTGGCTGAGGATGTGGCGCGACTTTGGATCGGCGGACAAGCGCCCGTTCGGGGCGAAGCCAGTGGAGTGTTGCGCGACGCGCTGGTTCGCTTTCTCGCAACGCAGTTTTTAGAGAAACAGTTTGGGCGCGAAGCGGTACAGTCGGAGTTGTACCGCGAACGGATTGCGTATGCGGCGGTAGCGCAGCGCGATGGTCCACTAGCGCGTGCGAGTCAGTTGGACAGCACGTACTTCGGATCGGTCCCGAATCGAGGCGCAATGTTCTGGCGACTCGTCGATCGAAAGTTAGGACGGGATGTGTTCGGTGGTGTACTCAAGGCTGCGGTGCAAAGCGCGTCCGGGGATCGAAGCGGATTGACGCTCGCGGCGTTGCGTGAAGCGTTGGCGGCGAAGGGCGGTGAGAGTCTTAAGAATTTGATGGACCAGCAACTCGACCAGGTGATCGACACGGATCTGATGGTGGGTTTGCCGGTGCAACGCGGCGGTGATTGGGTTTCGGCGTTGCGGAATCTTGGTTCGATTGATGTGACGGTGGCAGTTGCCGCGACGACCGATCGCGGTGAAGTCGTGACGGCCGAAGCGACTGTACCGGCGAAGGGTTTTGATGAAGCGGTGTTCAAGTCGCCGGCGAAGATCGTTCGCGTGGAGGTCGATCCGGAGAAGTTTTATCCGCAGATGGACTATGGCAACGACGTAGTGCCGCGCGCGAAAGATCTGCCCGACGCGTTGAATGACGCAACGTTGCAGCTAAGCGCGCAGGACTTTGTCAAAGCCGAAGCGACTGCGCGAGCGATGTTGAACGTGGCGCCGCGTTTTCAGGAAGCGCGTATTCTGCTGGCGCGGGCGTTGTTGGGCCAAAACAAGGTCGACGAGGCTGAGAAGCTGTTTCGTTCGGCGCTTGATGAAGGGTTGCCGTTTCCCGCCACACTGGCTTGGGCCAACATCGGGCTCGGTGAGATCGCGATGAAACGCAATCAACCGGCCGAAGCTGCGAAACGTTTTAGTGATGCAGTGGTGGCTAGTCGTGACTATCCTTCGTCGCTCGCTGCACGTCTCGCGCGAATTCGCGCCGAGGCGGCGGCTAATAACGCGCCCGCGGTCGATCCAGCAGTGCAGACTTTTGCAGCGCAGCTCTCGCAGGCGTTGGTGAGTAACAAAAAGCCGGAGCTGGAGGCGCGGATTGTTTCCGGTGAGTTGACGAGGTTCATCAATGGGAGTATTGGCACTGAGTCGTGGGAAACGAAGGTGGTGCGCACCGAACAACTCAACGCGAATTTGATCGCGGCCGACGTGCAGATTCAGTTGAAGAAACTCGGCGCGGCGGGTTCGGGCACGGCTGTCTTTTTGATCGCGCGAACTCCCAGCGGGTTGAAGTTGTCGGGCATCGACTTGTTTGAGGTGCGATGACGGTTTCCGACATCCAAGCACGAGCCGCAGGCATCAAGCTGTTCTTGATGGACTGCGATGGTGTGTTGACCGACGCACGGATCTGGGTCCTTGAAAACGGCGAAGATCAGAAAGCATTCCACACGCGCGATGGCCTCGGGCTCGAATTGCTGCACCGCGCCGGAATTCAATCCGGAGTTATTTCGGGTCGCGTTTCAAGCGCTCTGACGCGTCGCGCGGAACGGCTCGGAATGAAGTACGTGAGGCAGGGCTGCGAAGAGAAGGAACAGGCCTTTGCCGAAATCGTCGCTGACGCGGGGCTCACAAACGCCGACGTCGCTTTCGCGGGTGACGATCTCAACGACATCCCGTTAATGTTGCAATCAGGCCTGGCAATCGCCGTTGCCGACGCCGCGGTCGAGACTCGCGAACACGCCCAATACATCACGCAAGCACGCGGCGGCCACGGTGCCGTGCGTGAAGTAGTGGAACTGATACTCAAATCACAAAACAGGTGGGAGGAGATGTTGCGGCACTATCTCCGTTGATGATATTTATTTCCCAACTTTGAGCGGGCGTAGCGTAACGGTAGCGCATCGGCTTCCCAAGCCGAGGGTTGCGGGTTCGAATCCCGTCGCCCGCTCCAGATCTTGAAGTTTTCAAAAGTCAGTTGTCGGCCCGACTACATCTGTACCTGACACATCATGTACTTTCGTGAGCTTGCACCTAATTTATCCATGAGGCATTATGAATTGGTTTTTCTGAAGCCCCCCTGCCATTCGCTCACCTTTGACAGTCAATGAATTCAAACCACACGAAATGAACTTAGACGAGCAAAACGACAAAATGCCCGTGAGACAGAATCTCCAAATCAATTGGGCCAAAGGGAATTGGGGCACCGGGACATTTCTAATTACCGCGCATATTGGCGCTGTCGCAGCGCTTTTTTTCTGGAGTTGGCCCGCCATAATCACTGCCGTGATCTTTTACTGGATTGGCGGCAGCCTCGGTATCGGGATGGGCTATCACCGTTTATTGACTCATCGCGGTTACAAGGTGCCGAAGGCGGTTGAATACTTTCTCGTCACCTGCGGCACAATGGCGCTCGAAGGTGGTCCAATTCAATGGGTGGTGACACACCGCATACATCACGCGCATACGGATCGGGCGGGTGATCCACATACACCACGCGATGGTGGGTGGTGGGCGCACATTGGTTGGATATTGTGGGGCACGGCACAAAATCATAGCGAAACCACCCTCGCTCGCTATGCGCCCGACTTAATTCACGACCGCTATTACCGCTGGCTCACCCGGTTGTACTACGTTCCGCTTTTGGTAGTAGCCGTGATGCTGCTAATTTTTGGCGGTTGGGGCGTGTTGCTCTGGGGAGTTTTTCTCCGGCTGACGCTGGCACTGCACTCAACCTGGCTCGTCAATTCAGCTACTCATTTGTGGGGAAAAACAAGGTTCGAAACCGGTGACGATTCGCGTAATAGCTGGTGGGTGGCGCTGCTGACATTCGGTGAAGGATGGCACAACAACCATCACGCTTATCCGACCTCAGCGCGTCACGGTCTGCGCTGGTACGAGCTTGATCTGAACTGGCTCGGTATCAGGACTTTGCAGTTACTCGGGTTGGCCCATGGCGTCAAACGAATGCATTTCAATCGCGCCTCGTCGGCTTGGCAACAGGTTTCCGGGCGAGTAAAGGCCGAGCGACTCCGGAGTATCGATGCCTAAAATCACATGGTCCTGCTCCAACTGCGGCACTGTGTAAAGACTCATCTAGGCCGGATTTCGCTGCCGGAAAAGGTTCAGCGCAAGAACAACAACCGCTGCTATCAGCAACAGGTGAATCAGGCTGCTGGTGACGAAGCCACCGTAAAATCCAATTAACCAGAGCAGCAACAACACTATCAGAATTGTCCACAACATGAATCGTATCTCCTCATTGCAATAGTTTAGGCTAATGTCAGAATGGACTATGCGAACCTGGCCGTCTGTGCGCTAAACCACATACGTGCTATCGGCTTCTGCAACGTAGGTAGCGTCCCCCTCCTTTTAAGGTTTGTGTAGCAAGCACTCATTGAAATTGTCAGGCTGGGCGATGTGTACATTTTTGCCAATGGCGACTTCAGCCCCCGCAGCGATATCCGTCGACCTTCAGTAGCTTTTCAATACCGTCGCGCGTCTCAGGCCGCTCGGCTATAAGCGATGTAGCGCACAGACGCGGCCTCGTAAAAATTGTGAAATCGCGTCATGAGTCTTATCTATGCCATGCAGCGCGCGAACGGTGATCTGTTTGCGCTCGACCATAACGGAGGATTTTGCGTACCACTATTCCGTAGCAGGAGTGACGCTATGACGGCCCATTCACGTAATACGGACATGCTGCTTTTCAAACCTACCCCGCTAGATGATCGATTGCTGCTGCAAATTGCGCCCAAAGCAGGTCAAAATGATATCGCCCTTTTGCTGGTGAAAGATCCGTTAAGAAGTCTGAAGCACGGCCGCCTGTTAGAACACGCCGAACTCGTAGTGCTTATGGGGAATCATTCGCACTCAGCCAGACCCCATTCCGCCTGAGTCAAACGTCGTGAGCCTAGGGTTTGCGTGACACCTTTGAATCCTGGTTAGCTTCACGCAGTAACGAGTTCAGCGGTCGCCGCTTCGTCACTGCTCGTGAGGAGGTCAGGATTGTGAACAGCGGAGGTGTCGCGGGGCTCGAGCAGTCTCGCCAGGAGTGCAACCATCTCGTCAGGATTAGACAAGTAGTACTTTGCTTGCGACTGGTTTCTACCCACGTGAATGGTCCAGGCACTCTCTGGCAGTCGCGTGAAGAGATCCTCGTCGGTTACATCATCGCCCGCGGCCATGATGAAGTCAGGTATAGTGCCGGAACGTAATAACCGGGAGTACACCTGTCCCTTGTTGGCCCAGAGCGATTTTACTTCGACCGTTTTTTGACCTTTCACTGCCTTGACCGGCGACTCCGCCAACATGTGATCGAGATTTGCGACGAGATCGTTTGCCAGCCAATCGCCAAATTCGGGATCGGCCATCCGATAGTGCCAGACCAGCGAAAACTCTTTCTCTTCAATGAAGCTGCCGGGCGTGCGATCCACGAAATGCTCGAGAATCGGATACACGGATTTTTTCCACTCATCGGAGGCTGAGTGATGTGGCTGTTCCCAATTGCCGGAAATCGGAGACCATAAGATGGCGCCGTGCTCAGCGGCGATCCAGAGGTTAGGGATTCCCGCGAACCATCGTTCAAGGTCCGCGCGCGATCGTCCTGAGATCAAGGCCACTGTCGAATTTTCATCCTGGGCCAGTCGCTCGAGTATTGCGAGCACGTTGGAACCTGGGACTGCGGTTTGTGGAAGAGCTGCAAACCGAGCAAGCGTTCCATCGTAGTCGAGCATTAACAAACGCGAACGCGCCCGATCGAAAGAATCGAGCAGTTGCTCCTTCTCGACCGGCAGCGGCTCGTCGTGCACCTGCTCAGATCTGGTCTGCACGGCTTTGGTCAGGTTCTTTATGAATCTATCGCCCCAGGCAAAAACGTTGTTCTTGTGAACTCGCCGGTACAGCGCCATCATGCGATCGCGTTTCTCTGTTTCGCTAAGTGATAGCGCTCGCGCGATTGTCAGACTCAAACTCTCTTCATCGTAAGAATTAACCAGCAGAGCTTCGCCCATCTCGGCGGCCGTGCCGGCGAATTCACTCAATACGAGCACGCCATCACCGGATGATTTGCACGCGACATATTCTTTGGCGACGAGGTTCAGGCCGTCTCGCAATGGCGTTACCAACGCAACGTCCGCACACGCATAGAGAGCGGCGAGTTCGCTTTGGGGCAGGTTACGGCGAAGATAGGTGATGGGCGACCAGCTTGGTGTGCTCCACTCGCCGTTGATTTCGCCAATGAGCTCATCTACCTCGCGTCGCAAGCGAGTGTATTTCGGCACTCGTTCACGAGAAGGAACAGCCACCTGGATAAGCACTACTTTGCCGCGCCACTCGGGAAAGTCGTGCAAGAATTTTCTATACGCGCGCAGCCGCTCCGGAATCCCCTTGGTGTAGTCGAGACGATCGACGCCGAGGAGTATTTTGCAGTAACCAAAACGTTGTTTGAGTTCAGCTATCTGTTTCTTCGTTGCGGCGCCCTTGGTCAGCAAGTCGTTGAATTGGTGCGGTGCTATTCCGAGCGGGAGTGCGTCCAGACGTACCAGCCGCTTACCGACTTTGATGTGGTCCATTTCGCTCGTAAGACCCAGCAACCTCAATATCGAGGTGCGGAAATGTTGCAGGTACCGGTGTGTATGAAAGCCCAGGTAGTCAGCGCCGAGCATTCCCCGCAGCAATTCCTCACGCTTCGGAAGAATCCGGAAAACAGACGATGAGGGGAAGGGAACGTGAAGGAAAAATCCGATTGCTATATCCGGTCTCACTTCTCGCAGCATCTGCGGGAGCAGTAAGAAGTGATAGTCGTGAATCCAAACCAAATCATCAGGGCGAAGATGTTTCAGTATCTCGTCGCGAAAAATTTCATTCGCTTTGACATAAGCCTTCCAGTGCTCGGGATCGAATCGCAGCAGTGAGGGAAAGTGATGAAAGAGAGGCCACAAAGCCTGGTTCGCAATTCCTTCGTAAAAGCCTTGAGCCGTTTCCTGGTCCAAATCAATAGCAAAATAACGATGCTTGTCAGCCCATTCTTTCAAGATCGCGTTGCGTGATTCATCAGTTGTTTCAGACGTTTCACCGGACCAGCCGATCCAGATTCCATCACTAGCTCGCAGAATAGGTTCCATCGCAGTTGCAAGTCCTCCAGCAGTAGCTTTGCTGTGCCAGAGCGTGCCGCCACGCTTCAGACTTACAGGGAGACGGTTTGATACAACAATTACTCGATTCGTATTTAAGTTCATAAAATCTTCTTACAAAACGAGGCGCCTCGCGGCGCCTCAAGTGTCCAGGCCAATCACATGTGAAAAGCGTGTTCATAGTACTGAAGTTCACATTCGAGCGCATCAGTCTTATTACTTACCAGTAAGTGGTTTCACCTATGTTTTCGGTTATTTGCGTTTACACAGCGTCAAAATAAACGTCACTAAAATGGCAACAAGAGCACACGAGCATAAGCAACATTTGAGTATGTCAAACGACTGGTATAAGGATGCGATCTTTTACGAGGTGTACGTTCGCGGGTTCTACGACTCGAACGGCGACGGCGTGGGCGACTTTCGTGGTCTAACCGCAAAACTGGATTATCTTCAATGGCTCGGAATCACCTGCATGTGGCTCTTGCCTTTCTACGAATCACCACTGCGTGATGGTGGGTATGACATCTCGGACTACTACGCTGTCTTACCGGAGTACGGCACGATCGGAGACTTCAAACAATTTCTTGACGCCGCACACGAGAAAGGAATCCGGGTAATTGCCGATCTCGTCATCAATCACACGTCGGATCGCCACCCCTGGTTTCACGACGCACGAAATTCGCCCCTGTCCCCTAAACGTGATTGGTACGTGTGGAGTGACTCAGATCAGAAATACTCGCAAGCACGGATCATATTCACCGATACCGAGCGTTCGAATTGGACGTGGGATGAGCAAGCGGGAGCTTTTTACTGGCATCGCTTCTTTAGTCATCAACCGGATCTCAACTACGACAATGCGGAAGTACGCGAAGGGATACTCGATGTGGTCTCGTTCTGGCTGGACCTTGGGATTGACGGCTTTCGTGTTGACGCCGTGCCGTATCTTTTCGAGCGCGAAGAAACCAACTGCGAAAACCTGCCCGAAACGCATCGCTTTCTCAAGACATTACGAAGTTTTGTCGAAGAACGTTATCCGGCCGCCTTGTTGCTTGCCGAGGCCAACCAGTGGCCGGAAGATGTGGTCCAATATTTCGGCGAAGGCGATGAGTTTCACATGGGCTACAACTTTCCCATCATGCCGCGGCTGTTCATGGCCCTGCGACAAGAGGACCGCCGGCCCATTGTTGAGATTCTGGAGCGAACGCCGGAGATTCCAGCTCGGTGTCAGTGGGGAATGTTTCTGAGGAACCACGATGAACTGACACTGGAAATGGTTACTGACGAGGAACGAGATTATTTATACAACGAGTACGCAAAAGACCGGCGTATGAGACTCAACATGGGCATCCGGCGGCGTCTTGCTCCGTTGATGGATAACGGGCGTCGGCGCATAGAATTATTGCATGCCCTGCTGTTCAGTCTTCCAGGCAGTCCTTTTTTGTACTACGGCGATGAGATCGGAATGGGCGACAACATCTATCTTGGCGATCGCGATGGAGTACGCACGCCGATGCAGTGGACCGGCGATCGAAACGCGGGTTTCTCGCAAGCGGATTTTGCGCAACTCTATTTTCCCATGATCATGGATCCTGTTTACGGTTATCAGGCCGTCAATGTTGAGGCACAGCAACGCTATGGCACTTCGCTTTTGAACTGGGTGCGAGAAATGATTCACCTGCGCAAGCGGCATCCGGTATTTGGACGCGGCGCAATCAGTTTAATCAAACCCGAGAACCGTAAAGTGTTCGCCTTCACTCGGAGCTATCTGGATGAAACCGTGCTTTGCGTTTTTAACCTTGCCCCGTCAGCTCAGCCGCTTGCGTTGGAGTTAAAAGATTATGCCGGCCGCACTCCGATCGAAATGATAGGGGAGACCCAATTCCCCTCGATCGGCGCCGCCCCTTATCAACTTGCCTTAGGACCGCGAGGCTTTTACTGGTTCTTGCTTTCAAGAAACCATTGAAACCGATTGCGGTGACTTGCTATCAAAAGAGCAGATCACCGCAACTGGTACCAAGCGACGTTATCGTGCAGCCGCTGCCTGAGTTTAAGGTATTAGCACCGTATCGATTCCGTGTAACACGCCATTTGATCCTTTGAGATCGGGCGTAACGACTTGTGCCTCGTTCGCCCATAGCCCGGAACGAGATTCTATTCGCAATTCTTCACCGTTCATCGATCTCAGTTCGTCGTGTCGTTTCAATTCCCGGCTGGGGAAGTCTCCGGCAACGATATGATTTCGGAGCAGCGACCGCAGCGATTCTCTGTTTTCGTTCTTAAACAGATTGCGAAGTTCGATTTCAGGCATCTTTAAAAACGCGTCATCTACAGGAGCGAGGATGGTGTAGGGGCCTGTCTCTTCGAGCATGTTTTGGAGACCGGCTGCTTCCAACCCTTGCAGGAACAGGCGGAAGTTGCCAGCGCGTTTTGCTGTTTCAACTAGATCATACTTCTCGTTCATCAGTCCGTCCTTTCTTTGTTGAGTCATTAGGAAAAGACTAGGCGAGAATGGCGGTTAAGAGCATCAGCGCAATTACTCAGCGAGTGGGAGGTAGTACGCATGTCACGCATTCGCCGTCTGATGCTTTTTCGGTAGTTCGCTCAGTTGAATGTGTCAGTCAGCCCAACTTACCCGTAAGGGTAATTACTCAATCGATCTGTGTTTATACGGATTCACGAATATTCCAGTTGGTCTACGATGGTTAAGTTGTCAGGTCGGTCAGGGTTGGGACCAAGGGGCTTGGCGACTGGTTATGCATCTTCTTTCAAGCTGGAACAGAAAGTAAGAGCAGTGAAAGCGGCAGGGCAACACGCAACCAGTGAGAGCAACGTTTTAAGCCCGAGAATCTCGGCACCTGCGATTCCCTGGAAGAGTGTTGCCCTGTACGCAACCATAGCTGCGGGTTTTTTCCTGCTTGGATTCTTGCCAATGTGGTTTAAGGTTACGCAAGCAGTCGAGCAGCGTGATGCGGCGCAGCGAGGCATGCGGTTGGCCCAACTTCGAAACACGCTTGCTACCGCCGTGATTCACGTTCAGCAGAAAGAGTACGAACCGGCCCGCCAGCTTACCAGCGAGTTCTATACAAACTTACGTCGGCAGATCGACAGCGACAGGGGAGCGCTGTTCACTGTTGTCCAGCGTCAAGGACTCAGTTCGTTGCTTGGTGAGCGCGATCAGTTGATAACTCTGTTGGCGCGAAGCGATCCGGCCGCTAAAGATCGTCTCGTGACCGTCTACTCTACCTACAACAAACTCGCAAATAACGGCGGATAGTTCCGGACCTGATTTGAGGGGGACGTAGGTTATCCTTCTAAAGTTTCACGTTCTTCGGCGAATGACGGAGTCGCTGTGCGATCGAGTGCGCCCGCGTTTTTAGCCGCGAGTGCCTGAGCACGTACGATGTCGGTCATACTAAGGAGTCCCACCAGCCGCGTGTGGTCGACTCCTTGGACTACGGGCATCTGCCGTGTTTTAGTCTCGTTCATGCGCATGACAGCACGAATCAAGGAGTAATCCGGTGAAAGACAGGGCATTTGATCTGCTAACTGTCCGATAGACTGTTTGCTGTCTTCAGCCAGACTACGGCGGATGCGAGCTTCAGTAACTAACCCCAAAAAGTGCTGCTGTTTGTCAACTACGGGATAAGTGGAGAAGTTAAATTCCCTGATTCGTTCGAGCGCCATCCCGGGCGTTTCTTCTGCCGGTATGATGACCAGATTACTTGTCATGGCGTCTCCCACTCTCAACTTTTCCAGCGCATGGCTGACGTGACCGCGACGGTGCGGTAGATGGATTTGGTCCTGCTCGAGCAGCGCTTCGTAAATCGCAGTGGGTCGAATGCGCCGGGCGAGGGCGTATGCCGTCGTATTTGAGATCATCAACGGCAGAATGAGCTCGTAACTGCCCGTCATTTCAAAAATGATCAACACCGATGTGATCGGTGCGCGAATAATCCCGGCAAAGACAGCGCCCATGCCGACGAGCGCAAAGGCTCCTACTTCACTCCCGGAATGATGGAGCAGCGCCACATCCATGTGGCCGAATAATCCTCCCAGCATTCCGCCGATAAACAGGGCAGGAGCAAAGATACCGCCGGCGCCGCCGCTCGCGTACGAGAAAACCGTCGCGATCAATTTGAAAAGGCAGAGCACAACCAGTGCACGAACGGCGATGCTTCCTGACAACGCCAGCGAGAGAGTGGAATAACCGCCGCCAGTTACACCTTCCATCTGTAGCCAGAACAGAGCTGCGGCCGCGAGCAATCCGGTGACCACTCCGCCGATCGCCGGTCGCGCCCATGCGGGAATGACTGACATGCGTTGAAAATCTCGGCGCAGCCTTAGTAATGATTCGGTGAATGCGAGGGATACGGCGGCGGCCGCAACACCGAGTGCGGCATAGACCAGGAGAGAAGAAGCATGACTCAGTCCCGCATGACTAGTTATGTTGAAGACCGGATGCTCACCTAAGACGCTGCGCTCAATACCCGCAGCAATTGCCGCCGCGACAACAATCCACGAAAGCACAGCCTGGTCCAGATCACCTACAACCTCTTCGATTGTAAATGTGACTGCTGCAATCGGGGCATTAAAAGCAGCCGCAATACCAGCCGCGGCGCCGACGGGAAGCAAACGCCGCAGGTTCTCGCGTGACAGGGCCGCGGCCCGTCCAACGCTGCTCGCGACGCCGGCACAAATCTGGACAGTCGGGCCTTCCCGCCCAAGCGAAGAGCCGGTTCCGATCTGCAATACACCGATTAAAAACTTGCCTGCGGCGTCGATGAACGGAACGCGACCGCCCTTCACTGCATAAGCGACCTTAACTTGCGGAATGCCACTCCCGCGGGCGCCCGGCACAATGAAATAAAGCACTGCACCGCTCAATAGACCGCCGGCGGTCGGGGTCAGAACTGTTAGCCACATCCAGTGCGGTGTGGCTGCCGCCATTGCGCGGTCGATGACCCGAGCCTCCACGGCGAGGATCATGAGATGGAAAAGTACTGCAGCGCCACCGCAGAGTGCGCCGACGATCAGCGTCAACGCAAAAACCCGATGACTTTCCGCGGGCACGAGCCGAAGAAATACTCGCAGCACGGCCATGTTAGCTGCGCGCGCTCGTTGTCTTAACCGCAACCAAACACGTTCAAGCCTGGCGATTAACCTCATTGCGTGGCTCAACTATACAAACCAAAGCGTACAGTTCACAAAGTGGAGTGTGAATCGAGCTGCTTGGTATTGGGCCATCAGTTCGCTTGAGGTAGCCCATGGTCCGCGGCGAAGAGTGGTAACTCTTTGTATCGTTATGCTGCTGGTATGGGCTCGTCAGGTGGCGGTACGGTGGGGCAGTGAGACACAGGAAAGCAGCAGGATCCGTGGATTGTCAGAGCTTCACAACCGGCCTTCGGCAATAACCTGCCTGAAAATTAGTCTGGTTTAGTCACACGTTATAAAAGATGTCGCGACGCTGTATGCAATAGCGAAAATCTCAGGAACTCCCTTACCATACGTTGCCCAATGTCTACCACAGAAACCGTGACGCAACTCCTGCTGGCCTGGGGCGACGGCGATGCTACGGCGCTCGATCGTTTGCTCCCTTATGTCGAAACCGAATTGCGACGGTTGGCCCACTATCACATGAAACGCGAGAGTGCCGGACACACACTGCAAACAACCGCACTAGTAAATGAGCTCTACCTCAAGCTGGTAGATCAAAGGCAGGCAAAGTGGCAGAACCGAGCGCACTTCTTCGCTGTCGCCGCTCAGTTGATGCGCCGCATCCTGGTCGATTACGCGCGCCGGCAATCACGTGGCAAGCGCGGCGGCGGCGCGGCCAATCTGGCGTTGGATGAAGCCGTCATCATGTCTCCCGAAAAGTCGGGAGACATTTTGTCTCTGAACGAGGCCCTCGATCGGCTGACGAAAATCGATCCGCTCAAAGCCAGAATCGTTGAGTTGCGGCATTTTGGCGGTTTGAGTGTTGAGGAGACTGCCGAAGTGCTGAAGATCTCAGAAGTCACCGTCATGCGTCACTGGAGTCTCGCTAAGTCGTGGCTCCGGCGTGAAGTGCGCGGTTAAGTGTGAAAAGAAGATAGTTCAACAGACGATTTGACGCGATCCAAAACGTGGGCCTCCAATTCTCCCAGCCAGAGTCACGGAACAGATTGCCGACATGAACTCAGATCGATGGAACAGGATTGAAGACCTTTACTACTCCGCTCTCGAACTTGACGCGGGTGACCGCGAAACCTATCTCGAGCAACAGTCTCAGGGAGACGAGAGTCTGAAAGCCGAGGTTCTCTCGCTGCTTGCCTCCGCGGATCGTCAGGACAGCTTCATGGAGAAGCCGGCGATGCCACTCGCCCTGGAGGT
>Ga0196977_1000630_pt1 | contig 17283 bp, 13 predicted proteins | sample S3v_1013CmetaG_FD_148634 | JGI IMG/M metagenome (GOLD analysis project Ga0196977, IMG submission 148634) | Soil microbial communities from Anza Borrego desert, Southern California, United States - S3+v_10-13C | ecosystem: Environmental > Terrestrial > Soil > Desert | place: USA: California...
GGTCGTCGCGCTCGTACCGCAGAGCCGGGCTGCCGATGCTGCCGTCGCGCATCTGCGCGGCGGTGCGGGTATGCCGCGGGTGCTGCGCCGCGGAGCGCTGGAATTACGCGTGGTGCCGTTCGTGCCGCAACGCGAGTATGACGAGCTGCTGTGGGCCTGCGACTGCAACTTCGTCCGGGGGGAAGACAGCTTCGTGCGCGCGCAATGGGCGGCGCGGCCGTTTGTCTGGCACATCTATCCTCAAGCCGATCAGGCGCATCGCGCCAAGCTCGAGGCTTTCCTCGAGCGCTACTCGGCAGGTCTGGAGCCGGAGACGGCTCGCGCCGCCGCGGACATGATGCGCGCATGGAACCAAACCGCAGGACGCGCAGTCACAGTGCGTTCGGCGTGGGCGGAGTATGCGCCGCGGCTCGCTGCGTTCCGGCAGCATGGGGCCGCATGGGCCGATCGGCTGGCGGGGATCGGCGATCTTGCCGGCAATCTGGCGCAGTTCTGCTCGGAAAAGCTAAAATAGCGGGTTCGATCAATAGAGGTTTGCCATGAAAACGGCACAGGAACTGAGGGTAGGGAACGTGATCATGGTGGGGAAAGATCCCCTCGTGGTCCTCAAGGCGGAATTCAACAAATCCGGCCGCAACGCTTCGGTCGTGAAGATGAAGCTGCGCAATCTGCTGTCCAGCAGCACGACCGAGACGGTCTACCGTGCGGACGAGAAATTCGACGTGGTCCAACTCGAGCGCAAGGAAGTCAGCTATTCGTACTATGCGGATCCCGCGTACGTCTTCATGGACGAGGAGTTCAATCAGTACGAAGTCGACAAGGAGAACATGGGCGACGCGCTCAACTACCTCGAGGACGGCATGCAGGTCGGAGTGGTGATCTACAACGGACGTCCGATTTCGGTGGAGCTGCCGCAGACGGTGGTGCGCGAAATCGCCTATACGGAGCCGGCGGTGCGCGGCGATACGTCGGGCAAGGTGCTCAAACCCGCCAAACTGCACACCGGTTTCGAAGTGCAGGTGCCGCTCTTCTGCGCGACCGGCGACAAGATCGAGGTGGATACGCGCACGGGCGAATACCGCAGCCGCATGAAGGGCTGATCGGCCCCGCAATCGAAAACGGCCGCCGCTGGGCGGCCGTTTTCGTTTAAAAGCGTGACGGCGGCCGCGCCGAGATTGACGCAATAGAAAAGCCCCGGCAACCGGGCCGGGGCTTTGGTGTTGGTGGAGGCGGCGAGAATCGAACTCGCGTCCGCAAGCCCTCCACAGTCAGGACTACATGCTTAGCCTGGTGATTTGGGTCTCGCCTTGCGCCCGCCCGCCGGCAGGCTGACGCTCGGCCAGTCGCTTCGACGGATCCGCACGGCCAAGCGACCAGACCGTGCAGAGAGGCTGATGTAAATGACGCTGCACCCTTCGGCGGACTTTCGTCTACCTCCAGGCCTGACCCATCAGCAGATCAGTGCAGCGTCTAGCCGGTATTAGGCGGCTAGAGCGTAACGCTCGTCGTTGGCGTGTATGAAGTTTCGAGCTGTTTAACAAGGTGACTCGACCTTGGCATGCCCTGCGCTGCTTCGTAACCCACGTCGAAACCAGGTCGCCCCCGGTTCGTCATGCAGCAGAAGACATTATCCCATATGGCTCCTGCCCATTCATTTTCAAGCAGAAGCGATTGGACGAAGCTGCCCGCGGAAAGTTCCGCGTCTAGAGGTAAGCGAGGACGTCCTGAGGGCAATCAACGACCGCATCGGCGCCCCAGGTATCGGGCTCGCTGCCGTTGAGATAGCCGTAGCGCACGGCGATGGTGCGCATGCCTGCGGCGCGGCCGGCCTCCACGTCGCGCTGGTCATCGCCGACATACACCGCCGCCGCCGGCGCAACGTTGAGCCGGCGGCACGCTTCCAGGAGCGGCGCCGGGTTCGGCTTCGTGACCCCGGTCGTGTCGCCGCCGATGACGCAGGCGCAGCGCGCGTGCACGCCGAGCAGGCCGACGAGCGGTATCGCGTAGCGCTCCGCCTTGTTCGTCACGATGCCCCATTTGAGCCGGCGCGCTTCGAGCCCGTCGAGCAGTTCGCGCATGCCCGCAAACAGGACCGAGTCGACACACAGGTTCTGCTCGTACTGCTCGAGAAATTGCTGCCGCATGCCTGCGTATTCGGGGTGCTCCGGCGTGAGTCCGAAGCCCACGCGCAGCATGCCACGCGCCCCGGTGGAGGTGACCGGCCGCGTGTCTTCGATCGCCACCGCAGCGAGCCCGCGTGCGGCGCGCATCGCGTTCAAGGCGCGCGTTAAATCGGGCGCAGTGTCGGCGAACGTTCCGTCGAGGTCGAACAGCACTGCCTCGATCATGACGTCTTCTGCGCGTGGAGGATGTAGTTGACGTCCGCATCGCGGCCGAGCGCGTAGCGGCGCGTGAGCGGGTTGTAACTCATGCCCGTGACGCCGCCCACGGCGAGATCGGCGTTGCGGCACATCGCGGCGAGCTCGGAAGGCTTGATGAACTTCGCGTAGTCGTGCGTTCCACGTGGAAGCAGATTGAGCACGTATTCGGCACCGACGACCGCAAAGAGGTATGCCTTCGGGTTGCGGTTGATCGTCGCGAAGAAAACCCGGCCTCCGGGTTTCGCGAGCGTCGCACACGCGCGCACGGTGATAGCGGGGTCGGGTACGTGCTCGAGAAGCTCCATGCACGTCACGACGTCGTAGCTTTCGGCGCGGCTCGCTGCCAGCTCTTCCGCGCTCGCTTTGAGGTATTCAACCTGCCGGCGCGACTCCAGCAGGTGCAGTTGCGCGACGCGGATCGCCTTGTCCGACAGATCGATGCCGGTTACGGTCGCGCCGCGCGCGGCCATTGCCTCGCTCAGGATGCCGCCGCCGCAGCCGACGTCGAGCACGGTCTTGCCGGCGATTTGCGCGAGTCGATCGATGTGGTCGAGCCGCAGCGGGTTGATGTCGTGCAGCGGCTTGAACTCGCTCTCCGGGTCCCACCAGCGATGCGCGAGTGCGCTGAATTTCTCGAGCTCGAGCGGATCGACGTTCATGCGCGGATTCTATCGTGCCAGTGCGCGGCCTTGAGCTCGAGCGCATGCGCATCCACGCTGCGCACGACGCCGTCTTGCACGCGCAGCTCGCCATTCACCCATACGTGCGTTACGTGCTCGCGGCCCGCGGCATAGACCAGGTGTGACGCAGGGTCGTACGCCGGCGCGAGCTCGATCCCGGACATGCGCACCGCGGTGACATCCGCGAGCTTGCCCGGCTCGAGCGTGCCGATGCGCTGCTCCAGCCCGAGCGCTTTCGCACCCGCAAGCGTCGCCATGTGAAGCGCGGTGTGCGCCGGCACCACGGTTGGATCGCCGCTGGCGCCTTTTCCGAGCAGGGCTGCGGTGCGCATTTCGCCGAGGAGATCGAGGCGGTTGTTGCTGGCGGCACCGTCGGTGCCGAGGCCGACGTTCACGCCTGCGGCAAGCATGCGTGCAACCGGCGCGATGCCGCTGGCGAGCTTCAAATTGGACGACGGGCAATGCGCGACGTGACAGCCATAGCGCGCGAGCTGGTCGATTTCGCCCGGCTCCAGATGCACGGCGTGCACCGCGATCAGGCTCGGTCCGAGCAGCCCCACGGTCTGAAGCCGCTCGAGCGGGCGCACGCGGTGGGCGGTGATGCTTTCGTTGATCTCGTCCGTCGTCTCGTGCAAATGAATGTGCACCGGCACGTCCAGCTCCGCGGAATACGTCGCCACGCGCTCGAGCGTGTCGTTGGAAACGGTGTAGGGCGCGTGCGGCGCGAGGCAGAACGAAAGCAGCGGCTCGTCGCGCATCGCGTCGCGCATCGCGAGCCCCTTCGCGAGGTAATCGCGCGCGTCACCGGCGTAAGGTGAGGGCATCTCGATCACGATCATGCCGATCGCGGCACGGATGCCGGCCTCGACGGCAGCTTCGGCCGCCGCCTGCGGGAAGAAGTACATATCGCTGAAGCACGTCACGCCGGCTTTCAGCATTTCCGCGCACGCGAGCAGCGTTCCGTCGCGAACGAACGCCGGCGAGACCATGCGGGTCTCGACCGGCCAGATGTAATTGCGCAGCCAGTCCATGAGCGCGCGATCGTCGGCGATGCCGCGCATGAGCGTCATCGCCGCATGCGTGTGCAGATTGACGAGCCCGGGGATCAGCACGTGTCGATCCAGGCTGAAGCGTTGGGCGGCGCGGTAGCGGTTGCAGATTTCGGCGCTCGGTCCCAGCGCTGCAATCCGGCCGTCCTTTATGGCGACGGCGTGGTTCTCCAGCGTCACGCCGGCAGGCTCGACGGGAATCATCCAACGCGCCTCGATGATGGTGTCGACAGAATCCATACATCGTTTATGCCATAAAAAAAGCCCCGCCGAGGCGGGGCTTTTCGAGTGAGACGCTTACCGGCTAGCGCTTCGTCTCCGGCTTGGCTTCCGGTTTCGCTTCCGGCTTGGCCTCCGGCTTGCCGGCGGGTTTCTTCGCCGGCGGCTTCGGCATGCGGCCGACCGCTTCGACCGTGACGCGACGGTTCGGTGCCAGACACTCGATGAGCTGCTTGCGCTTCATCTTGTTCGAGCAGAACTTCGTCACGGGGATCGGCTGCTTGAACGCCTTGCCTTCCCAGAAGATCAGCTTCGGATCGATGCCCCTGCTCACGATGTAGTCCTTGACGACCACAGCGCGACGCTCGGACAGGCGCTGGTTGTACTTCAGGCTGCCGATACGGTCGGTATGACCCGTCACGATCACGGCACCCAGCGTCACCGGCTTCAGATCACGCAGGAACTTGTCGAGCTCCTTCACGTTGTCCGGCGTCATCTCGGCCTTGTCGAACGGCATGCCCTGCAGCTCGATCTTGCGCTCGACGTTGATCATCGCCGGTTTCTTCGGCTTCGGCTTCGCTTCCGGCTTCGGCTTGACCTCGGGCTTGGGCTTGACCTCGGGTTTTGCCACCGGCTTGGGCTTCGGCTTCGGTACGAGATCCGGATCGCACTCGGCGACCGCGAGAGCGGGCGTCCACTGGCTCGTGCGGACGCAAACACCTGCACCGATCGCACGCACGATGCCACCCTGCGTGTCGGTCAGGTATCCGTCCTTTCTTTCGGCCGTGGCCGCGGACCCCGTGGCCGGCAGAAGCGCCGCGCACGTGGCCACGGTCGCCAGGGTAATCCGAAATACTGAACTCATTTTCTTGTTCCTCCTGATTTACGATGAATTACGGAGCCGCTAAAAGCCGGAAACAAAAAGAAAATCTCCCCTAGAGCTCACTTGATATCACAAACGCTGACGGCAAAGCAAACATGCCGGAATCATAACACGCTGAATCCCAGAAAATCACCGCAACTGTTGCGCAAATGAAACAGTGTGAGTCGCAATGCAGCATTGCGTCGCCATGCCGTGAGCATGTTGCGCACACCGGCATTGGCGCGTGCGATTCGCCATGCTTGAAGCCGACCGTCGAAGCATCTGGGCCTCCCCTTTAAGAGGCGTGTTGCGGGCAGCAACTTTTGCGCCCGCTGTCGGTCGGCAAAGACCCAGGTGCAGCGCCGCAGTTACTCCATTGTTCCGCGAAGGTTTTCGCTGTGCGGCGCATTCCGGCGGGCGGCTACCGCATGGTAAAATTGACAGCTTTAGCCACGCCGCGCGCTTCCTCTCCCGCCGCCACGTCGAATGGATCAAGTCGCAAAAGAAACTCTACCGGTAAGTCTCGAAGAGGAGATGCGCCGCTCGTACCTCGATTACGCGATGAGCGTGATCGTCGGGCGCGCACTGCCGGACGTGCGCGATGGGCTCAAGCCGGTGCACCGCCGCATCCTGTATGCGATGCACGAAGCGAACAACGTCTGGAACCGGCCTTACGTGAAATGCGCGCGCGTCGTGGGTGACGTGTTGGGTAAGTATCACCCGCACGGGGACGCGGCGACTTACGAAGCGCTCGTGCGCATGGCGCAGGACTTCTCCATGCGCTACACGCTGATCGACGGGCAGGGCAATTTCGGCTCGATCGACGGCGACTCGGCGGCGGCCTACCGCTATACGGAGTGCAGGCTCGAGAAAATCACCTCGGACATGCTGGCCGACATCGACATGGAAACTGTCGATTTCGTGCCGAATTACGACGGAAAGGAACGCGAGCCGGTCACGCTGCCCACGCGCATCCCGAACCTGCTCGTGAACGGTTCCTCGGGCATCGCGGTTGGCATGGCGACCAACATTCCGCCGCACAACCTCGGCGAGGTCATAGACGCATGCCAGGCCCTGCTCAAGAACCCGCAGCTCACGGTCGATGAGTTGATCGAGATCATGCCGGCGCCGGACTTCCCCACGCGCGGCGTGATCTATGGGGTGGCGGGCGTGCGGGAAGGCTACCGCACCGGCCGCGGCCGCATCGTCATGCGCGCACGCACCCATTTCGAGGAGGCCGAAAAAGGCGGGCGCTTCGCGATCGTGATCGACGAGCTGCCGTATCAGGTCAACAAGGCGAACCTGCTCATGCGCATCGGCGAGCTGGTGCGCGAGAAGCGCCTCGAGGGCATTTCCGATATCCGCGACGAATCGGACAAGCGCGGCATGCGCGCGGTGATCGAGCTCAAGCGCGGCGAGGTGCCGGAAATCATCCTGAACCGGCTGTGGAAAGAGACGCAGCTCCAGGACACGTTCGGTATGAACATGGTCGCGCTGGTCGACGGCCAGCCGCGGCTGCTGAACCTGAAGCAGTTCCTCGAGGCTTTCCTGCGGCACCGCCGCGAAGTCGTCACGCGGCGCACCGTTTTCGAGCTGCGCAAGGCGCGCGAACGCGGTCACGTGCTGGAAGGCCTGGCGGTCGCGCTTTCGAACGTCGACGAAGTGATCGCGCTCATCAAGGCCGCCGCGAGCCCGGCCGAAGCCAAGACGCAATTGATGGCGCGGTTCTGGCGCTCCGCACTCGTCGAAGAGATGCTCGTGCGCAGCGGCACGCCGCTCTCGCGCCCGGAGGGCGTGTCGGCGGAGTATGGTCTTCAGTCTAACGGCTACAGGCTTTCGGACGTTCAGGCGCAGCGCATTCTGGAGATGCGCCTTCAGAACCTGACCGCGCTCGAGCAGGACAAGATCGTCGCGGAATACCGCGAGACGATGGAAAAGATTCTCGATCTTCTCGACATTCTGTCCAATCCGGCGCGCGTGACCCGCATCATCTCGGACGAGCTCGCCGAGGTGAAACGCCAGTACGGCGACGAGCGCCGCAGCGAAATCGTCACGACGACCCAGGATCTCGCGACCGAAGACCTGATCACGCCCGAAGACGTGGTCGTCACGCTGTCTCACGGCGGCTACATGAAATCGCAGCCGATCGCCGACTATCGCGCGCAAAGGCGCGGCGGCCGCGGCAGGCTGGCGACCGCCACCAAGGAAGACGACTTCGTCGAGAAGCTCTTCATGGCAAACACGCACGATTACATCCTGTGCTTCTCGAACCGCGGCCGCGTCTACTGGCTGAAGGTGTACGAAGTACCGCAAGGCGGGCCGGCCTCGCGCGGCAAGCCGATCGTCAATCTCGTGCCGCTGGAAGAGGCCGAAAAAATCACGGCGGTGCTGCCGGTGAAGGAATTCGACGATGCCCACTTCGTCTTCATGGCGACCGCGAACGGCACTGTGAAAAAGACGGCGCTCTCCGCGTTCTCACGCCCGATGTCGAAAGGCATCATCGCAGTGAACCTGGACGAGGGCGACTACCTGATCGGGGTCGCGCTGACCGACGGGAGCCAGGACATCATGCTGTTCTCGGACGCCGGCAAGGCGGTGCGCTTCGCCGAATCGGAGGTGCGCCCGATGGGCCGCACGGCCGGTGGCGTGCGGGGCATGCGCCTTGCTGAAGGTCAGCGCGTGATCTCCCTGATCACAGCGGCCGACGAATCGCTGTCGGTGCTCACCGCGACCCAGCATGGCTATGGCAAGCGCACTCAGATCGGCGAGTACACGCGCCACGGGCGAGGCACACAAGGCATGATCGCCATCCAATGCAGCGAACGCAACGGCAGGCTCGTCGGCGCCCAGCTCGTCTCCGGCGACGATGAAATCATGCTGATCACGACCGGCGGCGTCCTCATCCGCACGCACGTGTCCGAGATCCGCGAGGCCGGACGCTCCACGCAGGGGGTGCGCCTGATCAACCTCGGCGAGAACGAAGCGCTCGCGGGCGTCGAGAAGATCCTCGAATCCGACGACTCGAACGGCAGCGGCTCGAATGGCCGCGGCTCGAACGGTCACGGCGGCAACGGCGCCGACGAGGGCATCCCCGGCAACAGCGACACGCAGAGCTGATGGCGCGCGTATTCAATTTCAGCGCGGGACCTGCCGTGCTGCCGGAGCCCGTTTTGGAGCGGGCCGCGCGCGAGATGCTCGACTGGCACGGCAGCGGCATGTCCGTCATGGAGATGAGCCACCGCGGCCCGGAGTTCATCGACATCCACGCGCGGGCCGAGAGCGACCTGCGCGAGCTGCTCTCGATTCCGGGTAATTACAAAGTACTGTTCCTGCAGGGCGGCGCGGCAGCGCAGTTCGCGATGATCCCGATGAACCTCCTGCGCGGGAAGAGCGGCGCCGACTACGTCAATACCGGCCAGTGGTCGACGAAGGCGATCGGTGAAGCGCGAAAGTTCTGCAAGGTGAACGTCGCCGCGAGCTCCGAAGACGCGAAATTCACGTACGTGCCGAAGCAGTCGGGCTGGAAGCTCGACCCGCACGCGGCGTACGTTCACGTGACGACGAACGAAACGATCGGCGGTGTCGAGCTTCACTGGACGCCGGATACGGGCGAGGTGCCGCTTGTCGCCGATGCGTCGTCGCATATCCTGTCGCGTCCGATCGACGTGGCTCGCTACGGCCTCATCTATGCCGGTGCGCAGAAGAACATCGGGCCTGCCGGCCTCACGATCGTCATCGTGCGCGACGACCTGATCGGACACGCGTTGCCGGCGACGCCCACGGTCTTCGACTACAAGGTGCAGGCCGAAAGCGATTCGATGTACAACACGCCGCCCACTTACGGCATCTACGTCGCCGGGCTCGTGTTCGAATGGCTCAAGGCGCAGGGCGGCGTCGAAGGCATGGAACGGATCAACATCGCCAAGGCGAATCTCGTCTACGATTACCTCGATCAGACCGAGTTCTATCACTCGCCGGTGGCGAAAGACGACCGCTCGCGCATGAACATCCCGTTCACGCTGAAGAGCGACTCGCTCGACAAGGCATTTCTGCAGCAGGCCGAAAAGGCCGGCCTCACGCAGTTGAAAGGTCATCGTTCCGTCGGCGGCATGCGCGCGTCGATCTACAACGCGATGCCGATGGAGGGCGTTCAAGCGCTCGTGCAGTTCATGCGCGAATTCGAGCGCGCACACGGCTGAAGCTCGGAAGCCATGCCGGACGCAGGCAAGTTTCGCATTCTCACGCTGAACTCGATTTCGCCGCTCGGGCTGAAGCGTTTCCCCGAGCACCGTTACCTCATTGGCAGCGACCTCACGGATCCGGACGCGATCCTGGTGCGCTCGCACGAGATGCACGCGATGGAGATACCGGCTTCAGTGCGTGCGATCGGCCGCGCCGGCGCCGGCACGAACAACATCCCGGTGGGCGAGATGAGCACGCGCGGCGTGCCGGTCTTCAATGCGCCGGGCGCGAATGCGAACGCAGTCAAGGAGCTCGTGATCGCGGGGATGCTGATGGCCGCGCGCAACATCGTGCCTGCGCTCGGCTTCGTAGGCGCTCTCGAGGGCGACGACACGGCGCTTCACGAGCGCGTCGAGGCGGGGAAGAAAAGCTTCGTCGGAACGGAGCTTCCGCAGCAGACGCTCGGCGTGCTGGGCCTCGGAAAAGTGGGCAGCCTCGTCGCGGACGCCGCGATCAAGCTCGGCATGGACGTGCTGGGCTACGACCCGCATATCACCGTCGAGGCGGCATGGAGCCTGCCCTCGCAGGTGCGCCGGGCGGTGAGCATCGACGAAGTACTAAAGGGCGGCGATTACGTGACCTTGCACGTACCGCTCGGCGAATCGACGCGCGGGATGATCGACGCCCAGCGCCTCCAGCTCATGAAGAACGGCGCGATCCTGCTCAATTTCGCGCGCGATGGTCTCGTCGACGCCGCAGCCGTCCGGGCCGTCCTGGACGACGGGCGGCTGCGCTATTACATATGCGACTTCCCGACGAGCGCGTTGACCGGTCATCCGCGTGTCGTAGCGCTGCCGCACCTCGGCGCGTCCACGCGCGAGGCCGAGGACAACTGCGCGGTCATGGTCGTCGATCAGGTGCGCAACTTTTTAGAGCAGGGTAACATCGCCAACGCCGTCAACTTCCCGGACGCTCTGCTCGAACGCGAGGCGCCGTATCGCGTCGCGATCGCGAACGCCAACGTCCCGAACATGCTCGGACAGATATCGACGGCGATGGCGCGCGCAGGGCTCAACATCCACGACATGCTGAACAAGTCGAAAGGCGAGATGGCGTATACGCTGGTCGACGTCGACAGCGACGTGCCCGACGATCTGCTGGCGGAGCTCGCGCGCATCAGAGGCGTGTTGTCGGTGCGCTATCTGCCGCAGAGTTGATCGCCGGATCGACTGTTGACCGACAAGCTCAAAACGCTGCGCGCGAAGATCGATGCGCTCGATGCGCGCATCGTCAAGCTCCTTTCGGAGCGCGCGAAGGTCGTGCAGCGCGTCGGCCATGCCAAGCAGGGTGTCGGGGTCTACCGACCCGAGCGCGAAGCGCAGGTGCTGCGCCGCGTCGCCGAGCTCAACGATGGTCCGCTTACCGCTCGCGCCGTGCAGCGCGTGTTCGTCGAGATCATGTCGGCGTGCCGCGCGCTCGAAGACCAGATGAGCGTCGCGTTTCTCGGTCCGGAAGGCACCTACAGCCAGGAGGCCGCGCTCAAACACTTCGGCGCCGCGGTCCCGCTCGTCTCCTGCACGTCGATTGACGACGTGTTCCGCCGCACCGAATCGGGCGCGGTGGGCTACGCGGTGGTGCCGGTCGAGAATTCCACCGAAGGCGCGGTCGGCCGCACGCTCGATCTGCTGCTTGCGACACCGGCGCGCGTATGCGGAGAAGTCATGCTCCCGATCCGGCAGTGCATCATGAGCAAATCAGGTGGATTGGAAACCGTGCGCAAGGTGTACTCGCATACCCAGAGCCTCGCGCAATGCCAGCGGTGGCTCGCCCAGCATCTGCCCAAGTCCGAGCAGGTGGCGGTCATAAGCAATGCAGAAGCCGCACGCCTTGCCGCGGGCGAGCGGGGCGCCGCGGCCATTGCGAGCAAGACGGCCGCCGAGCTTTACGGTTTGGAGATTCTCGCGCGCAACATCGAAGACGAAGCGAAGAACACGACGCGATTTCTCGTCCTCGGCAGCCATGAAGCGCCGCCCTCCGGCAAAGACAAGACGTCGCTCATTCTCTCCACGCGCAACGTGCCCGGCGCCGTGCACGATCTGCTGACGCCGCTCGCGAAAAACCGCGTCAGCATGACGAAGCTCGAATCGAGGCCGGCGCGCACGGGCCTGTGGGAATACGTGTTCTATGTCGATATCGACGGGCACGGCCGGGAGCCGAACGTTGCGCGTGCGCTCGGCGAGCTCGAGCGCAGAGCCTCGCTCTTCAAGAACCTCGGCTCGTACCCGGCCGCACTCACATGAGCGCCTGCGATTTCGCGCCCGTGCATATCAAGTCGATCGCGCCGTACCAGCCCGGTAAGCCGATCTCGGAGCTCGCTCGCGAGATGGGCCTCGACGAGGCCAAGATCATCAAGCTCGCCTCCAATGAAAGTCCGCTCGGCGTGAGCCCGCGTGCGCAGGCCGCGATTCGCGCAGTGCTGGGAGATCTTTCGCGCTACCCCGACGGCAACGGCTTCGAGCTGAAGCAGGCGCTCTCGCGCCGCTATGGCGTCGACATGGACTCGATCGTGCTCGGCAACGGCTCCAACGACGTGCTGGACCTCGCCGCGCGCGCGTTTCTCACGCCCCAGGACGAGGCGATCTATTCGCAGCACGCCTTCGCGGTCTACCCTCTGGCGGTGCAGGCGATCGGAGCGCGCGGCATCGAGGTTCCCGCGCGCGAGTACGGGCATGACGTGGAGGCGATGGCACGCGCGGTGACATCGAACACGCGGCTCGCGTTCATCGCGAATCCCAACAATCCGACTGGAACTTTGATATATCCAGCCGCGCTCGAGCGGTTTATCGCCGAGCTGCCGGACCACGTGCTCGTCGTGCTCGACGAGGCGTACAACGAGTATCTGCCGCCCGAGGCGCGAACGGATACCCTCGCCTGGCTCGCGCGCTACCCGAATCTCGTGATCACGCGTACGTTCTCGAAGGTGTACGGGCTCGCAGGCCTGCGCGTGGGCTACGCGTTCGCACAGCCAGTGGTCGCCGATCTCATGAACCGCGTGCGCGAGCCTTTCAACGTGAACAGCGTCGCACTGGCCGCGGCTGCCGCGGCGCTCGAAGATACGCAGTTCGTCCAGGAAAGCTACGCCGTCAATCGCGCCGGCATGCAGCAGCTCACCGACGGATTTCGGCGACTCGGTCTCGATTACATCGTTTCGTACGGCAACTTCGTGAGCGTGCGCGTCGGCAGCGCTGCGGAGGTTTTCCAAAAGCTGCTGCGTTCCGGTGTGATCGTCCGGCCGGTCGGCGGTTACGGCCTGCCGGAGCATCTGCGCGTATCCATCGGGCTCCACACGGAGAACGCACGGTTTCTCGAAGCGCTCGAGCAGGCGATCCGATGAGCGCGGCGTCGGCGCGCACCAATCTCGTCATTGACCGTCTGGTCGTCATCGGTGTGGGACTGATCGGTGGCTCGTTCGCGCTCGCGCTCAGGGGCGCGGGTGCCGTGAAGCGCGTGACCGGTGTCGGCCGCACGCGCAAGAACCTGCAGGCGGCGCTCGACCGCGGCGTTTTGGATGAGGCGGCGGACGATGCGGCCGAAGCCGTGCGCGACGCCGATCTCGTGCTGATCGCGACACCCGTCGGTCAGATGCCCGAAGTGATGGCGCAGATCGCCCCGGCGCTGAGCGAGCGCGCCGTGATCACCGACGGCGGCAGCACGAAGCAGGACGTCATCGCATACGCGAGACGGTTTCTGCCTGCGCATTTCGAGCGCTTCGTGCCCGCCCATCCGATCGCCGGTACCGAAAAGAGCGGCGCGACGGCGGCGTTCGCCGAGCTTTATCGCGACCGCAACGTGATCCTGGCGCCGCAGCCGGAGACCGGTAAATGGGCGCTCGAGGTGGTGCGGCGCGCGTGGGAGGCGTGCGGTGCGCGCATCGTGGAGCTGGACGCCGCGCGGCACGATGCAATTTTCGCGGCGGTAAGCCATCTTCCGCACGTCGTCGCCTTCGCGCTGCTCAGCATGCTCGCCAAGCGCGATGACGCAGCGACGCTGCTCGGCTTCTCGGGCGGCGGACTGCGGGATACGGTTCGCATCGCCGGCAGCTCACCGGAAATGTGGCGCGACATTTGCGTTGGGAACCGGGAGGCGCTGCTCGCGGTGCTCGATGATTACGTCGAAGAGCTCGAGCTTGCGCGCGCCGCGCTCGAGAACGCCGACGGCACCGAGCTCGAAGCGATGTTCGACCGCGCACGCACCGCGCGGCGCCGCTGGTTGCTCAAGGAACAGGTCTAAAGGAACTTGCCGGTGGAATTTCTGGAGCTCGGGCCGATCGAGCGCGTTCGCGGCACCGTACGGCTGCCCGGTTCCAAGAGCATCTCCAACCGGACGCTCCTGCTCGCGGCACTCGCGCACGGTACTACGCGTGTTCGCGAGGTCCTCGAATCCGACGATACGCGCCGCATGCTCGACGCGCTGCAGCGGCTCGGCATCCGCGTGCGTGAGGAGCAGCCCCGCGAGCTGCAGATCGAAGGATGTGCAGGCGTGTTGCCGGTCAGGTCCGCCGAGCTCTTCCTCGGCAACGCCGGCACGGCGTTCCGGCCGCTCACCGCGGTGCTCGCGCTGGGCGCCGGCGACTACCGGCTGTCGGGTATCGGGCGCATGCACGAGCGGCCGATCGGCGATCTCGTCGATGCCCTGCGGCGTATTGGCGCGCGCATCGATTACCTCGGTTCGGACGGTTTTCCGCCGCTGCACATTCACCGGGGCAGCATCGAGATTGCGGCGCCGGTGAAAATCAGCGGCTCGGTTTCCAGTCAGTTCGTAACCGCACTCCTGATGGCGCTGCCGCTCACGGGCCGCGCCTGTACCGTCGAAATCGAGGGCGAGCTCATCTCCAAGCCGTACGTGGAGATCACCCTGAATACGATGCAACGCTTTGGTGTCCGAGTGCAGCGCTCGGACGCCGGTACGTTCGCTATACCGGCCGGCGCACGATACGTGAGCCCTGGCGAGATCTTCGTCGAGGGCGACGCCTCGTCGGCCTCGTACTTTCTTGCGGCAGGCGCCATCAGCGGCTTGAGCGGCGGAGGCCCGGTTCGCGTCGAAGGCGTTGGCCGCGCGAGCATACAGGGCGACGTGCGCTTTACCGAAGTACTCGAAAGCATGGGCGCGCGCGTGCGCATCGGCGAGAACTGGATCGAAGCGGGTGCCGGTGCTGAAACGGCCGGGGGCAAGCTGCGGGCGATCGATGCTGATCTCAATCACATTCCCGATGCCGCGATGACCGCCGCGATGCTGGCGCTCTTCGCGGACGGGACCACACGGCTCCGCAACATCGGCAGCTGGCGGGTGAAGGAGACCGACCGCATCGCCGCGATGGCGGCCGAGCTTCGCAAGCTCGGCGCGCTGGTCGAGGACCGCCCGGACTCGCTCACGATTACGCCGCCTGCGCAGCTCACGCCTAATGCGTCGATCGACACGTACGACGATCACCGGATCGCGATGTGTTTCTCGCTTGCGGCGCTGGGCCGCGTGCCGGTCCGCATCAACGATCCCGAGTGCGTTCGCAAGACGTTTCCCGACTACTTCGAGGTGCTCGCGTCCATTTCGGAGCCACGGCCATGAACGCGCTGGCAGCGCCCGTGATCGCGATCGACGGACCGTCGGCGTCGGGTAAGGGGACCGTCGCGCGGCGCACCGCGGCCGCACTCGGCTTCCATTTTCTCGACAGCGGCGCCCTCTACCGGCTCGTCGCCCTGGCCGCATCGAAGCGCAACGTGGACCTTGCCGACGCCGCAGCGCTCGCCGAGGTCGCCCGCACGCTGAATGTCGCATTCGGCGGTGACGAGGCGGTCAGCCTCGACGGCGCCGAGGTCGGCCGCGACATCCGGGAGGAATGGGTGAGCGGGGCGGCTTCCCGCGTGGCGGCCGTGCCGGCCGTACGAAAAGCGCTGCTGACGCGGCAGCGGATGTTCCGCCAGCCGCCCGGCCTGGTCGCTGACGGACGCGACATGGGCTCGGTCGTTTTCCCCGACGCGACCCTCAAGATTTTCCTCACCGCGCAGCCCGCCGAACGGGCCCGGAGGCGCTATAAGCAGTTGATGGAAAAAGGATTGAGTGCTAGCATGGACGGCCTTTTGCAGGAGATCCGGGAGCGGGATGCGCGCGATATGGAGCGCGCCGAAGCCCCCCTGGAAAAGTGCCCGGACGCCATCGAGCTCGACACGACGGGCATCGACGTGGAGGCGGCGGTGGCGCAAATCCTGGCTTTATACGTAGAGAGGGCACCCAAGGCGCCATGAGCCCCCGGCTCATGGTTTGATCAACCAACCCGTCTCCCCGGACGGCAGATGTAACTCCCTGAATTCCCAATGATGAAAACCCAAACCCCGGCATCCCAGCCTACCGAAAGCTTTGCCGCGCTCTTCGAGGAGAGCCTTTCGCGCAAAGAGATGCGCATCGGCGAAGTAATCACCGCAGAAGTGGTGCGCGTAGATGACAACTTCGTGGTGGTGAACGCCGGGCTCAAGTCCGAAAGCTACATTCCGGCAGAAGAATTCCGTAACGATCGCGGTGAAGTCGAAGCCAAACCCGGCGACTTCATCAGCGTTGCCATCGAGTCGCTCGAGGACGGCTATGGCGAAACGCGCCTGTCGCGCGACAAGGCGAAGCGCCTCGCCGCCTGGCACGAGTTGGAAGAAGCCCTCGAGAAGGGTACGGTCGTGCAGGGCACGATCAATGGCAAGGTGAAAGGCGGTCTCACCGTCATGGTGAACGGCATCCGCGCATTCCTCCCGGGCTCGCTGGTGGACATCCGGCCGGTGAAGGACACCACGCCGTACGAAAACAAGCAGATGGACTTCAAGGTCATCAAGCTAGACCGCAAGCGTAACAACGTGGTCGTGTCGCGCCGCGCGGTGCTCGAGGCGAACCAGGGCGAAGAGCGCCAGAAGCTCCTGGAGACGCTGCAGGAAGGGGCGGTGGTCAACGGCATCGTCAAGAACATCACCGATTACGGCGCGTTCGTGGACCTGGGCGGCATCGACGGGCTGCTCCATATCACCGACCTCGCATGGCGGCGTGTGAAGCACCCGTCCGAGGTGCTCACCGTCGGACAGGAAGTGCAGGCGAAGGTGCTCAAGTTCGACCAGGAGAAAAATCGCGTCTCGCTGGGCCTGAAGCAGCTCGGCGAAGACCCGTGGGTCGGCCTCTCGCGCCGCTACCCGCCGGGCACGCGGCTCTTCGGCAAGGTCTCCAACCTCACCGACTACGGTGCGTTCGTCGAGATCGAGTCGGGCATCGAGGGCCTCGTGCACGTGTCCGAGATGGACTGGACGAACAAGAACGTGCACCCGTCCAAGGTCGTGCAGCTCGGCGACGAGGTCGAGGTGATGGTGCTGGAAATCGATGAGGACCGGCGCCGCATCTCGCTCGGCATGAAGCAGTGCATGCCGAACCCGTGGGAAGAGTTCGCCATGAACCACAAGAAAGGCGACAAGGTCCGCGGCCAGATCAAGTCGATCACCGACTTCGGTATCTTCATCGGGCTGCCCGGCGGCATCGACGGTCTCGTGCATCTCTCCGACCTCTCGTGGTCGCTGCCCGGCGAGGAAGCCGTGCGCAACTACAAGAAAGGTGAGGAAGTCGAGGCGGTGGTGCTCTCGATCGATGTCGAGCGCGAGCGCATCTCGCTCGGCGTGAAACAGCTCGAAGGCGATCCGTACTCGAACTTCGTCGCCTCGCACGAGAAGAATTCCATCGTCACCGGCACGGTCAAGTCGATCGACGCCAAGGGCGCCGTCATTGCGCTCGAAGGCGACATGGAAGGGTATCTGCGCGCCTCCGAAGTCTCGCGCGACCGTGTGGAAGACATCCGCACGCGGCTGAAGGAAGGCGACAGCGTGACCGCCATG
>Ga0196977_1000631_pt1 | contig 17259 bp, 13 predicted proteins | sample S3v_1013CmetaG_FD_148634 | JGI IMG/M metagenome (GOLD analysis project Ga0196977, IMG submission 148634) | Soil microbial communities from Anza Borrego desert, Southern California, United States - S3+v_10-13C | ecosystem: Environmental > Terrestrial > Soil > Desert | place: USA: California...
GACGCGGCGCTTCAACGGCTCGCTTATACAACTTCGGACGGATGCTTTGGGACGCCAATAATCTCCCGGTGCGGAGTATATTTGACTGACCCGTGACGTGCTACCGGCACCGCCCGCGCCGCTCACCGCGCGCAACGGTCCTCCCCGTTTATTTTCTCTCTCGAACCCGATAGTGCCTCCTCCGCGCACCCGCAGCGACGCCGATCAGGCCCGTGCAGAGGAGGAAGAGTGAGGCCGGTTCGGGAATGGCGCTCTGCGAGCCGGTGATCCGCGCCGTAATCTGAACACCCGAGTTGCCTGATGGTACCAACACGTCGGCCAACGCCAGGGTGAACGAACCGCTGTTGACCCCGTCGCTGAAGGTGAAGAGTACGGGCGTGTTATCGAAATCAATCAGCACCCCTTCAAAACCACTGAACGGCGAGATGGTGCCTGTGAGGTTCGCGTTGAAGCTCCGGTCCTGCCCGCCAGCGATGCCGGCCGGCCCCGTGAACGTGATGTTTAGGATGAACGACCCTGCGACCGATTGTGCCTCGCCCAGACCGGCAATACTGAGGGTGAATGTCCCCAGATTGTTGTTGAGGCCGATCAAGGAGCCGACGCCCAGTGTGGTTGTGGCGGTAAAGTTGGGGCTTCCGCTGAAGGTGAGTCGGGGGATTCCGCTAACAGTACCGGTCGTCGAGCCGGAGATTGTCACCTCGTCGGCACGTGCCGACGACTGCCCGAAGGCGAGGAATGTGATGGCGATCAGAGATAAGAAGAGCGACCTGCCCGCCGTACGAATGCTAAGTTTCTTCATACAATATCCCTCCTCATTTTGCAGCTCGATAGGACCAACGATTTTCCAAAGTTCTCTTCAGTTGCGCTGGGGAGGCCGCAACGAACAAGCAACTTGTGATTTGCTGTATGGCCAAACACCTCTCGCTCATCGGTAATTTCTTGCTCAGCTTTAGCGCTGTTTCAATCGGCTCGCGGTTCAATGTGCCTAGCAATGCGACAATTCGGTTCGAGTTGGAAGCTCACCTACTACCATCCTAAATGCGTCCATTCGCCTTAAAACGAATTCCTCCTTAGACAGCGTTCTGTTCTACTTCCATGCAAGTTCAGACGTGAACACCCTGTTTGATTACAGATGCAACTTAAATGACCTCTTGAATCCAAGAGTTCTTCTAGTAACAGGAACGCCTCATCAAGATCAGCCTCGCACCTGGAGGCCATGCGAGCGCCAGTACTATCACCCTGAGCATAGTCGACGGTTATTTTCATCGTATTCACAGCTGTATTGAGTCTCAATCAGCGTGGGACTATTTCGAGCAGTTTGTCCACATCGACCATGAGCGTGTTGTTGAACCACCTCAAAAGCCGGAAACACTAACATTTCTTTGGTCCAGTTTTTCGGGGATGTGTCACTGTAGTTTTGCAAAGGGGCTTCTACGTCACGTAACCAGCCAACAATCCGGTTCCAAGTCGGCACCTTTGGGACGCCAATAACCTGGTCTAACCCTCGAAATCCCAGGGTAATACGTGAAAGCGAAACAGGTTGTACTCTAGCGCTTGCTCGGCGCAGCCCCGCCTGCTTTATCTAATTAGAACTGAAATTATTTTCGAAGACGACCTATCAAATAACCGATACCCGGAATTACTAGAAACGCAGGCAGTATCAACCACCATAAGACCGAGAAGAGGGCGATCAAGTTAAACCACAACTCCTCCTTCATATATTCCAGCAACGGACACGGCCGGCCCTGACCGCCGAAGAAGTAAAACACTCCACATCGGCCGTTGTAGCTCAAAGCAATCGATACCACCATAAACGAGCCGGCGATGAAGAGAATTACGAAGTTAACCAACAGACCTATGACTAGGTATTTGAAAGGCTTTGTCAAAATATGTAACCGGGATCAGTGCGCTGCACTCTCGGTTCCAATCAAGGTCGGGATTGTACCTCCTGGTTCCTAACTCATCTGCTAACTTCGCGAGTGCCTAAAATGCGCAGGGCTTCAATTGATTTCAACCGCTTTGGAATTCGGTTCCAACTCGCAGCTCTTAGGGACGCCACTAACTTCTCACTAGTTCACCATTTATTTCCTCGCTCGCGCCTTCAGGCGCTTCTCAAGTTCCCTTTCCATTAATCCCTGAAGCTTCTCTGCCCTTTCCGGAGTCTCCAAAACAAGTCTCAACCACAACACTTTCAGTCCTTCGGCGTCTTTGATCACGAACTGAGCAGTGCCGGAAGACATTTCGTGTAGGTCGTATCCTTGAATACCCATCGGGAAAGATACAAAGTCGAACATGTCGTCCGTGCCGCAAAAGAACACTGCTGAGATGTCCGCCTGCGCCCGATCGCTTACTACCTCTACTCGCCCATATTTTCGCGCGTCGGATGCGTTCCACTGTTTGACCCAACGGAGGAATCTTTTCTCAACCTGTGGCGCTGCGATGGAGAGATGAATCTTCAAAGGGTCGCCTGCCGGAAGCGTTGCAGACTCGACACGCGTCACCGGAAACGATGGCGGCAGGTCCAGTATTTCCCGCAGTTTGGTGTACTCATCCCGGCCGAGAAAGTCTATGCGGTTGATAACCGCGACTTTTACTTTCCGTCCATTAACCATCTCTGTCTTCTGCTTATAAAAAAGCCGGAGGCGCAGCCCGGACTTGAGTTCAGAAATGGCGAGCTCGCGAAGAGTACCGTCCCTTAGCTTCTGCTTATAACCGCTTTCGAGAACGGCAACGAATGTTTGGGTCTTGTCCTTGTCGGGATACGCTAGCGTAATTTCACGTGTGGCCTCGTTTGCAGTCACGACTACGCCTTTAACCGTCTCTCCAAAGACAGTAGAGGCTTTTTGTGCAAAAGCAACCGGCACGAATGTAAGGACCAGAAGGATTAAGAATGTTCCGCGCATAAAGTTCACCGTCAGACACCTCAAACTGTCATACCAACTCACTTTGCAATCTCCAACTTTACGATACTCCATTCGACGTGCGTGATTCTCACTTGTTGTCCTTCCTTCATGGGCGGCCCACCACGTGGTTGCGTGTGGCGGAAACCCTTCGTCAGGTCATAATTCCAAATTGTGGCGTGAAAAAGACCAACAACATGACCGAGTGGGACGTTTACCAACCCATTAATCGTTTGCCCTCTTCGAACTGAGAATCAATTTCGCGTCGCTTCTGCCCGATCAGCTGCCACGAACGGGCAAACTTTTCATTGAACATCTTTTCGTCTACAACCGTCTCGTCCGATACCATCTGCATTTGAATTTTTAGAAGCTCACTCGCTTCCCCAGCTTTTCGGAGCCCAGACACAAACGCGGTCATTCCTCTATGTTGCTGATCGTTACCCGAAAGCTTAGCAGCCTGTTCATACTTATCGGCTGCGCTGCTATTCAAACTGGAGCTTTCGTCAAGTAGCTTTACGATCCGCGCGGCGTGAGTGCGGAGAAAATTGCGATTAGCAGGAAACTGTGCCCGATTTTCCGGCGTGAAAGCCTTTACGAATTCATTAGTCCACTGCTGCGTAACGTCCGTGTCTCGTTTCATCAGTGTGTGAGCCTCACTCATTACCAGGTCTCAGGATCGAAAACTTCGTGAGATGAGTTCCAATCAGGGCTGTGCAAAAATTCAACGAACTACTTTTCGTGTAAGGAATCATACACAACGTAATTACAACTACGACCTGGACTCAGCTACGAGTGTAAAAATCGATATAATGCCGGGCGCTTTCTAGCTCATAAATCCTTACACAGAGGACCAAGAAAATGGAGTGCTCACGTTGCGGCTCGCAGAACCTTAAAACATTTGAGATGGCCCACGCCTCATACAATATCGGTATAAACGCCTGGAATCGCTTTCTCAAACTTGCGCTTTTTGGCCTTCCGGGTCTGTTTATGAAACCGAGTCAGAACACGGTTGCTCGTAGAACCTCTCCACCAGACAAGCCGATACCGGTCTTCGCGCTGGTCTTTGTGTTTGTGTTTCTTTTGGCGCTGACATGGCTGATTGCCGTCTACATACGGGAAGGATTCGAAGATCCTGAGACTCAAACTGCTTTCGTTGTTAATGGGGTCGGTTTTGTTGTCGCGACCATAGTGGCTATCTGGGACGTCAATCGTGCCATAAGAGCAAGAAGAGTTTACGCAGAGAGGCTCGACGATTGGATTCACTCGTGGATCTGCCTACAGTGTGGAACAACATATAAGCTCCCTGATCCACGTGTGCCTACTCAATCGCCGAATCGCAGTCTAACGCAACTCAACGCGTGACGGCTGCTTGTAAAGAGGTTTAGTGATTATGATAACGGCAGGTATTCCTCACTCTTAGATCTCAACGAGACAATCCAGTTCCAAACTCGAGCGAGTGTGCTGAGCCAACCGATGTGCCGGATCTAAAAACAACCGAATCGCGTTATTCGGAATCATATGCCCGGCAACAGCGAAGCCATCACGCAACCGGCGTTGATGACGACTCGCCAAGCCTCGTTCACAGTTAACTCTCATCTGTATTTCGTGTTCTTGTTTACGATGCATCCGCCAATCTGGCGATGCAACCCAAACTGCTGTCAGGAGAAGTAGGATGAAAAAGAGAGTAACTCTCACGCTGTTATTGTCGTTTTGTACTCTCCTACCCACTCTCGCCCAAACGCCCCAAACCAACGACAAAGACGACGTTGTAAAAATTACTACCAACCTGGTCCAGGTTGATGCCGTCGTTACGAAGGACGGCAAACCCGTAGCTAATTTGACCGCCGACGACTTCGAGATCTATGAAGACGGGCGCAAGCAAGCAATCACTAGCTTCGCTTATATCTCAAATGTCTCCCGCTCTAACGTTCAGTCCAAAGCTGAAGCGGCGCCTAAGCCTGACAAAGTCACGACCGACGCACCGCCGCCTCTCGAACCCGTGCAGCGCGACGTTGCACGGCGCACGATTGCGATCGTAGTCGACGACTTGGGAACATCGGCGGAAAGCATGAATCAGATAAAAAACCGGCTGCGGAAGTTCATTGCCGAGGAATTACAGCCAAACGATCTGGTCGCAGTTATTCGAACGGGCAGCGACGTGGGCGCGTTGCAGCAGTTCACTAACGACAAGCGCGTGCTGAACCGCGCGGTGGACCTGTTGCGTTGGAATGTGTGTAGTCGCATGGGAGTGACAGTCACAGCAGCGGTTGAAAGCGTGGGAGAGAACAGTTGTTATTACGACAGTCGTTTGCGGACGATGAAAACTCTGCGCTTTATCCTCGACTCCATGGGCCGACTACCTGGCCGCAAGTCGATGATTTTTATGACCGACAACATGCCCGTCGTATTAGAGGAGAGCAATTCGAGGACCGATATTGGAATAGTTACAGATAGCAGCGAGAAAATACGCACCGGGCCAACCAAACCCGACGCCCACGCGTTTGATATCGTTCAAGTTGGCCAGAGTGTCAGGGATTATGGCAGTTGGTTGCGCCGGATCACCGAAACCGCGATCCGCTCTTCAGTAGTGATCTATGCCGTTGACACGCAAGGTCTGCAACTCAACGGAATCACAGCGGCCGACGCGGTTTACGAAAGGATACCGCAAACCGCCCCAAGGATTACGGCTTTAGTTTTGGACCGGTCTCGTACGCTACTAATGAACCGCGAAGGCAGCGAACGCCTCGCGAAACAAACCGGCGGCTTTCTGGTTCGCAACTCCAACGATTTTGGACTCGATCGCATTGTTGAAGATCAGAGTGGTTATTACCTACTGGGCTATCGTCCCACTGAGGAAACGTTCAACCGGCAGTTTCACCAGATTAAAGCGAAGGTCAAGCGATCGGGCATGACGATCCGAACGCGTTTCGGTTTCTATGGCGTCAGTGAACAAGAGGCAAACCGTGGGCGTTTGTCGGCGCAGGACGCAACGACTCTCGCCTTGATCTCTCCATTCGCCGCGCAGGATCTCGAAGTCGAGGTGAACTCGTTCTTCGCCAACGGCCACACTAATGGCTCGATCATTCGCTCCTTTATTTATCTCAACCCGGCAAATCTTAGCTTCGTTCCCAACAACGGCCGGTACGAAACGGCGCTCGAAATGCGCGGCGTAGTATTCGGCGATAACGGCACGGTCGTCGAAAAAGTGAAACATGACATCGTGCTGAGTCTCGGTGAAAACGAATACCAGCACGCGATGCGCGACGGCCTGCCCGACGCGGTACGTCTCAGGTTCGATATGCCGGCGAAAAAGCCGGGTTCGTATCAGGTGCGCATAGCGGTGCGCGACCGCAGGTCAGTCAAGATCGGTTCGGCAGGACAGTTCATCGAGGTACCCGATCTAAATAACGATCGCCTCGCCTTGTCGGGCATTGTGTTGCGCGGCAACGATGCGGCGGCCACGCCGTCGATAATCATGGCCACGCCGCCGGGCAGACGTTTTCCGGTCAACTCCGATCTTCAGTTCTCGGTTCTTGTTTACAATGCAACACCAAACCTGGTGCTGCAAACCAAACTGTTTCGTGACGGAAAGGTAATGAAAACGGATACGGCCACGGACGTGACAAGCAAGGATAATGCCGGCCAGAGATTGATCACGAACGTGATGCGACTCACGCCCGACCTTGAACCCGGCCACTATTATCTTCAAGTGACGATGACCGGCGAAGGTGCGAAAAACAAAAAGTCTGCGGTGTCGCAGTGGGTCGATTTCGAAATCGTGAAGTGACCCAGGTGGCGAGTTCTCCAACCGCGGTCAATCAACTCCAGTACTGTTTCGTATGCGATAGCGCAAGTGGACCACTCCGGTGCTGAAACGGCGCGTCTCAAGGAGTTCGAGATTCCGTCGTAAGGCGGCTCGGAATACAGGCTTTCCGCCGCCGACGAGCACAGGGTGGACAAACAAGTGACATTCGTCGACGAGATCGGCTTTGAGTGCAAGCCCCGCAAGCTCGGCGCCACCAATGAAGATGTCGTGCTCCGATTCCCGCTTGAGCTTCCGAATAGTCTCGGGGTCGAAGTCCCGCTCTACACGCGTGTTGCGTGTCGTAGCGCCTGTCAGCGTTCGTGAAAAGACAATCTTCTCGGCCCTTTGCCAAACCCGGGCGAAGTCCCGGTCTTCGGGTGGATAGCCCTCCACCGGCGCCTCCCAGTAGGCCATCGTCTCATAGAGTCGCCGCCCATAGAGATGGGTTCCGATCGGCCGCAACAACTCAGTGATGAACGCGTGAACTTGATAGGCAATGACCCAATCGAAGGCACCGGTTTCGTCCTCCACGTAACCATCGAGCGACGTGTTGGTGATGTAGATCAACTTCGACATACGCCAAAAGTAACACATTCGTCACGCTCAACCGGCGCTCTCTCATTCTAATCGGTTGCTCTGATTCTTACTGGTTATCGACTCGGCCCTCGATAACGGCTTGTACTCCAGAGGACACGTTGGAAAAGAAATTAAAGCCGGTAATCGCCTCGACCTGATCCACGCTCACCCGATACGTTCGCCAATCACTATTAATCGTTCCTGAATTAGGTATTACGACCGCAATCGTTCGCGTCGACGTAGTCACTCGTGAAACATCGTTACTGCCGACGGGCAAAACTATGATGACCTTCCAAGTTTGAGCGGGCACTGCCACATGACCATTCGCAATGAAGTGCTGCAATCCCTGGCCGCCGGAAACGATGTAAAGCTCACTGCCTTGTGAAACTAACGTTCGGCCGTAACTTTCAAGATTGGCCCACACGCCCTGATTGTTAGCCGGAAGCTGCGGAATCATGTTGGTCATCAGGAACGTGGCGGAGTTGGCGGTGACTGTGATGGTGCGATCTGCTGAAGGGCACATGTGGCCTCGATCGAAGCCGGAGCCAGAATAATCCGTCGCTTGAACTCGATACCAACCGGTTGGCAGAGTCGTGTCCGCGCGAAAATCGTCCTGGCGTGGTGCACTTCCCAACCATGAGGCGTCCAGGTGCCAGCTCACCCAGTTTGGCCCACCGTTATCACGACTATAAGACAACGCGTACTGCGACTTTTGCATAAGGTAGTTGTTCGGCTGCAACGTAGTGGTAACCGCGTTGCTTGGGTTACCCATAGTGAGATGTTCGCTTAAAGCCGGTGTAGGAGTCGGCGTTGGAGACGAGAAATCGCCGATCTGGACATTGTCAACGTTGATGCGATTGGAGCCGCCGGAGACTTTTCTGATCTCAAAGCGAATTGCGTTCGCATTGTTGACGGTAAAGGTTGCGGTCTGAAGGGTCGTCGAACCAGCAGTTACGGTTGGACCAACTTGAGTCCAGGTGCTCCCATTGTTTGTTGACGTCCATAACTGCCACGTGCTCGAACCATCGCTGCCGAACACTGCATGTTGAATCGAAACAGTTCCCGCACCAGTCTTATTGAAATTCATCCGCACTCGACCAGTGTTTCGAATGCGCGCGGCATAAACGCCTGTTTTTCTATCAGTAGAGAGATTTCCGGTCAGCGCATCGTCCATGAACCACGACCCGGAGCTCAGCGTTACGTTGGCCGCCGCGTAGGAAGTCTTGCCGCCGGTTTCAAATCCTTCGCCAAGCGGCGCCATGGTTGCCGTTGTCAGGGAAATCGTTACGACCATCAGCGCAGCAGAAAATGCGAGCAGTGTTTTGGCAGCAATTCCGAACCTCGGCTTGGTCATCTTTATGGTCCTTCTCCTGGTGGTCCATCAGCAGTCACACACACTGAGGTGTATGCCGGCTGACGACAGCGTTGATAACGGCGTACACAGATCGGCTCGACCTGCATACATTGTGGTTCTGGGACTGGAGTCCCCCGCGGCGCTATGCCGAGGGGTTGTGAGGGTGATTGAGTGTTATTGTCAGATTACGGTTTTCAAACCAGACACGGGCGGTACGCGATCTCATGGTCGCGCATGTTACGGCGAGTTTATATCACGGCTCAGAGACTATGAATAGCTAAGTCTTTGTTAACTTCGCGGTATTGCGGGCTAGGTTGATTCAAACTCAATCACTAAGAATTCGTTTCGTAGGCGCGTTCGAGCAGTGTTAATGCTTCAGCGATGTCCTCCGCAGACTCAAGCTCATACGCTACCCAACCACTGCCCGGCCCGCTCGCACCCTTTAGTCGCTTGTCGTTCAGGCCAGGCAACTTAATGAGCAGCGACCGCGCCGTCTCTGCGGCTCTCGTGCGCGGTATCGCTGCAAAAATACTCTTGCCGTGGTAAAAGCCGATCATTCCGAACATTGGCTTCGCACTGACGTCAGGCCATGCTGAGAGTTCCTGCTCCAGTTCCGCGCACCAACGCTGCATCTCGGCGTCGATCTTGAAAAGTTTGGGTCGCTCAGCCATCTCACACGAACATCAGCCGGTAGTTGACCTGACTCTCAAGCGCAACCAGACGACGGGTGCAACTTCATTGCGCCACATATCGATTCTTTACCCGTATGTCGCGCGCCTTGAATGGTCCGGTTTCGAAGTCGCAAACTCGGATCTCGACACAACGGGAATCAAACATCTTAGAGACTTCGCGAAAGTCCTGGTTGACGCGGCATAAACCTGCAAATATCAACTCATGAAGTTTTTCAAGGGGCGCCAGTGGACTGGGGAGATTCTTCACCGTCTCGAGGCAAATCGTCAACCGCCGGTCGATCGCGTCATCCTCATAAGTTGAAATCTGAAACGAGTTGATCTGTCTGACCAGATCAGGATCTGCGTTAATGATCTCTTCAACATCCGTCGGGTACACCTTTGCACCGTAAAATGGCACAGTCAAATCACTGCGACCATAAACAAAGAGAATGGGAAAACGGCTCTGTGGTGTTGCCAAATCGAAAACGTCTATGCCGTGTGACGCCAGCTTTTCACGCAGTTGCGCGTACGTCATGACACCGCCCATATCACGAAGGTTGTATCGTAATTTCGGAGCCGCACTCGTCTGTCTCCCGATAGTAAAAACCAACTCTCCAGCCGCGGTCGTCTCGACGATGTAATCGAGCGCGTTGTATTGAAAGATCATGGGAGGCATCTCTCGTCCGAAAAGTGCCTGCGAAAGCTCACGATCTTTCATGCAGATCCGTCGTAAGTTAATGGTCAAAGCAGTCTCCACTCCGATGTTGATCTCCAAATCTGACGCGCCGTATGAAGAAATCACGGTTTGGAAATACTGGAGCAGATGACCCCGCAACGGCTCGGAAATGCCCTCACCTCCGACGATCAAATCCATCCGGTACTTTTTCAGGTCGAGGTGCGTTGTATCTACGAATGATTTGATGAACGGCGGGTAACCGAAAACCAGATAACGATAGTCGACGCCGAAGAGCGCTAAGGAGTTTTCAAGTTTCTTCTGATCTGGTCCGATCGACTTCAGTATACCGACGTCGACGAGCGACATCGACACATTCATACCCGTCGCCCATGGGCCAAGTGCAAAACAGTTGAGTAGAATACATCCGCTATCGCGATATATAAGTTGGTAGTTGAGCTGAAGAATACGCTTGACGTCTTCGCGTTCCTCCGCGCTGCGCACCCAGTTGTTTGGAACACCCGAAGAGCCGGAGGACTCATCGATCACGACGCCTTTGGATGGCAGCCTGCCGTAGTAACAACGATCGACGAGCGAATATTTCTTTACGTAATTTTCCTTGGTCGTGATGGGCAAGTCAGAGAGTTTCCAACGACCTTTTCGTACACCCTCGCTCGCGAGAAAGTCGCGATACGCGGGGCAGCAGTCTTTCGCCTTCAAATAAACAGCGTGGGCTCGCAGCATTCCGATTCTGGCCAAAAGAGGTTGGAACGCACCCGCGCTGAGCACCATGTACGCACGACGATCGAGACTGATGATTCTGCGAATAATCCACAGCAACCAGAGCGTGGCCCCAGTCAACAGGCGATCAATCAATCAGCACCTCCTCGACGGTACGGCGATAACTTCGCGGCGGCGCTGTGGAAAAACCGATTCTGAACATCAGCCAGATCTGCGGAACACCCAGTAATTGCAAACACCATTCGGCTGCGATCTTATTCGTTACGAGGTTGCCGTACGGATGAATATAAAGATCGTGTTTTGCCAACTCTAACCAGAAGCGCAGCAGGAAACGTCCTGCACCGAAGGCACTTTCCGGGACCCAGAAAGGACCTGCGAGCATGCCAATCGTTGGCACATCGCCCAACTGCCTGCGATAAACTTTTTGTAGAACTCGACGCGTCAATGGAAACTGCAGTAACTGCGGAACACGCGCTGCTAACCAGAACGAAATGCGTGAAGAATTCATGCAACGATAGTCCAGCCCGTCGCGCGTCGCGCGTGCCGAACGCTTGGTGAAACGAAACCACTCGACGATCTCATCGTGATACGGTGGCACGTTTAGATCTTCAAACACAGCCTCAATGTTACGCTTAAGAATCTGGTCGATCGTCTCTGGCGCAGTAACCTGGCTGTAGGTATACCCCCATGCGCCCGCAAGTTCCGACAAAACCTCGACAGTTTCATCGGGTAAGAGAGCAGGTAGATATGGAATGCGCGAAGTCCGCCGGGTGAGAAACAATGCGTCGGGATAGGCACTCTCAACCTCCGGTCCCTTCTCGACACTCAACCTCGCGAACGCCAGTAACTCGCCTTCCGCTTTGGCTATGTGCTCTGGCGTAAAGTCTGACGGCGACTTTTGCAACTGAAATGTAAGCTTAAAGGCGTTGTTCTCGGCGACAATCGAAAGCGCCTCGATGAAGAGACCCATACTGAGAAGGATGAAACTTCCGGTCGGATCTTCTTTCGGCAGGGTGCGGTGTTTTTCGATAAGCAGGTCTGCAGTGTCGTCCGAGAGAATGCGCAGACGCCACGGCTGGACATTATGCGGCGACGGGGCGTACCTCGCTGTTTCCAGCAGCGTCCTCCATACGCTCATGCAGCCAGATTAGCGAATACTGCATCCGTTTGCCTATCAAAACTTTTGAGACTCGTGCGGCGCCTGGAATGCCGATGGCTCACTCGTATCTGAGCGTCTCCAACGGATCGACTCTCGTTGCGCGTCGCGCGGGTAAATAACATGCGAGCAGAGTCACTGCCATCAGCAGCGCGGTAATGGCGCCAATGGTGAGCGCATCGCTCGTCGTCAATCCAACCAACATACTCGATAAGACTCGCGCCGCGGCGAGTGACGCGGGAATACCAATGACCGCGCCAATCAGAACCAGCTTCATTCCCTGTCTCAGCACGAGCGCGAGAACGTTATGTGCCTGTGCTCCAAGCGCCATGCGAATTCCGATTTCGCGCGTGCGTTGGACTACCGACCAGGCCATCACGCCATAGAGCCCAATCACTGCCAGCATGAGAGCCAAAACGCCGAGCGCCGTCGCGCCGTGTGACGCGGCAGACATGATGGTCTGTTGTCCGGCGATTTTCTCTTCAAACGTCTTCACTACTAGTCGAAGCACAGGTTCCACAGCATAAGCCTCACGACGAGCAAGATCTTTAAGGCCCGCAGCGTCCGTTGTCGTACGCACCAGTAGCGTCGTATCCATTTCGCCGGGCGCAGCGCCGGGAAGATAGACCATGAGCCGCGGTATTTCGCCGGATTGATAGAGCTGATTGTCACGCGCAACGCCGACTACTTGCGCCGAAGAAGAGATCATTTTGGTCCCGCCGTCACGCACTGGTTGCTCGATACGTAACAACTTGCCGAGCGCACTCTCGCCGGGCCAGAGGCTTCGCGCGGTCGCTTCACTGACGATGAGTACTGGCGTGTGTGCGTTTACCTCATCCGCTGTAAACCCACGTCCGAGAACAAGCGGCGTGCCGATCGTGTCGAGAAATGCGGCGGGAATTTCTTCCATCGATGCGTTGGAAAACTGCTTTGGAGCCGTGCCGCTTTGGTCCAGCACTGTGATGATGCCGCGACCCAGATACACTCGATCGAGACTGACACTCTTCACGCCCGGCAGCGCGGCGAGACGCGTCATCAATTGCTGCTGAAAGGCCTTTGCACGCTCCGCGTCATAACCGCTAAATTCGAGGCTATAACCCACCGAGAGAAGGTTCTTTGCTTCATACCCCGGATCGGTTGCCAAATTGAGTTGGACACTACGCAATAACAGTCCGGCTGGAATCAGCAGCACAAAACAGATCGAGACTTGAGCGACAACCAGAGCGCTGCTAAGTCGGGATCGCGCTGCGCGGCCAGTCGCGGTTGCGCCTTCCGACTTGACGACTCCGATCAAGTCGAAACGAGTGGCGCGCAACGCCGGAACGAGCCCAAACGCGATTCCGCTCAATAACGCAAGACCGAAAGAATAAGCCAGCACGCGCCGGTCCGGCGTGAGATCGAGAGCGACTCGCATCATCTCTGCACCACCGTAGCGCACGAAAACCACGGGCAGAAACAGGTTAAGGCTCCACCAGGCGAGCAGCACTCCAGCGACGCCGCCCACGATGCTCAACACCAAACTCTCAGTCAGTAATTGTCTGATTAGTCGCCAACGACTTGCACCGAGGCACAGCCGAACACCGATCTCCTTCTGTCGCGCGATCGCTCGCGCGAGTTGCATGTTCGCGATATTGAGGCAGCCGATCAGGAGGATAAGACCGGTGGCTCCAAGGACCATTCCGATAAACATCCAGGCTTCAATCGGTACCTTGATCTCGGTGATCGGATCGACGGCGATCGTTTTCTTTGGGTCAGTGCTTGATTGAATATCGAATTGGCTCAACAGAACATTCACGTCGGTGCGCGCTTCGGGCGCAGTACTGCCCGGCTTGAGACGCGCGAATATGCTGAGCCACGTAAAGTCGCGTCCGCCATACCAGTCTCTTTTTTCAGGAGCGATGCCTTCGAAACCATCCGTCGCCATGTCAGCACGCATCGCGAGTGGCAGCCAGATATCGGGCATCTCATACCGGAGGCCGACGAACTCGGGATGTGTTATCCCGATGACGGTGAACGGTTTTCCATTCAACTTTATGCTGCGACCAACAAGCTGTGCATCACTCCCGAAGCGGCGCTGCCAGAAGCCATGACTCAACACGACGACCGGATCGCGACCCGGAACACTGTTCTCTTCGGTTGTGAAAAAGCGTCCGAGATGCGTGCTACCGCCAAGCATCGAGAAGTAGTTTTCTGAAACGAAGTTTCCGACAATCTCTTCAGGATCGCTGTTTGGTCTGTTTTCTCCGAGCAGAAAATGTTCCGCTTCGAGGACGGCTAGCACATCGGAGAACGATTGATTGTGATCGCGAATGTAGACGTAGTCGGGGAATGAAAACAGATCAGATCGGCTGGAGCCTTCTTCTACGAAGAGACGCACAACCGACTCCGGCTCCTTGACGGGCAACGGACGCAGCAAGATGTTGAAGACGCTGAAGAGGGCAGCGTTCACGCCAATCCCAAGCGCAAGCGTCGCGATAACGACGACGGTGAACCCCGGTCGCTTCAATAGACTTCGCAGGCTATATCGTAAATCTCGAAACATATGTGTGCCTTTTGCGTGCTGTTAGGTGGCTTCGATGGATCGTTAGCTTCAACTCATAAACGACCCGCAATCGTCGTCATTAACAACACTGCCGGAGAATAAACTTCGCGGAGAGTACAGGGTGTGTTCGTTACGGTTTGATCTGCAGCACCAGCGGCATCGGCCTGTCAGGCGCGGCAGTCGGGATCTCGCGGCTGAACCGCAGCGTTGTGCCGTCGAACGTCCACCCGCCATCGCTACAACGCGAGCTGGTTTCGATCGACTTTCCCTCACGCACGCGCAGCGCGTTTGACGTGGCTTCACGTTCGGCGCGTGCGCGGAACGCGCGGCGCCAAACGGAGGAAAGGTCCGTCCCCAAGTCATTCATCGGCGTGTTCACGTCACACCGGGTCTCTTTGAACAACGCTTCAGCGATCCCGCGGTCTCGATCGACAGAGTCTGCGAGCCACTTCGTCGGAAACCACGCGCCGTCGTTCGTGTACCACGCCGCCTGATACTGAAACGCTTCGAGCAAAGGTTCGACAGCGTCGCGCTCCTGCAGCTCGTCAAGCCACGCCGGCGCGGGCAGCGGCATTTTCCACGCGACCGCGTTGATCATCCGCGCGATAGTCAGCACCGCCGTTTGCGCCATCATCTGCGGATGCGCCTGCAACGAGCGGGCGAGCTTCCACGCGGCATGCAGATCCTCCCACGTCGAGAGATCGTGTTCGCGCGCTTTCGCCAGCGCGCTCGCCACGAGTGCTTTCGCCATCCTCATCTGCACGCCGCGCATTTCCGCGACAACAGTGTCGTCAAACTTGACTCGGCGTTCCCAGACAATCGGTTCACGCAGCAACAGCTCGCGAATTGCGGAGACGTCGGGAAGGGCCGGCGGATCGCCGATGGTGAGTTCGCCCCGCACAATCTCCCGCTCCACGAAATCATCGACGACTTGGTTCTTAGGCAACGCTTCGCCGAGCTCTGTGAGCTTCACAGACGCTTCATTGGCCTTCAGCGATGGCCACCGATCATCAACCGTGTCGAGCGATCCCATCCCTCCCGGCCATGGCCGAGCGGCCGAGGTCGCAACTGCGCCTCCATCTCTAAACCACAAAAAGAACCACGCTACCAGTGCAATCGAAAGGACGACGACTATCAGCGCTTGCTTCATCGTTCTCTCAACAGAGGCGTCCGACCTGCTCCTCCATCATCCCCAACGCTCCGATTTCCGTGTCCTGCTCGAGCATACGTAAAACTTCGCCCCGATCATCTCTCTCGATTAATGCTGTTGCTGATTCTACGTCAACAGGAATCGAAAAGTAGAAGCCCTGCCCCTGCTCACAATGCAAAGCTCTGAGTTGATCGAGTTGCAATTCGTTCTCAATACCTTCCGCCACAACTTCCATCCCAAGGTTGCGTGCCAGAGTGACCACGGCGCGCACGATCTCGCCGTTTTGATCGCCTCCGATGCGCTTGATAAACGACTGATCGATCTTCAACGTGGAAACGGGAAAACGATGAATGTAGCTCAGTGAAGAATACCCGGTGCCGAAGTCATCAAGACTCAATTCGATGCCCGCCTCGCTGAACCGCTCGAGCACGCGCATGGTGTAGTCGCGCCCTTCCATCATCGCGCTTTCGGTGATCTCCAGTTTCAAGCTGCACGGATCGAGAGCGGTCTCCTGCAGGATTTCCATCACCTGTTCGACGATCATCGGCTGCATGAACTCTTTGCAGGAAAGGTTGACGCTGATCTTCATCCGCCTCGTATTTGGCAGCGTGTCCTGCCACTTGCGCATCTGCAAACAGGCCTGCCTGAGTACCAGGCGATCGATCTGCAGGATGAGACCTGTTTCCTCGGCGATGGGGACAAACTCGGAAGGAAGGATTACACCACGCTCTGGGTGATGCCAACGCACCAGCGCCTCGAAGCCGCTGATGCGTCCACTCTCAAGCGACACGATCGGTTGGTAGTTAACATGAAACTCCTCGCGTTCCACAGCGCGCCTCAAGTCCGACTCGATCTGCAGCAGCGTCAGCGCACGCGTGTGCATCTTCGCATCGAATATCTGGTACTGTGCTTTACCGAGAGTCTTCGCGCAGTACATCGCCGTGTCTGCGTCGCGCAGAAGATCCTCCGGTTGCTCGTCGCCACCACCGGAGTATTTGATGCCCACGCTTGCGGTGATAAACAACTCGTGGCCGGCCAGATGGAAAGGCTCGCCGAGCACTTCCTGCACCCGCTCGGCTACTCTTTGCGCGTCGCCGAAATCTTTGATCCCGTCGAGCAGGATCGTAAATTCATCACCACCTAACCTCGCGATCGTATCGCCGTCACGAAGACACGTTTCAAGCCTGCGAGCGACTGTGATCAGAAACTCATCCCCGACCATGTGGCCCAGACTGTCGTTGATTACCTTGAAACGGTCCAGGTCGATGAACAGGACAGCGAAGAGATAACCTTTCCTGCGCCGGCAGTGATTAACGGCGAGCTTCAGGTGATCGATAAAGAGGGCGCGATTCGGCAGCTTTGTTAGCGAGTCGTGGAAAGCATCATGAAGCAACTGTTCTTCGGCGCGACGTCGTTCAGTGATGTCGCGCGTCAGGATCTGTGTAGCCGGTTTTCCGCCGTACGTCACGGAGGCCATCACGACCTCGACATCCCGAACCTGGCCATCAAGCCTGACGAATTTTTCGGCTTTCAGATCCGATTGTTGATTCTCTCTCAAGTGTCGCTCGCGCGCGCGGAAGTTCTCGCGGCGTTCGGGATGTACGAAGTCTGCCACCGCGCGACCGAGTAGTGTCTCAACACTGCGTGCGCCGAAGAGGCTGGCCGCCGCCGCGTTGCAATACACAATTCCC
>Ga0196977_1000632_pt1 | contig 17223 bp, 14 predicted proteins | sample S3v_1013CmetaG_FD_148634 | JGI IMG/M metagenome (GOLD analysis project Ga0196977, IMG submission 148634) | Soil microbial communities from Anza Borrego desert, Southern California, United States - S3+v_10-13C | ecosystem: Environmental > Terrestrial > Soil > Desert | place: USA: California...
CGGCCGCGGCACGCTCACCGAGCCCGGAACGAACAGCCCATGGCGCGAGCGCCCGCGGGACGAATCGCTTTCCCGGCTGCGCGAGATGCGCGCGGGGCAACACCCGGACGGCGCGATGGTCGTGCGCGCGAAGATCGACATGGCCTCGCCGAACTTGAACCTGCGCGACCCGGTGATCTACCGCATCCGCAAGGCGGATCATCACCGCACCGGCGGCAAGTGGTGCATCTATCCGCTGTACGCCTACGCGCATCCGATCGAGGACGCGCTCGAGAACGTGACGCACTCGCTGTGCACGCTCGAGTTCGAGGACCAGCGTCCGTTCTACGACTGGGTGCTCGAGCGGCTCGCCGAAGGGGGGCTTCTCCTCACGCCGCTGCCGCAGCAGATCGAGTTCGCGCGCCTGAATCTCACGTACGTCGTGCTCTCGAAACGCCGGCTGATCCAGCTCGTCAACGACGGACACGTCGACGGCTGGGACGATCCGCGCATGCCGACGCTCGCGGGCGCGCGCCGCCGCGGTTACACGCCGGAAGGCTTTCGGCTGTTCACCGAGCGCATCGGCGTATCGAAGGCCGATTCGTGGATCGACTATTCGGTGCTGGAAGACGCGATGCGCGACGATCTCAACGCGCGCGCCGAGCGGCGCATCGCGGTGCTCGATCCGGTCAAGCTCGTGATCGACAACTATCCGGCGGAGCAGGAAGAGGCGTGCCTCGCGCCGAACCACCCGCAGAGGCCCGAGCTGGGTAAGCGCTCGGTCGCGCTCACGCGCGAGCTGTGGATCGAGCGCGAGGACTTCGTGGAGACGCCGCCGAAAGGCTATTTCCGGCTCTTTCCGGGCAACAAGGTGCGGCTGCGCTACGGCTACATTGTCGAGTGCACCGGATGCGACAAGGACGCCGCGGGCAATATCATCGCGGTACATTGCAATTACATTCCCGCGACGAAATCGGGAACGCCCGGCGCCGAGAGCGTGAAGGTCAAAGGCAATATCCACTGGCTGTCGGCGCGACACGCCTGGACGGGCGAAGTGCGCATCTACGACCGTCTCTTCCGCGTGCCGCACCCGGGACGTGAACGCGATTTTCTGGAAGACCTCAACCCGGATTCGAAGCGTGTCATCACCGCCCAGCTCGAGCCGGCGTTACGCGACGCGAAACCCGAAGAGCGCTTCCAGTTCGAGCGTCACGGCTACTTCTGCGCGGACCGCCGCGACTGCAAACCCGGCGCGCCGGTCTTTAACCGCGCGCTGCCGCTCCGCGATTCCTGGAAGTAAACCGGTTGCGTGCGCTCGGCGTCTCGTCCGCGAAACGCACCGCCGTGCTGCCGGACGTGCCGACACTGCAGCAAGCGGGTGTACGCGGCTGTGAAGCGGACCTCTGGACCGGCATGCTCGCACCGGCCGGCGCGCCCCCGGCCGTGCTCTCGAAGCTGCACGCGGAGATCGCGCGCGCGAACGTGCGGCCGAACTGAAAGCGCTCGCAGCGAACGACGTGCGTTCGCCGCGGCGTGCGGTGCCGCCGCACGCCGCTGCACGGGCATCAAAACTGCTGTTCGTGAAACAGCATGAACCTGCCGCTAGCCGCCGTGCGTCCGGTCCGGGCGTCGCCGATTCAATCCGGCGAGTTCCGCCTTCCCGTTCAGACCCTGCCGCAACCGGACGAAACGACGTGCGGCCCGACGTGCCTGCACGCGGTCTATCGCTACTGGGGCGAGAGCGAAGCGCTGCAGAACGTCATCTCGCGTACCTTCCGGATGGAGCAGGGCGGCACCTTCGCGGTGTTCCTCGCCTGCGATGCGCTGCGCAAAGGCTACAAGGCGACGATCTACACGTACAACCTGCTCGTCTTCGATCCGACCTGGTTCAAGCGCGGCATGGACATCGCCGAGCGGCTGCGCGCACAGAGCGCGGAAAAGCCGGACGCGCGGCTTCAGCAGGTGACGCCGGGTTACCTCGAGTTCCTCGCGCTCGGCGGGCGCTTGCGCTTCGTCGATCTTTCACCCCGGCTGATCGACCGGATTCTGCGGCGCCGCTTTCCGATCCTCACGGGACTGTCTTCGACGTATCTCTACCATGCGGCGCGCGAATACGGTCCCACCGACGAGAAGGACGACATCCGTGGGTTTCCCACGGGACATTTCGTGCTGATCGCGGGCTACGATGCCCTGCGGCGGCGCGTCCTCATCGTCGATCCGTACGAGCCGCATCCGTACGGCCGGACGCACGAATACTGGATCGGGATCGACCGGGCGGTCGGCGCGGTATTGCTCGGCATCGTGACGCACGACGCGAACCTGCTCGTCGTGCACCCGCCGCGAAAGACGAGGCCGTGACGGTCCTGTTCGTCGTCAACCGGCAAGGCGACTGGCCGTTCGAAGTGCCCGGGTCGGACGTCGCGACCGCGCGGGCGTACCTGACCGATCCGCGTTACAGCACCGATACCGACACGCGCGTCGTGAATCTCTGCCGCGCCGATCGCTACCAGGGACGCGGTTATTACGTGTCGCTGCTCGCGGAAGCGCGCGGACACCGGCCGCTGCCGGACGTGAAGACGATCGAGGACCTGCAGGCCGAGGCTTACATCGCGCGGCTCGCGGACGAGATGGACGAGCTGGTCCAGCGCTCGCTGCGGCACGCGTCGTCCGGGCTCTTCGAGCTCGATGCGTACTTCGGCCGCGATCCGGCCGAGCGCCACGCCATGCTCGCCCAGCAGCTTTTCTCGGTTGTTTCCGCGCCGCTTCTGCGCGCGCACTTCGAGCGCACGAACGGCCGCTGGCGACTGAAGGAGGTGCGCGCGATCGGCGTCTCCGACGCGCCGTCCCAGCATCGCGCTTTCCTGCTCGCCGCGGCGACGGAATACGTCACCGGCTGCCGCCCGGTGCGCGCGGGCTCGGCCGACAGCGACGTGCCGGTGGTCGCGATCCTCAAGGACGAACGCGAGGTCGATCGGCCATCCAATGACAAAGCGCTGCAGAAGCTCGTGGAAGCCGCTCCGAGCGTCGGTCTGCGCGCCGAGATCGTCGGGCGCGACGTGATCGACCGCATCGGCGAGTACGACGCGCTCTTCATACGGACTTCGACCTTCGTCGGGCAGTACACGTACGAAGTGTCGCGGCGGGCGGCGGCGCTCGGGATGCCGGTGATCGACGACCCGGAGTCGATACTGAAGTGCACCAACAAGGTCTACCTGAGCGAGCTCATGGCGCGGCACTACATACCCACTCCAAAGACGCTCGTCGTCCACCGCGACAACCTGCACGAGGTCGTGCCGACGCTGGGCCTGCCGTGCATTCTCAAGCAGCCCGACAGCGGCTTCGGCCTGGGCGTGGTCAAGATCGAAAACGAGCAGCAGCTCATGTCCAAGGCGCGCGAGCTGCTCATGAAATCCGAGCTCCTGATCGCGCAGGAGTGGCTGCCCACCGAGTTCGACTGGCGCGTGTGCGTGCTCGACCGGCGCGCGCTCTTCGTCTGCAAGTACTACATGGCGCCGGGACACTGGCAGGTGATCAAGCGCGATCCGGCGAACCGGGTGGAGGGGCTCACGCAGGCGCTCGCAGTCAGCGAAGCGCCGGAGAGCGTCGTGAATACCGCCGTACGGGCCGCGAATCTCATCGGGTCGGGCTTGTACGGCGTAGACGTGAAGCAGGTCGGCCGCGAGTGTTACCTGATCGAAGTCAACGACAATCCGAACATCGACGCAGGCAACGAAGATCAGGTGCTGGGCGATGCGCTGTACCGGGAGGTCATGGGCGTGTTCGCGCGGCGCATCCGCGAGCGCGGCCGCGTCGCCGCGCAGTGACGCTCCACGCGTTCGAGGGCGTGGGGCTGGAGATCGAGTACGCCCTCGTGGACCGCGCGAGCCTCGATGTCGCGCCCATTGCCGATCGCGTGCTGCAGGCGCTGAGCGGCGCCGCGCGGCCGGTTAACGATTACCTGAACGGCGAGCTCGGCTGGTCCAACGAGCTGGTGATGCACGTGCTGGAGTTGAAGAACGTGGCGCCGAGCGCGCGCTTCGACCCGCTCGCCCGCATGCTTCAGGACGAAGTGCGGGCGATGAACACGGCGCTTGAGCGCTTCGGCGCGCGGCTCATGCCGGGCGGCATGCATCCCTGGATGGATCCGGCGAAGGAGACGCGCCTCTGGCCGCACGATCACGCGCACGTCTATCGCGCCTACGATTCGGTCTTCGGCTGCCGCAGCCACGGCTGGGCGAATCTCCAGAGCACGCACGTGAATTTCCCGTTCGCGAACGACGGCGAATTCGCGCGGCTGCACGCGGCGCTGCGCGTGATCGTGCCGATCCTGCCGGCGCTGACCGCCGCGTCGCCCTACGCCGACGGGCGTGCGCCGGGACCGCTCGACTTCCGCATGGAGGCGTATCGCACGAACGCGGATGCAGTGCCGCAGTTGAATGGGCAGATAGTCCCCGAGCCGGTGATGACGCGCGCCGATTACCAGCGTGACGTGCTCGAGCCGATCTACCGCGCCATCGTGCCGCACGACCCCGACGGCATACTCCAGGAAGACTGGATCAACGCGCGCGGCGTGATCGCACGATTCGAGCGCAACGCACTGGAGATCCGCGTCGTCGACACGCAGGAAGCGCCGGGCGTGGACCTCGCGCTCGCGGCTTTCGTGCTCGATCTCGCGCAGTCGCTCTATGAGCGGGAATGTTCGAATCCCACGCTGGACATCCAGCTCCCGACACGCGTTCTCGCTGAAATTTTTCTGCGCTGCGTCCACGACGCCGAGCGCGCGCGCATCGACAGCAGCGAATTCCTGTCGCTGTTCGGGCTGACCCGTGCCACATGCCCGGCCGCCGACCTCTGGTCGGCCATCGCCGAGCGGCTCGAGCGCGAGAACGCGCCGCACGCGGGCGTCTGGCGCCGTGCCGTCGAGTTCGTCGTCACACGCGGCCCGCTCGCCCGGCGCCTGCTCCGCGCGATCGGGCCGCGCCCGGACCGCCGTGCGCTGCACGAGCTGTACTCCGCGCTCTGCGATGCGTTGCACGAGGGCAGACAGTTCGACCCGTAGGGTGCGCCAATGGCGCACCGGCCGGTGCGCTACCAGCGCACCCTACGTTAACCACGATATCCACATGAAGGTCATCATCACTTGCGAGCACGGCGGCAACCGGATCCCCGCGAAATACCGGCCGCTCTTTCGCAAACACCGCGCGCTGCTCGAATCTCACCGCGGCTACGATCCCGGCGCGCTCGCGCTCGCGCGCGACTTCGCGGCCGCGCTCGACGCCGAGCTCGTGTATTCGACGACGAGCCGGCTCCTCGTGGAGCTCAACCGCTCGCGTCACCACCCCCGGCTCTTCTCGGAGGTGAGCCGGGACCTGCCCGGCGACGAGCGGCAGCGCGTGCTCGAGCGCTACTACGAGCCGTACCGCTCGTGGGTCGACGAGCAGGTGCGCCAGGCGACCTCGGGGGGCGGCAGCATCGTTCACCTGTCGTGCCACAGCTTTACCCCCCGGCTCCATGGCGTCGAGCGGCGAACGGACGTGGGTCTTCTGTACGATCCCGGACGCAGCGGCGAGCTGCGGCTGTGCCTCGCGTGGCAGCGAGCGCTGAGCGCGGCTGCGCCGAAGCTCAAGGTGCGGCGCAATTACCCATACCGCGGGTACAACGACGGCGTCACGACAAGCCTGCGGCGCCGTTACGGCGACGCGCTCTATGCGGGTGTCGAGCTCGAGGTGAACCAGAAGCACCCGCTCGGCGATGCCGCGGGCTGGCGTGCGCTGCGCACGACGCTGGTCACTGCATTCATTCAGGCACTGTGTCCGAGTTGTTAACCCGCGCCGCCGCGCCCGTGCTCTCATGTGTTCGGACCCGAATTTGACGCGCTGGCGGCCGGATGTATAGTGCGGGACAAAAGCAGGAAATAATGCACAGGACCGGGAAGATCCGAGCGCGCGCGGACGGCAGATGTTCGACACCCCGACACTGCTGATCGTCCTCATCGTCAGTAATCTCCTGATGGCGGGCGCGATGTGGGTCGCATTCGCCGGTCGCTTCCGCGACGGCCTGGGTCAGTGGACCTTCGCCCTCGTAGTGCAGGGCGTCGCATGGCTGCTCGTCACGCTTCAGGGTCTCATTCCGCCGCTTGCGGCGATCGCAGGCGCCAACGCGTTTCTCGCCTATTGCTGGTCGCTGCAGATGAGCGCGCTGCTGGAGTTCCACAAGCGGCCGACCCCGCGATGGCTGCTGTACGGGCCGATCCTCATCGCGTTCCTGGTGTTCTTCATCTACGTCGTCGAGCCGCGCGAACGCCTGGCCTATAGCGGACTTGCATTCGGCATCGCGCAGCTCATCACGGGCTTCGTGCTGCTCCATTACCGGATCGCCGCGGAGCACAGGACCCGCTGGCTCCTCGCCGGGAGCTACGTGCTGATGGCGTGCGGGCTGCTGTGGCTCGGCTTTACCTCGTGGTTCGAGCCCGAAGCGATCCTGCCGACCTCCGGCGCGCCAACGGCGCCGGGGCCCGCGCTGCTCGCGTTCTATGCCGTGACGATCGCCTCGTCTTTCGCGTTCATCCTGATGCACAAGGAGCGGGCCGATCGCGAGACCTACGAGCTCGCCACGACCGATTCGCTGACGGGCGTCTACAACCGGCGCACGTTCAAGGAGCTCGCCGAGCCTCAGCTTTCGCGCAGCCGCCGCGCCAAGCTCCCGGTGTCGCTGCTCATGCTCGATCTGGATCACTTCAAGCGCATCAACGATACCTACGGGCATCTTGCGGGCGACGACGTGCTGAAAGCGTTCTCGATGCTCGTGCGCAACTGTCTGCGCAAGGAGGATCTGCTCGCGCGCTATGGCGGAGAGGAATTCGTCGTACTGCTTCCCGGGTCGGCGCAGACCGCCGCGGCGGCGCTCGCGGAGCGCATTCGCGAGGAAGTGGCGGCCAAGGCGTTCGACGCGAACGGCCATCTCGTGCGCGTGACGGTCAGCGTCGGCGTCTCCAGCGAGTCCGGCGACACGCTGCCGTCGCTGGAAGCGATGCTGGGGCGCGCGGACGAAGCGCTCTATGCGGCCAAGGACCAGGGCCGCAATCGCGTCGTCGTGCTGCCCATGCAGTTCGAGATGAAGACGGCGCCGTTCGCGAATGCGCTCACTGCATCATCAGGACAGCCCGCCCCGTAATCGCACTCCGATCCAGCTTCTGGTGCACGCTCTCGGCCTGCGCGAGCGGCACCTTCTCCATCACCCACGCCGAGAGCTCGCCGCGCGCGACCAGCTCCAGCGATTCGTTCACCTCCTGCCGGGTCGCGTAACGGCTGCCGAGCAGCTCGATCTCTTTGCGCAGCATCTCGCCGGGCCGCGCGCTGAACGGCGCGCCATGGCCGCCCAGCATCACCAGACGCCCGCCTTTGCCGAGCGCGGCGAAGCCGGTTTCGATCGTGTCCCTGCTGCACACGAAATCGATGCACACGTCGACGCCTCTGCCGCCGGTCGCCTCCAGCAGTTGCTCGGCGACGCGGCCGTCGGTTGCGTCGATCGTCGCGTCCGCGCCCGCTTTCACGCACGCCTCGAATTTCGAGGCCATCACGTCGACGCCGATCACCTTGCACGCGTGAGCCCAGCGCGCGACCTGCAGCATGTGCAGCCCGAGCCCGCCGCCGGCGCCGAACACCGCGACGGTGTCGGTCGGCGAGACGCGCGCCCGCCGTGTCACCTTGAGCGGTGTGGCGATCGCGTCGCAGATCACCGCCGCTTCGGCCGGCTTGCCGCGCCAGTCGAGACCCTCGGGAAACTTCATGAAAGATCGCGCCGGCAGCTTGATGTACTCGGCATAACCGCCGTCGATCTCGCGCCCCACGTAGCCCCCGAAGTTCTCGCACAGCGTCTCGCGGTTCACGCGGCACCACCGGCACTCGCCGCACGTCAGATAGAAATACGCCGTCACGCCGTCGCCCGGCCGTAGTCCCACGACACCGCTGCCGGTTGCGACGATCTCGCCGGTGATCTCGTGTCCGAGGATGCGCGGGTAGTCCACCTTGATGCGGCCCGCGCGGGCGTGATGGATGGTGAGACCTGCGCCGCATGCCAGCACTTTCGCCACGGCCTCTCCCGGTCCGGGAACAGGATCGGCCACGTTCTCCAGCACGAGCGGACTGCCTGCGGCCTTCAACACCATCGCTTTCATCGCGTTCTCCCGGGACGAGCGCCACAGCGTACCATCGCGGGTTCCAAGGCTGCACAAGAAAACATGAGTGACAAGGCCAAAGGCATAGCCGTCGCGGTCGCCGTCGTACTACTGAGCGTGTGGGTCTACCGCGTGTATCAAAAGCATATGGCGCGCGATGCGACGCTGGCTTCCGTCCGGGATGCCGGTGAGCGGCTTCGCAAGGCGCTGTCGGGCTCGTCGGACGCGCCGGATTTCGAGCGCGACGCGGCGGCGGTCGATGCCCACGTGACCGCGCTGCGCAAGCGCGATGTAACGGCGATACAGCCGCTGGCGGACGCGGCTGACGATTACCTCGTTACCGCGAGGGAGATCCTGCGACGCGAAGCGGCCATGAAAAGCGCCGCAGAGGGTCTCGCGAAACACCTCGATGCGCTGGCGCAGCACATACAGCGTGACCGCGGCCGCGGCGACTGGACGCAACTCGCGGTGCGCCTGCGCGCGGAAGTCGACCGCGAAGCGCGCGAATATCGCATCGCGGCGGAGTCGTACGCGGCGATCGTGGAGTCGCTGCCGACATCGCAGACGCGGGTCGCGCCGTACGTCGATCCCGCGCTGCTGCTGGATGACGAGAGCGTCAAGGCCGCGCGCGAACGCGCGCTCGACGCGCTCGCGCGCACCGAAGAGAATGTGAGACGCATCGCGAACCTGAGGAGGGCAGGATGAATGAGACCGACAAAGTCGCCGTCGTCACCGGTGCCGGCACCGGCATCGGCCGCGCGACCGCGCTCGCGTTCCTGCGCGACGGCTGGAGCGTCGCCATGGTCGGACGGCGCAGGGAGCCGCTCGAGGAGACGGTGGAGCAAGCGGCCGAGCACAAAGGCCGGGCGCTCGCGGTGCCCACCGACGTGGGCGATCCCCAGGCCGTGCAGGCGCTTTTCGCGCGCGTGAAGGACAAGTGGGGCCGCGTCGATGCGCTCTTCAACAACGCCGGCCAGAACGCGCCCGGCGTGCCATTCGAAGAGCTGCCCTATGAAAAATGGAAGTCGGTGGTGGACGCGAACCTGACCGGCTCGTTTTTGTGCGCGCAGGCGGCCTTCCGCATGATGAAGGAACAGGATCCGCGCGGCGGTCGCATCATCAACAACGGCTCGATCTCGGCGCACGCGCCGCGGCCCGATTCGGCGCCCTATACCGCCACCAAGCACGCCATCACGGGGCTTACCCGCACCATCGCGCTCGACGGGCGCAAGTACGACATCGCGTGCTGTCAGATCGATATCGGCAACGCGATGACGGAGCTTGCCGCGCGCATGTCCAAAGGCGTGAAGCAGGCGAACGGCGAGGTGAAAGTCGAGCCGATGATCGACGTCGATGACGTCGCGCGCTCGGTGCTGCACATGGCCAACCAGCCGCTCGACGTGAACATCTACCATCTCATGATCATGGCGACGAAGATGCCGTACGCGGGCCGCGGATAAAATCGCGGCCTGCGCCGGTGCGCCATCGGCGCACCCTACGGGCTTGCAGCGCACTCACACGAGGTCGGGTGCGCTGGTAGCGCACCGCCGGTGCGCCAGCGGCGCACCCGACGAATATAACGAGGAGGAAATCCATGAAGGCAATTGCATTCGCGTGTGCCGCACTCGCCTGTTGCATCGGCGGCGGCGCGGCTGCGCAGGCGTATCCCACGAAGCCGGTGCGGCTCATCTCGCCCTACCCGCCCGGCGGCGGCACCGACGCGACCGCGCGCATCATCGCGCAGGCGCTCGGCGAGCAGCTGGGGCAGCAGGTCATCGTCGACGTTCGGGCAGGCGCGACCGGCCGCATCGGCACCGAGCTCGCGGCAAAGTCGGCCGCCGACGGCTACACGCTCGTGCTCGGCAACAACGCCCCGATCGCGATGCTGCCGGCCGCGGGCGTCAAGCTCAACTACGACCCGGTCCGCGACTTTCAGCCGGTGAGCCTCATCGCGACGTCCGACTACGTCCTCACCGTGCATCCATCGCTGCCGGCGCGCTCGGTGAAGGAGTTGATCGCGCTCGCACGTTCGAAGCCGGGCACGCTCACCTACGCCTCCAGCGGCACCCTCGGCGCACCGCATCTTGCAGGGGAGCTCCTGAGCCTGCTCGGCAAGGTGAAGCTGCTGCACGTCCCGTACAAAGGCAACGGCCCCGCGGCGGTGGCGGTGCTGACCGGTGAGGCGACGATGCTCTTCGGGAGCGGCCCGACGGTGGTACCGCACATGGACGCCGGCAAGCTGCGCGCGCTCGCAACCACCGGCGCCAAGCGCTCGATGCAGAACCTGCCGACCATGGCCGAGCTCCTGCCGGGCTACGAGGTCACGCAGTGGTACGGCATCCTCGTGCCGGCCGGCACGCCGAAAGACATCGTGGCGCGCCTCCACAAGGAGATCGCGGCGGCGGTCGCCAATCCGAAGCACGCACAGCTCTTGGTGAAGCTCGGGACACAGCCGGTGAGCAATACACCCGAGGAGTTCGCGGCATTCATCCGCGCCGAGACGGCCAAGTACGCGAAGGTCATCAAGGCGGCGAACATCAAGGCGGAATGACGCACGCGCTCCGTTGCACGCCGCGGACCGTCGTCTGGGGCCATATCGTCGCGGGCTTGCCCGCCGCGCTGACGATTCGCTCCGGCGACACCGTGCGCGTGGACACCGTGTCGCATCAAGGGCTCATGAAGCAGGCGCCGGCGGAATTCTTCGCCGACATGGGCATCGCGCGCGAGCAGGTGCTGGCGGACGCGGCGGAGATCTATCGCAACGTCAAACGGCGCGAAGGCGCGGGCTCGCACGTCCTCACCGGGCCGCTCTATGTCGAAGACGCGGCGCCCGGGGACATGCTCGAAGTGCGCGTGCTCGACGTCGAGTTCCGCGTGCCGTATGGCGTGAACTCGAGCGGCCCCGGTTCCGGCGTGTTGCCGGAGCTGCTGAGTGCCGCCTCGCCCAAATTGATTTCGCTCGATCTCGAGCGCCGCGTCGCGCGCTTCGCACCCGGCGTCGAAGTCCCGCTCGCGCCGTTCATGGGCATCATGGCGGTCGCGCCGCCGCCGGAACGCTCTCCCGTCAGCACCAAGCCACCCGGGCCCTGGGGCGGGAACATGGATTTTCGACAGCTCACGCAAGGCTCGCGGCTGTACCTGCCGGTCTTCAACGCTGGCGCGCAGTTCTTCACCGGGGACGGGCACGCGTGCCAGGGCGACGGCGAAGTGAACGGCACCGCGATCGAGATCTCGCTCGCGCCGACGCTGCAGTTCGTCGTGCACAAGGACGCCGGGCGCGAGATGCACTGGCCGCGCGCCGAAGACGCCGCGCACTGGTACGTGATGGGCATGGACGCCGATCTCGATGTCGCCGTGCGCCTTGCGGTCGACGAGGCGGTGCGGTTCCTCACACGCGAAGCGCGGGTTTCGACGGCGGACGCCTACGCGCTTTCGAGCCTCGCGGTCGATTTTCGCGTCGGCGAAGCGGTAAACAACGTCAAGATGGCTTACGGCGCGATTCCGAAACGCATTTTCAACAAGGAAAAACAATGAAAGTCTGCATCTACGGCGTCGGCGCCGTCGGCGGTCATCTCGCCGCGCGGCTGTGCGCCGCCGGCAAGGCGGAAGTTTCAGTGATTGCGCGAGGCGCACAGCTCGATGCGATCCGCAGGAACGGCATCACGCTCAAGTCCGGCGGCAAGGAGATCCACGGCAAACCGGCCGTGGCGACCGACGATCCCGCCGGGCTCGGCAAGCAGGACCTCGTGATCGTCACGCTCAAGGCGCACGCGGCACCGGGCGCTGCCGCGCCGGTCGAGCGACTGCTCGCGGCCGACGGCTGCGTCATGTTTCCCCTGAACGGGCTTACGTGGTGGTGGCGCTACGGCCGCGGACCGAAGCAGGAGCCGCTGCCGCTGCTCGATCCGCAGGCCGAGCTCTGGACGCGGCTGCGCGAGCGCACGCTGGGCTGCGTCATCTATTCACCGAACGAGGTCGTGAGTCCGGGTGTGGTGTCACACGTCGGCGGCAACCGCTTCGTGATCGGCGAGCCGACCGATGAGAAAACCTCTCGCGTGCAGGCCGTCGTCGATCTCTTCAATGCATCGGCCATCACGGCCGAGGTTTCACCGGACATCCGCGCGGAGCTCCTGCGGAAGTTCGCCGGCAACGCCTGGAGCAATCCGCTGGGCGCACTCACCGGCCGGGTTCAGTCCGAGATATCACAGGATGCCGATCTGAAGCAGATCGCGATGCGCATCATGCGCGAGACGCTGGAGGTCGCAGCGGCGCTGGGCTGGGATCTGCGCAACGAGATCGACGTCGAGAAGAACGTCTCGCGCGCGAGCCTCGGGGCAACGCCATCGATGTCGCAGGACGTGCTGCTCGGACGACCGCTCGAAGTCGAGGCGCACCTCGGGCAGACGCAGGCCTTCGCGCGCGAGCTCGGTGTGCCGGTGCCGACGATCGACGTCGTGCTGCCGCTGCTCCGTGGGCTGGATGCCTCGATTCGTTCGCGAAAATCGTAGGGTGCGCTAGTAGCGCACCGCGAGCGGCCGGTGCGCCCTCGGCGCACCCTACGTGATCTACGACAGAGTACGTCGAGCGATCGCTTCCGCGATCGCCGCGTTGTCCCACCCGGCTTCGCCGTGCGCGATGCAGTCTTCCATCATCTGTGCGTAGACGGTGGCGAACGGGAGCTCCTGCCCTCGTGCGCGCGCCTGCTCGAGCATCAACAGGAAATCCTTCAGACTCTGATCGATGCGGCTCTGCGGCCTGTCGTAGGTGCGCTTTGCCATGAGCTCGCCTTTGACGTCCATCGCCTGCGAGTACGCGGCCGATCCCCGCGCGACTTCGAGGAAAGCCACCGGATCAAGTCCCAGCCGTGAGGCGAAGACCAGCCCTTCTGCAAGCGCCGCACGGTTGAGGCCCAGCACGAGATTGACCGCGAGCTTCGCGCGCGAGCCGTTGCCGACGGGCCCGAGGTAGTGACGGCGCGGGCAGATCGCCTCCAGTACCGGCGCGGCGCGCCCGACGAGCTCGGCATCACCGCCTGCCAGACCGACGCCCTCGCCGCGCGCGACCTGACGGCTCGTGCCCGAGATCGGGAATTCGACGATCTGCGCACCCTGGTCCTGCACGCGCCCCGCGAGCGCGGCGAGGCGGTCCGGATCGCACGTGCTCGTCACCACGAAAATGCGCTCGGCCGTGCCACCCTGAGCGATCGCGTCGAGCCCGCCATTCGGGCCTTCGATCACGTCCTCCACCTGGCCCGTGTCGAACACGCAGATCACGTTCACTGCCGCGGCGGCGATGACGACGCTGGGCGTCGCCTGCGCTTTCGCGCCGATGCGCGCGATCGCGTCACGCTTGTTCGCGTCGACGTCGTAGGCGAGCACTTCGAAACCCGCCTCGAGCAGTCGCCCCGCGACGGCGGTGCCCATGAGACCCGCGCCGATAACGCCGACACGGGTCACGACCAGCCCCACCCTGATCCATCCCGTGAAGGGGAGCGAAGGCTTTCCTTCCCCTGTAGGGGGAAGCTCGGAATGGGGGTGTTGTGCATCAGATCAGTGCTTTGTAACGCACCCGGTGCGGCTTGTCGGCTTCGTCCCCGAGGCGCTTGCGCCGGTCGGCGAGATAGTCGGCGTAGTTGCCTTCGAACCACACGACCTGGCTTTCGCCCTCGAACGCGAGGATGTGCGTCGCGACGCGGTCGAGGAACCAGCGGTCGTGCGAGATCACCACGGCGCAGCCGGGGAAATCGAGCAGCGCCTGCTCAAGCGCACGCAGCGTTTCGACGTCGAGGTCGTTGGTCGGCTCGTCGAGGAGCAGCACGTTACCGCCGCTCTTCAGCACCTTCGCCAGATGCACGCGGTTACGTTCGCCGCCGGAGAGCTCGCCCACGTGCTTCTGCTGGTCGGCGCCTTTGAAGTTGAAGCGCGCGACATAGCCGCGGCTCGATGTCGTGTAGTTGCCCACCGTGACGTTATCGAGCCCGTCGGAAAGCTCTTCCCACACGGTCTTCTTGTCGTCTAGCGTGTCGCGGCTCTGATCGACGTATGCGATCTTGACGGTGTCGCCGATGCGCAGCGTGCCGGCATCAAATTTCTCGGTCCCGACCAGCATGCGAAAGAGCGTCGTTTTCCCCGCGCCATTGGGCCCGATGATGCCGACGATGCCGCCGCGCGGCAGGCGGAAGGTGAGCCCATCGAACAGGAGCTTGTCGCCGAACGACTTCTTCAGTCCCTCCGCTTCGATCACGAGATCGCCGAGATGCGGTCCCGGCGGAATGTAGATCTCGTTCGTTTCGTTGCGCTGCTGCACTTCCTGCGACTGGAGCTCCTCGAAGCGCGCGAGCCGCGCCTTGCTTTTCGCCTGCCGCGCTTTCGGGTTCGACCGCACCCACTCGAGCTCCTGCTGCATCGCCTTGATCCGCGCCGACTCCTGTTTCGCCTCGATCTCGAGCCGCTGCTCCTTCTGCTCGAGCCACGACGAGTAGTTGCCTTCCCACGGGATGCCGTGCCCGCGGTCGAGCTCAAGAATCCAGCCCGCAACGTTGTCGAGGAAATAACGATCGTGGGTGACGCCGATCACGGTACCGGGATAGCGCTCGAGGAACTGCTCGAGCCATTGCACGCTCAGCGCGTCGAGGTGGTTGGTCGGCTCGTCCAGCAGCAGCATGTCCGGCTCGGACAGAAGCAGCCGGCACAGCGCGACGCGGCGCCGCTCGCCGCCGGAGATCTTCGTGACGTCGGCATCCCACGGCGGCAGCCGCAGCGCGTCGGCCGCCACTTCGAGCTTGCGGTCGAGCTCCCACGCGTTCGCCGCGTCGATCTTCGACTGCAGGTCGCCCTGCTCTTCGAGCAATTTCGCCATCTCGTCGTCTTCCAGCGGCTCGGCGAAGCGGTCGCTGATCTCGTTGAAGCGGTTGAGCAGCGCCACCGTCTCGCCGACGCCTTCCTCGACGTTGCCGCGCACGTCCTTTTTCGGATCGAGGTGCGGCTCCTGCGGCAGGAACCCCACGCGCATGTTCGGCATGGGGATCGCTTCGCCTTCGTAATCCTTGTCCACACCCGCCATGATGCGAAGCAGGCTCGATTTTCCGGAGCCGTTCAGCCCGAGCACGCCGATCTTCGCGCCGGGAAAAAACGACAATGAGATGTCCTTCAAGATCACGCGTTTCGGGGGCACGACTTTGCCCACCCGCCGCATGGTGTATACGTACTGCGCCATTGGATTTACGCGAAGATGAAACGTGGGAAGGCGCCCATGATAGCCGATTCGGGTGCGCTGGACCGATGAGCCGCGCCACGTTCGAAATAGACGCCGCCCTGCGCACGTTCCTCGCGCGCGAGCAACGCGACGGCGCCGTCACGGTCGAATGCGCGCGCGCCGCGACGCTCAAGCAGGCGATCGAAGCGCTGGGCGTGCCGCACACCGAGATCGGGCGCCTGCTCGTCAACGGCACGCCGGCGACGCTCTCGCGCACCGTGCGCGAAGGCGATCACGTGGAGGTTTTCGCTCACGAGCCGGGGGCGGCGCCGTTCGAGGCGCCGCTCGCCTTCATCGCCGACGCGCATCTCGGCGGGCTCGCGCACATGCTGAGGATGCTGGGGTTCGACACGCTGTACGACCAGAACTTCCAGGATCGCGCGGTCGTCGATCTTGGACAGTCCGAGCACCGCGTCGTGCTCACGCGCGACCGCGAGCTGCTGAAGTGCCGCGACGTGCTGCGCGGTTGTTACGTGCACGCGCTGAAGGCCGAGGCGCAGCTTCGCGAGGTCGCGGCGCGCTACCCGATCGCGCGCCAGATGCGTCCGTTCACGCTCTGCCTGCATTGCAATGCGGCGCTCAAACCCGCCACCGCAGAGGCGATCATCCAACAGGTGCCGGCCCGCATCCAGGCGCGCTACAGCACCTTCATGTGCTGTCCCGAATGCCGCCGCGTGTACTGGGAAGGCTCGCATTGGGAGCGTATGCGTAACGTCCTCGCGGCGACGCTGGACGTTCCGGTCGCGGAAGTGCGCTCACGGGTTTGACGTAACATAGACGCGCAGCCGCGAGCGGCCGGAAAGAGCCTGCCGCGCGATCGTACTCAGGGAGGCATCATGAGATTCACGGCCATGGCGGCATGCGCCGCGCTGATCGCAGCAGCGCCCGCAGCGGCGCGTCTGACCCAGATCGAAGTGAAAGCGGTCGAGCCATTCGCGCCCGGCACGAGCTTTGGAAACGCGGGCGCATACGAACGGGTGAAAGGCGTATTCCGCGGCGAGCTCGATCCGCAGGACCGGCGAAACCGCGTGATCGCCAACCTAGACAAGGCGCCGCGCAACGCCGCCGGCAAAGTCGAGTACGAAGCCGACTTTTTCATGCTGCGTCCCGCGGACGCGACGCGCGGCAACGGCAAGATCATCTACGACGTGACGAACCGCGGCCGGCTGAATTTCCACTGGCGGTTCACGGAATCCCGCAAGCGCACCAACGATCCGCGTGTCGCCGAGGACGCGGGGGACGCCGCGTTCTTCCGCGACGGCTACACCTTCGTCTGGAGCGGCTGGGATCCGGATGCGCCCACGCGCGGCAACGGGCTTGCGATGAAACCGGTGGTCGCGACCGACGGCGCGGCGCCGATCGTGCGCACCATCCGCGAGGAGTTCGTAAGCGGCACCCGCGCGCGCGATGACGCCGCTTCGAAGGCGAAAGGCACGGCGTTTCGCCTGACGTACGAAGCCGCGAGTCTCGACCAATCCCGCGCAAAGCTCACGGTGCGCCGGACGAACGCCGCTCCGCGCCGCGAGATACCGGCGAGCGGCTGGGCGTTCGTGAGCGAGCGCTCGATCCGCCTGATCCCCGACGGCACGCAGGCCGAGCCGGGCTCGCTCTATGAGTTCCACTATGAGGCGAAGAACCCGCGAGTGCTCGGCGTGGGTATGGCTGCAACGCGCGATCTCGTCTCTTTCCTGCGATACGAACCGAGCGACGCAGCCGGCACGCCCAATCCGGCGGGCACCGCGATCAGGCGCGCGCTCGCGTTCGGCTCGTCACAGAGCGGCCGCTTCCTGCGCGACTACGTGCGCGACGGCTTC
>Ga0196977_1000633_pt1 | contig 17222 bp, 14 predicted proteins | sample S3v_1013CmetaG_FD_148634 | JGI IMG/M metagenome (GOLD analysis project Ga0196977, IMG submission 148634) | Soil microbial communities from Anza Borrego desert, Southern California, United States - S3+v_10-13C | ecosystem: Environmental > Terrestrial > Soil > Desert | place: USA: California...
CTGGTCGAAGCCCACCTCCAGGGTCTGCGGGTTGATGGCGCTCTGTTTGCTCACTTGGTTAGTGTCAACCAGGGTCGTGACGGTCTCAGTAGTGCGCGTGTCGTTCGGCGGCTCAGCGTCCGCCGTCCCCGCCCACCAGCTCACAGCCGCACGCTGGGCGAAGGTGTGCTCCACGCGCTTCAGCACCGTGGTGCCGTTCGCCGCGAAGTATTCGGTCTTGTACTCCCTTCCCTCCCTCCAAGGGGAATAACTGACGGCGTCCCTATTAAAAGATTCTGTCGGGCTGCCGTAAAAGTAGTGCCTAACCTTACCTACGGCCGCACTCCCGAACTGAACGTCGACGTATCCGAGGTTGTTAAAGTTGAGGCCGCCGGCGGCGCTTTCGGGCCGGCTGATCGTCATCGTCTGCGTCAACGTGGACCCGTTAGCGTACTCACGCCTGGCCGTCACACGCCTGTAGACGCCCAAGCCTGTATAGCCGCTGGCATACCCGCCCGTAGCGCCCGCGGCCCAGTCGTACTCTATGGCCCCGCCCGTCGGCAGCACGACCCGCGCCAGCTCGCCGTAGCTGTTGTAATAAAAGCTGTACTTCCTCATCGTCGTCGGGTCGCCGGGGTCGTTCGGGAGCCAGACGGCGGAGGCCACAGTCGGGTTGAAATTAGTGCTCTCCGAGCCGTTAAGTTCAGGGAATAATTGCGCGGGTGTCTGGGGAGAAAAGCCTGTGCGCAGGGCATTCTCCAGAGTGGTATGAGAGACGCGGATCTTTCTTTCCGCCCCGCCGTAGCCTTTGAAGGTGATGTGATCGCAGACCCCGTAATCACCCCCCTCTTGAACGTCGTAAGCGAATGTGACCTCGCGGTTGAGCGAGTCCGCGATTTTAGTCACGCGGCCCCCGCCTCCTGCGCCGTAAGTGAAGGTCAGTTTATTGCCGTTGCGGTCGCGCATCCAGGTGACCTTGCCGTCGTCTATGCGGTAGCGCATCCCGTCGCGCAACATGAGGTAGCCGGAGGGGTAGAACAAGTCCGCCTCGCCCTGGGGGTTAGTACTGTCGTAGATGGTCTCGTCGGAAATGAAGGTTGCGGAAGTGCCGTCGGCGGTGACGAAGACCGTGCCGCGTGACTGATAGTTACCGGCGGGGCAGTTGGGAGTATCGGCGGGCTTGCCACCCGTTGCTTGGTCCCGCAGCTCGATCTCAGTCCCGTCAGGCGTCGTGAACGTGATGCGTGCAAGAGTTTTACCATAATAGACATAACCATCGCCCTGAGGGCAGATAGTAACCAGCCCGCCGAAACGTCCTATCAGGAGGCCCGGGCCATATCCGTTTTGGGGAGTCCACCAACCGGCTTCGGGGTAATAGATATTGTTACCAGCATCAACATAAGATTTTACGATCCATTTCTGGTTGATCGCTAGGTTCGCTGACGTTTGTGCCCCGCCCCTTCCTGCTACGCCGAGCAACGGCAAGTTGAAGTTGAGATTGCCGTTGTAAAGATTGATGGTGTCGAAGCCGCCCAGCGGATAGGAGCCGGCGGGAGAGCCTGGAGCCAGCCCAATCGGCGTCTGCCCCCGTAGCCCGCCTTGGGCATGAGCATTTCCGGCAAGTGAGATGAATAGTAGAGCGGCAGCCAGAAGGCATGCGAGATAATTAACCTTGGGGGACAGGGCGGAGGTTCTCATAATGTTATTAGGTGGTTATGGGGAACTGCTATTTTGAGATATCAATGACCAAAACTGCGCCTTTTACTGGGATGTGATGGTGATGCGGCAGGCCCAGTCAGGATGATTAGCCTCTTTGAGCACATATTGACCTGGCGGAAGGTCAACCACGTCTCGCCAGTCAGGCTTATTCTTATGCCTTCGCACTTCGCGCACCCGGTTTCCGTCCTCACGCTCAAGCCGCAACTCTATTTCCTCCAACCAGCTCCGGTTGTTTACGACCAGAATGAAACGGCCCGCGGGTCGCGTGATCTCTGTCGGCTCGAAGCCGCGGGGCCGCATAGTGATGACCTCGGTCTCTATTCGTTCCTGATTCGAACTACTTTGCGCTGGGGCGGGAGGGGCGATGGCTTCAGCCTTAGCTGCCAGAGCCGCTTGATCGGCTTTGGTGACAGGCGCAAGCCAAGCCCAGGCACTCGCGGTCAAACCGGTGATAAGTAAGGCGGCGACGAGCAAACGGAAACTTAGTAAGCGAGTGCGGGCGATGAAAGCGCGGTAGATAGTCTTTTCTGACATGGAGAATCCTCAGCAGGCAACTTCACTTCTTGCGTGAATGCACAGACTCCAGCGGCTAAATGTAAGAGCTTGCTTTCAGGTATAAAGCAGGGCGCAAGACGAGCGGACTGCATTAAATCTTCTTTCGAATTTACTAGGTGAACTTGAGAGCGACGGCAGGTGAGACCCAACGCCAAGCCTCAGGGAAAACGAAACGCGGACATTAAGGCACGGGCACCAATTTGTCAAGCGGGGGCCAAAAGATTTGTCGAAACTATTTTGTAAAGTAAGTCGATGTCAGTCCAATAACTCTGGCGCGTTCAAAAAATAAATACAGAGAGGCCGCTTCCCAACAGAGCGCAGCATAAATTGTCTGGACCGCAATAAAACTAGCTTTCCGGGCTAAAGGCTGGTCATGAGGTAGAAACAAATCAGACTGGTTTCCACAGGTCGCGATTCAAATGAGTATTTTAACATCAGCCTAGGCTTTGCTACATCAACTCAAATCTGCCAGGATAAACCTCTTCTTCTCTTTGCCTTACACAATGGTCTTAAGCTCGACAGTGTCGATTGGTTGGTTAATCTGTTCACTGTATGTTTTTAATAATGAATCCGCTTGTAAACGTATTCTGTAACTTGCTTTTTAGACAACTGAATAGCAGCAAGTCCCTGCTTTGAGCTTATTCCACAAGGGTAGATCTCATCATCAATAATATCTCTTATAAATTGTCCCATTGAAATTTGCGCTCGACCAAGCTTTCTAAAAGCCATCAAGAAACTTATCGTGCCATCTGTTCCTACAGATGTAACTGGTGTCACCTTTTTCTTGATCTGCTCCAGTAAACCTTTTACCTCTTTTTCACTGAATCTCCAATCACTGCACCCATCTACTGACCGGCCGCGAAGTGGGTTCAGCAGCTTGCAATTAATTAATTCCAGCGCACGTTCATGAGTGACGCCTAATATTCCCTGTACCTGCTTTAAATACAATGATTGCTCTAGCTCGCGTTTGAAATTCAGGAGGCTCGCCCTCTCAATCAGAATCAACCTCGTATTTCCTTGTCTGCGCACAACAGCTTTGAGGCGTCCTGCCGCAATCAGATTATCAATACTCTTGACACCGACTTTCAGGAGTTTCTTTGCCTCTCTTCTTGACGCATATTTACCGTTACATCGGGCAGCATCGTCGAATCGTCTTAGATGATTTGTATAGCCTCCATCCCAGCGAGTGATTAGATATTCCTCAAAAGCTATTCGCAAGAAACTTAATTGAGGTGATGTGAGTTGCTTGTAGAGGCTGGATTTATATTGGGCGAAATCTCTCTGTAACCCATGCGCTGATTGTGATTCTCTTATTTGCGTCCGCCGCCAGTCCAGAAAATCGAAGTAATTATCCGGCCATTTGTCAAAGACAGCCCACGCTTTACAAAGAAGGATATGAATTTCAGCATTCCTCATCGAAGGTGCCAAATGCTTACCCTTCGTGTCCATGAGTCCGGCATGCTGGCTCGCTATGAAGAATAAAGCCGATAAGAAGCTCTTCAGATCAGTGTTGGATATAGGGTTGTTTTTTGTTTCAGGATCTATCGTGCTTTTTGAGAGCGGCAGGTTGCAGTATAGATGTAGTTGCCGTGAGACTCTGAGTTCCGAGTCGGCGACGGCCTGCGCCTCACAGCCACGCCAATCAAAGTCACAATGTTGACAAAGGCTTACGCTATGTCGAGCCCATGAAATACGTCTCTTGCAGCATGGGCATTCATCAATAAGCTGACAACGGTGAATCGGGCAGGCTGTGACTGGCGCCAACTCCCAGATCTTCCGTGCGTAACCCGCTTCTCCCAAACAAGCCGGGCATACCTTCGGGTATCGTAATCGGATCATGTATTGCGATACAGGCGAACCGAACACAGAATATTCACCCATTTTCCTGCGTGGTTTATTAACAGGAAGATATTGGAGAGATGACAATGCAGGCTTGTCCGTCCCGCTGAGCCTTGCAAGAGGCGAGAGATCCAGGGATTCATCGAAAGCAAAGGATAATTTGGATTGTACGTAGTTGCGTATTCCGGTTATCTGTAGCATCCAGGAAAGCGTTTGATAGCCATTCATTTCAGTCAGTCGTAATAAATAGCCGATAAAGCTTTCATCAGACTTGGGACTTCCTGTTCTTAGCAGCCTCATACTTTCACTTAAACATTTCTCCAGCCAAAGAACCTTAGAACCTTTTACTTTACCTTTGCCAGGCTGGTGCCTGCTGCGGGCAGAGGGTCTGGACGCCTTCCCCTAATTCGTTCAATCAACCACTTCTTCTTGCGCTCAAGATCCTCCTCAGTTGCCTGGCCGTGCTTAGGGCCGCTGAGCGCAATCCACTCCCTGTGCACCTCACGCGGCTCGACGCCGAGCTTGCGGGCCAGTTGATTAGCGAGGCGCTGCACACTTTTACGCAAGAGTAGCTTTCGCTCCGCTTTAATTGATTCCAGAGGTCGCGGGGCGAGGTTCTGTGGTGGCTGGTAATGACGGGTTGGACGGGTTCCGCCCTCCTCAGAGGCACCTCGCTTGAGCAGTGCTGCCACTTGGGCGCGAGGAATGTTCAGGCCCATCTCCCGGCTAATAGCTTCGGCACGCGCAAGGTCGGCCGCGTCAAAGGCAGAACCGTCGAAGATGGTGCTGTGAGGCTTCAAGTCGGAGTCGAGCGGGGCGAATATGGAAGGCTCATCACGCCCGCCACCGCCGCCGGCTTTCTGACTGGTAGGTGAATCTAATCTCTCGACGTTATGCGTGAGGTAATGGTCGCGCTCTTCCTTAATCTGGAGCGCGTACCTTATGAGGATCGGGTCAGCCGGGATATACAGAGACGCGCTCTGCTCCTCCAGGCCCTCGACCATTCTCACGAAACGGCCCACGGCTTGGCGGAAGAACAATTCACTCTGAACGTTGGTCGCGTAGACGCCGACGCGCAGTCTAGGAATATCTACCCCTTCCGAAATCATCTTCACGGCGACTATCCAGCGCGCACTGTTCCTGGCGAAACGCTTGATCCTGTCGGAGGCGTCCGGTGACTCCGAGATGGCGATAAAAGGTTTTATGCCTGTAATTTCATGAAGTAGCGTGCCGGTCCGCTTCGCGTGTTCCTGGTCCATTGCTATGACGAGTCCCGCCGCGTCTTTATGGCCTTCGGCGCGCATTTCGTTGAGCTTGTTATCCGCCTCGTGCAGGACGCCGCGTATCCACTCGCCCTGAGTCCAAAGGGCAGCTCTAAGTCTCTCCGAGGCTTTTATACGGGCGATAGGATCGAGCAGTGAGTAATCTTCCGTTTCACCGTCAAAGCTCAGCCAGCGAATGCGTCCTTCATACGACGGGAAATAGATGGGGCGGCACACCCCGTCGGCGAGGGCGTCCTTGTAGCCGTACTCAAAGTCCGAATAGCTTCTGCTGTTCCTGTAAGTAACGAAGGGGATTTGATTGTTGTCACTCCTGAATGGCGTGCCCGAAATAGAGAGTCGGAAAGCGGCTGGCTCGAACGCTTCGCGCAGTTTGGTCCCCCACGCAAGGTCATCGCCCGCGTGGTGTATCTCGTCAAAAATGACGAGCGTTCGCCGCGCGCAGTTCATGCGGTACAGGTCGGGGGCGAATGATACCTGCTGATAGCTAACAACCACGCCGAAATAGTCGGGAGCTTCTATGCCATCCGCATTTGACCAAAGAGGGTCAAGATCTATGCCTATTCTGGACGCGGCGGAGGCCCATTGCTTACGCAGGTGATCGGTAGGGCAAACGACCACAACTCGCTCCACATGATTTTCTCTTAACATCTTGTGCGCTACTCTCAGCGCGAGCAGGGTCTTGCCTGAGCCGGGTGTGGCGACTGCCAGAAAATCGTTTTTCTTAACATTATCGAGTCGTAATAATGCCCGCCGCTGCCATCGCCGGAGGGGGAGTTGTTCGGGCCAAGCCCGCAGAGTTTTCATGACTGTTCATTAGCTCCTTTTTGCTGGTCGCATTTAGGGCAGAGGGCTTGGCCGTTCAGCGTGTCCGTAGGACCGCCTTTGCTGTAAGGCTGCTTATGATCGGCATGCCAGCCTGGTTCTAGCCTCCTGCCACACATGGCGCATGTACCTTGGGCATGGATAAATAAGCTGATTCGCTGACGTATTGAGAAACGTCTCTTCATCTTTACTATCATAAGAGTGATATTACTCTTATGATAGTAGCGAGTCAAGATGAATTTCTTTTGTGTTTTCGCCTTTGTGCTTAAATAGTCTGGTATTACAATCCGCACACTATGGCGAAGGTTAAATTGCTGGTTAAGGAAGTTGCTGAGAAGAAAGGGGTGAATAATCCCTTTATGCTAGCTAAGGAAACGGGACTTAACTACGCCGCATGCCACAAGCTATGGAAGGGTGAGCAGCAAATGATAGGATTGAAGACTATTGCGCGTTTGTGTGAAGTCTTCGAAGTAAAGCCGGGCCAACTTTTCGAATATCAACCGGACAAACCTTGACGAGCATCTATGGGTTGATCCTTCTTACGAAATTTCTTTATCCTCTCTTCCGGTACGTAAAATCGTGTTCCTCTAATCACAATAATATTTAGGCACTGACCGCAGGCTATTCTCTCTCCAGTCTTTTGCTTCGCTTCTCTAATAAAGCCACAATAAGGACACTCCCCTTTTATGAATGTGGGACGCATATCGCTTCCTAATGTGCCTAAACCCGCGCCAGTACCGATAGCTAAATAGACCGCTAAGATTATTAATGGAATACCAATGAATAATCCGAACGGGAAGACAGCTACGCTAAACACCGTCCCAAGTCCTCCGACCAGCAGGGCAACAAGGATGAAGGAGCCGCCAGTAACAGCCCCCGCTGCGACTGCGCCAGCATCTATCTTCGTGGCGGGCAGGGCCTCCGTGAACTCGTGGAGATAAGTCCCTTCTTCGTATTCCCCAGGCATAAAGCATTAACCTTATTTCTATTGAGGTTTGGACAAGCCTCACGCATAATCAGCGGCGAAAATGTGTAAGGCAGGCGCGCATCTGGAGTGATGAGACGCCCGCACGGTTCTTTTCGAGAACTACAGCGGGCTTCCACAATGACCAAGACGATTCTCTTCCTAATTGGGAAGAGCGTCAAGGGCCTGAATAATAAAAGCAACGCGCCGGCGTGCATCCAGGAGGGAGGGCACCTCTGATGGGACACGCACGCCGCCCCCAGCCGGCCCGCCTTGCCGAAAAGTTGTTGCAGATTCGTAAGAGCCTTGGCTTAAGTCAGAGCCAGATGCTGCAACGCCTTGGAGACACGAAGACACGACTTCACGCTCCACACATTTCAGGCTATGAGTCAGGCAAGCGTGAGCCGCCCCTGATCGTTTTGTTGAGATATGCTCAAGCGGCTGGTGTGCCGGTAGAGCTGCTGATTGATGACGGGCGTGACCTGCCGGAGGATTTACCGCCTGTCAGGACAATTTGGGTGATGAAACGCGGTCAGTTAAAGCCACACCGTCGGTGAGGGGCATTCCGAGTCAATATGAGAAAACTCTATGTTTACAAAACCCGTGTTGGCCCGTTCTATATAGCTGAACATAATGGACGATTCCATCCGGTCTTTGCGGAGGAGAGTCTCGGCAGCTATGTAACTGCCCAACAAGCAGTGGAAGATTTGGGGGGGGGGATACTTTTAATCCATCGTTTGGTCATGATACGTCAGAACTGGGCATTCCAGATGATCTGTCAAAGTGGGAGCGTCTTTCTTAACATGTGACCAGAAGGTAGTGTTCTAATCTGTGTTGCCGACACGGAAATAAATTCTAGCCTTCCGGCTTGGGGATGTGGCATATTCATTCCATGCCTAAACGCTCAAGCATACACCGTGATCCTCAGGACGAGAGCCGGCTCGCCAAATCCATTATTGACGTACTCACCGCAGACGAGGATGAGGACGAGCCAAAGCCCGAAAAGAATCCTGCCGCAGTCGCACTTGGGAGGCTTGGGGGCAAAAGGGCGGAAAGGCACGCGCTGAAAAGCTCTCACAAGAAAAGCGGAAAGAGATTGCCAAAAAGGCGGCTATCGCACGATGGCACCGCTCCGGTAACTAGTGCGATACTTCAATCCTAATCTGTGGGCGGAGTGGGATTAGTATGTTTGCATATGCCCGCACGACTTGCGAGTAAAGGTCTCTTACGCGCACTGCCCGAACAGTAACGACAAGTGCATACTTCGTCTTGTCGGTCGATTGAGAGGCTGTGCCATTTGCACGGCGATGATTGTAAATATCGAAAGCAGGGGACTTCAAAGAGGTAGCGCGCATTCTTACTTTCCCGCGAACGCAAGGTTCCCACTTGCCACCCTCTCGCTGTTTGAGTTCTGATCCCCCATATAGATTTCTCTCAGAGAAGAATGCTGCCGTTGTAGGGTAATAGGAGACTTTGCCGTCCTTATACTTGGTAAACCTGTCGGCGTGTGGCCTGAAAGCAGTTTCAAGGCCACTTCTTGTGTAAGCCGAAGCGTGACTTGGGTCAACATCCGTTGCAATGACCAACGTAGCCTCTAACTCTACATATCCCTTCAAGTGAATTGATGGGAGAGGGATCGGCGCATGTAAATACTGACCTTCGGGAAGGTCACCCTGGTATATTACTAACGCTTCATTATCTTCACAGGTAATCAGTTTTTCGGGATCACTCTCGAAGCGGCCCCAACCGATTTCCGATAGAGGCAAACCTTCTGCTGGTAATGCGCGGTGAACCATCAAAGCACGGATCGCTAGTGGCCCTAGTGATTGGCCTAGTTGTGCCTTTATTGTAGCCCCTGAACGTAATGCCCAGGGCGCAGCAACGCTGGTTCCTTGAACTCCCTGGACAACCGAACCGGAAGAAAGAACAGGGAACGGCTCATCCTCCGACCCCCCAAACGCGAGGCCATCCGGCTTCACAAATCCTGGTCTTCTGCCAGGGCCCGGACAGCTATAATCAGCGCGCGTCCAAGCTGATGAAGTTCGGTTGCAGGCACCAACGCCTATGAGGTTCACGCCATCAGCAGGCGGCTGGATTCGATTTAGACCAAAAAGTGCCGCCTTATCACCATCATTGCCCGCCGCAACGGTAGTAACCCATTCACCTGACGCTAGTCGTGAATCGAGTCGTGCTGTCCACAAGGTGATTTCGTCGTCATAAATCGGCAAATTAGGGCCAACACTGATGTTAATAAATACATACCTATGACCCTCAGCGTCGAAGAACGCCATAATCCTGTCGAGCACGTCGTAGTAGTATGGGTCGGACGAACCTATCACGTCCGAATCGAGAACACGAACATGGTCAACAGGGCATATCGGCCTACGTAGCCCATTCACATCGGAAATCGGCCCGAATAGGAATGCGCTCGTTACCGCCAACCCGTGTGCTTCTAAATCAGGAACGCTAGGCCCCACGGAAGGAGGCTCAATGACCTTAACCCACGGCTGCAACTTTGTACGCTCGCCCGTAGGAATGCCGCCATCAAAAATCAATGCGCGCCATCCATCCGTTATAGCTGTATCTTCCGGGAGTGTAGCGAATTCTTTAGCAGTCGCTCGAACTATCGAAGGGTAAAGCGGGCGTAGCGTAGGCATTGTGCGCGCAACGCGAAGAAAGGAAAAGTCCGCTAATCGGGCCGCAGCCTTTGCATTGGCCGCTACGGGGACAAATGTCAGTCCACCTACATCTCTACGCCTAGCAAAGTCCACCCTAGCTCCGAGCGGTGACGCATACTCATTGAACGCAGAAAGTACGTCAACGTGGCTCTGGTTGTGCAGTACAACCTCTAACCAACCTTCAGGGCTATCTTTATCATTAACGAGTTTAAGCTTACTAGTTGGTTCCGGGTAGGAGATATCCTCAATGTGTAAGAGGTCTTCATGACCGGTTGAAGTAGGAGTGAACTCATCAACATACTTCTTTAACTGAAGAATACGGCTTATCGGCCCGGCCACAAAAAGCTCTTCGGTGTATGCTTCTTGCGGATGGTTATCTATGCCCCACTTCTCAGGGATGACCGTTCTTTCCCTGCTACCCACGGAACGTAATCCGAGAGAATTCAACAAACTCTCTGGAAAATCAGTTTTTGAAATATAACGGGGGTGCATTGTGAGGGTTAGAATTGCCTCACCGCCGGGGCATGCCTCCGCTGGCAGCTGCTTAATTCGCTCGGCGGCTTTACCAATCCGCTCACTTATTCGCTGCTGAGCGTGGGAAAACTCATAGGGCGGAGTCTTGTCGCCACCACCCCTACGCCTTTCTGCGGGGCCTGTGAGTTTTTCACCGTTGCCAAGAAGGTAATTATATCTTCGAGCCATTCGATCTCACTTTCGTTCGAGTTACCTTTTTGCGATTGCGAAAGGTATCTCTTGCTATCCCTGTTAGCCGTGACACCTGTCGTTCGGACAAGCCCCGTTCGTGAAGCAAAACAGCCAGCTCGACACGCCTAGCGTGATCTTGTTTCTGCATCAAACTAGGCACTAGGTTTTCGAACACCTGGGCAAGTGGAGTTTCATTGACTAGTGACTCTCGTCTCGCCGTTAGAATGAGTTTACGCACATCGGCAAACGAATGGCCCTCTAATAGAACCGAAAGCAACTCTATTGTCGTGGCTGAAATTCCGTCTATGCTATTTTGAAGCGTTATCCTAATTGCTGCCGAGATGTCATCGGGCGATGGAAGTGGAAATTCAATAACGCGCTCGAACCTACGCCATACGGCCCGGTCAAGAAGGTCGGGATGATTCGTCGCAGCCAGGAGAATGCCATCGCGCGGCCAATCATCTATAGCCTGAAGAAGCACGGTAACCAAACGTTTCAGTTCGCCAACCTCCGCCGAATCGTCGCGTCTCTTTGCAATGGCGTCAAATTCATCAAGCAAGAGGATTGACGGACTGCGACGAGCGTAGTCAAGAACGGCCCTGATATTGTTTCCCGTGCGTCCTAGAAAACTGCTCATCACAGCCGCAAGATCGAGAGTTAATAGAGGCCGATTAAGATTCTTTGCGAGATACCGCGCAGCTAGACTCTTGCCAACCCCAGGTTGCCCGATTAGAAGAAGAGACCGTGACGGCATAACTCCGACCGCCGCCAGGCGATCTTCTTGCTTGCGTTCTTGAATGAATTGAGAAAGTTGCTCGCGAACGAGTGTGGGCCAAGTTGGTTCAACAGGCATTTGCGGATGTTCTTCACGCCGCAGTAATTCTAATCTTGAATCAATGTCAACGGGTAAAGGGTCAGGAAGTGCAGGCTTTGCTCTTTGCGGGGCGCCTGAAGTCTGAGCAATGAGCGCGTTGATCTCTGCTGTGCGCTCAGGGCGCATCTCGCGAATCTGTGGCAGAGAGCGGCGTAACAAGAGGGCAACGTCTTCCCGGCGGCCAGTTAGAGCAAGTCGCGCAAGGTGGACGAATTCATCAATTATATCCACTTTTTAGTCCAGTCGTAAGATCAACGAACAATAGGCTTATATACGCTCTGGGCGAATCCTGTCAAGACAATACTGAAATCATACCTCAACTCTCCTTGACCGATCAAGCAAAATAGCACTGCTGGCAACACAGAAAGGAAAGCTCAACGTGAACTGCAAACACTGCGACAGACAAACAAAGCGATTCGGTAAAGACCGCAAAGGCAATCAACGCTTTCGTTGCCTCTCATGCGGAAAGACGATTTAACGGCACGGAGCATATTGAGGGCAAGACGCTTTCGATGGACCAGGCTTCGATGGTCTTGACGCTCCTGGTTGAAGGCAACTCCGGGGGTGGATTTAGTACGAAGGAGAAGAGGAAACTAAATTCCCATAAGGGACTGTACATCCTGCAAGATCATATTTTAACTTTATAGCTCAACATAATTCCTAATTCATCCTTCGGTATTATGTTCGACTCAACTCTTCGAAGGATTGCGCTTCCATCCGACAGTTAAATTAGTCTTTTCATACGAGGTTTTATTTCTTTTCTTAGGAATTCCAACTGGCTTGACGAGAATTCATTATAGAAGTTTGTTTGAATGTTCTTTCTTTTCTTACGCAATAATGATCTCAAATCTGGCAGCCCAAATAGTAAATTATTTTCACTGAAGTAGTACCAATCAAGGAAGGCATGAAACTGGTCCGACCAGTTCTCCAAAATAGTAAAAGCATTTACAACCCAAATGTGGAGTTCATGAATCTGCTTTCCCTTTAATTTTCCTCTTTTCGGACCTATAAGGCCTGAACAGCGAGATACAATAAAGAGCATTGCTTGTATGAATCCTTGTAAGTCGAGTCTGGTTAAGAAATCAGGTTTCTTCAAATGTCTTCCGTTCGGTTTTGATTTTAATAATCCGCACAGCAGATAAATATGCCAAGATCCTTTTGATTCTGCCTCTTCGATCTGTTTATAAGTAATCCTCCGCCAGTCAAACTTACAGGAACACTCACTCACGCTACTCCTGACCCAGCTGATGTGTTTTTTACAGTTTGGGCAGACGTCGATAAGCATGCATTTATGAATTGGGCAATTGGTTACAAATAGCAAATCCCATATGCGACGGCAATAACCGGTTTCCAACAAGCACCTCGGACAGATAGCGGGACGTCTCGCACGGAACATAAGGTGGGGCAATGGCGCGTTATAAAATAGATAAAGAGGAGTAGGGCTTGATGACTCTACGTGGGGGTAAGTTAACGGTATTAAATCAGAGAAGCTCGCACCTGTTACCTTTGCAAGCGGTTCAAGATTCGTATTCGGGTTAAATAAGAATGAGCAGGTTTGACTGAGTTGCTCAGGTTTGATCCCGGCGCTTTTCAATATTAGGGATGGTGACTTGTATCCGTTCTGCTCAGTTAAACGGAGCACAAATCCCAAGAGACTTTCACCAGGTTTAGGATTACCCCTTCTAAGTAGTTCGATAACATTGCCCATTGGATTGAACTCTCATTTACCGAACTGCAAAGCTAATAGTGCGATGTAATTCAATAACGCTACACGACAACTGCTGTTACCTAAAGAAATCTTTCAATTAAAAGGCCTATTCGGTAAACGGGTTTGGTTTTTGGGGGTAATTAGCGGCGAGGCGCTCATCATATGCTTCTGCGAGTACCGCGAGGTCGAGCGATTTCATCGACCGATCAATAGCCAGGGTTGTCGCCCGCCGGGCTACTTGCATCACGTTCGCGACGGTGCCGTCTGATGCGCAGAAGAAGCGGTAGGCCATGTCTTCATCGGCCAGGTTTGACCTTTTTTCCAACGGAAGTTTTACATCTACGGCACGGAGGAATTTCCGGAAATCCTGCCGTTGTTCATTTGTATCCCAGCCGAATGGTTCGATACTTATTCGAGATGAAAACCGCCTCTTCAACTGGGCGTTGGCCTCAAGAATCACATCACAGTACGGCATCCCGATCAACACAATCGGAATTTTAGATTCGTTAATTAGATTCTTCAGCCAGTCCGAAACTGTCTTAAGAACTTTGTCCGAGTCCCTGTCGATCACGTGCTGAAATTCGTCGAGGATTATCAACTGTACGTCACACGCCTTTATCAAGCGTAGAAAGCGCAAGGTTTGGTTAACCACCGTTCCCTTTTCCGCTAGGGGATCACCCAGTCCGATTAGGAGTTTCGTCACAAGGCTTTTCACCGTAGCAGGGACGGGGATTGCGGCTGAGATCACTGGGACTATTGCCCCTTCTTCCGTCTCGTAGCGCGGGTATCTATGCTCGTAACGTTTCAGGCATGTTGTCTTACCCGTGCCCGTCTCTCCTTGTATCAACAAATTCACCGGCTCTGCGGACATTTTTGAGAACTCATGGCAATACGCAATTTTTTGTTCTACCTCTTTAAGTCGCGGGTAGGAGATATAAATCTGCTCGGTCAGACGTATCCTTTCTTCGGCTGATACCTTGCTGTTATCTGTGTCGTCCTTACCGGACTTATTCCCTCTATCTCGGTAGATCATAATCGCCCTCCCAGCCAACCATATCCAGATCAGCCACGTTATCGTGTTTGTTATCGGTTAAGCTGATTTCAATATCGCTGTCAGGTTGAGTTCCCTTCTGTGAAAGAGTAGTTACGCGAAGGCCGGAAGAGGCCCTTTTCAGCGGGACAGTTAGTTCTTGGCCCTGGCGCCGCGTGCCATCCTTTCTTAACGGTAATAGACTTCTGCTTGGTTGATTCGGTGGAAGCTCTTCCCTCTCTTTATCCTGAATTGACCACTGAGTGCTCGCTGGCGGCCGTTGACCGTAGTTTTTGAATCGAGCCAGTTTTTGTCTCGTCTGAGTTCTTTTAGTCGTTAGCCATTCGCGTTCTATTATTTCTTGGATCCTCTCTTTTGCCAGGCAGAGATCAATAATGTTTGAGTTATCCTTTCCGATCTGCTTCGCAAAGCGTTTAATTATTTTGTGCTGCCAGAGAGTTAAATTTTTAGTGTAAGACTGATTGACAGCAGGCACGGGTATGTACTGACCGCTGTCCTTATTGGCGATGTGGATGAGGGAGAGGTCGGCGGGATCATACTTCACTTGTATACGTTCTCTGGGCTTCAGCGTGCGCCTTAAGCGTGCCAGGTCCTCACCGTTATACCGAAGGCTATGGAGTTCTATACCAACGTGAGAAATAGTCCTCATCTCAATGCAGCCGAGTAAAACATTTAGATCTGAACTCCGCGGCGGAAGCGGGGGAGGGTGTTCAGTAATGGCAACTTTCCACACTTGCGCCGGCGTGTTCTGTATATCCCTGTGCAGGGTTTGGTGATAAACGTCGACAATGAAATTGTGGATTATTTCCTCGAATGCCCGGAATGAAATGACCGCGTTCTTTTGGGGATCATATTCCGCACGGTCGATAATGTTTGAGAAGGTTGTTCCTGGCTGGCCGTGGAGCAATTTTTGATTTTGCGTTCTGAAGAACCTCTCGACCGAGCCTTTATACTGACCGCACTTGGGAGGGGCGTAATCAATAACAATTCCCAACTGAAGACAAGCGTCCTCTAGGTCAGTGCTGTGGAACTCAGGCCCATTATCAACTACCAGATATTCTGGGATCCCATAGACGTCCCAGGTACTTTTGATATCAGGGTATCGCTCCTTAACGTAATTCTTAGGCTGAATCGCGTGACGCAAGCATTGCATTACGGAAAGATAACTAGGCGGGTCGAAGCCTATGTACATCCCGACAATCATTCTTGAATATTTATCCAAGGCGACCGTTATCCAAGGCCTGCCGACAGGCAACCTCGTCTCCGGATCAACCACGAGCATGTCGAGCTTAGTGTGGTCCATCTCGACCCTTTCAAGTGGGCGGGATGGACGCGGTCCCTGCCTACTGGCAGCATATTTCTGGTCGGCGATTCTACGGTTGTACCTTGCTTTCATAACCTCGTACGGATCAAGACGATTAACAATGTCGTAAATGCTGCTCTTATGAGGAAACATAAGCAGGTCGGCTTTATCCCTAAAGTTATTCTCCGATGCTATCCGTGCATTTATCGTGTCGCAGATTGAAGCCACAGTCGGACGGTGTTTCGTCAGGTATCTTTCTGCAATAACCGCTTCGATGATTTTGGCGACTGCCACGGCCTTCTCAGGCTCACGTCCTGAAAATTTGGGGCGGCGATTCCCACGCCGCTGGTAGGCAGGGATAAGCGATCTGATGTCCTCACCGGACGCTCGATACTGCTTGAACCACCTGCCAAGCGTTTTCCACGACGGCGGAGAAGTGTCATTAATTTCACCATTGATCTTTTTGATAACTGGCGAGAGAGTTTCTCTCGTGAGACACTTTAGGTGTTGATCTTGGATTTCACGGACATAACAATATCGCCTCTTAGTTTTTTGTCTTAAATCCTCGCTGAGCAAACTTAGATCGTCGGCTATAAGTCTAATGGCCTTGCGCTGGGCGAGAGGAGACTCCTGTCCGTCGCCGAGAATTTCAAGACTCCCATCGAATAGAGAGTCGATGAAGCTTCCTTCTTGCAGGGACTTATACTCATTGGAACTTACGTCTTTAACTTGTAGTTCTCCGCTAGGAAGGCGCCCTTCAATTACATACTCGCCGCGCCCGCGGACTCTAAAATGCAACCCTTTTCTTAGCCGATATTCCATGAATTTAAGACACCTTTTTGTCAGCCAAGGCAATTGCTGATAACTGTAAAATAGTCTTGGAATCGATTGGCTGCATTAAGTCGAAAGTGAAGGCTCCCCGGTACATGAGTGCATAAACTACTTGCCTGGGCGCGTGATGAGACTCAAAGAACTGCACTACTTCACTGAAGGCAACATCATGATTTCGGCGCATTAAATTATGGCAAAGGATTTGGTGCTGAGGGGTGATCGGAGTCCTGGCATATTTCCAGAGAAACTTTATGTTATCTAGGCGTGGTTGCACTCGGATAGTCTTGTCAGTGACAACATAAAAGTCATAACCTTCTTGTCGAAGAATTGAGGCAATCAGGCGATACTTAATAGTGGCGGCTTCACTACCTAGTTGCTCTTCGGATTTGACTTCTATTATCTGTTGGTTCTTCGATCTTTTGACCAAAAAGCTCGGTATGTAACCGTACTGGACGCTGTTATGAACATAATCCAACTGCATAGGCTGCTCTCTGTAAGAAAGGACGTCCGGATCGAATTCCAGTAGGTAAAGAAAATCACGAACAAGTTGAGACCCCCACAAGACAGTCCTATTAAGTTTCAGGCTGGGGAACTTGCCTATAAACTTTACGGCACTTCTATGTTTTGAATGCTTCCTGATTCTCATCATTCAAATCCGAGTGTTACGTGTTATTTCGCTCACACATACTATTCGGTAATTAACAAATTCGTGAATTAGAGTATCACCGAGACATTCTTCTGTCAATCTGTTTTTTATTAATTCTGAGGTTGTCTAGTTTGGCCGGGTAGGAGTAAAAGAGGACGCGGCGATCCCCGACTAACTCCGGAAGGATGAGCAGACCACGCCCAAACTAGGAAGTTTGGCGAACGTCTCCGCAGCAAGCACAAGACTGCTAAGGTCAACGAAGTCC
>Ga0196977_1000634_pt1 | contig 17164 bp, 16 predicted proteins | sample S3v_1013CmetaG_FD_148634 | JGI IMG/M metagenome (GOLD analysis project Ga0196977, IMG submission 148634) | Soil microbial communities from Anza Borrego desert, Southern California, United States - S3+v_10-13C | ecosystem: Environmental > Terrestrial > Soil > Desert | place: USA: California...
TTCGCGAGCTCGGCCTCAACCCCCAGGCCATCCTCGCCTCGGCCCGTTCGGCGCAGGGCGGTCCGTTCGAGAAGCTCTCCACCGGGCGCGACGGCTCGCTCGACCCCCGCTTCGAGCGCATGGCCCTGAGCCTCGCGCGGATGGACGCGCTCGAGCGCGGCCTCAGCGGCATCCCCCAGGTGATGCCGGCCGACATGCGCATGATTACGTCGGGCTTCGGCTACCGCAGCGACCCGATCCATGGCGCGGCGGCGATGCACGCGGGCCTCGATTTCCGCGGCCCCGTCGGCTCGCCGATCCACGCCGCGGCCAAGGGCAAGGTTACGTTCGTCGGCACCAAATCCGGTTACGGAAGAGTGGTCGAGATCAGCCACGGCAACGGCATGATGACCCGCTACGCCCACATGTCGACGTGGAAGGCGAAAATCGGCCAGGCCGTCGATGCGGGCGACGTGATCGGCCTCATCGGCAACACCGGCCGCTCGACCGGCCCGCACCTCCACTTCGAGGTGCGCATCAACGACCGCGCGGTCAATCCGCGCCCGTTCCTGGAGACCGCTCCCCATGTTCTCGAAGAAGCCAGAGCAGACCTACCCCGGCGCGGGGGTGCGGCCCGTGGCTAGCAGCTCGACCTTCTCGGTGATCGGCGCCGACGTCACCATCCGCGGCGACGTCGAGGCTTCGGCCGACCTCCATGTCGACGGCGTCGTCGTCGGCGACCTCGCCTGCACCTCGCTGGTGCAAGGCGAATCGAGCCGCATCGAGGGCGCGATCAGCGCCGAGACGGCACGGCTCGCCGGCACCGTCAAAGGCACGATCACCGTGCGCGAGCTGGTCATCCTCAAGAGCGCGCGGGTCGACGGCGACGTCCACTACGACGCGCTGACGATCGAGCACGGCGCCAGCGTCAACGGCAAGTTCGCCCCCGATGCGGCCAAGTCCGCACCGCCGGCCGACAAGCCGCGCCCCGCGGTGCTCGAGCTGGGCCAGGACGACGCGCAACGGCTGACGCTGGCCAGCTGACCGCCACCCCAGGAATCGACAGGGCCGAACCCGCGAGGGTCCGGCCCTTTTTGTCGCCCTGAAACAGCTCAGCCGGTGATTTCGCCGGCGCTCTCGGCCGCGCGCTTGGCGGCGAGCCAGGTTTCGGCCTCGGCTTCCTGCGCCGCCTCGACGGCCGCCTTGGCCGCCGCGTCGCGCTCGGCGCGCAGCTCCTCGATCAGCGCCGCGCGGTCGTCGCGGCTCTCGGCCACGGCTTCGTCCGCCGCTTCGCCGGCCGAGGCGCGCTTGGCAGCCTTGGCCACCGCCGCGTCGAGCTCGCGCTGCGAGCATAGCCCGAGCGTGACCGGGTCCTTCGGCTGGATGTTCTGGATGTTCCAGTGGCTGCGGTCGCGGATCGCGTTGATCGTGTTGCGGGTCGTGCCGATCAGCTTGCCGATCTGCGCGTCGGAAATCTCGGGGTGGTTGCGGATGATCCAGGCGATGCCGTCGGGCTTGTCCTGCCGCTTGGACACCGGCGTGTAGCGCGGGCCCTTGGTGCGGCTGACGTCGACCGGCGCGCGGTGCATCTTGAGGCGATAGGCGGGGTCGGCCTGACCCTTCTCGATCTCCTCGTGCGTTAGCTCGCCCGAATGGACCGGGTCGCGCCCGGTATACTTCGAGCTGGCGAGGTCATCGGCCATCGCCTGCACCTCGAGGATGTGCAGCCCGCAGAACTCGGCGATCTGCTCGAAGCTGAGCGAGGTGTTGTCGACCAGCCACGAAGCGGTCGCATGGGGCATCAGGGGAGTGGGCTGGGCCACGGATTTGTCTCCGCTTGAAATAGAAGGGCCGCCCCTCGCGGAGCGGCCTGAACCGCGCCGATGTAGGCGCTTTGCCCTGCACCGGCAAGCGAAAGCGAGTCAATCCATCGCCACGTAGCCCGGCAACGCCTCGACGCGCCTTAGCCACGCCTGCACGTGCGGATAGCGGCGCAAGCGGAACCCGCCGGCCTCGCACACGTGGGTGTAGGCGTAGAGCGAGATGTCGGCGAGCGAGGCAGCGTCGCCGGCAAACCAGGGCCGCTCGGCCAGGTGCTGCTCCATCACCCCGAGCGCTTCCTCGCCGGCCATGCGCTTGGCCGGCAGCTGCGCGCGCTGCAGCTCGGTCAGGTTGTCCTCGCCGACGAAGTGGAGCCAGAACCGCAGCGTGGCGATGTTGGGCTCGTGGTTGTACTGCTCGAAGAACATCCACCGCAGCATGTCGGCGCGAGTGAAGCGGTCCCTGGGGATCAGCGCGCTGCCCTCGGCGAGGTACCAGCAGGCGGCGTTGCTCTCGGGCAGGAAGCGCTCGCCGACCTGCAGCACCGGAATGCGCCCGTTGGCGTTGATCCGGCCAATGAACTCCGCCGTGCGCGTCTCGCCTTGCATGATGTCGTACTGCACCCGCTCGAGCGGCAGCGACAGCAGCGCCGCGGTGAGGCGGATCTTGAAGCAGTTGCCGCTGCGCGGGTCCTCGTGAAGGATCAGCCGGTCCATATGCCCTCCTCGCAGGCGCTGGCGCCGGTCGTATCGACGGCGCGGCGCAGGCCTGCACCGACGCGGCGTCGCGTCTCGGCACGGGTCATGCCGCGGCCAACACGATCTTGCCGACGTGCTCGCCGGCCTCCATGCGGGCGTGCGCCGCCGCCGCCTCGGCGAGCGGGAAGACCCGGTCCATCGCCGGCCTCAGCTTGCCTTCCTCGACCATCGGCCAGACGGTGCGGGCGATTTCATCGGCGAGCAGCGCCTTGAACGCGGTCGAGCGGCCACGCAGGGTCGAGCCGGTCACCGTCTGCCGCCGGACCATCAGCCGGGCCATGTCGATCTCCGCCTTCGCCCCGCCGAGCACCGCGATCGTCACCAGTCGCCCGTCGTCGGCCAGGCAATCGAGGTTGCGCTGGGTGTAGCTCCCGGCGACCATGTCGAGGCACAGCTCGGCGCCCTTGCCGCTGGTGATCGCCCTGACCCCTTCGGCGAAATCCGCGCTGCGGTAATTGATCGCGTGATCGGCGCCCAGCGATCGGGCGGCATCGCACTTGTCGTCCGAGCCGCACGTGACGATCACCGTCAGGCCGAACAGCTTGGCGAGCTTGATCGCCATCGTGCCGATCCCGCTGGTGCCGCCGTGGACCAGCAGCGTCTCGCCCTCGACCGCCCAGCCGCGCTCGAACACGTTGTGCCACACGGTGAACAGCGTCTCGGGCAGCGCGGCGGCTTCCACCAGCGGCAGCGCGGCGGGCACCGGCAGGCAGTGGTCGGCGTGCGCGAGGCAATATTCGGCATAGCCGCCGCCCGTCACGAGCGCGCATACGGCGCGGCCGATCAGCGTTTCGTCGCCGCCCTCGCCCACCGCGACGACCGTTCCGGCGATCTCCAGGCCGGGGATGTCGGACGCGCCGGGCGGCGGCGGATAGCGCCCGAGCCGCTGGAGCACGTCGGGCCGGTTGACGCCGGCAAAGGCGACGCGGACCAGCAGCTCGCCGGCAGCCGGGTGCGGCACCGGCCGCTGCTCGATCCGCAGCACCTCCGGGCCGCCCGGCTCGGCGATCGCGACCGCTGCCATCGTTGCCGGAGTATCCGCCACGTCCGCCCCCCGCGTGACTCAAATGTCACGGTCCACAGCCCTAGTGCTCGCCCCCGTTGACAGCAAGCGGCCCCAGAATCATCCTTCCTCGCGCGATGGACGACGACGATCTTCCCCGCGCGCGCGGAGATGCCGCGAGCCAGCTGGCCCGCGAACCGCTCGACAGCTATTCGCAGGACGAGCTGATGGAGCGCGTCGCGCTGCTCGAGGCCGAGATCGAGCGGGTCAGGGCGCACCACGCCAAGGCGGCGAGCCACATCAAGCTGGCCGACGCCCTGTTCAAGCCGCGAGAGCCCGGTTGAGGCCGCTGCCGGCCCCACCCCTCTTCGCAAGCGCCGGTCGGCGCCCCATATTCGTTAACAACAGAAGGCCGGCGTGTTTCTCACGCGTTCAGACGGCCCTTTGCACAATCGCAACTATCGGATCGTATCCCTCGCCCTTGGATTGACAAGCCATGCCCAGTTTCGCGCAAAGTCTCGAGAAAACCCTTCACACCGCGTTGCAGCACGCAACCGACCGGACGCACGAATATGCGACGCTCGAGCACTTGCTGCTGGCGCTGGTCGACGACCCGGAAGCCGCCGAAGTGCTGACGGCCTGCGGCGTCGACCTCGCCGAGCTCGGCACCGTGGTGCGCCAGTATCTCGATCAGGAGTACCAGTCGCTCAAGACCGAGGACGAGGCCGACCCGCAGCCGACCGCCGGCTTCCAGCGGGTGATCCAGCGCGCCATCCTCCACGTGCAGTCGAGCGGCAAGGACACCGTCACCGGGGCCAACGTGCTGGTCGCGCTGTTCTCCGAGCGCGACAGCTACGCGGTCTATTTCCTGCAGCAGCAGGACATGAGCCGGCTCGACGCGGTCAGCTACATCAGCCACGGCATCGGCAAGGGCGGCCGCCAGATCGAGAGCCGCCCGCCGCAGGGCGCCGAGGAGCCCGAGACCAAGAGCGAGGACAAGCCCGAAAAGAGCGGCAAGAAGGATTCCGCGCTCGACCAGTTCTGCGTCAACCTCAACCAGAAGGCCCTCGACGGCAAGGTCGATCCGCTGATCGGCCGCGGGCCGGAGGTCGACCGGACCATCCAGATCCTCTGCCGCCGGTCGAAGAACAACCCGCTCTACGTCGGCGATCCGGGCGTCGGCAAGACAGCCATCGCCGAGGGGCTGGCGCGCAAGATCGTCGAGGGCGACGTGCCCGACGTGCTGATGGACGCGGTGATCTACTCGCTCGACATGGGCGCGCTGCTGGCCGGCACGCGCTATCGCGGCGACTTCGAGGAGCGGCTCAAGCAAGTCGTCTCCGAGCTCGAGAAGCTGCCCGAGGCGGTGCTGTTCATCGACGAGATCCATACGGTGATCGGCGCCGGCGCGACCAGCGGCGGGGCGATGGACGCCTCGAACCTGCTCAAGCCGGCGCTCTCCAACGGCGCGATCCGCTGCATCGGCTCGACCACTTACAAGGAGTTCCGCAACCACTTCGAGAAGGACCGCGCGCTGCTCCGGCGGTTCCAGAAGATCGACGTCAACGAGCCGACGGTCGAGGACACCATCAAGATCCTCCGCGGCCTGCGCAGCGCGTTCGAGGAGCACCACAAGGTCCGCTACACCCCCGACGCGATCAAGACCGCGGTCGAGATGAGCGCGCGCTACATCAACGACCGCAAGCTGCCGGACAAGGCGATCGACGTGATCGACGAGGTCGGCGCGATGCAGATGCTGGTGCCGCCGTCGAAGCGGAAGAAGAAGATCACCTCGAAGGAGATCGAGCAAGTCATCGCGACGATGGCGCGCATCCCGCCGAAGTCGGTCAGCAGCGACGACAAGGTCGCGCTCGCCAGCCTCGAGAAGGATTTGAAGCGCGTGGTGTTCGGCCAGGACAACGCGATCGAGAAGCTCGCCACGGCGATGAAGCTCAGCCGCGCCGGCCTGCGCGAGCCCGACAAGCCGATCGGCAGCTTCCTGTTCTCCGGCCCGACCGGCGTCGGCAAGACCGAGGTCGCGCGCCAGCTGGCCTCGATCATGGGCATCGAATTGAAGCGCTTCGACATGTCCGAATACATGGAGCGGCATTCGGTGAGCCGCCTGATCGGCGCGCCTCCGGGCTACGTCGGCTACGACCAGGGCGGCCTGCTGACCGATGCCATCGACCAGCACCCGCACTGCGTGCTGCTGCTCGACGAGATCGAGAAGGCGCACCCCGACCTGTTCAACATCCTGCTGCAGGTGATGGATAACGGCCGCCTGACCGACCACCACGGCAAGACCGTCGACTTCCGCAACGTCGTGCTGATCATGACCACCAATGCCGGCGCGTCGGACATGGCGCGGTCGAGCATCGGCTTCGGCGCGACCAACAAGGTCGATGCCGGCGACGAGGCGGTGAAGAAGATGTTCGCCCCCGAGTTCCGCAACCGCCTCGATGCGATCGTGCCGTTCGAATACCTCGGCAGCGAGACCGTCAGCCGGGTGGTCGACAAGTTCATCCTCCAGCTCGAGCTGCAGCTGGCCGACCAGAACGTGCACATCCAGTTCGACTCGGATGCGCGCAGCTGGCTGGCCAAGCGCGGCTACGACAAGCTCTACGGCGCGCGGCCGATGGCGCGGCTGATCCAGGACAAGGTCAAGCAGCCGCTCGCCGAGGAGCTGCTGTTCGGCAAGCTGGCCGGCGGCGGCGAGGTCCACGTCAGCGTCAAGGACGACGCGCTGGCGTTCGAGCTGACCCCGGCAGCGCCGAAGGACGTCAAGCCGAAGGCGAAGAAGCCCAAGGCCAAGGCCAAGCCGGCCGCCGAGGAGTAGACGCGCGCAGCGGTCGCGCCGGGTCAGGAAGGTGGGTGGAACCGCGCGGCGGTTCCGCCCATTTCCGTGCCCGAGATGATCGCCGACTTCGCATGGATCCGGCCCGAGCCGCACGGCATCCATGTCGTCCCCGCCGACTGCTGGATCGATCCCTCGCAACCGGTCGCCCATGCGCTGGTCACCCATGGCCACGCCGACCACGCGCGCGGCGGACACGGGCGGACGGTCGCCACGCCGGCCACGCTGGCGATCATGGAGCTGCGCTATCAGACCCGCGCCGGGGCCACGCCGGTAGAGTACGGCGAGACGATCACGCTGCCGGGCGAGGTCAAGGCGACTTACGTGCCCGCCGGCCACGTGCTCGGCTCGGCGCAGATCGTGCTCGAGCATGGCGGCGAGCGGATCGTCGTCACCGGCGACTACAAACGCCGACCCGACCCGACGTGCCCGCCGTTCGAGGTCGTGCCGTGCGACGTGTTCGTCACCGAGGCGACCTTCGGGCTGCCGGTGTTCTGCCATCCTCCGATCGAGCACGAGATCGCCAAGCTGCTGAGAGCGCGGGCGGACAACCCCGAGCGCTGCGTGCTCGTCGGCGCCTACGCGCTGGGCAAGGCGCAGCGGCTGATCGCCGAGCTGCGCCGCGCCGGCTTCCATGACGCCATCTGGCTGCACGGGGCGATGGAACGGATGTGCCAGCTGTACTCCGAGTTCGGCATCGAGCTCGGCGAATGGCGCCTCGTGGCGGAGGCGAAGAAGGACGAGCTGCGCGGCGCGATCGTGGTCTGTCCGCCGTCGGCGCTCAACGACCGCTGGAGCCGGCGCCTGCCCGATCCCATCACCGCGATGGCTTCGGGCTGGATGCGCGTGCGCCAGCGCGCGCGGCAGCGCAACGTCGAGCTGCCGCTGGTGATCTCCGACCACGCCGACTGGGCCGAGCTGACGCGGACGATCGAGGAGGTGAACCCGGCCGAAAGCTGGATCACCCACGGCCGCGAGGAGGCGCTCTTGCGCTGGTGCCAGCTCCACCAGCGCCGCGCGCGGGCGCTGGCGCTGGTCGGCTACGAGGACGAGGATGATTGAGGACGCGATTCACTCGGCCGTCCCGGCATTTCCGCGCCGAAGGCGCCTAGAACAGGGTTTCGCGCAGAGACCGCGGAGGCGCAGAGAAGCTGACGACGGGACCCCTCTGCGCTCTCTGTTCCTCTGGGTCCTCTGCGCGAACCAGCTTTCCTATTCTGCCTGCGGCGCCTGATGGAAGCGTTCGCCGCCCTCGTCGACGCGCTGGTCTACACCCGCAGCCGCAACGGCAAGCTGCGGCTAATCGCCGAGTACTTGCGCACCACGCCCGACCCCGACCGCGGCTGGGCGCTGGCCGCGCTGACCGACTGCCTGAGCTTCCCGGCGGTCAAGGGGAGCACGATCCGCAACCTGCTGATCGAGCGGGTCGATCCGGTGCTGTTCGCGCTCAGCCGCGATTTCGTCGGCGACACCGCGGAGACGGCAAGCCTGCTGTGGCCCCAACCGGAGGGCGACGCCATGACGCCGCCGACGGTGAGCGAAGCCGTTGATTCATTGGGCGCCATGACCCGCATGTCGGTGATGAGCGAGTTGCCGCAGCTGCTCGACCGGCTCGATGCGGAAGGGCGCTACGCGCTGCTCAAGCTGGCCACCGGCGCGATGCGGGTCGGCGTCTCCGCACGGCTCGCCAAGACCGCCTTTGCCCAGGCGTTCGCCGTGGCGGTCGAGGACGTCGAGGAATACTGGCACGCGCTCAAGCCCCCGTTCGCCGAGCTATTCGCCTGGGCGGCCGAAGGCGCCGAGCCGCCGGACACCGGCGAGATGCCGCTGTTCCGCCCGTTCATGCTAGCGCACCCGCTCGAGGACACCGTGCTCGATCTCGCCGACTATGCCGCCGAGTGGAAATGGGACGGGATTCGCGTGCAGCTGGTCCATGCCGGCGGCGAGACCCGGCTCTATTCGCGCTCGGGCGACGACGTGACCGGCACGTTCCCCGAGATGGCCGAGGCGCTCGGCATCCCCGCGGTGCTCGACGGCGAGCTGCTCGTGCGCGGCAGCCACCAGGGCGGCGAGGCCGGCGGCGCGGCGAGCTTCAACGCGCTGCAGCAGCGGCTCGGGCGCAAGGTCGTGTCGCGGAAGATGCTCGCCGAATACCCGGCGTTCGTGCGACTCTACGACGTGCTGATCCTCGAAGGCGAGGACTTGCGCGAGCTGCCGTGGGAGGAACGCCGCCGCCGGCTCGAGGCGCTCATGCTGCGGCTGCCGCCCGAGCGGTTCGACCTGTCGACGGTCGTCGCGGCCGACGATTTCGCGCACCTCGCCGAGATCCGCGGCCGCACGCGCGACGAGGCGATCGAAGGGCTGATGCTCAAGCGCCGCGATTCGCCGTACGTCGCCGGGCGCCGCACCGGGCTGTGGTACAAGTGGAAGCGCGATCCGCTGCTGGTCGATTGCGTGCTGATGTACGCCCAGCGCGGCAGCGGCAAGCGCAGCAGCTTCTATTCGGATTACACGTTCGGCTGCTGGGACGGCGATCCCGATCACGGGGCCGAGCTGCTGCCCGTCGGCAAGGCCTACTTCGGCTTCACCGACGAGGAGCTGAAGCAACTCGACCGCTACGTCCGCAACCACACGGTCAACCGCTTCGGCCCGGTGCGCGAGACCGACCGCAGCCTGGTGTTCGAGGTGGCGTTCGACAGCGTCCACGAAAGCAAGCGGCACAAGTCGGGCCTGGCGATGCGTTTCCCGCGCATCCACCGCATCCGCTGGGACAAGCCGGCGCACGAAGCCGACCGGATCGAGGCGCTGAGGAGCTTGGTGCGCGACTAGCCAGGCGCTACAGCCGAGCGATGCGCTTTCTGCTGCTGCTCCTAGCCCTGGTCCTTGCCGCGCCGCTGCGCGCCGGCGGTGCCGACGGCTGGACCGCGGCCTGGGCGACGTCGCAAATGGTCCCCGTGAACGACCAGGTCGTGCCGGGCGAATGGCTCGACGATGCGACCCTTCGCCAGGTGGTGCGCGTCGGCCTCGCCGGCGCGCAACTGCGCCTGCGCCTCTCGAACGTGCACGGCGACGGTCCGCTCGCCATCGGCGGCGTGACGGTGGCGCGCTCCGTGGATAATCGCACGTCAAGCATCGACACCTCGACGCTGGCCATCGTCACGTTCGGTGGCGAACCGGTCACAACCATTCCCGCCGGCGCCGAAGCCTGGTCCGACCCGATCGCCCTGCCGGTCCGCGCCGGCGACGACATCGCCGTCTCGCTTTATCTGCCCGAGGCCCCGACGCCGCCCACTGGGCACCCGGGCTCGCGGGCGACCAGCTACTTCGCGCCCGCCAATCGGATCGGCGCGGAGACGCTGGCCACCGACCGCACGGCGCCGCGCTGGCTGGTGCTGGCCGGCGTCGAGGTGCTCGCCCCCGAAGCGCGAGCAGTGGTGGTGCTCGGCGATTCGATCACCGACGGCTTTGGGGTCGAGCCCGACACCAACGCCCGCTGGACCGACCATCTCGCCGCTCGGCTGCGCGCCGACCCGGCCTATGCCGAGGTCGCCGTGCTCAACGCGGGGATCGGGGGCAACCGGCTGCTGCTCGACGGGCTCGGGCCGAACGCGCTCGCCCGCTTCGAGCGCGACGTGCTGTCGCAGCCCGGCGTCACGCACCTGATCGTGCTCGAGGGCGTCAACGACCTCGGCACCCTGACCCGCGACGGCCCGGCAACGGCCGAGCAGCACGCCGCGCTGGTCGCGCAGGCGACCGAGGCGCTGCGCCAGATCGTGCTGCGGGCCCGCGCGCGCGGCATCAAGGTGATCGGCGGCACGATCATGCCGTTCGGCGCATCGGCGTACTACCATCCGCCGGCGCAGACCGAGGCCGACCGCCAGGCGATCAACGCGTGGATTCGCGCGCCGGGGCACTTCGACGCGGTTATCGATTTCGACGCGGCGATGCGCGATCCCACCGGGCCCGCGCGGCTGGCCCCGACGCTCGATTCGGGCGACGGGCTGCATCCCTCGCTCGACGGCTACCGCGCGATGGCGGCCGCGGTCCCGCTCGAGCTCCTGCGCTAAGCGCGGCATGAAGCCCAAGCTGCTGACGACCCTGCCGGGCTACACGCGGCGGCTGCTACTTGCCGACCTGTTGGCCGGCATCAGCGTGGCGATGGTTGCGATCCCGCTGAGCATCGCGATCGCCATCGCCTCCGGCGCGCCGCCCGCCGCCGGCCTGGTCACGGCGATCGTCGCCGGATTCCTGATCTCGGCGCTCGGTGGCAGCCGGGTGCAGATCGGCGGGCCGACCGGCGCCTTCATCGTCGTGGTCTACGGCGTGATCGCCGAGCACGGTTACGACGGGTTGGTGCTGGCGACGCTGATGGCCGGAGTCATCCTCATCTTGGCCGGGCTGCTGCGCGCGGGCAACCTGATCGCCTTCGTGCCCGAAGCGGTGATCAACGGCTTCACCATCGGCATCGCCATCGTCATCGCCAGCAGCCAGCTGAAGGACTTCGTCGGGCTGCAGCTGGCGAACGCCCCGGCCGACTTCCTGCCCAAGATGGTCGCGCTGTGGGGCGCTCGCGAAACCGCCAACTGGGCCGCCGTGGGCGTGGGCGCGGCGGCCTTGGCGCTGTTCGTGGGGCTGCGGCGGCTGTTCCCGCGCCTGCCCGACCGGCTGATCGCGACCGTGCTCGTCTCGCTCGCGGCGGCGCTGCTGGCGCTGCCGGTGGAGACGATCCACTCGCAATACGGCGAGCTCCCCCGCAGCCTGCCGCTCCCCGCGCTGCCGGAGGTCAGCGGGTCGCGCATTGCCGAGCTGCTGCCATCGGCTTTCGTCATCGCTTTCCTGGCGGCGGTGGAATCGCTGCTCTCGGCCATGGTGGCCGACCGCATGGTCGGCGGCAGCCACCGGCCCAACGCCGAGGTTATGGCCCAGGGTTGGGCCAACCTCGCCTCCTCGCTGTTCGGCGGCCTGCCGGCGACCGGCGCCATCGCCCGCACCGCCACCAACGTCCGCGCGGGCGGGAAGACGCCCGTGGCGGGCATGATCCATGCGCTGGTGATCCTTATCGTGATGCTCGCCGCGGCCCCGCTGGCCGGCTACCTGGCGATGCCGGCGCTCGCCGCGCTGTTGATGATGACCGCGTGGAACATGAGCGAGCCGCACAAATGGCGCAGCTACTGGAGCACGCCCACCGAGGAACGGCTGCTCCTGCTGCTGACCCTCGTGTTGACGGTGCTCGCCGACTTGACCGTCGCCATCGCCGTCGGCGTCGGCTTCGGCCTGGCGATCCGGCTGCGCCAGAGCAAGCTCGCGGCGCGCGACTGGCATATGCCCGAGCCGTAGGCGTCACTCGGCGGGCAGCTGGACGAGCTTGTGGCGCCCAGTCGCGCCGCGCAACAGCCGCAGTCGTGACGTCGGCACTTTGAGCGCCCCGGCCAGCAGCGCCAGCAGCGCCGCGTTGGCAGCGCCGTCGTGCGGCCTGGCGCGGACTTTCACCAGCAGGCATCCCTCGCCGAGCTCGATCGCGTCGCAACGGGCGCCGGGCGTCACCCTGAGCGCAAGCCGCCCCTCCGCGTCGGCCAGCCCGCGCACGGCCGCGGCGGACGGCGCGTCAGGCTTCGGGCGCGCCACGCAGCATCGCCAGGTGGCGCCGCGCCAGCGCGCAATACCGTTCGGTCTGGAAGCGGATCTTCTCCACCTGCGCCTCGTCCTGGGTGCGCAGGAACCTGGCCGGCCGGCCGACCCAGATCTCGCGCGGAGGGATCGCCTTGCCGGGGCTGAGCAGCGCGCCCGCGGCGAGCATCGCGCCTTCGCCGATGCGGCAGTCGTCCATCGCCACCGCGCCCATGCCGACGAAGGCGCGGTCTTCGAGCACGGCGCCGTGGACCACAGCCATATGGCCGATCACGCAGTCCTCGCCGATGATCGTCGGGCAGCCGGCGGTGTCGGGGCGGGGGCCCTCGACGTGGAAGACGCTGCCGTCCTGGACGTTGGAGCGCGCGCCGATCTCGATCCGGTGAATGTCGCCCCGCAGCACGCAGTTGTACCACACGCTGGCCTCGGGCCCGATCGTGACATCGCCGACGATCCGCGCGCCAGGAGCGACGAACGCCGTCTCATCGATTTGCGGCTCCATGCCCTCGAACGGCAGGATTGTCGCCCACGGAAAGCGTTCGGACCCGTTCATGCCCCAGCCCAGTCCGCCCGGGTGAGCGCATAGACCATCGTCGGATTGTCCTCTGGCGGATAGTCGGGATCGTCGTAATCGAGATCGGCGCGCCGCTTCATGCCGAGGCGCTCCATCAAGCCCCACGAGGCGGCGTTGCGCGGCGAGGTCTGCGAATAGACGCACGGCAACGCCAGGCGCTCGAACGCCGCCGCCAGCGCCGCTTCGGCGGCTTCGCGCGCGTAGCCCCGGCCCCAGCAGTCCGCCCGCAGCGTCCAGCCGACCTGGACCGCCCCCTCGAGCTCGTCCGGCGCGACCGCGGTGTCGATCCGCGACAGGCCGGCCTTGCCGATCAGCGTCCCGTCGGCCTTGAGCGTCAGGAAGTAGAACCCCAGCACCCCATCGGCCTCGGCGGCCATCCGGGCGAACCCCTCGGCGACCTTGCCGGCGCTTTGCACGCCGCCGTTCATGTCCATGACCTGGGGCGTGTTCATGTGCTCGAGCCAGACGGCGAGATCGCCCGGCATCTCGCGCCGGAAGATGAGCCGCTCGGTCTCGAGCACCGCTTCACCCATTCAGCAGGCGCGCCGCCAGCGGAGCGTGATAGCTCAGCACTCCCGCGCAGCCCGCGCGCCGGAAGGCCATCAGCGTCTCGATCACCAGCGCCTCGCGCGGCGCCACGCCGGCAGCCGCGGCGGCTTCGACCATCGCGTACTCGCCGCTCACATGATAGGCGAACACCGGGACCTCGAACCGCTCCTTCACTCGCCTGACGATGTCGAGGTACGGCAGGCCGGGCTTGACCATCACGCTGTCGGCGCCCTCGGCGAGGTCGAGCGCCACCTCGCGCAGCGCCTCCTCGGCGTTGGCCGGATCCATCTGGTAGCTCTTCTTGTCGCCTTGCAGCAGCCCGCGCGAGCCGACCGCGTCGCGGAACGGCCCGTAGAACGCCGAGGCGTATTTCGCGGCGTAGCTCATGATCTGCACGTTGGCATGCCCGGCCGCCTCGAGCGCCGAGCGGATCGCGCCGACGCGGCCGTCCATCATGTCCGATGGGGCGATGATGTCCGCGCCCGCCTGCGCCTGGACCAGCGCCTGGCCGACCAGCACTTCGACCGTGGCGTCGTTGAGCACGTAACCGGCATCGTCGACCAGCCCGTCTTGCCCATGGCTGGTGTACGGATCGAGCGCGACGTCGGTGAGCACGCCGATGTCGGAGCCGCAGGCGTCGCGGATGGCCTTGATCGCGCGGCACATCAGGTTGTCGGGATTGAGCGCCTCGCCGCCGTCAGCGCTGCGGCGCTCGCCGGGGGTGTTGGGAAACAGCGCGACGCACGGAATGCCGAGCGCGACCGCTTCCCGGGCGCGCGCGGCGATGCCCTCGACCGGCCAGCGCGACACGCCCGGCAGGCTGGCCACCGGCTGTGGCTCGCCGCTCCCTTCGGCGACGAACAGCGGCCAGATCAGGTGGGCCGGCGTCAGCACGCTCTCCGCGACCATCGCCCGGCTCCAGGCGTGCGCGCGCGTGCGGCGGAGGCGGGTGGCGGGATACGAGGCGTCGGCCATGGCGCGGCGAGGCTTAGCGCCTGATGCCGGAGGTGGAAAGCGCCGCCCGGTTTGTTGCCCAAACGCGCGAACGGTGGCACTCTCGTCGAACTCGCACGGGCCAGGGGGACAACCGTCGATGAACAGCCGCATAATAGCTCGCGCGGGGGCGCTGGCGCTGCTGGCCGGGACCGTGGGACCGGCGGCCGCGCAATCGGCGCCGCCCAATCCCATTCTCTACCTGACGGGGCTCGAATACTACTCGGCGGGCGGCAAGAACTGGGTCCGCCACCGCTACGACGTGTTCAATAAGGACCAGTACCCGGCCGAGTTGTTCGCGGCGGCCCCCGGCCTGCCGCCGTGCGGCACCAACACCAACTCGTCGCGCAGCTGGGTCGATTTCTTCGATTCGCGCGGCCAGCGGCTTTACGGCTTCTGCGCGCTCGGCACGCCGGACAACCTCGGTTCGATCTGGTTTGCCTCGGAGGAAGGGACGATTCCACCGAGCTGGGTCTACATCGAGATCACCGACCGGCAGACCAACGCCAAGTACAAATCCAACCTCGCGGAAACCACGCTCTAGACCAGCGCCTGGATCAACCGGCCACGCGCTTGCTGGTCAGGCGGTCGATCTCGCGCACCGGCTCCTGCTCGGCCGACGGGTCGGGCGCCAGCGTCGCCAGCGCCGCGCCCGGGGCGATCTTCTGCAGCTCGGCGAGGCGGGCGCGGAAGCTGGCCAGCTCCTGGCCCGACAGCTGCGCGCGGGTGACGAAGGCGACGCTCGAGGGGTTCACCGTCGCGCCGTTGCGATACATCTCGTAATGGAGGTGCGGTCCGGTCGACAGGCCGGTCGAGCCGACATAGCCGAGCACCTGGCCGCGGCGCACGCGCGTGCCGACCGACACGGCGATGCGGCTCATGTGCGCGTAACCGGTGCCGAGCCCGCCGCCATGCGACAGCTTCACGTAGTTGCCGTGGCCGCCGTGGCGTCCGGCATACTGCACGGTGCCGTCGCTTACCGCGTAGATCGGCGTGCCGTAGCTGGCCTTGAAGTCGATGCCGGCGTGCATCCGGCTGTAGCCGAGGATCGGGTGGCGGCGCTGGCCGTAACCGGAAGTAACCCGGCCCGGCACCGGCGCGAGCAGGCCTTCGCGCTGCTCGCCGACGCCCGAGGCCTCGTAGAAGCGGCCGTCGCTCCCCCAACGCATCAGCTGCTGGCGCGGCTTCCCGTCGCGGACGAGCCCGGCGTAGAGCAGTTTGCCGGCTTCGACCTCGCCGGTCGCGGCGCGCTTGTATTCGACGATCAGGTCGAACTCGTCGCCGGCGGCGATCGCGCGGTCGAGATCGACCTCGGTCCCGAGCGCGCGCAAGTATTGCTGCACGGCGCTGGCAGGGGCGCCGGCGGCGCGGGCCGATCGATAGAGGCTCGGGCCGATCACTCCGCGGATCCGCAGCGGCGTGGTGTCGACCTTGATCGGCCGCGGATCGAGCACCAGGCGGCCGGCGCGGCGCTCGACGGCGAGCTGGAGGTCGAACCGGGCGCGGAACGACAGCGCGTCGACCGGCCGAGCGGCGTCGGGCGCGGGACGGCGGCCAAGCGTGATGTCGACCTTGGTCCCGGAGGCGATCTCGGACAGCGGGACGCTCCCCGAAATCATCGCCGCGATGTGTCCCGCCTCGGCCTCGCCGACGCCGGCGCGCAGCAGCATCCGTTCGAAGCTGTCCCCGCCGGCCAGCGTGGCCTCGAGATCGAGCCGCGGCCGTTCGGGCGCGCTCTTCAGCGGGACCACGCGCGCCGTGGCGCCCATCCGCCGGCCGCTGTCGCCGCCCAGCGCCAGCGGCATGATCATCTGGCTGCGGAATTCGTCGCGCACCGGGTCGTCGATCGCCATGAGCGGGGCGGCCTGAAGCGGCGCGAACTCGGGCCAGCTGGCCAGCGCCAGCGCGGACAGCGCGAGCAGCGTGCCGGCGCCGCGCAGCCAACGGCGCGAGCCGACATCCTGCGCGAGGTCGGGCACGAGGTCGAGCGCGGCCAGCCGGGCGGACGTGCGCTCGCGCCATTCGCCGTAGCGGTTCGCCAGCGGGGCACGCGGCTTGCGCTCGGCCGCCGCCGGCGGCTCGACGATCTGCGTGCGCGACAAGCGCGCCGGCGGGTAGTCTCCCTCCGCCGCGACTGCGATAGCGTCGCTCCCGCGATCCTTGAACAAACGCGCCCTCCTTGTGCGGTCGCGCGACGCGTCCCCGCCGATCCGGGCGGTGACGGTGCGACCCGATCCCGGCCGTTTCTCTGGCAAAGCGGTCTGCCGTCATAAAGTTAATTTCCCCTAAATCGCGGCCAGCCGAGTCGGCTTCGCGGCGAAGCGAGTCGGCCTGTGGGAACGTGTTGAGTCCGGGCGCGAAGCTTGCGCCGCCACCGGTCCGCCGCCACATTGGCGCGATTGTGAACGCCTCCCGCTCCGACAGCCGGCTGCGCGCCGTGCTCGGCCCGACCAACACCGGCAAGACGCACCTCGCGATCGAGCGCCTGTGCGGCCATTCGAGCGGGGCTATCGGCTTCCCGCTGCGGCTGCTGGCGCGCGAAGTCTACGACCGGGTGCGGGCGCTCAAGGGCGACAAGATGGTCGCGCTGATCACCGGCGAGGAGCGCATCGAGCCGCCCGATGCGCGCTATTTCCTGTGCACCGCCGAGGCCATGCCGGGAGATGGTGGCGGCCTCGCCTTCGTCGCGCTCGACGAGGCGCAGCTCGCGGCCGACCGCGAGCGCGGGCACATCTTCACCGACCGCCTGCTCCACGCGCGCGGCCGCGAGGAGACCATGCTGCTCGGCTCGGCCACGCTGGAGCCGATGGTCAAGGCGCTGCTGCCCGGGATCGAGATCGAGGAGCGGCCGCGCTTCTCGACGCTGAGCCACGCGGGCGCGCGCAAGCTGTCGCGCCTGCCGCCGCGCTCGGCGGTGGTCGCCTTCTCGGTCGAGCAGGTCTACGCGGTCGCCGAGATGCTGCGCCGCTTCCGCGGCGGCGCGGCGGTGGTGATGGGCGCGCTCA
>Ga0196977_1000635_pt1 | contig 17112 bp, 8 predicted proteins | sample S3v_1013CmetaG_FD_148634 | JGI IMG/M metagenome (GOLD analysis project Ga0196977, IMG submission 148634) | Soil microbial communities from Anza Borrego desert, Southern California, United States - S3+v_10-13C | ecosystem: Environmental > Terrestrial > Soil > Desert | place: USA: California...
CGCCCCCGCTCCACGCGTTGAGGAACGCGATCACGTCCAGCGTGCTCACGAGCCCGTCGCGGTTGAAGTCCGCGGCACACCCGCAGTCGTACTCGCTCACGCGGAAGTCGTCGAGCGCGGCCTCGACGATCGAGCCCGCCCCCGCGTCCTCCGCGATGAACCGGACCTGCACCGTCGCGTTCGGCGCGACGAACTCGGCGACGTGGAACTCGTGGAGCCGCCAGCCGACGGTCGCGTCCTCGCCCGAGGGGCCCAACCTCTCGACGTTCACCCACGCGCCGCCGTCGGTGATGCCGACCTTGAACACGTCGTTCTGCGGGTCGCCGCCCATCTCGTTGGAGTACCAGCGCCAGTAGCTGATCATCGGATCGCGCATCGCCGAAAGGTCGAGCACCGGGCTCATGAGCGTCGTCTTCCCCCCGTCCACGTCGTGATCGCCGAGCTCCCCGCCCCTGCCGTCGGTGACCCAGCACGCAAAGCCGCTCGCGGTCACGTCGTCCTCCGGCTGCGCGGCGGTGCCGGCGGGGTTCATCCGCGTCCACACGCCCGTCTCCGCGGTGTCGCCCGGAACGCCGGCGGTCCACCCGCCGTCGACCTCGAAGGTGTGCAGCGACCGCTCCGCCACGCCCACGACCGCCAGCGCCTCCCACGCGTCCCCCGGAGCGCCCCGCGGGCTGTACGCCGTTCCACCCTCCGTCGTCGCCGCCGTCAGGTAGTAGCGCACGACGCTCCCGCACTCGAACGCGGGGAAGATGATCAGGTACGCGTCGTCCCGCACGTGCACAAGCTCGATCGCCTCGAACCCCGAGCCGTCGTCGAACCACAGCATGGGCCGGCCGTCGAGCTCGGCGTCGTTGGTGGAGAGGAGGACCTCCGCGGCCGTGCCGCCGCGCGGATCGATCGTGTCGGGCCGGCCGGCCGGATACTCGAACATCACCGGCGGATCCCCGGCCAGGAGCAGCGACGCCCGAATGTCGATGCGTCCGTAGCCGAACTGCTCGTCGGCCCCGGACGCCCCGAGATCGAGGCACCCGAGCTTCAGCGCCTGCTCGACCTCGTCCGGCGCCAGGCCCGGGTTGTGCGACCAGATCAGCGCGATGAGCCCGGCAACCAGCGGCGCGGAGAAGCTTGTGCCTGTCGCGCCCGTGTAGGCGCTCCCGGTCGTCGTCGTGTACACCTCCACGCCCGGAGCCAAGAGATCCACCGACGGGCCGTACGCGCTGAACGAAGGGCGCGCGTCGCCCATGTCCGTCGCCCCCACGCAGATCAGGTCGTCGGCGTCGCGATCGCCCCAATCCAGGCGCGCCCCGTCGTTGCCCGCGGCCCAGACCAGCAGCCCGCCCATGGCCTTGATCTGCGTCGCCGTCGCGCGGATCGCCGCGCTGTCCGCGCCCGAATAGCTCACGCTCGCGACCCTGTCCCCCGACTCCACCGCCGTCAGCGCCGCATGCAGAAGGATCGCCAGCGTCGTCCCGCCCGCCGAGTCGTCGCTCACGCGCAGCATACGGTGGCCCAGGTTCCAGCCCACGCCCGCGACGCCCGCGCCGTTGTCGCCGTTCGCGGCGGCGCAGCCCGTGGTCTGCGTCCCGTGCGGATGCACCGGGCCGATCCGCCCGCCCTCGCTCTCCCACAGGCGCGAGGTCGCGTTATACCCCTCGAGCCGGTGCAGCGCAAGGTCGGGGTGGCCCGTCTGCACGCCCGTGTCGCAGATGCCGACCGAGACGAACGCCCCGCCGGTCTCGATGTCCCATCCGGCGCACGAACCCAGGTGCACGGCGTCGTGGTGCCATTGATCGCCAAAGCCCGGATCGTCCGGGCACTCCACCGGATAGAGGATCCAGTCCGGCTCGACGAACTCGAAGAGCCCGGTGGCCATCAGGCCCGCGATCGCGTCGCGCTCGGCCTCGCCCTCGGGCAGCGCGACCACGTAGTGGTCGACCAGCTCCTCGTGCCAAACCTCTTCGAACGGCGCCAGCGCCGCCCGCGCCCGCCTGCGCGCCTCGTGGACCTGCTCCGGGCCGAGCCCCCTCGCCCGCAGCGCGCTGGCCCGCATGGGCTTGGCGATCAACCGCCCCGACAGCTCCCTCAACCCCGGAACCTCTTGTAGCGGATGCACTTGTGCATTCGCGAGCGACCCCGCGCAGGCGACGACGGCGGCGATGCGTCCGTGCATGGGCTTCTCTCCTGCGCCTCGTGGCGCGGTGTCCAGATTCCCCAGCTTATCGGGAGCATCCCGCCCTCTCGAACACTTTCCTGAGGGCGGGGGGTCGCCGATCCCTGGCGCATCGCCCGATCCGGCCGCCCCGCGCCCGCCGCCGGGACGCGTGGCACGCCCCGACGCTCAGAAATCTCGGGAACCCCGGAGATCCCGCTCGCCCATTGCGCCGGCTCCGTTACACTCGGCCGGGACGCATCGCAGAGACCCCGGATTCCCGGCGTCGCCCGTGCCCGCTCCGGGCGCGAGGCGCGTTCGGGTCGCCCCGCCCGAGAGGAGACTTGTCGTATGAATCCCCGCAGCGTCGCCGCCGGCGTGCTGGTGTGCATGGGCGTTCCCGCGTTCGCGCAGCCGGCCTCACCCGTCTTCACGAAGGTCGTTGTCACCGGCGACGTGCTCGACGCGCTCGGGCCGGACTACACCTTCCAGGGCTACAACGCGGACCCCTCCGTCGACGCCGACGGCGCCGTGATCTTCAACGGACGTTTCGACGGCCCGGACGTGTTCGGCGATAACAACGGCGGGATCTTCCACGGGTCGGCCGGCGCCCTCTCGCTCGTCCTGCGCGCGCAGTCACAGGCCCCAGGGCTCCCGGAAGGGGTGCTCTACAACTCTCCGCAGTTCATCACCGCCCGCAGCGCGGGCGTCGTGATCTTCAACGCGCTCCTCACCGGCGACGTGGACGGCTCGAACGATCTCGCCGTGTTCCAGGGCGCCGTCCCGAGCCTCCGACCGATTGCCAGGACAAGCTGGGACGTGCCCGGCACGCAGGGGCAATACCGTCTGCTCCGTCACCGCCCGGTGCTGAACGCCTCGGGCCGGTTCGCGATCGTCGGAGACCTCAATCCCTACCACGACCACCGCGCCGTGCTCAGCGGCAGCGGGGATTCGCTCGAGCTGGTCGCCGAGACCGGCCAGCAGGCGCCGGGCTTCGCGCCGGGCGAGACGTACCGCGGCGGCATCAGGAGCCCGGTGCTCGCCGACACCGGGCGCCTCGCCTTCTTCGCCGCGACCTCCGACGGCTTCGGCGTGCTCGCCGGCCAGCCCGGGGCGGTCTCGGCGATCGTCAGGTATCTCGATCCGGCCCCCGGCATCGATGGGGGCGTGTTCACCACGCTCGGCTCGCCGTCGATCAGCCCCGCCGGACGGATCGCGTTCGAGGCCACCGTCGAGATCGGCGGCGAATCGGCGCCGACGGTCTGGCGCGAGACAGCCGACGGCGCCGGCATCGAGCCCGTCGTCGGCCTCGACACGGTCCTGCCTGGCATGGGCGATCAGGACCGGATCCGCAGCGTCTGGCGCGTCTCGATCGACGACGCGGGCGCCGTGGCGTTCGGGGCGCAGCTGCACCTGGGCGGGGACATCACGCCCAACAACGACTCCGGTCTCTGGGTGTTCTCGGACGGCTCGTACGAGACGATCATGCGCGAGGGCGAGCAGTACGCGTCGTTCCCCGCCGGCGTCCGGCCCGCGTTCTTCAACGGCAACCGGTACTCGGGCCTCAACGCCAGGCGCCAGATGGTGTGCGACGTCTTTCTCCAGGGCGACGGCGTCGATGAGTCAAACGACACCGCGCTGGTCGGCTGGGATCCCGACGCCGGCGTCGTCATGCTCCTGCGCGAGGGCGACGCCTTCGATGTGGGCGATGGAGACCCGCGGGTCGTGCAGTCCATCGACTTCACGAACTCCTTCTACTCCGGCAACTCGTACCAGGGCCAGTCCGGGACGGGCGGCTCGGCGACCGGCCTCAACGACGGCGGCGTGGTCGCCGTCGGGATCCGTTTCGCGGATGGAACCTCCGGGATCTTCACGACCGTCCTCGGCCCCTGCCGCCCGGACCTGACCGGAGACGGAACCCTCGATACCCGGGACGTCCTCGCCTTTCTCAACGCGTGGGCCCAGGACGACGCGCTCGCCGACTGGAACGGCGACGGCGCCGTCGACACCCGCGATTGCATCGCCTACTTGAACGAGTGGGCCGCCGGCTGCTGAACCCCGCAAGCGCGCCGGGGCGCGCGCGTCCGATCCAGATCGCGAGCGGCGGCGACGCCCGGGAGCGAGAGGTCCCGGCCCCCCGCGCCCGGCGGCCAAAGCAAGGGCCGGCCCCGCGGGACGCGTTCCCGCGGGGCCGGCCGAGTGAGGTCTCCTGCCGCGCCGCTCAGCAGCCGGCATTCCAGACATTCAGGAAGCAGATCACGTCGCGCGAGTCGATCACGCCGTTGCCGTCGCAGTCGGCCGTGCCGTCGCGTCCCGTCCAGGCGTTGAGGAAGGCGAGCACGTCGCGCGTGTCCACCGCCCCGTCGCCGTTGAAATCGGCGAGGCACGGGTCGCCCCCGCCGTCGGGCGCGATGAAGCGCAGCACCTTCGAGCAGCACTCGGTGAGGTCCTCGATGTGGATGCTCGCGCGGATGCTGTACTCCTCGCCCGGAACCAGGTTGCCCAGGGCGACGCTGACGGTGCCCGAGGTGGCTCCCGGCGGGAGGGTGGGCAGGTCGAAGTAGTCCGGGCTCAGGGTGAACGACCCGGCCGGCTCGGCCACGATGAACATGTGCTCGACCATGTCGGGCGTCATGTTCGTGACCTGGAACGACAGCGTGTAGTTCAGGAAGTCGCCGGTCGGCCCGGTGATCTCCACGTCCTCAAAGAGCAGGCACGAGCAGTCGGGCAGCTCCACGCACATGTCGTGCGCGCAGCACTCTTCGAGGAATTCGTCCGTGAGCGCCACGTGGAGCGGGTAGCAGTCGGCCCCGTCAACGCCGCAGAGCGTGACGGTCACCGGCTCCGAGGTTCCGCCGGGCGGCACGGGCGTATCCAGCGGGATCACGTGCTGCTCGATGTTGGGATCGGCGATCAGCACGTAGTGCACGGTCACGTCGGTCATATTGATGAAGCTGAACGTGACGTCCCAGCACCCGGTCCAGCCCTCGGGGCCGGGGATGCACGCGGCGGAGACCTCGTCGATCAGGCCGCAGGGCGAGAAGATGTTGCCGAAGTTGTACCCCTCCACCGCCTCGTTCTCGCCGAGGTCGACGGTGTGGCCCGCGCCCTCGGCGGGATAGGTCTGCACCCAGCCGCTCTGCTGCGTCTCGGTGACGGTGTACGTCCCGGCGTCCAGGTCGTTGAAGTAGTAATAGCCGTTGCTGTCGGTGGTGGTGCTGCTGCCGTCGGAGAGATTGATGGTCCAGCCCGCGAGCGCCGGCTCGCCGTCGCCCCACAGCCCGTCGCCGTTGAGGTCGTTCCACTTCTGGCCCGAGAGCGTGCTGCCGTTCGAGCAGCAGGTCGGGTCCACGGCGAGGGAGCCCGGAGCGCTGACCGTCACCACGGAGTCGAGCCCCATGGCCACGCTGCCGGTGTTCTCGACCCGGAACAGCAGGCAGTTCTCGCCGACCCGCAGCCGGGACTGGTCGGAGAACGTGATGAACGTGAGCGTGGGGTCGCTGAACCCATCGCCGGTGTGGATCGGCGTCGCGACGTTGGTGATCACGTCGTTGAGCGTCTCGTTGAGGAAGACGTGCAGAACGTCGTCCGCCCGCGCGCCGAGCGTGATCTCCACGTCCCGGAATCCCTCCTGAAGACAGAAGCACACCTCGAAGACGTAGTAGCCGTTGAGCAGCGCCTGCGAGGTCGTGTACGCCCCCAGCCACTGGGTGTCCGGGTCCGGGTTCGCCCACGCCGGGTGCTTCAGGATCGTCGCCGCGGGACGGGGCTCGCTGGTGCCTGGATCCGGGTCGTAGAGCACCCGGTAGTACGCGTCGAGGACGCCGATCGGGTAGGGCGCGCCGCCCCCGAGCCCGTCGTGCTCGAAGCCGGAGTTCAGCCGGATCGTGTCGCGGTCGCAATCGTCGATCGGATCGATGTCGCCCCGCGCCATGATGTAGGGATAGCCCTCGGTGCCGTCCGGGGCCGTGTAGGGCCCGCCGGGGACCACCGCCATGGCCAGCGGGATGAAGCCGCTCGGCCAGACCTGGAATGCTTCGTGGACGGAGCAGCTCCAGTTGGAGAGGGTCGCGTCCGTCAGCCCGCACGAGGCGAGCACGGGGTTCGTCGCGACGAGGTGCGCATCATTGAAGCAGCCGAGCTCGCCCGTGACCTCGAAGCACGGCGCCGTGCACGGCGAGCAGAGGCCGTCGAGCTCCGGGACGGGAACCGACGAGGGAACGCCGTAGGCGCAGGAGAGCGTGATGTACGCGCCCGTGAGCCCGGCCTGATCGACCGCGAACGCCACGCCGCAGTCGACCAGCTGCTGGCCCCCCTGCGCGTAGTGGAACGTGGGATCCGTCCCGATCAGGATCACGTTGCCCGTGACGGCGGGGCCCCACGTGCACGTGGTCGCCGCGACCACCGGATGGATCCCGCCGCACGTCGGATCGCCGATCACGATCGCGTCGTAATCCGCGAAGTCCGCCGTTGTCATCGTGGCCCACGTCGCCGCCGGGATGATGACCGGGATGCGCCCCGCGAGCACGCACGCCTGCGCCTCCACGCTGGCGATCCCGCCGCTCACCGACTCGTCCAGGATGGCGACCTCGCCGGGCGCCGCGAGCGCGCCCGCCGCGAGCGCTCCCGAGAGCATCACGAGCAGGCCCGCCCAGCCGGACCCACGACCCCGATTCCGTACCATGTCCGAGCTCCTCCGGGGCGCAGCGATATCCCCCGTCGGCGGCGGCCCCGCTGCGCCGCCGACGCGATCGCCCATGCGACAAGCACGTCGATGAAGCCCGGGACGCGAGTTCGGTCGCGCCGCGGGCCGCCGCGTCCCGACACGACCGGATCCCCGTCCGGCCGTGTCAGGGTCGCGGCGATCCCCTCCTCAGCACCCCGACGCCCACGCGTCGAGGAAGGCCAGCACGTCCAGCGTGTTCAGCACGCCGTCGTTGGTCAGGTCCGCGCGCCCGCTCCCGCCCGTATAGGCGTTCAGGAACGCGATGATGTCGATGATGTTCCGGTTCCCGTCGTCGTCCCAATCGCCCGGACACGGCGGCTCGCCCCCGAAGTAGCGCAGCGCCAGCGCCCACGCCTCCGCGCCGCACGCCGCGCCGGAAATCCGGCCGTTGTAGTCGTCCGCCATGACATGGATGCCGCCCCAGCGGCGCGAGATCCCCGCCTGGTCCGCGGCGTCGCGGTACGTCGCCCACTGGATCTCGACCGGCTCCGAAGGACCGTACTCGATGCTCCCATACTGACCCTGCGCGACGGCGTAGCCGCCGATGCCCCCGGGGAAGAACTCCTCGCCCGTGAACGCGGTGAGCACCTCCGCCGCGGCCCGGCTGAACGTGCTGTGGCCGGAGCTGTACCCGGCGAAGCCGGGCGTGACGAAGCCACGCGCCTGGTAGGGCCACCAATCCTCCGCGAGGATCCACGCGGCGCCCGCGTACTGGTTGTCCGGGTCGGCCGGGTGCCCGGCCCACGCGACGATCGCGATCTCTCCCTCATGTCCGGCCAGGTGCTCGTGCCGCTCGCCGTCCTGAGTCGTCTGCTCGGTGATCAGCTCGATCAGCCCGTCCACCAGCGGCAGCCCGTCCGGGTGGTACGACGGCAGCCCCTCGTCGCTCGACTGCCCCAGGCCCGCGCAGTACCGCACCATGCTGATCGGACGCGCAGAGTCGTAGCCCTCCTTCATCCCCCAGGAGACCACCGCCGCGTCGTGGACCGCGCCGTTGAGCGCGAAGTAGAGCTTCACGTCCCACTCGAGGTCGCCGACGATCTCGCCGGCGCCGCCGATCCGCTTCTCGAGCCGCGGATCGTCCGAGGCGTCGTTGGCGATGGCGTTCCAGTGACCGGGCGGCGTCTCCGAGCGCGGCCCGTCGGCCCAGAACTCCGCGAGCACGCGCCCGTAGTCGCCGAGCTTCACGGGGTTGGGCGCATAGGGCAGGCCGGTGTATGGATTGAGGTCCCACCCCGCGCCGTCGTCGCTCCCGAGGCTGTTGTTGCCGATCGATCCCGGCGAGGCGTCGATCGCCACGCCGCTGTCGGGGTCCAGCTCTCCGCTCAGCATGATGAAGTCGATCAGGCCCTCCTTGAAGTCGGCGTCACCCGCGCCCCCGAGCAGCGGCGGCGCGCCCATGTCGTGGTACGGCGCGCCCAGCTGCCCCCGCACCAGCGCGAAGGGCGTGACCCAGTTCCACTGCGGCGTCAGGAACTTCTGCACGCCCCCGTTGATCTCCAGCGGCTGCCACCGGTTCGGGTCGAGCATGCTCGTGCCGCGTTCGGTCGGATCCAGCGGCGGGTTCACCGGGAAGTAGCCCGTGGTGTCGGCGTAGTTCCCCGCCTCGTTTGCGCCGTCCGACAGCCCGTAGGCGATCACCATCGCGGCGCACCGGTTGCCCACCGCCGCGGGATCGCCTCCCACGGTGTTCTCATAGAGCTTGTCGTAGCCGAGACCGTCCATGATCGCGTCGAACGCGGCGTAGGACTCGTCCTTCCCCGGCGAGTTGGCGAACCTCGCCCGCAGCACGCGGTACGCCGCGAAGCTGATCGCCTCCCGCCGCGCGGCGTCCGGGTCGTCCGCGGACAGCCGCTCGCGGACGAGATACGGCGTCGCCGTATCGTCGTAGAGCGCCCACGCGTCGTACATCGCGACCGACACGTGGAAGAGGTTCCGCGCGTGCACCGTGGGGCGCGGCGTGTCGATCCGGATCGCCTCCAGCAGCGCCTCGTTCCATTGCCGCGCCACCGACTGCCCATCCGCCGCCGACCCCACGCACGCGAGCCCGAGGCACGCCGCGACAACCCGCGCCGGCGGGCATCGCCGCCCCTCACCTCGAGCGCCCATGGCCTGCGGCCTCGCACGAACCGTCAGCGCGACCCTGAACCGACGCGTACTCCCCGTGATCATCTGAAACCCCCCTGCCCCAGAGCCTGCGTGGACTGCGCGCCGTCGCCGCGGCTCTCCACCGCCCGCGGCGACAGCGACATGACCGGATCACACGCTCCCGCGTGTGCACGTGGACAATCGACAGAACTTCTCGAGGAACGAACTGCGCCACGCGTCGGCCGCGTGCGCCCGGCCCGAACTGCACTTCCGCTCGGCACGAATGAGCGTCACAGAAGAGCGGGACCACCCGATCTTTGCCTGTTTTAGCACCGCGCGGCGATTGAACCCACGCGAATCTGCCCAATGTGGCAATATTTATATAAAGATCCCTTGACCTCACGCCGCCCCGATAAAGGGCGGCGCCCGCACGACGCGCACCGCGGGCGATCGGCTTGTTACAACCGCTCGAACGCCGGCAGCGTCCCCACCAGCGGCCGGCAGTACTCGAGGAACATCTTCGAGACGTCGTGCGCGCCCTCGAGGAACTCCTCCGGCAGATGGCGCGTCTTCGCGGCGACCTCCGAGAGATCCAGGCGACGGAACTGCGCCGCGTACGGCTGCGCTCCGCCGATCGGGCTCACGCGCTCGATCGCCACCGTGCCGTCGAGGTCGCCCGCCATCGCAAGCTCGGCCGCGAACCGGCCCACGCCCCGCGCCTCCGCCGCGTCCACAGGCGACGCGTCCGGCCAGCAGCGCTGGATGTAGCCGAAGGTGTCGGCCCGCACCCGCGGCGGCTTGCCGCCGGCGGGCGTGAGCCTCTGCTTGAGCAGGTCCGCGAGCGCATCGCCCAGCGCGCCGGAGCCCGAGAGCTGCACGTTGCCGTGCGAATCGACCTGCCCGCCCTTGATCAGCTGCGCGCCGATCGCGTTGCCGTCCTTGTCGCTGATCCCCTCGCTCACCGCGATATGGCACCGCTTCTTCTCGTCGTAGATCGCCGCGACCGCCTGCACGAACTCCTCCGTGTCGAACGGCCGCTCGGGCACATATATAAGCTGCGGCCCGTCGGTCGAGCCCTCGTAGCGGTCGCTCCGGCGCGCCAGCGCCGCCGCGGCGGTCAGGAACCCCGCGTGCCGCCCCATCACCACGTTGATCTTGATCCCCGGGAGCGAGATGTTGTCCAGGAAGTCGGCCATGCACGCCGTCGCGACGAACCGGGCGGCGGAGGGGAACCCCGGCGTGTGGTCGCTCCCCACCAGGTCGTTGTCCACGGTCTTCGGCACGTGGAAGCAGCGCAGCTCGTAGCCGGCCTTGGCCGAGAGCTCGTTGACGATGCGGCAGGTGTCGCTCGAGTCATTGCCGCCGATATAGAAGAAGTACCGGATCGAGTGCTTCTCACACGCCTCGAAGATGCGCCGGCAGTAGGCGTGGTCGGGCTTGTCGCGCGTCGAGCCGAGGCAGGCCGAGGGCGTCGCCGCGAGGCGCTCCAGCCGGTCGTGGTCGAACTCGGTGAGGTCCACGAGGTCGCCGGCGACCAGGCCGCGCACGGCGTGGCGCATGCCGAGGATCCGCCGGATGGGGTGCCCGGGCCGCCCGGCGCCGCGCGCCCGCAGCCCCTGCACCACACCCACCAGCGATTGGTTGATCACGGCGGTCGGCCCGCCGGACTGCCCGATGACCGCGTTCCCCTCGATCAAGCTCGCCATCCGCACCTCCACCCGCGCCGACGTCTCAGGCCGGATTCCCCGGCCCCGGGACGCATCGTACGCCCGGGCGCGGCGGCTGCGCCCCGGGGATTCCCTGCGCATCGAGACCCATGAGCCGGTGCGCACCGCTCGGCGCGGGCGCGCGACCTCGCTACGCTGGTCGCCATGACTCAGAAGCTCGCCTTCGTGCTCAGCGCGTGCGTCGGCGCGGCCGCGGCCCTGGCCCAGCCGGCCACCAACGACCCCCTCGACCCCCAGCCCAACGGCCCGCGCAGGCTCGACCCCGCGTGGCACTTCCTCGTCGGGCCGACGGTGCACGTCTCGCCCGAGCGCGTGATCGAGAGCGCGATCGTCGAGATCCGGGACGGGAAGATCTGGTCGGTGGTGGACATGACCGCCGCCCGCTTCGCCCCGCCGCCGGGGGCGCAGGTGCACGACCTCGCGGGCATGCACGTGTACGCCGGGTTCATCGACGCCCACCTGCCGATCGCCGCCCCGCTGCCGGACCGAGACGCGCCGGGGGCCCACTGGAACGCGAGCGTGACGCCGGAGCGCAGCGCGCTCGACGCCACGCGCGTGCCGGAGAGCGACGCGGAGCGCCTGCGCAAGCTCGGCTTCGCCGCCGCGGCGATCGCGCCCGAGGGCGGGATCTTCGCCGGGCGCGCGGCGGTGGTGAGCCTGGCCGAGCCGCCGGCGGACGCTTCCGAGGGCCGGTCGCCGGTGTACGAGCCCGATGTCTACCAGGCGCTCTCGTTCTCCACGCGCGGGCCGGAGAACCGGGGCGAGTTCAGCGGCTATCCCAACTCGGAGATGGGGGCCATCGCGCTGATCCGCCAGACGCTGCTCGACGCCGAATGGGAGCGAAGGCTCCGCTCGCGCGGGCGGGTGAGCTGCCTCTCGTTTCTCGACCCGGACCACAGCCCGCCGCTGGTGTTCCGCGCGGGCGACGAGCTGGAGGGGTTGCGCGCCGGCAAGATCGCGCGCGAGTTCGAGCGTCCGTTCGCCATCGTCGGCTCCGGATACGAGTTCCGCCGGCTCGACGCCGTCGCGGGGAACGGGGCGGGCGACGTCGCCCCCATCTATATCGTGCCGCTGACGTACCCGGAGACGCCGGACGTCTTCACCATCGGCGCGGCCGACTCGGTCGGCCTCCGGGAGCTGATGACCTGGGAGCAGGCGCCCACGAACGTGCGGCGTCTCGACGACGCGGGCGTGTTCGTCTGCCTCACCGCCGGCGGGCTCCGCCGCGGTGAGGACTTTAAGGACAACCTGGAGAAGGCGATCGAGGTGGGTGGCCTCGAGCCCGAGCGGGCATTGGCGATGCTCACGACGCACCCGGCGGAGCTGCTCGGCGTCGAGTCGGACCTCGGCACCGTCGAGGAGTCCAAAATCGCGAATCTCGTCGTCGCCACAGGCGACCTGTTCGCGCCAGAGCCCGAAGCGCAAGCGGGGAGCCCCGAGCCCGACGAGCACGCGGAGACGGGTGGCAACGCGCCGGGGGCTGAGGATCCCGACGCCCCCGATGCCGAGCAGCCCGACCAGAGAGATCGGCGCGAGGGGCGCGGCCGGAGCGGGCGCGAGGGTGGGCGCCGCGCCAGTCACGACAAAGGGCCCCGGATCCTGGATATCTGGATCGACGGCGAGCGATACTCGATCAGCCAGCCCGACCCGCCCTTCGACGGCGAGTGGACCTTCCGCGTCGGCGAGTTCTTCTCGATGAAGCTCGGGATCGAGGGCGACGAGATCACCGCCACCGAGGGCGAGGGCGACGACGCCAACACCGGCCCGGCACGCAAGGTGAAGATCGACGCCCAGGCCCGCACCATCAGCTTCATCCTCGACGATACCGACGACGGGACCGGCACCTACGTCCAGTCCGGCGTCCTCGGCCCCGACGGCGTCATCCGCGGCGCCGGCCTCGATCCCGACGGCAATCCCTTCCAATGGACCATGACCCGCGCCACAGAGCCCGACGCCACAGAGCCCGACGCGCCAGCGAGGGCCACAGAGCCCGACGCGCCAGCGAGGGCCACAGAGCCCGAAGCGCCAGCGAGGGCCACAGAGCCCGAAGCGCCAGCGAGGGCCACAGAGCCCGAAGCGCCAGCGAGGGCCCCGGTGGAACCCGACACTCCCGACAACCGAGCACCCGACGCGGCGCAGCAGGATGCGTCCGCCGAGGATGATGATGACTCGGATGAAACCCCCAAGCTTCCTCCCGCCGACCTCCCCGGCTACCCCTTCGGCGCCTTCGCTGTCTCCGAGCTCCCCGCGCAGGAACCCACCCTCTTCACCAACGCCACGATCTGGACCAGCGGCCCCGCGGGCGTGATCGAGGACGGCGCGCTCTACATCGCCGGCGGCAAGATCGCCTTCGTCGGCACGGCGGACGCATGGGCGGACTTCCGGAACGCCGCCCTCTTCCGCGACATGCCGCGGGAGATCGACCTGGCCGGCAAGCACGTCACGCCGGGGCTGATCGACGCGCACTCGCACACCGGCATCTCCGGCGGCGTGAACGAGGGCGGCCAGGCCGTCACCGCAGAGGTCCGCATCGGCGACGTGACCGACCCCGACAGCATGAACTGGTACCGCCAGCTCGCCGGCGGCGTGACGGCCGTGAACTCGATGCACGGCTCGGCGAACCCGATCGGCGGGCAGACGCAGACGAACAAGATCCGATGGGGCGTCGCGCACCCCGACGACATGCACATGGAGGGGGCCAAGCCCGGCATCAAGTTCGCGCTGGGCGAGAACGTGAAGCAGTCGAACTGGGAGAGCGACGGGACGCGATACCCCCAGAGCCGCATGGGCGTCGAGACGATCATCCGCGACCGCTTCGCCGCGGCGAGGGAGTATGCCCGGCACGGTGATGGAGAAGCGTCCAGTCGGCGGCTCCGGGTTCGCGAGAACATTCAAAACGCCCAGGCTCGGCGCGTCGCTCTCGACGAGATCCCTACTAGTGCAGGTGCGGAGAACAAGAAAGCACGGCTTGATGACATCGTCACAACCGAGTCGGCAAAGCTGGCCGCCTTGCAGCAGCGGCGAGATCTGGAACTTGATGCCATCGCCGAGATCCTCGCCGGCGAGCGCCTTGTCCACTGCCACAGCTACCGGCAGGACGAGATCCTCATGCTGTGCCGAGTCGCCGCCGACTTCGGTTTCAAGATCGGCACGTTCCAGCACGGCCTCGAGGTGTACAAGGTGGCGGAGGCGGTGAAGGACGCGGCGATCGGGGCGAGCATCTTCAGCGATTGGTGGGCGTACAAGGTCGAAGTGCAGGACGCGATCGCGCAGGCCGGGCCGCTCCAGCACGAGGTCGGCGTGCTGACCAGCTACAACTCCGACTCCGACGAGCTCGCGCGGCGGATGAATGTCGAGGCCGGCAAGGCCGTCAAGTACTCGGGCGGACGCCTCACCGAAGAAGAGGCCCTGAAGTTTGTCACGATCAACCCCGCGATCCAGCTCGGCGTCGGCGACCGCATCGGCTCGATCGAGGAGGGCAAGGACGCGGACCTGGCGGTGTGGTCGGGCCCGCCGCTGAGCTCCTTCAGCCGGTGCGAGGCGACGTGGATCGACGGGCGACAGTACTTCTCGCTGGAGCGCGATCAGGCGCTGCGCGACCTGAACGCAGAGCACCGCAAACGGATTCTCCAGAAGATCCTGGCCGAGGGCGCGCCCAAGGGCAAGAAGAAGGGCGGGGAGCCGCCGGAGAAGACCGAAGGCGAAAGCCCCGAGCAGGACGACCCGCCGCGATCGCTGCGCGAGCGCCTCGCGGCCGAGGCGCGCACTCGCCACTATCTCGCCCTCTATCTCCGCGGCATCGACCCGGCGGAGCACCGGTGCGGCGATTGCGGGATGAGCGACATGCAGTTCGGAGGTGCGCGATGAGCACTCGCTTGAGCCGGCTCGTGTGGTGTGCGGCGCTCGCCGGCTTCGCGCCGGGCCTGCACGGGCAGGACCTCGGGCACAAGGCCCCGGCCCAGAACCATCCGGTGATCCTCTCGGGCGCGACGCTGCACCCGGTCTCGGGCGCGCCTGTCGAGGACGGGTGGATCGCGTTCGAGCGCGGCGAGATCACCGCGATGGGGTCGGGCGCGCCCGACGTGGACACCGACGGCGAGCCCGTGATGCTCGACGGCGAGGGCCTGCACGTCTGGCCCGGCCTCATCTCGCCCTACTCGCAGCTGGGGCTCACCGAGATCGGGGCGGTGCGCGCGACGCATGATTTCGGCGAGACGGGGGCGATCACCCCGGAGGTGCGCGCGGCCGTCGCCGTGAACCCGGATTCGACGCTGCTGCCGGTGACACGATCGAACGGCGTGCTGATCGCGGCGGTGTTCCCGAACGCGAACCTCAGCCTCTCGGGGGCGGAGCCTCGCGGCCTGATCCCGGGACGGGCCGGGGTGATGCGCCTGGACGGATGGACCTGGGAGGACATGGCGATCCTGCCGGATGCGGGGCTGGTCGTGAACTTCCCGATGATGCGCCCGGTGCGGGCGTGGTGGATGGAGGAGCGCGAGGAAGACCAGGAGCGGGAGATCAACCGGGCGCTCGGGACCCTGCGCCAGTTCTTCGACGATGCGGGGGCGTACGTGGCGGCGAGGGGGGCTGCGCAGGAGCAGGATGAGTCGCTGCCGGTGGACCTGCGGTTCGAGGCGATGCGGGGCGTGTTGCCCGGCGCTGCGGGGGCCGAGAGTGACGGCGCGCAGAAGCCCGTCTTCTTCCGGGCGAACGAGTACGACCAGATCGTCGGAGCGCTGGCGTTCGCGCGGGAGCGCGGGCTGCGGCCGGTGATCGTCGGCGGGCGTGACTCGCACCTGTGCCTCGACCTCTTGAAGGAGGCGGCAGCCGCCGTGATCCTGGAGAGCTCGTTCCGCTTCCCCAAGCGCGACGATTCGCCCTTCAACGACCTGTACACGCGCCCGATCGCGCTCCAGGAGGCGGGCGTGCCGTACACCTTCCTCTCCGGGGACGACACGGCGCACGAGCGGTCGCTGCCGTACGCCGCGGCCCTGGCGGTGGCGCACGGCCTCTCGCCCGACGACGCGCTGCGGGCGCTCACGCTCACCCCGGCGGAGATCTTCGGGATCGACGGCGAGTACGGCTCGCTCGAGCCGGGCAAGAGCGCGACGCTCATCGTGACGACGGGCCACCCGCTCGAGGTCCTGAGCAATGTGGAGCTGGCGTTCATCGACGGGCGGGCGATCGACCTCGAGAACAAGCAGACGAGGCTCGCGGCGAAGTATCGGGAGAAGTATCGACAGCTTGGGTTGGTGGAGTAGGCGAGTGGGCGGGGGCATGGGGCATTAGGCATTAGGCATTAGGCACTCGGATGAATTCGTGTGGGCGCGGCTCGACTTGAAGATCTCTTTGCCTGATGCCTGATGCCTAATGCCTGATGCCTAGTGCCTCGCCGCGTCGACACGAGGCCTCACGGAGTGCAGGGCCTACCGGGCGCACGGGGTGCTCCCCCATTGCCCCGCTCATACCTCCAGGGCCATCGAGTCCCGCAGCACCTTCTCCTCGCCGCTGGGGCCGAGGGTCTGGAACACGGCGCGGAGCTCGAGGCGGACCGTGTCGGCGGGGGCGGTCTCCGCGCGGGCGCGGTCGGCGATCCATTGGGGGAGCCCGCCGAGCGCGAGGCGGTAGGTCTGCGTGGCCGGGTCGTAGAGGGCGGCGTTCTGCTGCTCGTCCTCGAGGCGGACGTCCCACTTGAGCACCTGCTCGGCGGTGGTGGCGTCGAGACCGCCGCGGGGCCGGTAGAGCTGGACCTGGAGCTTGCCCAGGGCCTTGACGGCGTCGCCCCAGCGGTCGCGCAGCTCGATGTGGCACACGAGCGTGGTCTGCTCGGCGTCGGCCGGAGCCAGGTGCGTGAGCGGGTAGATGCGGAGCGACATGGGGGCGAAGGGGTTGTAGTCGGGGCGGAGATCCTCGCTCGTGGCGGCGGGCTCGACCCAGCCCCAGCGGGCCCCGCCGCAGGAGGCGATGAGGAGCGGGCATGCGGCGAGCGCGGCGAGGGCGGTGGAACGCGTGGAAGGCATGGCGCCCCCGAGTCTATCCGACGGCGCGTTGGGCGACCGGGGGCGGGGGGTGTGCCGCAGCGGCGTGGTGCGCGCCGGCGGGGGGCGCCTGCGGCGTGAGCACGGCCGCGAGCCGGTCCACGACCCGGGCCAGCTCGCGCTGCGAGGCCTCGAGCGCCGTCATGGCGCGGGTGCTCTCGGTGACGAGGCCGATCAGCGTCTCCATGCGCTCGCGCTCGGCCATGAGACGCTCGTGAGCCTGGGAGAGCTGGCGGTCGCGCTCCGCGGCGGTGCGGCGCTCGGTGAGCCAGAGCCAGGCGATCAGGCCGGCGGCGCCGAACTGGGCGAGCGGGGCGAGCAGGTCGGGGGGCATAGGCGTGAGTGGGTGAGTGGGTGAGTGGGTGAGTGGGTGAGTGGGTG
>Ga0196977_1000636_pt1 | contig 17097 bp, 12 predicted proteins | sample S3v_1013CmetaG_FD_148634 | JGI IMG/M metagenome (GOLD analysis project Ga0196977, IMG submission 148634) | Soil microbial communities from Anza Borrego desert, Southern California, United States - S3+v_10-13C | ecosystem: Environmental > Terrestrial > Soil > Desert | place: USA: California...
GTTTGATTTGTGAGTCCGTCACTAAAGTCCACTGAAGAGCGGAAATTGAATTTAATGAGCGCCCAGTCGTTTGAACCGTTAAGTGTTTCGCCGGCAGGCCCGCCGGGGCATGCGGGCATGCTGTTGATGTTTACCGACACGGACCCGGTAGTATTTATCGACCCATTTACGTCCCAGTCGATCGATCCTCCAGCCGGGCCAACACGCGCAGCCCCTCCTGAACCGAATAACGTTCGCTCCGTGGGCGGGCCGCCGACACCGCTTAATTCCGAAAGGTTGTTCTCCACCAACGCTGGTGACGCGACGGACGAATACTCCAACTTACGATTAAGTCGTGTCCGCGGAGTACCGGGGATTACTCCGGGCAAGTTGGCGACCGAAATTCCTGCGATATCAAACTGGCGCGAGTAGCTCATGATACTCAGATGGTTTGGTTTGCAGTTGATTGACAGATCTGCACCGCCGTGGCCGAGTCCCATCGTGTGTCCAAATTCATGCATGAATGTGCCAGCCTGAATACTGGCCCATTCGAAGTCGAAAGAGGTTACGTAGGTCGTGGCCAGGGTGTTGGCGGCCTTCTCATAATCAGCGGCGGGGGCAGGATCCCTTACGGGAAGCGAAACCAGGAAATCATTACCTGGCAGTTCGGCTACACCGGATGATCCGGTCCCAACCTGGGCGTGACCGAAGACGCTGTAGCGAAAGGTCAGCCGTCGCGCTCCCAGGATGTTGAGGCAGTTGGTGGATGCTCTTTCCGTGGACGTGCCCCAATGACCATCGTTGGCACCAGTGCCGCAGAGGCTGCCCGCAACAGGTGTCGTATTGGCCCCGACCTTGATGTCATAAAAATCGTTGCCTGCACCCGCCTGCCGGGTCGTGAAGGTGATCGCGGCGTTCTCTGTAAGCTGCTCGTCAACGATTGCATGCAGTGTAACGCCAGGAGTCGCATCCGGATTTGGCAACGGAGCATTCGCAAACGCGGTAGTCACGGCCGGCAGTACCGTGTTTCCTGTCGACAGGGTCGACTTGTCGGGCTTGCGATCGGGTCGGTGCGTATGGTTGGCATTCTCCATGTAGTCGATCTCAACGAAGAGATCCTTGTGATCTGCTTTGGCGTTGAAGGGGGCTTGATCGAGGGCCAGATCTATGGTGCCGTTGTTATCGAAGTCGATTCCGGAGGTTTCCCAGTGATCGAGAAGCGAGTCTTCATCGGTATCTAAGTGGCTGCCCCGCACGATGATGTTGCCTGAATTCGTCGCTGCCCAGAACGCTACTTTGTGATCGCCTCTGTGCTGGGTGCGAGTGTTTCCGGCGTCGTCTGTCAGCGCATTTGCGATCTGGTCATACACGGCAACGTTCGAAACTGTTCGCGTTCCGATGGTGTCGTTAACCTGAATCACAGGAATCGCGGTGGCTGGTTTCACTCTGATCGATCCGGATTCGGTTTTTATGTCCACCCTGATGGTCCACAAACCTCTCTGGTTCGAGAAGTATTGTGGCGCCGAACTGGCTGAACTCGGAGTGCCGATGAACGATACAACGAGAGTGTCGTTGTCGATACCTGTCGGCGCGGCCGCCTGATTCGCAACTGCGATTCGGCTGTCGGCGTCAAAAGAAGTGAAAGAGATCGCGTTGCCGTTTGCATCGCGTCCGAGCTCACCAGCCTGGCATGCTTCGCCAGGATCGCACACTCCGTCATTGTTGCCTGCGAGTGGGGTTTCGACCTGTCGTCCACCGGCTATTCGAAAGTTCTGGCGGGTTCCGCCACCAACGTCAATATTTATGAAAATCCCGGGGGTGGCACCTTCAACGCCATAGAACGCGATCACTGCTCCGTCGTCGCTGATTCCAGGACTTTGGCCCATAGCAGTGAATCCGGCCGCCGTGCTGGCGATACCGATTGGAGCAGGGGTCGTCAAAGCGTACGCGTACAGCAAGATCGGGTCGGTAGCCGTCCCACCCGCACGGACTACCACTCGACCATCATCCGCGACCATCGGTCGCAGCGAGTTTGCCGCACCCGGAAGGTTAAGCTGACTGAAAGTCGGCCTGAAGCCCGTCACAAGTTTGTTGAGATCGGTTGTCTTGCGAGCATTCCACGCCGCCTGATTGCCGTTGTTCAGCGTGATGCCGTTCCAGATATCGTCCCAGTCATTGAACCCGGCCGTTCCATTGGCGGCTGTTACAATGATGGAACTGTTCGTGGTATTGCCGTCCGAACGGCGTAAAAACTGTTGTTGTGGTGTCGTCGAGGTGTCGTTCTCTTTGGTTAGAACCTGATTTGAGTTGTTGATTTGCGAGGAACCAATAACGACTCTGTTGGGACTACCTGCGAGTCCTGGATTGATCAGGACAGGTGACACGCCGGAATTCTTGCTGACATAAATCCCGCCGCCCGCTCCCGTATTTCTTCCTACATAAGAAACTGCTCCTTGTTCGTTGATCGACGGCGCTTGAAACACCTGTGTCAATCCCGGTGTGCCATCCACCGCGATAACGTCAAACCGGTAAAACCTACCGGAAATTGTTTGAGTTGACTGTGCCCACCCTATCGGGGACAGATAAAGAAGAACCGTCAGCGCTGTAAGGGAAAGTAACGAAACCAGGGTAAATCGGACTTTCATTGAGGGACTCCTTTTTTGAAGAGAGCCTGCAAGTGGCGCATTGCTATTGCCGTCGCAGGCGACATGCGACGGAAACTCAGCGGTTGACGTTGCGCCCAACTATCTTTGGAATGGTTCCGGAGACGTCAGGATGTAGCAGGGTAATTTCTGGTGAGCTGCAACCTGGATTTCGTCCCAACTGCGCACGGTCTTCAGCCGGGGAATTTCCGAACGCGTACCGGTCGGGTAAAGTTCGCTGAAGTATTTGAGGTCTTCGAGAGTTTGATCGCAATTTGTATCTCGCCTCAGCTTGAAGCTGCGTTTGCGATCGAGCTTGAGCGTTTCTTCGGGGATCAGTTTAGGGCACGAACTCTGATAGCGAATGATGAAGTAGCGATCCGGTCCATTACGGCTCGAGGACTTTTCTGAGCGCGCGATGGTCGTCTGGTAGCAGGAACCATCAGCTTGCTCCACGCCGAGGTCATAAGCCAGCACAGTAGCTTTGATAGTTTGAACCTGATCAGCGGAATCCGAAGCGCTCACCAGGCACAGTACACTTGCGAGAATCGTAAGTAATAAGAAAGCCTTGGTCATACGTTCTACTAAACCGCTGGGCAGGCGCAAACTAAATGGGGAGTAAGGGAGGCCGCGATTGTACCACTCTCTGTGAACGCCGCATAGGACTTTATAGAACGTGTGCTTCGCATACCGCACCAGAATCTGTTCGGGTCGTGTTACCAAACAAAAAGTACAAGTGTGCTAAACTTTTCTTCATCAAGATGCTACCTGAAAAATTTCATTCGCTTCCACTCGAACAACAAATCGGACAATTCTTATTCATCGGACTTCCGGGCACGGAGCTCGACCAGGAAACACGAGATCTCGTCACCGAAGTCCAACCCGGCGGCGTGATCATCTTCGGCCGCAACGTCGCCGGTCCCGAGCAACTGCGTTCACTGCTCGATGGTGTGCGTGAACTGGTTCCGACCCCGCTGCTCTTCGGCATCGATCAGGAAGGCGGACTCGTCGATCGCCTGCGCCGCATTTTTACGCCGATGCCTTCGGCGCGCACGATTCGACAACACGGCGATCTAGCCGCTGCACGCGCGCTCGGACGAATCACCGCCGAAGCGCTGCGTATGCTCGGTTTCAACATCAACTTCGCGCCCGTTATGTCGATCATGACCGACGACCGCGACCTGCTATCCAACGGTCTTTACTCCCGCTCGTTCGGCCGTTCACCCGGTGAGGTTTTGGGCTACACAACCGTCTACATGCGCGGTCTGCAAGGCGCCGGTTGTCTCGGTTGTCTCAAACATTTTCCCGGTATCGGCGCAGGCGAAGTCGATTCCCACGAAGAGATGCCGGTCGTGCGACTCTCGCACGACGACCTGATCGCCCAGGATCTCGCGCCCTACATCGAGCTGTTTCAACGTCGCGACGATCGCGTGCGCTGCGTGATGGTGAGTCACGGCGGCTTTCCCAACATCGACATCAGAGAAGAGACTACGGGCGGTCTGCTAGAACCCGCGTCACTGAATCACAACATCGTCACCAAACTGCTGCGCGAGGAACTCGGCTACAAGCATCTCGTGATCACGGACGATCTCGAAATGGGCGCGATCACCCGTCACTACGAAATCGGCGACGCAGCGGTCCGTGCCGCACTCGCGGGCGAGGACATGCTCCTGATCTGCGCCAGCCCGGAACGTATCCGGCGCAGTCATGAAGCGCTCCTCGAAGCAGCAAAGGACGGGCGCTTGTCGCAAGAACGCATTGACCAATCCCTGCAGCGAATCTCACGCACGAAAGCAATCGTCGACGATCCTCTTCCCCTCGACCTCGATCGTTTCAAAACCTTGTCAGACGAAGTAGAAAAACTAAACAGCAAGCTCCATTACGTTTACGGAGGCACAATTAAGTGAAGAAATGCGGGGCTCTCCTGCTGGTGTTTTTCATCCTGTTCGTATTGATCGCGCCGACAGCCTGCCGCACACGCAGCGGTAACGCGTTTGTGATCGCGTTGGGCGACAACATTCGCACCATCGATCCGATCGGTTCGCCGTCGGTCGACGCAGCGAGCGAGCGCGTGCGCACGTTGATCTTCAACACCCTCGTCAAAAAAGACGAGAAGTTCGATTACGTGGGCGAGCTTGCTTCAGACATAAAGAGATCGGACGACGGGCTGGCATACACCTTCGCGCTGCGCGATGGCGTGAAGTTTCATGACGGTCGCGTAATGACTTCCGCCGACGTGAAGTACACGCTGGATCTCCTTTTCTCCAGTAACTTCGCGAAGTCAGCGAGTTTTTTCGAAGGCAGTGGCGACCAGAAACGAAGCTATATCAAAAGCGTCGAAGCGCCGGATCAGCGCACCGTGATCGTAACGTTGACCAAGCCGTGGGTGGGATTGTTATCCAACCTGGTTCCGATCCCGATCATTCCGAAAGATAGTTACGACGCGCAGAAAACACATCCGCTCGGCACCGGACCATTCAAGTTTGTTAATTACGACAACACGCAACAGGTCTGCGACGTGGAGGCGTTTCCCGAGTACTGGGATGGTCCAGCGAAATTGCAGCAGGTGCGCGTGCGCGTGATCGCGGACATGAACGCGTTACAGGCGGAACTGCAGGCTGGACGCGTGGACATCGCGCCGATGCCCACGAGTCTTTCGCCCGACGCCGTGAAGCGGCTCGAAGAGGATCCGAACCTTCGCGTGCAAGCGTTTCCGGGTTCGAACGTAGTTTTACTGACACTGAACACGACGTCGCCGCCGTTGGACAACGTCAAGGTGCGCCAGGCGATCGCTTATGCCGTTGATCGCCAAAGCTTGATTCAAAATCTTTTGCGGGGCTACGGCAAGATCGCGCACTCAATCATTCCGGAAGAGTCGTGGGCTTACTCACCGGGCCAGACCTACGCGTACGATCCCGCGATGGCCAAAAGGCTCTTGAGCGAAGCTGGTGTGCGACTCGATAACCCGGTGGTTTACAAATTATCAGGCAGCAGTATTGCCGGACGGCAATATGCCGGTGTGATTCAGAATTATTTGAAAGAGGTCGGTATTCCGGTTGAGATTCAAACACCGGAACAGAACACGCTGTTTGACGAACTGCGTCGCGGCAACTTCCAGATCGCGTACACGCAGTGGGTCGGCGGCAATCAGGATCCGATCTTCTACAAAGATCTGTTTGCGACTTCTGAAATCCCGACGCAGACGCGGCCCTCGCGGAATCGCAGCCGTTACAGCAATCCCGAACTCGACGCGATGCTTGAAGAAGCTGTGAACACGTTTGACCGGGAGCGAGCGCGTGAGTTGTACCGAAAAATTCAGGACATCGTGAGCCGCGACGTGCCGGTGTTTCCGCTGTGGTACCAGTCAAACATCGTCATCGCGCGTAAGAACGTCGGGAACATTCAGGTAAATGCGAGCGGCGACTGGGGTTTCGTTAAAAACTTGACTAAGACAGATTAAGCGGATTTTGGGAACCCGGATTCCTCCCCTACTCGCTTCGCTTGCTGCAAATGCCGTTGTTCGTGGACCACGATGATGCGGTAGGCGTCCAGCAGGCTGTAAGCGACAACTGAAACGGCCGGCGACGTGATCACGATCCGTTCGAGATCGAGATTACTCGTCGACTTCATGCCCTCGATCACCGTGTTCTGTTGCGCGACGAAGTCGTCGATAATGCTCGCGCTGATGTTGCTCTGGGCCGGTTCGAAGTTTTTCGGCGCTTTTATCTTGCGAGTAGATGCCGGATCCAGCGATTTGATTAACAGCTTTCCCGCCAGACCCGGCAACACGGGGAGACGCTCCAAAAACCTCGTCTTCTTCGTCCCACTACGAACGCTTTCGATGATCGGCAGATAACCCTTGTTCGAGGCGATCAAGTGGTCGAAGCATTGCGCAATACTCCAACGCTCGGCCGATGGTTTCCAGTTAAGTTGCTCCGCGGAGAGCCGGCCAAAAGACGATTGCGCTTCATCAGCGATCGTCCTGGCGTTTTGAATTAACTTGTCCAACTGTTCGTGCATCACCATCTTTGCTAAGAAACGCCTGAAGATCGGTCGCAAACTTCTCAGGACGTTCCCAGTGTAACGCGTGCCCCGTGTCCGTGTAGACTTTCAACACTGCGTTTGGTATTTCAGACACCAGCGAGTCTTGTTCTGACCGCGGGAAGAAGTCGCGATCGCCCCACAGAATCAACGTCGGCGTTTTGATCTTCTTCAACTCGACGCTCGTGTCCGGCGACATCATCTCCGCCATCACTTCGCGCCAAACCCGCACCGGCAGTTTCATACTTTCCTTCACCACCGCATGCAAGAACTCGTCTGACAACGGCTTAAATGTCGTGCTTACCTGAAACTCACGCACAAACTTCTCGGGCACTGTATCCGGAAGTGCGTTCACCTCACGCTGAAGCCCGCGTGCAAGATCGTTGTTGCTCACCGTCGTGGCACTCGCGACGAGAACGAGTCGCTTGACTCGCTCCGGCGCATCCACCGCCACGTGCTGGGCCACCAAACTGCCCATCGAGTGGCCCACGATCGTCGCCTGCCTGATGTTCATCGCGTCCATGAATGCCACGACGTCGGCCGCGAACTGCTGCATCGCATAACCGCCGACTGGACGATCCGATTCGCCGTGTCCGCGTTGGTCCAACGTGTAGACACGATACTTTTGGTCCAACAGCGGCAGCACCTGGCTAAACGAAAACCACGAATCCGTGTAACCGTGCAGCATGATCACCGGGATTCCGTTTGGATCGCCCTGGTAGGCGTAACGTAGACGCACGCCCGTCTTCAGCAACACACTCGAGAACTGGACCGGCGCCGCACTGGTGGCCGCTGAGCCGTTCTCTACCTTCGTTTGAATTCCGCTAAGCTCAGCTACGGTTAATTTCGTATCCGCGTCTTTCCACGCTTGCTCAAACTCGCGCCAAACCATCTGCGCCGACGGCTTATTGCCCTGCTGCTTCAGACTCTCGGCCAGACCAAACAACGCGCGGCCGTTGCGCGGACGTCTCTTCAGCTCGTCGCGAAATACCTTCTCGGCGGCCGCGTAGTCACCACTGCTGAGCAACATGCCGCCGAGCACTTCGCGAACCGGCAAGTCCCAGTCTGCTGGTTCGTTGTAACTGGTCGCATCTTCAGCCGCCGCGGCCTGGTTCAAGAGACTGAAAGCCGTCTGCTTGTCACCGCGTGCGAAAGCAATCCGGCCTGCGAGTGCGAGATCGGCAATCTTCATCACGCCTACCGCAACGTTGTTGCCCATCGGCGCGTCAGCCGGAATCGTTTTGACGAGTGCCTGCAACGCTTTCAACTCCGCCTCGGCGTTGGCCACTTGATTCGTCGCCGCGTATGCACTGCCGCGCGCGTAATGCCAGAAGCCGGTCGTGATTTTCAACGCCGCGTCGGGCTTTGGCTCTTTCAAAACGTCGTCCCAACGATTGAACCGCACCAGCGAGATGATGGGATACGGCCTGAACATCTCGAGCATCGGCATCGCCTTCAAATGCGGTGCGACGTTCGCTTCAAGTTCACGTGCCGATTTGATCGAATCGGCATAACGTCCCTTGAACGCATTTGCCGACGCGAGAAAGTGAATGTTGTGGTTGTAGTACATCATCGTGTACAGGCCCTGCGCGCCTGTCTTCGTGATGTACTCACGATCGGCGACGATCGCGTCAACATTCGATTGTGCCGCTTCAGTGTAGTCGCCAGTGCGGATGTAGATGTGCGACGGCATGTGGACCAGGTGGCCCGCCTTCGGCGCAAGCTTTCCGAGACGCGCGGCGCTCGGCAACGCTCGCTCTGCGTTGTTCGAGGCTTCGACCGCGTGGATGTAGTAATGGTTCGCGCCCGTGTGATTCGGGTAGCGGCGCAATACGTTTTCAAGCACTGCGACGATCTCGAGTGTTTCTTCAGCCGGCTTGCCGTCCAGACTCCAGAGTTTCCACGGCCGCAGGTTCATCATGCTTTCCGCGTAAAGCGTCGCGGCGTCGGGATCGTCTGGATAACGTTTGGCGATTTCGCCCATGGCGTTTTTGTAGTCGACGGCGAGCCGTTGACGGTCTGCCTGCAAATCAGAAGAGTAACGCTTCGCCAATGCGCTGATGTATGCGCGTTCGTGCTCGGAAGCCTTGGGCGCGAGCTCGATTGCTTTCTGAAGATTGGTGTAAGCGGTCAGGAGCGATGGTCCATCCGCCTGCACGTTGTAATTCGAACCGAGTGCGAGCGCCATGCCCCAGTAACCCATTGCGAGTTGCGGGTCGAGTTGGGTCGCCTGTTTGAAAGAACGTACCGCCTCTTCGTGATTGAAGGCGTAAATGTAGGCGAGTCCCTGGTTAAAGAACTTCTGCGCTTCGGGATTGTTGGTTGTGACCGGGAGATTGATGTCGCCCAGTCCGCTGGCGAGCGCAACCGGCGCGGGTTCTTTCGCCGGGGCGTGACTGTGTTGACCAAATACCGAAACGGGGAAAACAAGCAAGAGCGCAAGGAACAGATGTCTCATGGTAACCTCCACACATCCCTAAACGCGTAAAATCTGCCGGGGTTAGGCCACAAGAAGCACAAGAGGCACAAAAAGGTACAAATCAGGTAAACAAGACCTTTACTTTTCTACTTTTGTTCTTGGTGCCTCTTGTGCTTCTTGTGCCTCTTGTGGCGATTATTCAGTCCCATACTTCAAGTGCGTCACTTTTCCCTTCCCGTTAGCGTAAACAGTTACAACAAAGAGATCGTCAAACTTCTTTTCGTCGATCGTTGGCACGACGTCGCCGCCCAGCATTTTGATCACGTCGGGGATCGAGTTGCTGTGACCAACGACGAGCACGCTGCCACCCGCGTTACTCATGATCTTGTCGACTATTTCTTTCGTGGACTCTTCGGCGATCGCGCGCGGATTGGAAGAACTGGTCTTGAGCGAGATCGACGTGACAGCAACGCCAAGTTGCTTTGCCAGCGGCTCGGCCGTCAGCTTCGTGCGTGCAAACTGCGACGTGTAGATGGCTTTGACACCTGCGGCGCTAAGCAGCCGCGCGAGTGCTTCAGATCGTGCGACGCCCTTTTCGGTCAGCGGCGGATCCTGACGCGGTTCTTCGGCGCGTTCTGCATGGCGAACGAGAAAAACCGTTTTAATGATAAAAACGCTTTCAGTCTGCGCGACCGATGTCACGTTGGACCGTTCGTTGGCTTGTTGCGCGAAGGCGAGTTGCGACAGTAGCAACAGCGCGATTACCGGCAGTGTTTTTCGGAGCATAGTGTTTTCAGGGGATTCTCAGGAAGCGTTTGAAGTTTTCGGTGGTTACCTGCGCGACCTCTTCGATCTGCAGGCCCCGGAGTTCGGCGATACAGCGTGCGACTTCTACTACGTAGGCAGGCTCGTTGCGGTTTCCGCGATGCGGCACTGGAGCGAGAAACGGACAATCGGTTTCGATCAGAAGGTTTTCGAGTGGAACTTGCTTCGCGATCTCGCGCAGGTCTTCGGCCTTGCGAAACGTAACGATTCCCGAGAACGAGATCAGGAAATCGAGTTCGAGTGCTTGTTGGGCAAGTTCTTTGCTGCCGGTGAAGCAGTGAAAAACGCCACCACGGTTTGATCCGTCGTAATCGCTTTTCAGAATCTCGATCGTTTCCCTCTCCGCTTCGCGCGTGTGAATGATCACTGGCACGTCGCACGACGCGGCGGCGCGAAGTTGACGCCGAAAGACTTCCACCTGGATATCGCGCGGCGAGTTGTCGTAGTGAAAATCGAGACCGATCTCGCCCCATGCCGCTACGCGCTCGCTTGCGAGCAGTTGTTTGAGCCGGGATTCAACGTTGTCGTCGTAGAAACGTGCGTCGTGAGGATGAACACCGATCGCAGTGTAAATGGAAGCGTGGTTCCGTCCGAATTCGATCGCCCGTTCAAAAACACCGCTATGCGGATCGCCCGTTCCAACGTTGAGGATCGTCTTGACGCCCGCTGCCTGCGCACGTTGAATCACCTCGTCGCGATCCGCATCGAACTCTGGACCATCAATGTGCGCGTGCGAGTCAACGAACATTTCGAATTATTTCAGGCGCGCGCCGTTCGGAACGTCTTCGGTAAACGTCGCGATCACTGGCCGGCCTTCTTCGCCGTAAGAAGCAGCCACGACCATTCCCTGCGACTCGAAGCCGCGCAATTTGCGTGGCTTCAGATTAGCGACCACGACCACTTTGCGGCCAAGCAACTTCTCGGGTTCGTAGTACTGCGCGATGCCCGCGAGCACCTGGCGCGGTTGCTCTTCGCCAAGATCGATTTTTAACAACAGCAGCTTGTCAGACTTCGGCAGGCGCTCAGCGGTTAACACCTGGCCCACGCGGAGATCGACTTTTGCGAAGTCGTCGATTTCGATGAAACTAGTCACCCCTTCGGCGCCCGTGGCGGACGGGCCAGAGGGAGTTTTAATAAGTTCGCTGTCGCCAGGTTGATTAATTTCAGAAAGGATACGCGCCTTATCGAGACGTGGGAATACTGCAACTACCTCACCGATCGTAGTTTCTTCCGGTAACTGGCCCCACTTCAACGTGGCCGGATCAACTCTCTCTGGTCCACCTTCCAAACCTAACTGCCGGTAAATAGCGCGGCTCGATTCGGGCATCACCGGATACAACAACACACTCAACCAACGCAGCGACTCGGCCGCGCGATACAGCACCGCGCCGAGCGTCTGCCGCTGATTCTCGTCCTTCGCGAGGTCCCACGGCTTCGCGTCACTGATCATCTTGTCCACATGCGCCACCACGGACCACGCGGCTTCCAACGCACGGCTAAAAGCCAGATTTTCAAAGTGCATCAGAAATTGATCGCGCGCGTGCTCGACAAACCCCGCAACCGTTTCATCAGTGTCGACACCCGCCCGCTTCGCCAGCAACAACTTCTCTTCCGGAATCAGCCTCGACGGAATTCTCGAATCGCAATAACGCGCGATCATCGTCAGCGTCCGGCTCGACAAGTTTCCCAGGCCGCTCGCCAGATCGCTGTTAGAACGGTCGATCAAACTCTCGTAGCCAAACCGTCCATCCTGTCCAAACACCATCTCGCGCAAGCAGAAGTAACGAATCGCCTCCACGGAAAAATGTTTGTTCAAAACGTCGAGTTCGATCGTGTTACCAAGCGTCTTCGACATCTTGCGGCCGTTCGGATCCACCCACATGCCATGCGCCACGATCGCACGCGGCAACTCAACACCTGCCGCGAGCAAAAACGCGGGCCAGTAGACCGCGTGAAAACGCAGAATGTCTTTCCCGACGAGATGCAATGCGGGCCAATACTTTTCAAATCCCGCTCCTCGTTGCCGCTCCTCGTTACCAAAACCGATTGCCGTGATGTAGTTGATCAGCGCGTCAAACCAAACGTACATCGTGTGTGCCGGATCGTCAGGCACGGGCACTCCCCAACTCACGGAGGTACGCAGCCGGCTAACAGACAAATCCTGCAAACCGCCGCGCACAAAACTGATCACCTCGTTTGCCCTGGCTTCAGGTCGAATGAAATCCGGCCGGCTTGCGTAGACCGCCAGCAGCGCTTCGTCGAAATCGGAAAGCCGAAAAAAGTAGCTCTCTTCAGAAACACGATCGAGCGGCGTATCGTGAATCAAACACGTCGGCGGGTCACCTTTCTGATACTCGTCTTCAGTTTTGTATTCAGCGCACGCGGCACAGAACCAGCCCTCGTAGTGGCCCTTGTATAACGCATTGTTGCCTTTCGGCGTCTTCGCTTTGGCGATGCGGCGCCAGAGTTCGCTCACGCCTTCGTAGTGAAACGGGTAGGTCGTGCGCATGAAGATGTCGTAACCGCCATGTTCGGTGTCGAGACCAAACGCACTCGTCATGCGTTTGAAATAACTGACGACGTAATCAGCCTGTTCCTGCGGCGTGCGTCCGGCTTTTTGGGCGGCGCGTTCGATGTTGATGCCGTGTTCGTCCGTGCCCGTCAGGAAATAAGTATCAATGCCGCGCTGGCGCTTGGAACGCGCGATCGTGTCGGCCACGATCATCGTGTAGAGATGGCCCAAATGCGGCAGGCTGTTGGCGTAATAGATTGGTGTAGTAACGTAGAAGGTTTTCATTCAGGGTCTGTCTTTTTGTCTTGTGCCTTTTGTGCCTCTTCGGGCTTACATTGAGCCGGGCTTTTTCGCGAACTCATCTCCCGGATTGAACTGCGGCTTGGCCGGCAGATCGGCAATGCGACGGCCGATCGCGAGCGCGATCTCAGCTTCCTGGATCATGCCGCGGAAGTCCCACGAGTCGCGCATCTCATCGGACGGCTGGTGATAGTGAGCGGTGTTGTACGCGCGGAACTGTTCTTCGGCCCATTCTTTGGACCTGCCGACGTAGTCGTCTCCTTCTTTCAAACTGATCGAGGGCACCCCGGCTTTCGCAAACGGAAAATGATCCGAACGGTAAAACGAGCCCTGTTCGGGCCGCGCATCCGGCGCCACTCGCAGGTTCATGTCCTTCGCAACCGCTTCGACCACGGCTTTCAACGTCGACCGTTCCGCACCCAGGGGAATGAAATCGTTGGTCGGACCAAGCACATTCATCGAATCGAGATTGACGTTTGCGGCAGTCTTGTCGAGCGGGACGACGGGATGCTTCGCGTACCACTCCGCACCTAACAAGCCCTGTTCTTCAGCGGTGGGAAACAGGAACAGACTCGAACGTTTCGGACGTTGCGCCGGCGGCAGGTTCGCGAGGTGCTCGGCAATCGCGAGCACGACGGCCACACCGGTCGCGTTGTCGAGTGCGCCGTTATAGATCGTGTCGCCGTTCTTGTTTGGTGCGCCGACGCCGAGATGGTCCCAGTGCGCCGAGTAAACTACATACTCATTGCGCAACTGCGGATCGCTGCCCTCGACAATGCCGACAACATTCCGATCTGAGACGCGTTTCAGTTCACTCTTCAAACTCAACTTGCCTTTTAGACCAAGCTTGACCGGTTGGAAGTCGCGCTTCGCGGCCGCGGCGCGCAACGCAGCCAGGTCTTGTCCGGCGAGTTTCATCATACGTTGGGCCGAAGCGTCCGTGACCCACGAACGAAACTGCAGGAATGGCGTCGTGTCGTTTGCAGTTCGAGCGATATCGAACCGCCACGATCCATTCGACGTGCGCACAACACCCCACGGATAACCCGCGGATTCATCGGTGTGCAAAAGAATCGCACCGGCAGCGCCGCGCCGTGCGGCTTCTTCGTATTTGTAGGTCCAACGGCCGTAGTAAGTGAGCGCCTTGCCCCCGAAGAGATTCGGCTCGTCAGCGGTCGCGGGTGGATCGTTGACGAGCATGACGAGGATCTTGCCGCGATAGTCGGCGTCGCTGCCTTTGTAATCGTTCCACTTCTGCTCTGGTGCGGAAATGCCGTAGCCGACGAAAACTAGATCGGCGTCGACGTCGACCTGTTCGGTTTGCGCGCCGGTGAACGCGACGAAGTCATCCGCAAACTTAAAACTCTCACTACCGCTCGCGCCGGAGATAGTCAATGTCGTGGCCGGATCGGCCTTCACGCCGACGAGGGAAACGGGTTGGAAGAAACTGCCGCCTTCGCCCGCGCCTTTCGCACCGAGCGCTTCGAGTTGCGCCGCGATGTATTTAGCCGCGAGCTCGCCGCCGCGCGTGCCCGGGCCGCGTCCTTCGAATAAGTCGTCGGAAAGAAATCTGATGTGAGCTTTGAGCGTGGCTTCGTTAATCGCCGAGGTTTTTTGTTGAGAAAACACGCTCATACCTCCGGCAAGCACAAGTGCGAGAGCAACAGTAAACAGGGATTTGAGGGATGACATATCACATCAGTCCTTTCCTTTGATGAGGGACATGGCTTCCGCGCGCGTGCGTGGATCGGTACGAAAGCCGCCCAGCACTGCGGAGGTTACCGTCTTCGCGTCTGCCTTGCGCACGCCACGCAATGTCATGCACGTGTGTTCCGCTTCGATCACGACCATCACGCCGAGTGGGTTTAGTCCTTCGTAAAGCGTGTTGGCGATGTCCGTCGTCAGCCGTTCCTGAAGTTGCAAACGGCGCGAAAACGTTTCGGCGAGGCGCGCCAGTTTCGAGATGCCGAGAATGCGACCGCCTTTGGGAATGTAGGCGATGTGACAGCGGCCGACGAACGGCGCGAGATGATGTTCGCACAGCGACGCGATGCTGATGTCTTTTACGATCACCATCTCGTCGTGTTTGTCGCCGGGCAACGGCATTACGTGCTGTTGTGGATCCTCGCGCATGCCGGAAGTCAGCTCCGCATACATGTCGGCGACGCGCTGCGGCGTGCCTTGCAATCCCGGTCGTTCCAGATCTTCGCCGATCCCTTCGAGGATCAAGCGCACACCTTGCGCGATCAAATCGAGGTCTACTTCTTTATTTGCTTTCATCCCTGTTCCTACTGGCGATACGTACTGCGTCCTCCACGACTTTCAGCGGCACGCCAGCCTTAGTGGCAGCGCTGCGGACCTGCTCAAACTCCGGCATCTCGTTAACAACGCGCCCGTTTAAATGGGCTACTTTAACATCTATCGGCCCATACTGCGTTTCGACTCGCGCCATGCTGCGCCGCAAAGCGCGACGCGCGACTTCGTAACTGCGAACTCCCAGTGTCGTCGTTTCCGTGAACAGCAGGTTCAGCAACGACTCTTTGTAATCCGGCTCGCAAAGCACCGTCAGCAACACGCCCGGACGGTTCTTCTTCATCTGCACCGGCGTGAAGTAACAATCCAAGGCGCCGAGTTCGAATGCGCGATCCATCACGTGGCCCAGGAGCTGTGGCGACATGTCGTCGATGTTAGTTTCGATCATCAACAGCCGTTCGTCACTGGCGGCTGTTTCAGTGTGGCCGAGCATGACGCGCAACACGTTGGGAAAATCTTTGTACTGCCGCGTGCCCGCGCCATAGCCCGTGACGTCGGTTTTCATCTGCGGAATTGGACCAAACTCGTGGCACACCGTCGTGATGATGGCGGCGCCGGTAGGCGTTAGTAGTTCGCCTTGAATGTCCGTCGAATAAAACGGCACGCCTTTCAGCAACTCCATGACAGCGGGCGGCGGCACGGGAAAGCGTCCGTGGGCCATCTGGATCGTCCCGCTACCGACGTGCAACGGCGAAGACACGAAGCGATCGATCTTCAGCAAATCGAAACAGATCGCGGCCCCGACGATGTCGACGATCGCGTCGAGTGCGCCCACCTCATGAAAGTGAACGTGATCGATGGGTTCGTTGTGCACGCGCGCTTCGGCTTCGGCCAACCGCGTGAAGATTTGAATGGCGAGTTTTTTTGCGGCCTCCGAAACACCGGAACTCTCGATGATCTGTTTGATGTCCGAAAGGTGACGGTGCTTGTGTTCGTGCGCGGTTTCTACGCGCGCATAAGTCGCGCTCAGACCCGAACGATCGACAGTCTCAAAGTTGATTTTGAAACCGTCAACGTTCAGGCGTGACAACTGTTCGCTCAGCGCGTTCGCGTCGACGCCAGCCGCAACCATCGCGCCGAGAATCATGTCGCCGCTCGCGCCCGCGAAACAGTCAAAGTAAAGTGTTTTCATAACACAGACAAAACGTCACCGGCCTTTCCGGTGATCACCTCATCGCAAAGGTTGGAAAGCGGCGTCCGTTCTGGGTTGACCTCGCAAACAAACGCACCGGCCGACTTCGCTACTTCCGGCAGACTCGCCGCTGGATAGACCAGTCCCGAAGTGCCGATTACAAAACAGAGTTCACATCGCGCAGCACGCTCCAAGGCAAACTCAATCGCGCCCGGCGGCAACATTTCGCCAAACAAGACCACATCCGGTCGCAGCGTGTCGCCACAGTCGTCACACGCCTCCGGACGCGCGCCATCGCGTGTGATCTCGTGCACGAAGCGGCAAACCGTGCAGCGCGCACGCCAGGCGCTGCCGTGCAATTCCACGACGTTGCGCGAACCAGCGCGTTGATGCAGACCATCGACATTCTGCGTGACGAGCGTCAGGCCGGCAAAACGCTCCTGCCAACTGGCGATGGCATGGTGCGCCGCATTCGGTTCGAGCGCACGCAGCACATCGCGGCGGTAATCAAACCATTCCCAAACGGCCGGCAGATTTCGTTCGAGCATCGCGCCCGACGAGATGACGTCGAACGGCAACCCTTTCCACCTAGCACTGTTACCGCCACCGCGAAACGTCGGCACGCCCGACTCCGCCGAAACACCCGCACCCGTCAACACCAGCACGTTCTTGGCGGCGTTGACGCGGCGGCGCAGTTCGGCGGAAATGTGTGGGCTTGTGATGGGTTTCATGGGCTCGAGCGCGATGGTAGCAGAGCACCGCATCAGTCACAAAAACAACGACAACGCCGGAAGTGGTTGTAGGTGCGGTCCTAAACAACGCCGCAGGCGTTACACGTTCGGCCCGGATAACCGAAGATGTTGGGTTCCGCTCCTAAACAACGCCGCAGGCGTTCTACACGTTCGGCCTGCATAACGCGAAGATCTTGTGGTTC
>Ga0196977_1000637_pt1 | contig 17077 bp, 15 predicted proteins | sample S3v_1013CmetaG_FD_148634 | JGI IMG/M metagenome (GOLD analysis project Ga0196977, IMG submission 148634) | Soil microbial communities from Anza Borrego desert, Southern California, United States - S3+v_10-13C | ecosystem: Environmental > Terrestrial > Soil > Desert | place: USA: California...
CCTGCAGAGTGTTTCTCTGTGTGACGAACTCATTTTTGAAGTGAGAGAAGACAACGCGATCTCTCTGACGTGTAATGATCCTTCGATCCCTACGGACAACTCTAATCTAGTTTTTCGAGCCGCCCGGGCTTTATCGGACCAACACGGTGCGAATATCACGCTACTCAAAAAAATCCCTGCCAAAGGCGGTCTCGGTGGCGGATCGTCGAATGCTGCCGTGACGCTGTTAGCGTTGAACCACTTATGGAAAACAGGTTTAGAGGAAAGCGATTTAAGGCAGATAGGAAGCGCACTGGGTGCTGACGTACCGTTCTTTATTACGGGTGGTACGGCGGTCGCGAAAGGGATCGGTACCGAACTCGAGGAAGTCAGAGATTTTCCAAAACAGTACTTGATAATCATCACTCCAAACGCTTCCGTTTCGACCGCAACCGCTTACGCATCGTTAAATGCCCGTTCCTTGACAACTTCTGACTCGGTCTCTATTCTTTCAAGTTCCTTCACGGAGCCATTTTCCGGTGATAGTAGCCACTGGCCTCTGCACAATGACTTTGAAGGAGTGATCTTTGAGATAGAACCTGAGATCGGGCGTGCGAAATTGGCATTGGTAAACGCGGGTGCGCGCGCCACGCTGCTTGCCGGAAGCGGCTCAAGCGTGTTTGGTATCTTTTCTGGCGAAGCGGCGCGAGATCAGGCTCTCAAACTTGTCAGGTGTGAAGCAGGCTGGCGAGTCTTTGCGTGCCACACGCTTTCACGTAGCGAGTATTGCCAGGCCATCAGCACTGGGGCGTAGCCAAGTGGTAAGGCACCGGTCTTTGGAACCGGCATTCGTTGGTTCGAATCCACCCGCCCCAGCCAAACATCTCCGATTGTCGATTTTCGATTGTCAATTTGTGGGCCGTCAGGTGCAGTGAGTTCTTCAAATCGAAAATCGGCAATTGGCAATCGACAATGACTTTATGAGCACAACCGGCGGAATAAAAATCTTCTCCGGAAATGCAAACTCCAAGTTGGCGGAAGAGATTTGTCGCCACCTGACTTGCGACATGGGTAAGGCTTACCCGGAACGTTTTTCTGACGGTGAGTTTAACTTTCAGATCGACGAAAACGTTCGCGGCGGCGATGTTTTTATTGTGCAGCCCACCTGCCCGCCGACCGATGCGCACTTGATGGAGTTGCTGATCATGGTCGATGCGTTTCGCCGTTCCTCGGCCGAGCGCATCACTGCGGTGATTCCTTATTACGGCTATGGCCGGTCGGATAAGAAGGACCGCCCGCGCGTTCCGATTTCCGCGAAGCTGGTCGCGAACCTGATTACTATTGCCGGCGCGAATCGCTTGTTGGCGATGGACCTTCACGCCGCGCAGATTCAGGGCTTCTTTGACATTCCGGTAGACCACCTTTATGCTGCGCCGGTCTTTATCGGTTATTATCAGGAACATCCGCTGCCGAACTTGACGGTTGTGGCTCCTGACACTGGCGGCGCCGAACGCGCTCGTGCTTATGCGAAGCGCCTCGATGCGGAACTCGCTCTTTGCGACAAACGCCGCGAGAAGGCCAACGTGGCGGAAGTGATGAATGTCGTTGGAGACGTTCGCGGCCGCAGTTGTTTGATTGTCGACGATATGTGCGACACTGGCGGGTCGCTCACGAAAGTAGCGCGCGCGTTGAAGGAAGCGGGCGCTGAAAGAATTCATGCGTGTTTCACGCATCCGGTGTTTTCCGGCCGCGCCGTTGAATTACTGGCGGAATCGGATATTGAGAAGATTATCGTGACGAACACGATCCCGTTGCGCGACAACGCGTGTAAGCTCGATAAGATCAAGGTATTGAGTATAGCGCCGCTTCTGGCGAAAGCGATCAAGTCGATCCACGAGGAGACTTCGGTCTCTTCGCTCTTCGTATAAAGCGAAGGGCAAACACTGATGGCTTATAGAAGACCATCAGCGACCGGACATTGGCGATTTTTAATTGCCGATTGCCGATTTTGAAGAACTCAAAACGTCTTCAATTGGCAATCGAAAATCGAAAATCGGCAATGTCCTGGGTCGCTGAACGTTTGTAAGGAGAAATGATGGCGGAGAAAAAAGAGTACAGGGTGCAGGCGACACTGCGCTTGGGCCGTGGCAAAAACGATGCGCGACGCGCGCGCCGCGATGGAATGGTTCCGATTACGGTCTATGGCGGGGGCGCGGAAACTGTCGCAGCGGTTGCTCCGTTGCGCGACCTGGCGGCGATTCTTCGTTCGGAGTCCGGGCGAAACACGATTTTTACTATCGACGTCGAGGGGGCGGGCACGAGTGAAGTAATGTTTCACGAGCGCCAGATTGATCCGATCAAGGGCCGCCTGATTCACGCGGACCTCACGCGCTTGGTGAAGGGACAGAAGATTGAAGTGACTGTGCCGCTGCACCTGACCGGCGAACCGGTTGGCGTCAGAGAGAAGCAGGGCGTGCTCGAGCAGATCGTTCGCGAAATCGAGATCAAGTGCGAGCCGCGTGAGATTCCCGATGCGCTCGAAGTCGACGTTACGAATCTCGACGTTCACGACGTGCTGCACGCTTCGGACATTCCCGTCGCTGCAGGCATCGAGATTTTGACTGATGCGGAACTCGTGATCGCGACGGTCGGCATCGTGAAGGAAGAGGAGCTGGCGGCGACACCGACTGAAGGCGAAGAGCCTGCCGAACCGGAAGTGATCGGCAAGGGCAAGAAGGAAGACGAAGGCGAAGGCGAGTAAGGACATTGTTGACTGCCGATTTTCGATTGCCAATTTTTGTGAGCTCGCGGGTGTAGTGAGTTCTTCAATCGGCAATCGGCAATCAAAAAATCGACAATGCTGATAGTTGGTCTTGGCAATCCCGGCTCCGATTACGCTGCGACGCGCCATAACCTCGGGTTCATGTTGATTGACAAACTGGCGGAAGATGAACGGATTGTGGTGAAGCGCCGCGAGTGCAACTCGATAGTGGGCCAGGGTGAGATTGAAGGCGTCGCCACAAAGCTCGCGAAGCCACAAACGTTCATGAACCTGAGTGGCGGAGCAGTTTCCTGTCTGCTGCAAAAGGTTGAAAGCGACGCGCCCACCGAACAGTTGGTGGTGATTTCCGATGACCTGGCGCTGCCGGTCGGAAAGATTCGCATTCGCGAACGGGGATCGGCAGGTGGTCATAACGGTTTGAAATCGATCATTGCCGCGATAGGAACCGACGAGTTCATCAGGCTACGAATCGGTATTCAACCTGAGCATCCGATTTCCGATGCTAAACGGTTCGTGCTCGACACGTTCTCGCGAAGCGAGCAGCCGCTGGTGGAAGAAACTCTTGAGAATAGTGCGAACGCACTACGCATGATTATCAGGGACGGCGCGTTGAAAGCAATGCAGCAGTTCAACTGACGGAGGATTAAAGTTGAGTAACAACAAGAGACAGTACGAAGTGGTCTTCATCGTCGATCCGACAGCCGACGAAGAAGTGTCGCGACTGAGCGAGGCTTTCGCGCAGATCATCACGGACCAGGGCGGCACGGTGACCAAGAATGAGGTCATGGGCAAGCACAAGTTGGCTTACGAGATTCTGCACCACAAAGACGGCACGTTTGTGTTGTTGGAGATCGAGGGCTCCGGCCGCGAGATCGCCGAGCTCGAGCGTCGTATGCGCGTCAACGATCGCGTGCTGCGCTATATCACGGTTCGCGTCGACGAGGATCGCCGTCGTGCCGAGAAGCTGAAAGACCGCCGTGCTCGCAAGGTTGCGAAACGTCCCGAACGACACGGTGGACCATCGCGTCGTGGTCCAGCGATGGAGTTTGCTGTCGCCTCCGACGAGTAGTTTTCACTTACGATTAGAGGATTTAACTATGTCAACCAATTACGAAGACCGCCAGCGCGGTGGCGGTGGTGGATACGACAACGACGACGATCAGGATCGACGGCCAATGGGCGGGCGCGGCGGCGGACGCCGCATGCACCGGCGGCGCGTCTGTCGCTTTTGCATCGACAAAGTAGATCTGATCGACTTCAAAGACGTCAGGCTCTTGATGAATTATCTTCCCGAGCGCGGCAAGATCCTGCCGCGGCGCATCTCCGGTAGCTGTGCGACTCACCAACGCATGTTGGCGGAAGCGATCAAGCGCGCGCGCAACATCGCGCTGCTGCCGTACACCACCGACTAAGGGACAGGAGAAGGAAGATGGCACACACGAAAGTTCTTTTACGTGAAGACGTGGATGATCTCGGCGCGCGCGGCGAGATCGTCAGAGTGAAGGCTGGTTACGCTCGCAACTATTTGCTGCCGCGGAAACTCGCAGTCGAAGCGAGTACGGGAAACGTGAAGGGCATCGAGCAGGAACGCGCAGCGTTGTTGAAAAAGGAAGCGAAGGAGCGTGCGACGGCGGAAGCGCAATCGCAACAGATAGGTTCGCTGGTGCTGGAGTTCAAACGCAAAGCGGGCGAGCAGGGCGCGTTGTATGGTTCGGTCACGTCAATGGACGTTGCTGAGGCGTTGCGGGAGCGTGGTTACGAGATCGATCGCCATCGCATTCACTTGCGCGAGCCGCTGAAGCGTTTGGGCGATTACGCTGTTCCGGTGCGTTTGCATCGCGAAGTGACGATTGATTTGCAGGTCAGAGTCGTTCCGGAGGGCGAAGTGATCGTTGGACACCTGACGCCCGAGCAGGAAGCCGAACTGGCGAAGCAATCCGCTACCGAAGAAGAATCAGCCGAGTAAAAGTACGATAAAACACCGAGGCTGTTGTATAGTCTGGCGCCGTAGGTGAACGCAACCTACGGCGCTGTTTCTTGTCCATTCGCGCCAACTACTCAAGCGAAAATCGACACTCCATAATCATTACATGGCGACTCCTGATTTAGTTCGTGACCAGGCTTTTGAACGCGCGCTGCCGAACAGTTCCGAAGCCGAACGCGCGATTCTCGGCGCTGTGTTACTCGACAACGGCCTGATCAGCCAGGCGATCGAACAGCTCCGGCCCGAGGATTACTACGTTCCCTCGCACCGGCGCATCTTCCTCGCAATGATTGCGCTGTTCGAGCGTGGCGCGGAGATCAACGCGATTCTGATCGGTGAAGAGCTCAAGAAAGAGAACGCGCTCGAATCCGTCGGGGGCATCAGTTTCATTACGAATCTCACTTACGGTCTGCCTCACTCGACCAACATCCTGCACTACACGAAAATCGTGCGGGGCAAGTCGATGCTGCGGCAACTCGTCAAAAGCGCGAACAAGATCACGCAGGAAGCACTCGCCGAAGAAGACGATCCCGAGATCATTCTGGACCACGCCGAGCACGCGATCTTTCAACTTGCCGACGAACGCATTCGCCAGGGCTTCATGCACGTGAAGCCGATCGCGGAACAACTGCTCGAGAAAGTTCAGGAGATGGAAGGCCGCGCCGCAGTGCTCACTGGTCTCACGACCGGCTTTGCCGATCTCGACAAGATGACTTCGGGTCTACAGAACGCCGACCTGATCATTCTGGCGGCGCGGCCGTCGATGGGTAAGACGAGCTTCGCATTGATGCTGGCGGAGAACGCGGCGATTCATGCGGGCGCGGTTGTTGGTGTGTTCTCGCTGGAGATGTCGAAGGAGTCGCTGGTGATGCGTATGCTTTGTTCGCAAGGCAACATCGACGCACAGCGTTTTCGCAACGGATTTCTTTCGCGGCTCGAGTGGGCACAGATTGCGAAGTCACTCGGGATTCTCGCGGATACGAAGATCTATCTCGACGACACGCCGGGCTTAAGCGTGCTGGAGATGCGGGCGAAGGCGCGGCGGCTCGCGGCCGAGCAGAAGAAGCTCGACCTGATCATCGTCGACTACTTGCAGTTGATGTCGGGTTCGGCAAAACGGACCGAGTCGCGCCAACAAGAGGTGTCGCAGATCTCGCGCGAGTTGAAAGGTTTGGCGAAGGAGTTGAACGTGCCGCTGGTGGCGTTGTCGCAGCTTTCGCGCGCGCCTGAATCGCGTTCGGATCATCGTCCACAACTCGCGGACCTGCGCGAGTCGGGCGCGTTGGAACAGGACGCGGATGTGGTGGCGTTCATCTTTCGTGAGGAGCAATACAAGACTCCTGAGGAGCGCGACGCGATGCCCGAGGATCGCAAGAACATCTCCGAACTCATCATCGCCAAACAACGCAACGGTCCCACCGGAACCGTCGAGCTCCGCTTCACCCCCTCCAGCATGCGCTTCGACAGCTTGTACCGTGAGTAGCGCGTGCAGAAGGGTTCAGTAGCGCGGCAAAAATCGTTGGCAGCGTGCGCAGAACAGACTGTGCATGTTAACGCTGAAGGCGTTGGCGAGTTTCAGCCCAGGGTTGGACCAACTCGGGGTTAGCTAACCGGAAGAGCATTGAACGCCGAAGGCGTTAGCGAGTTCAGCCCAGGGTTGGACCAATCCTGGGTTAGCTAGCCAGAAGAGTGTCCAACGCCGAAGGCGTTGGCGAAGATGGCGCACACGGTCTCGCTAACGCTTTCAGCGTTGGAGCGCTTGTAATTGACTTGGATCCCAGGGTTGTCGCAGCGACAACCCTGGGCTGAAATTAGGAAACACCTTCGGTGTTGTTTGGAACAGGGTGGTTGTGAACACCGTGGGTTTGTGAACACCGTGGTTGTGAACATCGTGGGTTTGTGAACACCGTGGGTTTGTGAACACCGTGGGTTTGTGAACACGGTGGGTTTGTGAACACGGTGGGTTTGTGAATACCGTGGGTTTGTGAACACCGTGGGTTTGTGAACACCGTGGTTGTGAACACCGTGGTTGTGAACATCGTGGGTTTGTGAACGACGTCAGCTGCGAACAACCTCATCTAGACGGCGGCTCGAAGAGGGTTGCGTCGAGAGGGAGGTTGTGGCGGATCTCTTTAATCGTGAAGCTGAGCGTTAGTTTTTGAAAACGTTGACTGATGCTGAACGGGTATCGAATGCCGTCAACCGCCTGCCAGTCGTCATAATAAACTTCCACGGGCGCGGCGACGGCGCCGAGTTTGCGCACTGTGTTCAACCGCGCCGGTAAATAGGTCTTCGCGTCGAGGTAAAGTCGTTCTACTGCTCCGACAGCCGGCTGCAGATCGAGCACGTAAACTTCTCGATAACCGATCTGGCTCGTTCCCGCCAACGTTACCTTTGCGAAATTACTCTTCACTCTAACAGGCCCGTAAATATCGCTGTCGCGTTGCAGCGACGCCAACTCCGCCGCGATTTTGACCGGCCGTATGCCATCCTTCAACGTTTGGGACCAACCGCTGCGACCGTTGTAGCCGAGCTTGATTTTGCCGAAAGGATAAGCGTCCAGCGCCGTCATCGATTTATTAGGCGCTTGCACGTAGATTTCGAAACTCCCGCCGCGACTCACGCCCGGCACGTCTAATGTGCCCTTCGCCACACGGCTCGTGACGGCGTTGATTGCCTTTGCCCCACCCATTGCTTCAACGTAGCGCGCGAGCAGTTCGTCAACGGTTGGCAGCGTGCCGGAAGTCTGAATCGTCTGCCCGTCCCGGATCGCCGTGCCGCCACTCGAATCACCGCCGAACGTGCGCGTCGTGCTCGCAACGACAGGTTCAGCAGCTAACGGACCACTCAGTCCGGCGGCGCCGCGTGGATTCGCACTGCCACGATTTGCCGAAGACGTGTTGTTCAACGCGTCGAGCTGACTCTGCGCTTCATTTCTAATTCGTGCATCTGAATCTCGCGTCAGTGGTTCGAGCAGCGCACGAGCAGCCGCAACGTCAGAACGTGCTGTGTGAATTTCAGCGAGTAACAGTGCATAGCCGGGTCTTCCCGGATCCAACCGCCGTGCTTTCTCCGCCATCTGAAGCGCTTCGTCCAAATTTTGTTCGGTAACAAGACCGACGAAAGCCAGCAGGTAATACGCGGGCGCGAAATCCGGCGCGAGCTTGATGGTGCGCAACAGTTGCTCGCGCATGACTGCGACGGTTTCCGGCGGATACTCCGAGACGCGCCCGTTCGGCGACGTTGTTTCACGACTCAACAACCACGCATAGTGATAATGAACGAGGTAGTGCTGCGGCGATACGGTCGCGCGTTGCAGATACTTCTTTGCCTCTGCAAAGCGTTTCTGGTAGACGGCGAGTTGGCCCAACTTCGCATAGGCGTCTGTCAGTCCGGGGTCCTGTGCGATCGCCTGCTTGAAATAGCGTTCGGCGTCTTCGGCGCGGCCGATGTGCAGCAGCAAGTCTCCAAGGTAGTAATTGGCTTCGGCCTCGGAGAGCGACACGCGTTGCATCGCGGTGTACGACGCATAGGTTTGCGGATCGTCGCCGCTCGCGATACGCAGCGAGGGAAGTTCACTCTGACGTATGTAGGCGCGCAGTTCTTTCTCGATCGTGTCGAGAGTCATGCCGAAAGAGTTTTCCAACGCTTTCATGGCGTTGTCGCCGCGGCCGACCTGATGCAGAAAACGTTTGAACTGTTCCTGTCGCGCGGGACCGCCAAGCATCAAGTAATGGACCAGCGCCCACGACTCGGCGTAAAAGATTCCCGTCTTGTCCTGCTCGTTGTAATGCGGCGAACGAGCATCGATTGAGAGAAGAGTTTCGAGCGGCAGCAATTCCTGACTGCGCAACAGGCGGCTGTAGTACGGCAGTGTCACGCCGAGCACGGCTTCGCCACCTGAGAACTGTAGCGAGCCGTAAAATTCGGCGAGCCCTTCGTTGAGCCACACGGGCACTCCGGGCACGTTGTCTCGCAGATGCAGATGCACGTACTCGTGAAACGCCACACTGAACGGAGATCTTTCATTCGGATCGAGCGACATCGCGATGTAGTTGACGTCCTCGCCCGGTTGGAAGTAGCCGGCGACGTTCGCGGGCCGTCCCTGGTAGAGCGGTTTGAACGGCGTGAACGAAGCATCGTCACGAAAGACAACGACGGTCGTCGGCACGGAAGAGTCGAGCACGTTGCGCGAGACGAGCCTGCCAAACGCACTGTGAAAAAACTCCAGCCAGACTGCGACCTGTCGCAGCTTTTCCGGTTCGGCGTTGCCGATCACGAAAAGGTTGTTCGTGCGCACACTGCGCCATGTATCTCGCGATTGCGCCCAGGCGGCCGTTGGGAGTGTGAGGAGACCGAAAAGGAATAACGTAATGAACTTCTTCATAACCGATTGCTCAACTGCTTACTACTGAAATGCCGGGCTAGTAAGCTGCCACAAAGAAGCGCAAAACGCACGAAAAATTCAACGAAATCACTAGGCCTCTTTGTGGTTTACAGACGCCGGGCGGAACCTTATTGAAGCGCCTCCTCCAATAACGCGGCCAAGCGCCAGCCACCTTTGTGGACCTCTTTCCTTACCACGTCGGCGGCCCAGATTGCATAAAACTGTCCGTCCGCGCTCCGTCGCTCCTTCGCATCGCCGCTTTTGATCTCGTGCCCGCTGGTGGGGATTTCGACGTTGTCGTATTTGAGACGTGTGCGTGCTTCACGAGCGACGGGCAAAATCTCGTCGGCCATCTGCTTGGCCCACGTTTCAGTGTCGCCCGTTAATTCCCAACCGGCAGGTACACGCCGCGCCAATCGTTTCGCGGATCTAGAATCTAACGCTTCGTCGCCAAACGCGTTCTTAACAGTCTGGCCGTCCCAGTAGCTGTGAAGTTTTCCGGCAGACTTGAGCGTGCCGTCCATAAAGGTGAACAAGATCAGTTTGTTGCCGCCCTGATCGCCAAACCCTTCGTTTCCGGTTGAGGGTTGGAACGCATCTCCATCGACGTTGAAGAATTCGGCGCCAACATGCAGCGGTTGATGAATGTCGCCAAGATAGTGCGTCAGCAATATCACCGCGACCGCTTTCGTGATCGCGCGATCGTTGGTTTCCGGTTCTTCGCCTCGCAGAACGCGAATGCAGAACGGAATCATCTGCACGACGTCAAACTCGTCGCGTCCGATTGTCCCGTCAGCGTAGGCTTCCTCGCCGGTGACGGGAACGTCGGTGTAATGAAACACATCGTGCGAAGGCTTCTTGCTACATTGGTTGGCGTCCCAAAACGCACGCAGTTCTTCGTTGATTCGCGGCTTGCTCGTGACTGGCTCCGTGCTCGCAGTGCCACGGCAACCGTCCCAACCCTTGATGTTGTCAGGCAGTGTGGCGACTTGTTCCAGCGTCAGGCCGTCGAGCAGTTTGCGGACTTTCTTTGCTACAGGTCTGTTTCTGGCGAGGCGTTTATCGGCGATTGAACCGACTAGCTTATGACCGCGTGGTCCATAGGCGAGGGCGTGAGTAGAGAACAGGCAAATGGCAAGTAACAGTGGGACAAATTTGCGCATCTGAATTTTGTCCTGGTTGACAGTGCTTCCAGGATCTCTCCTTTCCAATCTGGTGGGTTGAAAGTGGCGAGGTGCATGAGTCAATAAACGAGACGGGCTCTGGGCGTAGCCGTCGTTCGGACAGCGAAGCGAGTTTAAGACCGGGCGAGAAGTCGAGTCAATGAATTTTGGTATTGGGTTAAACTAAGGTATGTCTCGTTTGCACGACGCGCAAAACAACCTTTCTCGCCGGCCAACATGGGCCGAAATCGATCTCAATCAACTCGCGGCAAACTTCAGGCAGATCAAGCAGCGTGTCGGCTCGGCGGCGCGGATCTTGGCCGTGGTTAAGGCGAATGCGTATGGACACGGCGCCGTTGAATGCGCGCGGCGGCTGGTGGCTGAAGGCGCTGAGTGGTTTGGCGTCGCACTTCCCGAAGAAGCGATTCAGTTGCGTGAGGCGGGAATCAAGCAGCCGGTGCTTTGTCTCGCCGGTTTCTGGCCGGGTCAGGAGGCTGCGTGTATTCAACACCAGTTGACGCCGGTTATTTACCGCCGTGACATGCTCGAAGCACTCAACCATGCCGCAACAGAAGCCGGCGTGATTGCCGACGTGCACGTGAAGGTCGATACGGGCATGGGACGGCTCGGCGTGCGTTTCGATCAACTCAGCGAGTTTGTCGAGCGATTGGATCAGTTTCAGAACGTCAGAATCGACGGTTTGATGACGCATTTTGCTGCCGCGGACGATGCATCGTGCCGGCCGCTAACGCTCGATCAGATTCATCGTTTTGACGAAGCCGTGAGCGTGTTTCGCGAACACGGCTATCGTCCAACGCATCTCCACCTTGCCAACTCCGCGGGCGTCTATGGTCATCGCGAATCGTGGGGAAACATGGTGCGTCCCGGCGGCGTGTTGTACGGCTTGTGGCGCGATGTGCTGCCGCCGTCGATCTCCGATCCTCAACTCGGTGCGGTGATGTCGCTGTACTCGCGCATTATCATGTTGAAGTGGGTGCCACCCGGGGAAACGATCGGTTACGGCTGTACGTTTGAAGCCTCGCGACGCAGTCTGATTGCGACGTTGCCGATCGGTTATCACGACGGTTACATGCGCGGCTTTTCGAACCGTTCGCATGTGATCGTGCGTGGCAGTTATGCGCCGGTCGTGGGACGAGTCTCGATGGACCTCACGTTGATCGACGTAACTGACGTCGCGGGTGTCGAACTGCACGACGAGGTGACCCTACTCGGTTGGGATCGTCGCAACCCCGACCTGCGCATCCGTGCCGAAGATCTCGCCCGCATCGCCGGCACGTTGTCTTATGAAGTGACGTGCGGCGTCAGCGACCGCGTGCCGCGGATTTACGCCTGAAGTCACGACAGCCGAGAGGGTATTTCAAGAGTTGATTGACGGCGCGTCCGCCCGTTGACTACTATGCGATCCCTCGCCAAATCGAACGGAGGTCCCTCGAGAAAAATGACATATACAGTACAAGCGGGCGACACGCTCTCTAAAATCGCCACGCGCAACGGTCTGACGCTGGCTCAGCTACTTCAGGCCAACCCCCAAATCTCAAATCCAAACCGGATTAACATCGGCGACGTCGTGAATCTGCCTAACGGTTCACCGGTAACCGAGAACGCGACGCAACCACTATCAAATACGATGACACCCAAGCCCGTGCCGCCGATTTCAACCGAGAACACACAGCCGTTGCCCAAACCGGCAGCAGTCGGCGCGGCCGGCAAAGGTCTCAGCGACGAACTCGGCTGCCTTTCCGCAAAGTACGAAACTGGCGGCCGCGGCCCAGGCGTGGTTTCCACGGGCGTCGGAGATCCCGGCGGCGTTTCGTACGGTTCGTATCAGATGGCATCGAAGATGGGCGTTCCGCAGCGCTTCGTATGCCAACCGGGTTTTCAATGGGCGCAAGACTTCGCGAACCTTGCCGCGGGTACGGCTCAGTTCACTGCCTGCTGGAAACGCATTGCCACGGAACAAACCGACGCTTTTCAAAAAGCGCAACACGCATTTATCAAGCAGAGCCATTATGATCCGCTCGCGGCCAAGATACTCGCCGAGGACCATCTCGACGTGAACACACGCAGTTTTGCACTGCAAAATGTAATCTGGTCCACTGCCGTGCAACACGGCGGCGCCACGCCGATCGTGCATCGCGCGATCGCGAATCTTTCCTGCACGACTTCCGACCCGACGTACGACAAACAACTGATTTGCGCCATCTATGCCGAACGCGGGCGAAAGAAGCCGGACGGCAATCTTGCTTACTTCGGGAAGAGTTCGCCGAGTGTTCAGGCCGGTGTGGCGAAGCGCTTTCAGAACGAACAGCAGGACGCGCTGAACATGCTCGCGAAAGAAACCTAGCTAAAACCAAACATGCCTGACGAAACTGAAGAACTAACCGTTGAAGTTAACGATAAAGAAACGGTGAGTGCGCTTCTTTATCCTGCGGCGAAGAAGATTCGCGCCGGCCTGACCGCGTTGTTGGGCCACGGCGCCGGCGCGAACCAGTTGAGCGGTTTCATGCGCATGTTTGCTCGCGGACTCGCGGCGCGTGGTCTGGATGTGATGACGTTCAACTTCATCTACATGGAGCAGGGACGTTCAGTTCCCGATCAAAAGCCGAAGCTCGAATCCTGTTTCCGGGCGGTGATCGAAACAATCGCTAAGCACCGGAAGTTGAAGACCAACCGGCTCGTGGTTGGTGGCAAGTCGATGGGCGGACGGATCGCGTCGCAAGTGGTCGCGGCGCGTGAGGAGCAACCGTTGGCCTTTGACATAAGCGGACTCGTGTTCCTTGGTTATCCGCTGCATCCACCCGGCAATCCCGCGAAGTTGCGCGTCGAGCATTTGGCACAGATCAAGAAGCCGATGCTGTTCGTGCAGGGCACACGCGATGCGCTCGGCACGCCCGAGGAGATTCAACCCTTCGTCAAAAACCTTCGGCCGCCGGGCGAGATTTATCCGATCGAAGGTGGCGATCATTCGTTCAAAGCGCCAAAGAAGTTTGGCCTGCCACAGGAACAGATCTACGAAAACGCGATGGATGAGATCGTTCGCTGGGCGGGCGCGATTTAAGCCACAAAGAAGCACAAGAAGCACAAGTAAGAGGGAAGAGCACGCAAGCTCGTTTAGTATTTTTGTGTTCTTGTGCCTCTTGTGCTTCTTGTGCCTTTTTGTGTTGCAAAGGCGGGAAGAGGTACGAGAGCCTCACGGCCTCGTACCTCTTTGCATTGGCGGGGGATTCAGTTAGCGAGTAGGAAGTTGTACGTAATCACTCCCTGGACTTTGACTTTTTGATCGCCAAGCACCGTTGGCGAGAAACGCGCGCGCATGGCCGCACTTTGTGCTGCGGGAACGAGTAACACGTGGCCCGACGTAGCCTTCGCTGAAATCACCTTTCCTTCTTCATCAATCAGCACTTGTACGATCACGGTGCCCTGCGTTCTGGTCTGTCGTGCAATGGGTGGATAGCCAGGTGGAGGCAAAGAGAGCGCCTGGCTATTCAACACGCGTGAGACTTTCAGGATCTTGACGGCGGGCGGTGGTGGTGGCGGTGGCACGTCAGGTAGGGTCACGATTTGCCGCGGTTGTACGACTGGCGCGCCGACAATGGGCGGACCACTTGGACCAGGTGTATAGCCGCCCTCACGGTTACGACCGGTAATCGCGACAATGCCGGGCCCGTCAGGCAGCGGCGGGTTTTTGCTCGGCTCTGCTGAAACCTTTTCAGGTACAACCTCCGGATGGTTGACGCTGAGCATTGCGACCGCCCGTTCCGTGACGTTACTGGTGTTGTTAGTGGTCTCTCTCGCGCGCTCCGGGCGGGCCGCCGGCGCTATTTCCGGTGTGGGAACAATATCTTGCGGCGACAGCAGCACGACGTCCTCGAGTATTTGCTGCTCCAGATGTGCATCGTAAGCGTAGATACTCACCACGCCTGTAACGACAAACAAAATTACGTAAATGCCACCAGTGAAAAGCAGAAACGATCCGCGCCGCTTGTATTCCTTTGCATGCGAACTGGATTCAATCAGGTTATTAAACATGGGTTCCTCCGCTAGTTGCCGGTGCCATTCGGGTCGCGGGAGCGTACTCAACCTTGTTAGACACCAGCATTGCGCAGGAGTTCCCCAAAAGCTTGAACTCTGACCCGTAACGACATAGGATCAGCGCCGCTCTCCACAACCCACACTTACCAAGGAGCGGAACGCATGGCGACTCAAAAGGCCTTTCAGGAAGAACTCAATCCCTTCGAAATTGCCAAACAGCAGTTCAACCGGGCAGCCGACTATCTCGAGCTCGATGCGTCGCTGCGGAACGTGCTGCAGAATGCCAAGCGACAATTAATCGTCTCCATCCCGGTAAAGATGGACGGAGGCGACGTGCAGGTGTTCGAAGGTTATCGGGTGCAACACAACATCGCGCGTGGTCCAGCCAAAGGCGGTATTCGTTATCACCCAAACGTCACTCTCGACGAAGTTAAAGCACTGGCCTCGTGGATGACGTGGAAGTGTGCGACTGTCGGTATTCCCTATGGCGGCGGCAAAGGCGGTGTTATTTGCGATCCGAAGAGTCTGTCGCGCAACGAACTGGAACGACTGACGCGCCGTTACGCTTTCGAGATCGCGCCGATCATTGGACCAGACCGCGACATTCCCGCGCCTGACGTTTACACAGACGAACAGACGATGGCGTGGATCATGGACACGATCTCGATGGTGCGTGGTCACACTGAACTCGGCGTCGTTACCGGAAAACCGATTTCACTCGGCGGTTCGCAGGGACGTGCGGAAGCGACTGCCCGCGGTTGTCTTTATGCTTTGCGCGAAGCGTGTCGCGTGAAGAATATGAGTCTGAAAGACGCGCGTGTGGTCGTGCATGGATTTGGCAACGCCGGTGCGAACATCGCGCGGCTGGTGGCTGAGGAAGGTGCGAAAGTGATCGCCGCGTGCGATTCAAAGATGGCGGTTTATGCGGATGGCGGCATCGACGTCGCGGCCGCGTTGAAGCATAAAGCTGAGACCGGCTCGTTGATCGGGCTTCCCGGGACGAAGGAGAAGCCGTGTGAAGACGTGCTTGAAATGGAGTGCGACATTCTGCTGCCTTCGGCGTTGGAAAATGCGATCACGTTGAAGAATGTCGGCAATGTGAAAACGAAGATCATCGCGGAGCTCGCGAATGGACCAACGACGCCGGGCGCGGATCGCGTGCTTGATGATCAGGGCGTGATGCTCATTCCCGACATTCTGGCGAATGCGGGAGGCGTGACGGTGAGTTACTATGAGTGGGTGCAGGATCAGTATTCGTTCTTCTGGTCTGAAGCTCAGATCAACAAGACACTTGAAGAGACGATGCAGACCGCATTCAATTCAGTGCACGAGACAGCCAAACGATACGATACCGACATGCGGACCGGCGCATACATTCTCGCGGTGGACCGCGTCGCTGAAGCAACGAGCGTGAGGGGGATATTCCCGTAAATGTCTGACAAGATCACAGTCTACGAAAAACCAACGTGAACGAAGTGTCGCGAGATGGACAAGCTGCTCCGGGAGAGTGGCATTCCTTTTGAAAAAGTTAATTACTACGTCGAAGCTTTGACGAAGAAGAAGTTGACGGAGCTGGTTCGCAAACTCGGCATGAAGCCACGCGAGTTGTTGCGCAAGAGCGAGCCGGTTTACAAAGAGTTGGGTTTGGGCGATGGCGAATTCAGCGACAGCGAATTGATCGCGCTGATGGTCGAGCACCCGGATCTCTTGCAGCGCCCAATCGTCGAACGCGGCGACCGCGCAGTCCTCGGCCGCCCCACGGAAAACGTGAAAGCGTTGTTGTAACAAGTAACTCTGAACGCCGTACTGCGAAGCGGTTCCACGAGCTGCAACACGAAGCCGTTCGCGAGCAAGCTGCAAGCGCGAAGGTAGGCGGGCAGCCCGTACCGCGAAGGGTAGGCGAGCCGCAACACGAAGCCGTTCGCGAGCAAGCTGCAAGCGCGAAGGGTAGACGAGCAGCCCGTACCGCGAAGCGGTTCGCGAGTCACAGCCCAGGGTTGCCGCGCTTCGCGGCTACCCTGGGTTAACCCAAACCCAAACGTTCAACCCTGAAAGGGTTTCCAAACGTACGTTGAAGAAAACAGAAACTGAATACGTCTGCCAGGAATGCGGTCATAAGGTCGGCAAATGGCTGGGCAAGTGTCCCGAGTGTGGCGAGTGGAACTCGCTCGTCGAAGAAAAGACCCAACCAACACGCAAGGGCGGCTCGCGCACCGGCTTTCAGCTACGCGAAGTAACCGCCGTCGCTTACACCGAGATCGAACCGCAAGACGACCGCCGTCTTCCATCCGGTGTAACTGAATTCGATCGCGTCCTCGGCGGCGGCATCGTTCCCGGCACACTCGTCCTCATCGGCGGCGACCCGGGCATCGGCAAAAGCACGCTGCTCCTCCAGGTCGCCGACAAACTCAGCGACGCCGGAACACTCGTACTTTACGTCTCCGGCGAAGAATCCGAACGCCAGATCAAACTCCGCGGCGAACGCCTCGCAGTAACTGCAAAAAACGTCTTTCTACTTCCCGAAACAAATCTCGAAAACATCTTTCGTGAGATCGAACGCCTCAAACCCGGCGCGGTGATCGTCGATTCGATTCAAACCGTCTTTTCCGGTGCGATTGAATCAGCGCCCGGGTCGGTTTCGCAGGTGAGGGAAGTGGCCCACCAGTTTTTGATGCTGGCGAAGAACCGTGGCGTTCCCGTCTTCCTGATTGGCCACATCACGAAAGAAG